>Ga0126370_10001062_pt1 | contig 12291 bp, 9 predicted proteins | sample PanSoiMetaPlot_3_FD_92586 | JGI IMG/M metagenome (GOLD analysis project Ga0126370, IMG submission 92586) | Tropical forest soil microbial communities from Panama - MetaG Plot_3 | ecosystem: Environmental > Terrestrial > Soil > Tropical forest > Bulk soil | place: Panama | collected 2016-02-17 | reverse complement strand
GCGCGATTCGCTGTGGGACCTTGCGCAACTTCGCATCGGCGCTACAAATCTGCCAGCGGCTGCAGCCGCGGATTCTTCGCAATTGCGTCCCGGCGAACTCGCCATTGCCATCGGCAATCCCATGGGCTTTGTTGGCGCCCTTGCTACCGGCGTAATACAGGGCGTCGGCTCTCTTCGTGGCTTAGGCCCGCAGTCCTGGGTGCAAGCCGAGGTTCGTCTCGCGCCCGGAAACTCCGGTGGTCCACTGGCTGACGCTCATGGACGCGTCGTGGGCATTAACACTATGGTTGCGGGGCGTTTGGCGCTGGCAATTCCGAGCAACACCGTTCGCGATTTTCTTTCTGCAACTCCAAGCGACGGCAGGCTCGGAGTCACACTGCATCCTGCGTTCATTCCGCGCGCCACCGGCCGCGGCAAAACCTTTGGCCTCGTGGTTCTCGAAGTCGAGCCGGAGAGTCCCGCCGCGCTGGCCTCGCTTCTTCCCGGTGACATCCTGCTGGGCACGGAAGAAAAACGCTTTGCTTCACTCGAAGACCTGGCGCACGCTCTTCACGGAAATGGCCCGCGGGTCTTGCGTCTCGAGTTTCTCCGCGGTGACTATCAGCGAATCCGCCGCGTCACCGCGCAGCTTGGGAGTCCGCTCCAGGCAAGGAGCTCCGCCGCGGCGTGATCTCCGTCTTCATTATCGCCGCTTCGCCCCTGACACGGTCCGGCTTGGAAAATCTCCTGGCGGCTCGCCGGATCGAAGTCTCTGGAAGCGCCGCGCATCTTGACGAACTCAACGGCCGCCTCGCCGATTTGTCCGTGGACGCGATTCTCATCGATTCCACGGGCGAACCATTCGAAGCTTTTCTCGATGCGCTCCATGCTTCCGGCCTCGCGTCCGACTTCAGCGTCGCCGTTCTCGTGGAACCCGCATCCCTCGCCGCTTCCTCGAGCGCTCTTCGTGATGGTGTTCGTGCCGTTTTGCCAAACGATACTTCGCCGGAACAACTCGTTGCCACACTGCAAGCTACTTCAAGCGGCCTGCTCGTCCTGCATCCCACGCAGCTGGCAGCGCATGCCACGAACAATGGATTCCCCTTCGCGCCTCCAGGTTCGCGCGAACTCAACGAACTTGCGGAGGCTTTGACGCCTCGCGAAAGCGAAGTTCTGCAAATGCTCGCCGGCGGACTCGTCAACAAGGAAATCGCAGCCAAACTCGCGATCTCCGATCACACCGTCAAGTTTCACGTGGCATCGATTCTCGGCAAGCTCGGCGCCGCCACGCGCACCGAAGCCGTCTCCATCGGTATCCGCCGCGGGCTGGTATTGCTCTAGTCCGGAACCTACATTGCCAGCGGTCCGCACGCGCGACACGTCCCCAGGTGACCTCCATCACTGCACGCGCTCGACCCCTCTCCGAAACTGGCACGTGTTCGGGACTCGTAGGGCCATCCAATGCCCTCGCCGTGCATGGAAGAAAGGACGTGAAACATGGTCCTGAAAGTTCTTGGCGCAGGCGCAATCCTGCTCTTCATCGTTTGAATCGTGGCTGTGCTCCAGTCTTGGGGCAAAACTCCCACTTCGGGGCGGCTTACTGGAATCGCTTTCATTGTGCTTTTCGGCGCGGCCGCCTTCTGGGGCTTAAGGACGCTCTTCCACTGAGGGTTTCGATCTAAAACCCCCGGGACTCTTCTAATCCGAGGAACGTGCGAAGACTTTGACTGATGGTTTGCGCGCTACGCGCCGGCGGGCTGTGCCTCAAGAATGTGCGTGGGCACTTTGCGAAGATCCCAAACAATCCCGAGCCACGACATGCATTTCAAAGTGTAGTAGGTAATATCAATCTCCCACCAATAGAAGCCCTGCCGCGCCGAAGCCATGTAGTGATGGTGGTTGTTGTGCCAGCCTTCGCCAAGCGTCAGCAAAGCCAACAGCCAGTTGTTGCGGCTTGTGTCGCCGGTTTCATATCGCCGCGAGCCGAATAAGTGCGAGAGCGAATTGATGGTGAACGTGTCGTGCCAGAGCAGCACCGTGCCCAGACAGAACGCCCAAACAAATAGCTGCCATCCACCGGCGAGCCACAGCAAAGTTCCAAGAACCACCGGCGGCACCATGTGGTACTTGTTCAGCCAGCGCAACTCGGGAAACTTGGCAAAGTCTCCGATGTAATCCATGCGCGTGTCGTTGTACTTGTCCGACAGAATCCACCCGATATGCGACCAGAAAAACCCGAAGAGTGTCGGCGAATGCAAATCCAGTTCCTGGTCGGAATAGCGGTGATGGTGGCGGTGATGCGCCGCCCACCACAGCACACCCTTCTGCGAAGAAGACATGGCCATGAAGGCGATGACGAATTGAAACGCGCGGCTGGTCTTAAACGAGCGGTGCGAAAAATAGCGGTGATAACCCGCAGTAACGAAAAACATCCGCACAAGGAGCACAGCCAACGTAGTCACTAGGTAATACCAATGAAATGGCATGAAGAAAATCAGCAGCGCGCCAACGTGCACCAGAAAGAAAGGCAGGGAATGCAAAATCGAAATCCGCGATCCATTCGGCAGTGGGATAGTTAAATACCGTGGGATAGAAGCCATCCGGCAGAATCCTCCGCTTCGCAATAAAGGCGCTTTTGAATCGCGTCATTCGCAAGCTGAGATTCAGCCAGAACTTCGCGCCTCAAACCTACAACTTCAGTCTACGGGTGCGCCTGAACAGGGGTCAAGCGCAACGAGGTACAGGTGCCATAAAATATGATGTACGGAAGGACAGTGGGGTTGTGAAAAATGAGATTTTCTTTTTCTTAAGGCTCGCACTGACGATGCCTGCCGGGAATCCCCTGGCAGAATGTGCTATTGTCTCGTTGGCTTTGACGCACGAAGAGTGATCCTCGTGAAAATTGCGCAGTCTCGAAGTGCTGACCTATTCGATGATTTCTTTGGGTGAAAAATAAATGGCGGAACGTCCCGTACTCGTAGGACTCATTCCTCAAACGGTCGTGCTCGACCCCGGCGACCAGGTGTCCTGGATCTCCGATGCCGGAAACTTGCGGGTGGAGTTTGACGTAAACCGCTGTCCTTTTTCGTCCAACGTGTTTCAAGCGCCGTCGGGAATACGGTTGCTGAGCGGAACAGCGCGCCCCGGCAGCAAAGCCGCCACCTACAAGTACCGCTTGTGGCTCAACGACCAGCTTGTCGGCCAGGGCGAAGTGATCCTTCGCGAGAAATAGCGCGGGCAATAAACCAACGCCCACCGCGAAAAATCCGGACCGGCATTTCTTCCTTAGAAGAACTTTCTATTGTTGACCCGCCGCGAGCGCCTTCATCATCTGTGAAAGCACACCGCCCTCGGGCACTTCGCCGTTGGGCGTGAGCTTATCTACGACGTGAGGCAGCAGGGTCGACATCATCGAAGTGAGTTGACTCGGATCCATTCCCGCTTTGGCGGCGACCTGCTCTATGGCCCCGGAGTGCAGCACGCCCTGCAACTGCTCCGCGGAAATTGGCAAGTTCTGGCCAGTTCCTATCCACGAGCTGACCACGCCCCCCAAGCCCTTTTGCTGGAACATCTGCTGTAGTCCCGAAATACCGCCAACCTGCGGACTATTGATGTACTCCATTACCGCAGAAACAGCACCTGCGGGCTGCTCAGGCGACGAGGAACCACCTAAGCCAGCCAGCGATTTGACCTCGTCAAACAATCCCATGTGAATCTCCTTTCTCGCGAAGGATTGTGGGGCAGCTCTGCGGCTGCCTTCGAACACTTCCGCTACATTTACTTCTTCTTAGGTGTAGCCGCTCCGGACTGCTTTGCGATTACCAAGGCGGCGATTTTCTTATAGGTTGCCACCGGAATAATCTTCTTGCGGGTCAGGTCCGTCTTGGCTTTGTACGGCCGGCCGTCGATGATTTTCTGGCCGTACGCGTCACCGATGCCTGGAAGCGCTTTGAGCTGGTCCAGGGTCGCGGAGTTCAGATCAACCAGGTCACTCGCCGCGGTTGCCTTCGCAGCGGATTTCTCCGTAGCGGAGCTTTTCGCCTGCGGCCGTGAGAAAGCCACCCCAGCCGCAAGGATCACAACAAGAACAGCCAACAACGGACGTCTCATCTGCTTTTTCATCTTTCTTTTCTCCTTTCATCTTTATCCTGAATCCTGATACTCCAGCTATTCCTTGGCTGCTGGCCGGTATCCGGCCTTCTGAGCCTCCGCTTCCGTCATGTACTTCCCTTCTTTGGTCTTTCCATACCAGCGCGTTCCGGGTTTATGGTATACGCCGGAATCCGTATTCACCCAGACCATGCCCGCACTGTTCGCCGGCGGGGCTTGTTTCGACGCGGCAGCAGGTTTTGAGGCGGGTGCACTGCTACTTGTCGTGCTTGCTGGAGCCGTGGCTGCCGTCGGGGTGGCGGGAGGAGTTGCAGCGGGAGCCTTCGTGCTTGCGGCGGCCGGCGCTGAAGTAGAAGCGGCCGTTGAAGAAGCGGATTTTTTTGAACGGCTGTTCTTTGGAGTTGCTGCCTCTTCGGTTGTCACAGTTCCTGCAGACGCTGTCGATGGATCAGCAGAAGCCTTCTTCGATTTCCTGGATGACTTCTTGGCTGGCGCCGCAGCATCCGCTGTTGCCGTCTTGTCCGTGGCATCTGCCTTCTTCGAGGATTTTTTCTCCTTGGTAGGCTTCTTATCCGAATCCGCAGATGCTTGGGAATTGGAAGCGCTTGTGTCAGCGCCTTTCTTCTTCTTGCTCTTCTTCGTTGTGCTCGAGTCGGTCTTGGTCTGATCACCGGTTTGTTGCGCCGCTCGTGTCGGTACGGTTAGAGTCCCAGCTACGAACAACAAAACGAGCAGCGGGGCGAAATAAACGTTTTTGAGGGTTTTCATCTTTCGATTTTTCCTCCGTCCGCGGCGGCTGGGCCAACCTGTCAAACACAGTCGAGACGGGGTGCTTGGGCGGAAGACAGATTGCTTTCAGATCTGCGTCGCGGATCTTCCTTGTAGGGATGGGCGCATCATGTTAGAGAACAACAATGATGTCAAGCAGAAGAATACTCATCGCTTTAGATAGCGGAACGTGAAAGTCTACCGCCCGCTTACGCTGGGAACTTTAGGGCTGCTCAACAGGAATAGAAACTGGGATACTTGCCTCTGAGTGGCCGATTTTCGGCGCGGTTACTTTTGCCCCAGCGAGTACGTCTCAACACTGAGGAAGTCTGCCAAGGAGAACGCGTGCATGCGTACAAAACATACAAAACAGAAGTTTAGCCGGGTTTGGAGCCGATCGCTCCTTTGGCTCGGGATCTTAGGGCTTTTGCCCGCTGCGGTACCAGCGATGGCGCAAGACGTCACCTCTCCACAGGGCGCAGACCAAATGCAACGCCGCGGCGAGGGTCGCGGCCAGGGCGTTGTGGGGCAAATTACCTCCATTAAGGATGGCGCGCTGGAACTCAAGAAGATGGATGGGACCACGGTCACCGTCAAGCTGACGGACAAGACCGATTACCGCAAGGACCGGCAAACCGCCAAGCTCAGCGATTTTAAAACTGGCGACGCGGTATTTATCCGCACCGAAGGAACAGGGGATCAGGACCTGACGGCGGTGACAGTCGCGGGGCGCACTGGCAACGGGCCTGGCATGGGCTTTGGTCCAGGGGACCGGGGCGGCATGATGATGGGCGGCGGGGAAATTGGCAAAGATTTCGTTTTTGGCGAAGTGAAGTCTGTGGATGCACCAAAAATTACCGTGCTCCGGCCAGACAACGTGACGCAAACGCTGGAGCTGAACGAAGACACTTCCCTGCGTAAGGGCCGCGAAAGCGTGACGATGGCCGACATCCAGGTGGGGGATCACGTCTTCGTCCGCGGAGCCGTGCAAAACAACTCGTTCGTGCCAAAGATGGTGATGGTCATCGGCGCCGAGCAATGGAAGCGCATGCAGGAAATGGGCATGACGCCGGGCGTGGTCAAGCCACCAGGCGAAAAGAAGCCCGATCCTCCGCAGCACTAAGATTTACCGGGGAGTCTTCGATTTGAGATTCGTATTGAAATTAATCAGGCGCAGCATATTCATTTTTTGTTTCGGCCTGTGCCTGTTGGCGCCCGATGTGCCGCCGTCTCACGCAAAAGAGACGCCTTCTCCTGTGCCTGCACAGCAGGACACAACGGCCCCAGCCACGGCGGGCCAGGCTCCCCAGACACCGCCCGCTCCCGTCACGTTCGAAATCACAGGCTCGGCGCGCAGTGGCAAGACTCAGCTACCGGGAGTCACAGTTACTGCCGCGAATACACTCACCGGGAAAAAGTATGTCGTTGCGACAAATTCGGAAGGCAAGTTCACCCTCTCCGGACTCGCCCGCGGGAGATATGTCGTGCGAATCGAGTTCATGGGATTCGCCGCGTTTACCCAGGAAGTTGTCCTCAACCCGGATAATCCCGCCGCGAAGGTTGAAGCCGAACTAATGTTGGCATCGCGCCAGCAGGAGCAGTCCAACAATGCCCTGGCGGCGCTGGCTGCAGCCGGACGCGGTTTCCAAAGCCTGGCGATGGAAAACTCCCTCTCTTCCCTGGGCAGCGGGAGCGGCGACTTCGCCGGAGCCAATGGAAATGGCGGCGGCCAAAACAACGGCGATGCCGCGAGTTTGCCTTTAAACGGAGCGGGAACCGAAGGCCCCACCGAATCCGTCAGCGTCAGCGGCGCGCAAGGACGCACCCAGGATTTCGGCATGGGCAACGAAGAACAGTTGCAGGAGCGCATTCAGGAATTTCGCGATCGCATGCAGCGCGAAGGCGGCGGCGCTTTTGGCCCGCCGGGGGGTGGTGGATTCGGCGGCGGCCCGGGAATCGTTATGATGGGCCACATGCCTCGCGGCTTCAACATCAATCAGCCCCACGGCGTGTTCTACTACACGGACGACAACTCCGGTCTCGATGCGCGTCCGTACTCCCTCACGGGCATTCCTGTCGCAAAAGCCGATTACAATCAGGCGCGCTTCGGCTTCAATGCGGGTGGGCCGCTGAACATCCCCAAGATTTTCCACGGCGGCAACAAGTGGTTTTTCTTTGGAGGCTGGAACGGCTCCCGCGGCAGCAACCCGTATGACGCGTTTTCCACCGTGCCGACCGGCCCGTCGGCGACATCGCCCGGTGAGCGCGGCGGAGATTTCAGCCAATCGACTTATCACAATGGAAGTCCGGTCCAGATCTTCAACCAGCAGACCGGCCAGCAATACCAATTCAACGGCGTTGCGAACGTATTGGACCCGAATCTCATTACCCCTGCGGCTCAAGCGCTTCTCAATTACATCCCGTTGCCAAACATGCCGACCAACGCCTTCGGCCAGAATTTTCATTACGTGACGTCGGCCAACAGCAGTTCCGACACGGTGATGTTCCGTCTCGTCCACAATTTCAACGCGACAAGTGGGCCCGGTGGAGGCGGACCGTTTTTTGTAGGAGGCGGCGGTGAAGGCGGAAGAGGCGGACGTCGCCGCGCGATGAACAATATCAATTTCGGCTTGAACTGGGCGCGCAGCAACAACAACATCGTGAATCCGTTCCCGTCGCAAGCCGGCGGCAATAGCACCCAGGGATTGAACGCCAGCGCAGGTTGGGTATACGGCAAAGGCCGCGCTACCAACAATCTCCGTGTCAACTACAACCACAATCACGTGGCCACCACGAATCTCTACTCCGGTGTCACGAATGTTGACGGCCTCGCCGGCATCAATGGCGTCTCGACCAATCCTTTTGACTGGGGCCTTCCGGGAATCAACTTCACCTCTTTTGGCGGCCTCAGCGATCCCACGCCGCGCCGCGAGTTGGACCAGACCTACACGCTCTCCGACACCATTTCCTGGAATCGCGCGAAGCACAACTTCCGCTTTGGCGCAGATTACCGGCGCATGCTGCAGAGTTTTCATTCGGCGCGAAACTCCGCGGGCAGTTTTGTATTTACGGGATATGCAACCTCGCAATACACCCCGGCGGGCAGTGGATCTTGCCCTCCCGGTACGCAGTCCTGCCAGGTGGCAAACACAGGATACGACTTTGCAGATTTCCTGCTGGGCCTTCCGCAGCAAACCTCCCTGCAATTCGGCACGAACACATATAATTTCCGCGCGAACTCGTACGATTTCTTCGTGCAGGACGACTGGAGATTCCGCTCCAGTCTTTCTTTCAATCTGGGCCTGCGCTATGAGTACAACAGTCCTTACACGGAAGCGAACAACCGCATTGCAAACTTGGACGTGGCCTCGGGTTTCGCCGCGGCTGCTCCCGTTGTGCCGGGTGGTACTGGCCCGTACAACGGAATTTTCCCGAACTCGCTGATTCACCCCGATCACAACGACTGGGCGCCGCGCGTAGGCATCGCCTGGAAACCGCAAAAGAAAACCGTCGTCCGCGCGGGATACGGCATCAACTACAATCTCGCGCAGTACGGCGTAATGATTCAGAATTTCGCTTTTCAGCCGCCTTTCGCGAATACAGCGACGAATGCGACGGATGTCACCGCGCTAACGGCAGGAACGCAGCTCACTCTTGCCAACGGATTCCCGGCGACCACTGGCACTGTGACCAACAACTTCGCGGTGAATCCCAACTACCGCCTTGGCTACGTGCAAATCTGGAATCTCGATATGCAGCGCGATCTACCCGGCGGATGGATCCTGAGCACCGGCTACAACGGCGCAAAGGGCACACGGCTGGATATCGAACGAGCGCTGCTCGTCGCGGGCAACCAGCCGTTCACTTACGAGTCATCCGAAGGCAATTCGATTCTTCATGCCGGCAGTGTGCGAGTTCGCAAGCGCATGGCCAAGGGAATCGGCCTAAGCGCGCAGTATGTCTATTCCAAATCGATTGACGATGCCTCCTCGATCGGCGGCGGAGGCAGCGTCGTGGCGCAAAATCCGTTCGACATTTCCGCCGACCGCGGCCTTTCCAGCTTCGACGAGCGCCACAGATTCACTGGCAACTGGATCTATGACTTGCCGATCGGCGAGAACCGCTACTTTTCGCCAAAGGGCGCTCTTGGCCACATCTTCAGCGCGTGGCAATGGAGCGGCGACTTCACTTTGGGTTCGGGACTCTACTTCACACCGCGCGTGCTGGGCGGAGGAGTGGACATCGCCCGCGGCGTGAGCGGCTCCCTCCGCGCCAACGTCGTCCCTCGGCAATCGATAGCCCTTAGCAATCCAACCGCGCTGGAATGGTTCAACAAAGCGGCCTTTTGTGACCCAAGCACGTGCTCAAATCCTGGCGGTACTGCGTTTGGCGACGCAGGGCGGAATATCATTGAGGGTCCAGGACAAGTCACGCTGAACATGTCGCTGAACAAGACGATCACCATCAAGGAATCGCGCGCCTTGGATCTGAGGCTCTCAGCCAACAACGTTTTCAATAACGTGCGCTTCACCTCCATCAACACGGTGGTGAACTCATTCACCTTTGGCGAAGTCACGGGAACAGGCAGCATGCGCCGCGTCACGATGACCGCGCGCTTCCGGTTCTGAAGAGAAATGCCCATGCGAAACATCAAACAAAATTTCTCAGCGCTCGTCATGGCGGCGCTCTTGTTGCAGGGAGCGCTTCCCCTCCCCGGCCAGCAAGCTCCTCAGCCTCCGCCGCCCCCGCCGGCTCCGCAGAACGAGGGGCGCATCCGGGTCACCACCGAACTGGTGCTAGTAAACGTCGTTGCGCACGACAAAAAAGGAAACCTCGTCCGCGATTTGAAAAAAGAGGATTTCACCCTGCTCGAAGACGGCAAGAAGCAGGACATTTCTACGTTTGATTTCGAGAATGTAGACCAGCCTCTCACCGCAGGCGCCGCAGAAGCCACCGTCTCCGGCGCGGCCGGTGAGCCAAGTCTGCTGCGCGCCGGCAAAAAAGCCACGCCATCGCTGGACGCCCGCGACCGCCGCCTGATGCTTTTCTTCTTCGATTTTTCCGCGATGGAACCCGAGCAAATCGAACGCGCCGTAGATGCGGCCAAGAATTTCGTTTCCACCAAAATGCAGCCCGCCGACTTGGTTGCTCTGGTTTCCCTCGCCACCAACATGCACGTGGATCTCGACTTCACCGACGACAAAGCCAAAATCGCCGCGGCGCTTTCCGCCTACACTTCCGGCGAAGGCCAGGGATTTGACAACGGCGCCACCGGAACCTCCGAAGGCGCAGCCGAAACCGGCGGCTCGTTCTCCGCGGACGACACGGACTACAACACTTTCACCGCCGATCGCAAACTGCTCGCGCTGCAATCCTTGATGCAGTCGCTCGGCAAGCTCAACCAAAAGAAGAGCCTCATTTATTTCAGCAACGGCATCAGCCAATCCGGAATGGACAATCAGTCGGCCCTTCGCGCCGCCACAGCCGCCGCAGTGAAAGCCAACGTCTCCATTTATTCAATGGACGTTCGCGGCCTTCAGGCGTTCCCTCCGGGCGGCGAAGCGCAATCCGCCAGCTTGCACGGCCAATCGGCCTACTCCGGCGCGGCTGTGCTGAATGACCTCAACAACAACGCCTCTTCGCAGGAAACGCTGTCGACGCTTTCCTCCGACACTGGCGGAAAAGCCTTCTTCGACTCGAACGACTTCAGCGGCGTCTTTTCCCAGGTGCAGAAGGACACTTCCGCGTATTACGTTCTCGGTTTCGTCAGCAACAACTTCCTCAAAGACGGCCGCTACCGCCACCTGAAAGTCCAAGTCAGCCGCGCCGACCTCAAGCTCGAATATCGCTCCGGTTATTACACCGACCGCGACTTCGAGCACCTCAACAAAGTCGACCGCGAGCAGCAACTCGAAGACGAACTGGCCGCGCAACTCTCCCAGGTGGACGTGCCGCTCTACGCTGGCGCCGCCTATTTCCGCCAGGACGAATCGCACTACTATCTTGCCGTTTCCCTGGTCATCCCCGGCTCGCAAATCCCGTTCGTCACGGAAAAAGACAAAGACAACGCCACGATTGACATCATTGGCCAGGTGCTCGAGAGCAACAAATTCCCCGTTGGCCACTTGCGCGACACGGTGAAGCTCGCCGTAGACAGCACCCAGCAAGTCCGCCGCAAAAACGTGCAATACAACACCGGCTTCGTCCTCGCTCCCGGCAGCTATCACCTCAAGTTCGTCGTGCGCGAGAACCAGACCGGCCGCATGGGCGCGTTTGAGATGGACGTGCAGGTCCCCGACCTTCGCAAAGCGCCGCTCAAAATGAGTTCCGTGGTCCTCAGCAGCTTGCGCACTCCCGCCGCCACCAAGAAAGCCGGCCCGAATCCCCTCGTGCGCGACCAGATGGAAACCGTGCCTAACATCACGCACGTCTTTACCGCGGACCAGCATCTCTATCTGCAGTACGAGGTTTACGACGCCGCCAAAGGCAAAAACCCCGTTCCAGTAAGCACTCCCGCCGCTTCAGTCTTGCAGAACGGCCAGCCGAACGCCGCCAAATCGCCGGAAGCCGCGAAGCCTGAAACCCCCAAACCCGCCAAAGACAGCGTCCGCGTCCTGACCAGCATCGAGTTCCTCCAGGGCGGCGTGAAGGTCTATGAATCCAAGCCCGTCGTGACCAACGAAGTCGCCGCTCCCGAACGCAAAGCCGTCATCCTGCAAATGGACGTGCCCCTCCAGCCGCTGAAGCCCGGCCTCTACCTCTGCCAGGTCAACATCATTGACGACGTCTCCGGGACCTTCGCCTTCCCCCGCTTCCCCGTCCTGATCCGCGATGCCCAATCGCCCGCCACGCAAAAAACCGGAAAGTAATCTCTCAGTCGTTGGCATTGCCCTTTCTGCCCACCCCCCCACTGTTGCAAGGTTATCAAAACAAAGAGGTTGCAAATTGGGCAGTTCGTAAGCCGTTGAAAAGAAAAGAGCGTGGGTAGGGGGTGAATCGGAGGTACCCTCCCTTTCGGGAGCCAGGGTGACGCTGGTCGCCCGCTTGGGAATTCGTTCCGGCGGTCCAGGCGCATGCCGGCTTGGCGGAGAAACTCGGGCGGAAAGGCCTATGTCTCCGGCGAGGACGAGTCGAGTAGACCACACTTTCTGCGCGGTGAGCGGCGGGCGCCAAACGGCTAGAATTTGCGAACCATGATAGACGCGCTCGAAGCCTTCTTCGGATTCGGGACGCTTTCATTGGCGCGACTCAGAAGCCACCGGGAGAGGGACGCGCGCCTGCCAGCCATTGAGGGAGTGGCCTTTCGCGCAAGCCGGGCGAAGGTCCGCGCGAGCGCGAAAGTCGCGTCCATTATGATTAGGGTATGGACCGAAAGTGGATTTCAATCCTTTTGGCCGCACTGTTCGCCGCCGGCGCGCTAGCCGTCGGCGCCCG
>Ga0126370_10001061_pt1 | contig 12294 bp, 10 predicted proteins | sample PanSoiMetaPlot_3_FD_92586 | JGI IMG/M metagenome (GOLD analysis project Ga0126370, IMG submission 92586) | Tropical forest soil microbial communities from Panama - MetaG Plot_3 | ecosystem: Environmental > Terrestrial > Soil > Tropical forest > Bulk soil | place: Panama | collected 2016-02-17 | reverse complement strand
AGGACCATCGCTGCAAGCAGAAACGGTCGCGCCAGGAGCTGATCATACTGCAGCCGGTAACCGGCAGCGCGCAGACCAGCCTGCTCGGCAAGGTCGATGTAAGTCGACAACTGCCAGAACGGCACGGTCTCGGGCGTCGCGAAGCTCTCCCGCACCTGCTCGAGCGTGAGGTTGGTCGGTAGCTGGTAGGTGTGTTCGAACTCGGGCGCCACACCGGTGGTGACATAGATGCGTGCGTCTTCCAGCAGCCAATAGCCCTCCTGCAAGCTGGCGCTTTTTGCCTCGATGCGCTGCGTAAAATGGCCTGATTTATCGAAAACGTAGACGCTTACGCCACCAAGCTGGCTACCTTGCTCGCGGCTGCTGCTTGCATTGATGATCGCAGCGCCGTCATTGCTCTTTTGCCGTACCCAAAAACCGCTTACGAACTGCTGCAGCGTTGGCGTGTTACCGCCCTGCATGTCGGCCTCGAGATGCTTGGAGCGCTCATGCAACAGCGCCGCAACGGGATTGTAGAGAGTGGTCGCGATCGTGCCGAGAAGGAACGCGGCGACAATGGCAGGCGTCACAAATTGCCAGGCGGACACCCCGGCAGCGCGCGCAATGACGAGTTCATGCCGGCGCGATAAGGTGAGATAGCACGACATCGCGCTCACCAGGACCGAGAACGGCAGGAGTCGCTCTGTGAGTTGAGGAACGCGGTACATTGAGATTTTGGCGAGTAGCCAGGCCGTGGCATTCGGCCAATCGGCGCCACGTCGCATCAGCTCGACATAGTCGATCATGGCGGCAAGGGCGATGACGCCGATGAGCGAGCCGATCACGGAGCTGACAAACCGCAGGGCGAAGTAGCGCGAGAGCGTTCCAGCCATCATGCCCGCTCCTCAGCTCTCGGCCGCACGCGCGAGGCGCTCGCCGATGACGGTTGCAAGCCTCGATATGGCGGCGGCAGGTTCGATGGCACGGCCGCGAGAGATTTGCCAAAGCCCCGCGGCCATTGCACCGGACAGCGCAACATATTGCAGAGCGAGCGCGCTCGGCACCCGCACGCCCACGATCACGCTGACGAAGCCGATCAGCCGCAGCAGCGCCACCGCGCCGATCATGCCCAAGAGCGCCAGTGTGCGGCTTTGCCGCGTGGTCTGCGGCGGGCCGAGGAACGCATAGGCTAGGATGACGAAGGCGAGCGGATAGAGCGGCGTAGCCAGCCGGTCGTGTAGCTCCGATCGATATTGGTCCGGTTGCGCCGCGTAAACCGGATCGTCAGATCGCGGCCACAACAATTCCCAGAGATATTTCTCACGCACGGTATAGTTGACGTTCTGCGCGTTGCCGGCAAATCGCGACAGATCTAAAGCGTAGCGATCGAACGTCACGATTCTGGGATCGCGTTGCCCCGCTTCGAGACGCTGAATGCTGCCACCCTGCAGGACCAGGAATGAGGCTGCATCGTTCTTTACGATTTCGCCCTGTTCGGCGAGATAGGTGGAGTGCATGTTGGGATCGCGGCGATCGTCAACGAAAATGCCGACCAGCAAGGCATCCGGCTTTCGATCGGCAATATGGAAAGTGAGATTGCCCCCGATCGTAGTGAAGCGGCCTGGCTGAACGATGTTGGTGAGAATATCGGCGCGCACCTGCGCGGCCCAATCGCGCAGTTCGCGCAGACTGCGCGGCGACACGTAAGCAGCAATAACGGCGACCAACAGCGAGACGACGGCCGCGGAGGCGAGAAACGGCCGCAGCAATCGCCAGGGTGAAACCCCGGCGGCGTTCATTACGATAATTTCGGAATCCGAACTGAGCTTGTTGAGCACATGCGCTGTCGCTATGACCAGCGCGATCGGCGCGATCATCATCACCAGAAGCGGAATGATCATTCCGGTAATGCCGACGAAGACGAGCAGCGTCTGAGGCTGACTCGTGATCAGGTCGAAATCGCGCATTGCCTGCGTGAACCAGATCACGACGGTTAAGCTGACCAGCGTGATCAGGAACGCGCCCATGGTGGCGCGAAACATGTACCGGCCGATCGACCCCATCGGACTGAACATCCCCCTGCCGGACCAGGCAAAGGCGGCGTCTTTTGACGTCGCCGGGGTCCCAGCAGCCGATTTCCCCAAAACCGCTATTTTCATGCGTTCACAAAATGGCCCTGCGAAGGCAAACCTATTGAACATGCACAATAAAGCGTTAACACGGGCGTTTGATAAACGATGGCGCGAAAAGCGCTCATCCGGACACAAAACGAGCCTTTGCAGGCCTGCCGGTCCGGTCCATAAATCGCATTAGAACAGCCCGTCCCATCGCTTGGCATCCGAGCAGAGCCTCCAAACAAGGATTCCACATGGCCGCCGCGCTTAAACTCGGCTTTACCCCATTCACGCGCCGGCGTGGTGTTCTCATTGTGTTCTGCGGGGAGAACCTCAAATTCGGGTCTGTGGGTCGGCGGGTGGCGGCTGAGCTTGGCGAGACGCTGCGCCGCGCGGCGGCGGCGGACCGCTTCACCGGCAAAGCCGGCTCCAGCCTGGACGTCATGGCCCCGCCCGGGCTCGATGTGCCCAGGGTCGTGGTGATCGGCACCGGCAAGCAGACTGCGCCGACCTCCCGGGATCTGATCAAGCTCGGCGGCATCGCCACCGGCAAATTGCCGAAGACCGCGTCTGCCGCGACGATCGTGGCTGAACTCGCCTCAAGAGCTCTCAAGCCCGATCAGGTGGCCAACCTTGCACTTGGTGCGCGGCTTCGCGCCTATACGTTCGATCGCTACAAAACCAAGCGCAAGGAGGATGATGAGCAAAGGCCCAAGAGCATCGAACTGAGTTTTGCTTGTTCCAATCCCGCCTCCGCAGAGAAAGCCTGGAAGGGGCGGGGGGCGGTCGCCGACGGCATCGTACTTGCCCGCGATCTCATCAATGAACCGGCTAACGTGCTCTACCCGGGCGAATTTGCGCGCCGCACCTCAGCGCTCAGCAAGCTTGGCATCGTGGCTGAAGTGCTTGACGTTGCGGCGATGCGCAAGCTCGGCATGGGTGCACTCCTCGGCGTAGGACAAGGCGCCGCGCATGAAGCCAAACTTGTCGTGATGCGCTGGAATGGCGGCAAGCGTGGCGTCGCTCCGATCGCCTTCATCGGTAAAGGCGTCTGTTTCGACAGTGGCGGGCTCTCGATCAAGCCGGCGCAAGGCATGGAGGACATGAAAGGCGACATGGCGGGAGCGGCCTGCGTCGTGGGTCTCATGCACGCGCTCGCAGCGCGGCGAGCGAAAGTCAATGTGGTAGGCGCCATCGGTCTTGTTGAGAATATGCCCGATGGCAAAGCGCAACGTCCGGGCGACATCGTCACGACAATGTCGGGGCAGACCATCGAAATCATCAACACCGATGCCGAAGGCCGTCTCGTCCTCGCCGACGTGCTCCATTACGTCAAAAAGCGCTTCAAACCGAAATTAATGGTCAATCTGGCAACACTCACAGGAGCGATTGTCGTCGCGCTCGGACATGAATATGCGGGCTTGTTTTCCAATGATGACAAGCTCGCCGAGCTTTTGATCCAGGCCGGCGAAGCGACCGGCGAGCGGGTCTGGCGCATGCCGCTTGCGGCCGCATACGACAAAATGATCGATTCAAAGTTTGCGGATATGAAAAACACCGGCGGCCGCTCGGGTGGCGCGATCACGGCCGCTCAGCTCTTGCAGCGATTTGTCGACAAAACGCCCTGGGCCCATCTCGATATTGCGGGGACCGGGCTCGGCTCGCCGCAAAGCGATATCAACAAAAGCTGGGCCTCCGGCTGGGGCGTGCAGTTGTTGGAACGCCTAGTTGAGGATCACTACGAGCGCTAAGCGGGGGCTCAATGACAGAGATGCTATTTTATCATCTCAAAGGTCAAAAGCTCGAACAGGTGTTGCCAGCATTGTTACAGAAATCGCTCGAGCGCGGCTGGCGAGTCGTCGTCCAGGCCTCCTCTGACGAGCGTGTCGAGGCGTTAGACGCGCACCTATGGACTTGGCGTGATGACGCCTTCCTGCCGCATGGGACCTCGCTCGACCCACAAGCCGCCGAACAGCCCATCGTGCTTACCGCCAATGCCGAAAACCCGAACCGGGCGACTGTGCGCTTCCTGGTGGACGGAGTGAATTCGGCAGCGGATGCCGCCAATTACGAGCGTGTCGTAGTGCTGTTTGACGGCGACGACCCGGAAGCCGTTGAAATAGCCCGTACCCGCTGGCGAGAAGCCGAGGCGGCGGGTGCCGAAATGACCTACTGGAAGGTCGACGAAAATGGCCGCTGGGAGCGTCAGGCCGGACCGTAAACCATGGTTCCCAAAATGCGCTAGCAAGGACCTTTAGGTTACTGAAAAACCCTATTTTTCGGATATTTTTACGGAGACGATTTTAACCCCTTTCAACTGCCCTTTATGGTCACGATATCCTTTGCTCCGCCGCAACTTCGGGTGCTATAGTTGTTTCATGAATAAGCGTTCAGTAAAAACCAAACGATCCCCAAATGCTCCTGCGAAAACAAGCCGAAAGGTGGCAGCACGAAAGATTTCCGCGCGCGCCGCAGCGGCACAGGCGTCGGCCTCGCGCAATTCCGCCCGAAAATCGGCGCCAATCAGCGCTATCAAAGTTCTATCGGCAAAAAAAATTGCCGCGGTAGAGACTTCCACCGTCACGCTGGCGCAGGTTACAGCGCTTGGCACGTCGCTGCGTACGCACAAATTCCACGTCGGCCAGACCGTTTTTTACACCTCCAGTCCGGTCAGCCGCCCGGGCGCGACCGGCAGCTACAAGGTTGTCAGGCTGCTGCCGTCTGATGGCGAGGATTATCAATACCGCATCAAGAATCCGGGCGAGGCCTTTGAGCGGGTGGCCAAAGAGAGCCAGCTCGAGGTCGAACACTAGTTCCGCAAGGCGCGGCTGGCACGCGCGGCAACACTGCGTCATACTTTCGGCGGTTTGCTAAGCGGCATCCTCGTCCCGCATGGGTCATACGATGCTCGGCATTGATGCGGACGTCGGACATTTGCGTTTCTGGATCGCATCCGGCGCGGCGGTTCTGCTTGTCCTTGTCTGCGCACTGGCGCTCGATTGGACGCGAACGCGAATAATCGGGCGGTTCGCTGTCGTCGGTATCGGCACCGCTTTTGGCGCAATACTCGCCTGGGCATTCCTTGCCGGCGCTTCGGTACGCGATCAGAGCGCCGAACGTCGTAACTTGGAATTGCGCGCGGTGCAGTTGACGGCGCAAGCGCTGGCGCCAGGTTCGCCGCTTGCCTGCCTTGACGGCATGGCGGGAGAAAACGTCGAGGCGGCGTGCGAAAAATCGCTGTTCGCGGGTCCGGTAAGTGTCGCGGCCGCGAGTTCTTTCATCGCTGCACGATTGAATCTGCTCGCCGATGTCGCCGCCTATGCCAAAAACGGGGGTAATCTCGATCCAATCTTGGTGCCGCTGCGCCATTCGCTGGAGGCGGACCGGTTTGGTTTTGTGGCGCACGCTCTTGCCGTGCGTGACGGCTGCACCAGTGGCCGTTGCGCAGCGCTGGCACTGCTGCGTGAACCCGAGCGAGTGCGCGCGAATCTAAGCGCACAAACATTCGATCGTTATGTCGAGCGTTACTTGCCGCTTTGGGGACAGTCAAACGAGGTTCCACTGGCCGAGGCTGTGCCATCGGCCACGGGCGCACTCGCAACGAGCCAACCAGCCGCGCCCAACCCGCCAACCCTACGGAAAGCGGACGTCGATTTTCCGAGTGCGGCGTCGATCCCCGCTGTCAGCATTATGAACTCCGAACCCAAGGGAAAGCCGGCGAGCGCCGCCACCGATAAAGATCGTAAAACCTCACGCAAGGCGACGGGGAATTCGCCGGCGCAGGCTGCGGCCGCCGCGCCGACTCCGCTGGCACCGCCGGTCGATCCGGTTTGGATGCCGGGCACGCCGGCAGTCCCGGCGGCATCCACGCCGGTCGCACCGCAGCCGAATGCGGGTGAGGCCCCAGCCACGCAATAAGTTGAACGCGCGCGCTTTACCCGCTCTGATGCGGCAACATGCTGCGCTCAGTCCTCATCGCCAACCGAGGTGAAATTGCCTGCCGCATCGCGCGCACGGCCAAACGCCTCGGCATGCGCACGATCGCGGTCTATTCGGAAGCCGATGCCGGCGCGCTGCACACCCGGCTTTGCGACGAAGCCTATCTGATCGGCGGCGCGGAGCCCCGCGCAAGCTACCTCGCGGTTGAGCATGTCATCACTGTGGCACGGCAGGCGGCAGCGGAATGTGTCCATCCCGGATATGGATTTCTTGCCGAAAATACCGAGTTTGCGGAGGCTTGCGCGCAAGCAGGCCTGGTTTTTGTCGGTCCTCCGGCGAGCGCTATCCGCGCCATGGGGCTTAAGGACCAGGCTAAGCGCCTCATGGAGCAAGCCGGTGTTCCGGTTGTGCCCGGCTATCACGGCGAACGCCAGGACGCCAAATTCCTGCGCGAGAAGGCCTACCAGATCGGCTATCCGGTTCTCATCAAGCCGGCAGCCGGCGGCGGCGGTCGTGGCCTGCGTCGCGTCGACAAATACGCCGACTTTGATGCGGCGCTCGAAGCGGCGACCCGCGAAAGCCAATCGGCTTTCGGCACCGGGCGGGTCCTGATCGAGAAATTCATTGCTTCGCCTCGGCACGTCGAATTCCAGGTATTTGCCGACGGACATGGCAACGTCATTCATCTCGGCGAGCGCGATTGCTCGCTCCAGCGGCGTCACCAAAAGGTGATCGAGGAGGCGCCCGCGCCGGGCATGACCGAGGCGTTACGCCATCAAATTGGCAACGCCGCCGTGGCTGCGGCGAAAGCGGTCGGATATTGCGGTGCCGGCACTGTCGAATTCGTCGCCGATAGTACGAGCGGACTGCGCCACGAAGCGTTCTGGTTCATCGAAATGAACACGCGTCTGCAGGTCGAGTATCCGGTGACCGAGGAGACCACCGGTCTTGATCTCGTCGAATGGCAGTTCCGTATGGCCGCGGGTGAAAAGTTGCCGCTGGTTCAAAACAATATCCGCTTCGACGGACACGCCATCGAGGCGCGAGTCTATGCCGAAGATCCGGAACACGGTTTTCTGCCGTCGACCGGACAAATTGTGGCAGTGGACTGGCCGAGCGGAATCCGGGTCGATAGCGGGGTCGAAAGCGGCGATGCAGTTCCGCCGTTTTACGATCCAATGATTGCCAAACTCGTCGCGCGCGCACCGACCCGTGCTGGCGCGCTTGAGCGTCTTGCCAAAGCCCTCGATGCCACGGCGATCGCCGGGGTTCGTACCAATGTGCCCTTTCTGGCAAGCCTGTGCCGTGCGGCGGCGTTTCGCGACGGCAAGGTCGATACTGGATTTATCGATCGCAGTCTTGCTGCATTGGGCGCAATACCGCGCGAGCCGGATAGCGCAGCCGCCGCTCTCGGGGCCGCATCTTTGCTTGAGGGTCGCTGGGACGCGACAACCGAGGCTGAGAATGCCGCTGCAGAAGACTATTCGCCGTGGTCGACAAGTGATGGTTTTCAGCTCGGCGGCGCGCGAGATGTCGCGCTGCCGCTCGTGGTCGATGGCGAGGACGCAGAAGCTCGCATCAGTTATGGCAAAGATGGCGCGTCTCTTACGGTTGCCGGTGTCGCTCCAGCCTCCGACGGCCGCGTTTTTTTCTCTGCGGAGGACGCTTTCGTCTTGCGCGCCGGGCGCCAGACGCGCGTCCGCATCAAAGATTTTTCCGCAAGCAGTATGCAGGCTGCCGGCGGCGATAATGTCATCAAGGCGCCGATGCATGGTCGCGTGCTCGCCGTTCTCGCCGCGATTGGCGAGCGCGTTGTTTTTGGGCAGAGGCTCGCTGTAATCGAAGCTATGAAAATGGAGCATACGCTGCGCGCGCCCTTTGCCGGTATCGTGCGAGAGCTTTCTGTGAGTACCGGCGCGCAGGTCGTGGAAGGTGCCCCGATTATGGTGCTAGAGCCTGTCAAGACTTCGGCAAGCGAGGCCATATGACCGTGCACCTGATCAAGCTTTGCGTCGGCTGCGACTCCGTTCGGGAACTTGAGGATTGGATCAAGGAGAAGCTAAAGGCCAAACGCAGGAAACGCGAGAAGCCTGAACACATTCACCGTACGCGCATGGTGCCCAAGCGCGCCGAGGAGCTGGTCGAGGGTGGATCGCTCTATTGGGTCATCCGCGGCGAAATCATTTGCCGCCAGCAGGTGCGGGCGATCCGGCCTTTCGTCGACAACGACGGAGTGGGCCGCTGCGGCATCGTGCTCGACCCCAAACTGGTTCTGGTCGAGCCGCGGCCGCATCGCGCTTTCCAGGGCTGGCGCTATCTTGCGCCGCGCGATGCGCCGCGCGATCTCGGCAAGGCTCCGAAGGGCGCCGCGATGATGCCGGAAACGCTCCGCCGCGAGCTCCGGGAGCTTGGGCTGATGTGATTGGCGTTGGTGCCAGCCATGTTTAAGCGCCCGAACTGCCGCATGGCGCGGATTACAGTGATCACGTAGAATCCGCATAAAGACGCCGGTGGTTTCAGGCCCGGCCCGCCGCGGAGCCTACGAATGATCATCGAGAACGAGAAAGACGTTACCAGGGCGGTCTTGAGCGAGCTTGAGCGCGCCAAAAATCCGCGCTTGCGCAAGATATTGTCTGCGTTCGTTCGCCACCTGCACGATTTTGCCCGCGAGGTGAAACTCACCGAGGAAGAGTTTCAGGCGACCATCGGCTACATCGTGGCGCTTGGCAAACATAGTACTGCAACCCATAACGAAGCCGTGCTGATGTCCGGCTCGCTCGGTTTCTCGAGTTTGATTTGTCTTCTCAACAACGGCAATCGAGGCCAGACCGAAACCGACGCCAATCTGCTCGGCCCGTTTTGGCGCCTCAATTCGCCGCGCACCCCGAACGGTGGCTCGATCGTGCGCTCGCCAACACCCGGTCCGGTGTTGTTCGTCGATGCCTGGTTTCATGACGCCAAGGAGAAGCCGATCGCGGGCGCTGAGGTCGACACCTGGCAGTCGTCGCCGGAAGGTTTTTATGAGAACCAGGATCCCGTTCAGGCCGACATGAATCTGCGCGGCAAGTTCACGACCGATGCCGACGGCCATATCAGCTTCCGCAGCGTCAAACCGGCAGGCTATCCGATCCCGATCGACGGGCCGGTCGGCGAATTGTTACGCGCGTTTGGGCGCCACAATATGCGCCCCGCACATCTGCATTTTCTGGTCTACAAGCACGGCTTCAAGACGCTGATCTCACAGCTGTACGTGCCCGACGACAAGCATATCGAAACCGACGTCCAATACGGCGTCACTCGCCATCTCATCGGCGATTACGTTCGCCACGATGAGCCTTGTCCCCAGGCTTCGGATGTAAAACCGCCTTGGTATTCGCTCGAACACACATTCGTCATGGAGAGCGGGGAGGCACGGCTGCCCAAGCCGCCAATCAGCGGCAAGGCGCGAGGAGTGCGGCCCGAGATTCCGCATCTTGAGGCGGCCGAATAGTTTGATTGGTATCGCACACGTCATTGCGAGGAGCGCAAGCGACCAAGCAATCCAGATTTTTTGATGCGCAACGGCGGATTAATTTGTTTCGCTCGTAATAACGTCAACAAGCATTGGCGGCAAAGGGGAGGACTACGATGCTGCGTCGGACAATACTTAAAGGCATCGCCGCGACGGCGGCGAGCGGATTGCTTGGCCGCGCCGCGCTTGCCGATACTCCGCTGAAAATCGGCATCAGCATGCCGCTGACCGGCGCTGGCTTCAATGCCGTTGGGCGTCAATTGCAAGCGGCGCTGAAACTCTACATGGCGCAGCACGGCGACAGCGTCGCCGGCCGCCAAATCCAGATCACCATTCGCGATGATGGCGGCGTTGCTGACAATGCGCGACGCCTTATTCAAGAGATGATCGTCGCTCAAAAAGTCGACATCCTCGGCATCGGCATCACGCCGACGGCGCTCGCAGTCGCATCGCTTGCGACCGAAGCGAAGAAGGCCACTTTGGTCCTCAGCTCGGGTGCCTCGATTACGACGACGAAGTCGCCATATTTCGTGCGCGCCGGATTCATCTTGGCCCCGCAGTCCTGGATTCTTGCCGAGTGGGCGGCGAAGAACGGCAGCAAGCGTGTCGTCACGCTGGTGAACGATTGGGCGCCGGGCGTCGAAGCGGAAACTGCGTTCACCACCCGTTTCAAGCAGGTCGGCGGCGAAATCGCAGAATCGATCCGCATACCGCTCGCAAACCCGGACTTCGCTCCGTTCCTTCAGCGGATCGGCGATATCAAGCCCGATACCGCCTTCATTTATTTCCCGGGCACGCAGGCGCCGATTTTCGCTAAGCAGTTTGCCGAACGCGGCTTGGGCAAATCCGGCATCAAGATCATCGGGCCGGGCGACCTCACCGACGACGACGATCTCAACAATATGGGCGATCAGATGCTCGGTATGATCACGTCCGGGCCGTACTCAGCCGCGCACGAATCCGCGCTCAACAAGAACTACGTCGCTGCGATTCAGAAGGCGAACGGCTTCCGTCCGGATTTCGTCTCGCTCGGCGCTTATGACGGCTTGCATCTCATTTATGAAGCGCTGAAAAAGACCGGCGGAAATTCTGAGGGCGACGCCTTGATCGCGGCAATGAAGGGCATGGCCTGGGAAAGCCCGCGTGGCTCGATCTCCATCGATCCCGATACCCGCGATATCGTCAGCAATATCTACATTCGCAAAGTGGTGAAGACCGACGGTCAGCTCTGGAGCGAGGAATTCGAAACCTATCCGAACGTCAAAGACCCGATGAAGGTTGCGGCGGCGAAATAGGTCCGAATTACACCGCTATATTGTCGATCAGCCGCGTCGTGCCGATCCGCGCCGCGGCGAGAAGCCGGATTGGCTCGCCGACGACTGCGCCAAGCGGCGCCAGCGTATCGGCATTGCGCGCCTCCAAATAATCGACCTGCAAGCCGGTGCGCGCCATCGCCGTCTTGCCATAGTCGAGCACCGCGGCAACTGGCGCCCCGGCCGCAATCTTTGCGGCGCATTCCTTGAGCGTGCGGTAAATCACGGGTGCGACCTGCCGTTCGCTCGCGCTCAGGTAGCGGTTGCGCGACGACAGCGCCAACCCGTCGCGCTCGCGCACGATGGGTGCGCCGACAATGCGGGTTTTGATAGCGAGATCACGAACCAGTTGGGTGACCATTTTGAGCTGCTGGTAGTCCTTTTCGCCAAACAAGGCGATGTCGGGCTCGCACTGGATGAAGAGCTTGGCGACGACTGTCGCCACGCCGGCGAAGAAATGCGAGCGCACCGCATCTTCGAGTCCGGCCGTCGCGGGTCCGTCCGGTACGACCCTTGTGGCAAAGCCGGCCGGATACATGGTTTTAGGGGCAGGCGCCCAGACCAGATCGGCTTTGAGCTCGGACAAGGCGGCTATATCGGCGGCAAACGTGCGTGGGTAAGTGGTTAAGTCTTCATTCGGTGCGAATTGGGTCGGATTGACGAATATCGATACGATCACACGGTCGGCGCGGCTTTGCGCCCGTCGCACCAGCGAAAAATGACCTTCATGCAGCGCGCCCATGGTCGGCACCAGGGCTAGCGTGCGGCCGTGTCCGTGAATATCAGCTACGGCTCGCCGCAGCGCGGGCAAAGCGCGGATAACGCGCGGCCGACGTTTCGCTTGCTTGGAGACTTTCATGGCGACGTTGCCGCGTAAGCACACCCGGACGCGTTTCGTCGACGCATCAATTCGTTTACGATTAACTTATTTCCGCAGATGCTGTATCTTGACCGCTCGCGTTGCAAATCCTGAAAGTATGCGTAACGCAGGGGTTGCGTCTCATGCTGATGCAGGCGGAGCTCGGCCGTCCGTTCTCGGCGCATGTTATCGTCCTTGGGAACGAAAAAGGCGGCTCCGGTAAATCGACCACGGCGATGCACGTCGCCGTTGCACTCCTCCAGGCCGGTCAGCGGGTCGCCACGATCGACCTCGATTCCCGCCAGAAAAGCTTCACCCATTATATCGACAATCGCCGCGAATGGGCTGCGCGAACAGGCGTTAAGCTCGACGTTCCCGTGCATTATTGCGTTGCACGCGGCAGCGGGATGCGGCTCGACGAGATCGAGGCGCAGGAATTCGCCGCCTTCGCCGAGGCGGTCGGCGCGGTCGAGCAAAGCCACGATTTCGTGGTGATCGATACTCCGGGTACCGATTCCTATCTGATGCGGCTCGCCCATTCGATGGCCGACACGCTTATTACGCCGCTCAACGACAGCT
>Ga0126370_10001060_pt1 | contig 12296 bp, 10 predicted proteins | sample PanSoiMetaPlot_3_FD_92586 | JGI IMG/M metagenome (GOLD analysis project Ga0126370, IMG submission 92586) | Tropical forest soil microbial communities from Panama - MetaG Plot_3 | ecosystem: Environmental > Terrestrial > Soil > Tropical forest > Bulk soil | place: Panama | collected 2016-02-17 | reverse complement strand
TCCAGAGCCCTCTGCACGTGCCGATGCGGTAAGTTGAGCGTCCAAGGTTGCCAGTGGTATCGCTTCTCGGAGCGCCAGTTCAAGATACGAAGCAGCGTAGACGGATAGACCGTAGCGTCGTGCAAGCCTCAGGACGACACTCTCCTCTGGTTCCCGATCGACTCGGACCCGCAGTCCCGCCAAGTCTCGCAGAAAAACGCCGGTGTCCGACTCGGTAATCCGCTTGCGCCGTTCGTTCACAACAAGGATATTGCGGATCTCAAACCACCAAAGACTCGGGACGATTGCTTCTTCCGTCTTAATTCGGACGAATGCGGCATCTGCTCTGGAATCTTGCTCATCCAGAAGCGCCCAACAGGCAGGAATGGATGCATCGAGCACGAAGGACATCAGTACTTGCGTCCTTGCTGGCGTGCAGACAGGATTTCTTCGAGGCTTACCTTCACGGTTCGCTTTCGAAGCTCGCGGATACTCGCGAGAGCTCTGTCGACCTCTTCTTGCCGTCGGTTCGCCTCAGGCACAATTCTTGCGATGGCACGGCCGTGTCTTGTAATAATGAGCGTTTCTCCGCGCTCGACGTCATCCAGCAATTGGGGCAGGCGGGCTTTGGCATCGGAGGCCTGGATCTCACGCATAAGGCTGACTGGTTGTTCTGACTAGTCCAATTCTAGCATACCGGGTTCACTCATAGCCGGCAGGGTCGCGTCAGCGTATTTCAGTGTCACCCTGAACACGCATATATTTTAGACACGTGGCCGGCCAGACGGCGGACGCCAATGCAGTTGGCGCATGCGGCGCTATGGGGTGTAACACTCTACACCTTTGCGTTTTCAAACGATTCTTGCATTCCCAGCGGTTCTTGCATTTCTTCATCTCCGCGGCGACCTGGATTTCACCCTTTGATGTTCTCTGGGGCAACAGATTCATTCGGTTGACGTTTCTGCTGGCAGTGCTCGCTCCTGGAATCATTGTCGATTTACGGGCGCTTTTCTTGCTCGCGAGGGCATTCGTCTGCAGCGTTGGCCGGGGGGGCTGTCGAGGATCTTCGACGGCAGGTAAATCGTTCGATCTGGACGGTCATAGGTTCTCTCCTAATTTTGTGGGGGCCTGACTGGCTGGGGTGTGCTTATGGTTCTGCCACACACATTTTCTTACAGCTCGTTGCCACTTGCGTTTACTTTGCCGCCTCTGTACCTGCTTGGCTCACTGAAGAATTCCTCGGGCGAGACCGGTTACCGGCCCCAGCCACTCCGGTGGTAGTCAGCGCCAAGATCACAGTTCCGGATCAGACAAAAATCATGAGCTCCTACAAGCGGCTGCTGGCGCATGCAAGAGGTGGTGCAGAAGTGATAACGCACCTCGCAGCCACTTTGGCACAGGAGGAGCTCCGTTCAGCGGACCGTAGAGATGTTGGCGCGCCGGCGAGATGAATTGGTGCCGGGAACTCGAAGGGACAGCCAGGGCCGGTACTCAGCCGATGCCGTCCTTGTCATCGTCATCGTCCGACGAGAGAAGGTAGGAGAGGGAGATGCCGCCCAGCAACATCCAGACAACGTTGGCACGCTCAGTCTGGTCCCTGACTCGCAAGGAGCCTAAAGGAGGCAAAAGCACGAAGCAGAAAACAATCGTCGCCAAAATGGAGCCAATGATGCCCGACCGCGCACCATAACGGATCGCCACAATCACAATAAACACCAGGCAGACTAGGGGAACCAGCGCACGATTCGTGCTGCTCTTAAAGACCCAACTGAGCAACAGAGCGGCGATCCCACATACCAGACTGGCAAAAAACCACTTCCACTGTGCAATCCAATGTGCCTGCGCCAACCAAAACCGCCGAAACCAGATAGCCCTCATCTCTTCACTCTTTACCGACTAGCCGCGCCCGTAGGTCCTGCTCAGGGCAGCGACTTTCTTTGGCTTCCTGGGGAGGGGAGACCAACCTTCATTTACAAACCCTAGCAGAAATTCAGCTCTGATTCATCATTGCCGGGATCTGCTGAACAGCGATTCTGCATGAAAAAACGTCAGCTCCTGCAGGATCTGCTGTATGTATTCGATTAACACAGAAGCTATGCTGTATGTTGTTGGCGGGTTGATTGGTACCCTTTCAGGCGGGTGGCTCTAATAGTTAAAGTAAGTGTTTAGCTTAGCCTCGCCCCATGTCATCGAACCAGGAATGACCGAGGGTACTTGAATCTGCTACACTGCATGGAATTATGGATTACGAGTTCATCCTCCAGCTCTGCATTAGCATCATCATGGTGCTGCTCTTGGCCTGGTTGGTATGGCACCGGCCAGAGGCTGGATAGCACTGTGCCAGGTCGCATCTCTCGCTAGAGTGCATCGGCGATGTCAGGAAATCTCCTCTGCGTTATTCGGCCTCGTTCCTCCTATCCAAGGTTTGAAATCGTTAAAGTACTTCGTGAACTGTTATCTTCGAGAATCGCTTTAGCTAATTCGTTTCGATTTAATTAGGTCCGTGCTAGGCATATGTGGCTCGTTCTTGTCTACGAGAGCATCAATAGACAGCGGGGTTCTGTAGCGCAGCTTCGCAGAGGGTAACTCTCGATCTAACACGGAATCCGCCGGTGTCCCGGCCTTCGGCATACTCAGAGAAAGTCGATCTCTGCAGGTCATACTGCACACTTCGATAGCATGCTGTGACGGGTTCGTGTCTCAGCAATCCCAAGCTGCCGATCGTGTAAGGACTATCGTCCGCCACCGGGCCTTGCCCGGCCGGGCCTTGTGATCTGCTCGCCACCGTTTGCGCGAGATCGATCATCCGTTAGCGAAAATGAAGGACACCACCCGACGAGGATAGCAATGAAGCACCCTGAGGTTGATGATACCTGGGGGCGCGCTCGAAGGATCTCTGCAGTGGGTGAGGACGGGTGGGCTCGCGAATATTCTCCGCGGTGCTCTTTCATGTTCATGTCGAACCGTTTCTCATCCAACACCTTCCATTCCTCGATTCTTTCGGAATGGTAGCGTGCGACACGGTGCGGTGCACAAGGCGACTTTACCGCTTCGTCGACAACGTTAAGGACGTGAGCCGGTCCCATGACGGGCTGGTTATATTCCGGCAACACTGATGTACAGCTTGTCGACATCTACGTCCTGGCGGAGCGAGGTAGAAATGAAACATGCAAACTGTGTCCGATGATGGTCAGAACGGGAGCGCCATGGCGCCTGGCCTCGTAGTGGCCGTTCAAAAGATGGATTCCACGCGGAGCGGAAGTCGCAATACCCCGAGCTGCTCCGTGAATTTGGCGTAGCCAACGGCTGAAAATGCTACCGCTTTTCCCGGCGGACTTCCAAGAGCTTGAGCTTGCGCCGGTGTGTGCGAAACGCGGCGAACTCTGAATCTACGTCGTCACCGGTCATGCCGAGGATGGAATCGACACCCCAGCTAATCAAGCGATCGGCACTAGTTAATCCGCAACCGTCACCATGAAAATGTCCTTCGGAATACGTTCTTGGCCATGGTTTCCCGACGAACAGATGGAGGCGCCGGCTGCAATCGCAATCAATGTGTCGCTAGACATCGAAGAGCAGCGAGCGAGGCTGCCGGGATTAGAGGGCAACTCCGCTCGCCTTTTGTCTCAGAAGCAAGTGGTTACAACGTTGGTCTGTCCGGCAACTAATCGATTCAGATAGGTTTTGTTGTCGGGCGGGGCATAGGTGCCGTTCGACTGCAGCGACTGATGCTGCCAGTACACGAGGCCATACGGCTTGGCCACGTGGAATTCTTCCATGTCGCCGCATTTTGAGTAGGTCGAATCACAACTGTAACGGTAGCGGATGATCAGAGTTTGCAGATTATTGGGCAAAGTTCCGCCGAGTGATTCCTTGTAAGGTCCCCATACCTCGTTGACCACATTGCCGAGATTCTTGGTGACGTAGCTGTTGCAGCTGCTGTGAATCTGATAGGTCGAGTCGCTGATCAATATCTTCGAGCCCGGGAACCCCCCCTGAGCAAACCGGGGCACCAGGGGCAGATTATAGTTGCCCAGCGTGGGGCTATGGAACACTTTGAAGGTTGAAGGGTCGCTCCAATTCAATTCTGTGACCCATAGATAGATGTATTTGTTGTCATAGAGCTGGATATCCCATGGAAATCCTTGGCCGGTTTTCGTCCAGAAGAAGCGGTCGGGCAAAACGCTGGTGTAAATCGGATTGGCGGTTCCTGCCATGTGATTGGAGGCGCTGAGTTGTGGGTCCATCGTCATCCACTTCAGCATGTCGAATGTGTTTGACTGGTTGCTTCCCGACCCGGAAGAACTCGATCCGGACCCAGACGAGCTGGAGCCAGAGCTAGATGAACTCGAGCCAGAACCTGACGATGAACTCGAAGTGGAAGAAGGGTTCTTAATGCTGTTGACGTTGGGAGGGGCGGTAGGGTCAATATGGGTGGCGCTACAGCCGAGCAGGTAGACGCAAAGCCACAACAGGAGGAGGTACTTCATCACTGCACTCCGACGCGAAAGTGTGATTTATCTTGCTGCTGGCGAGCTCACACGTGTGTGATTGCTGAACCCGCGAAGCGAAATTGCGGCCAAGGTATCTCGAAGCAGGTACAAACGTAAGCTGTCGGAAGTACACGTCACTGACCGGGACATGGGCTGGCTAAGAGGTATAGCTTACTTTCATCTTTCAGGGCGCTAGGCGCATCCAACCAATGAGACGGTTGGGGGAAGGCACAGCCCGCCCAACTTTGTTAACTCAACAATACCGAGCGGAATGCGTATAATAAGTCGCTTGCCCAAATACTCCATCGTCGTCCCGCTGCATAACGAGCAGGAAAACGTAACCGATCTCTATGACCGCCTAAAGGCGGTGATGGAGATAAATGGCGAGGGCTTCGAGATCGTACTAGTGGACGACGGTTCCCGCGACCGTACCTTCCCGCTACTGCGAGAAATCGCCGCTGTCGACAGCCGCGTCACCGTGGTCAAGCTGCGCCGTAATTTCGGTCAAACCTCAGCTTTAGCTGCAGGTTTCGATCATGCGCGCGGCGAGTACATCATCGCGATGGATGGCGATCTGCAGCACGATCCCGGCGACATTCCAATCTTTCTGGAAAAGATTGGGGAAGGCTACGATATTGTCAGTGGCTGGCGCAAGCAGCGCCTCGACAACTTGTGGCTTCGGCGTATCCCATCGCGCTGCGCCAATTGGCTGATGGCAAAACTGAGCGGCGTGGATATTCACGATTTTGGAACAACCTTCAAGGCCTATCGGCGTGACATCCTCGAGCAGGTACCGCTGTATGGTGAGCTGCACCGCTTTATTCCCGCGTTGGCATCATGGCACGGCGCATCGATTTGCGAAGTTCCGATTCGCAACATGAATCGCGAAAAGGGCGCTTCGCATTACGGAATTTCGCGGACCTTCCGGGTGTTCTTCGATCTCATTACTATTCGGTTCCTGCTCAAATATCTGTCCCGCCCGCTGCATTTCTTCGGCAGCTTGGGCATGATCAGTATTTTTGGCGGAATGGGCGTCGCCGCCTGGCTGGCTTTGGAAAAACTGTTGCACCAAGCTGACGTGATGTCCAAGCACGGCCCTCTGATGATCTTTGGCGCCGTGCTGCTGCTGGCCGGATTAAACATGCTGGCTATAGGTCTTCTGGGCGAGATGCAGGTCCGCCATTTTCATGAGCCTTCCCACCGGGCTCCCTATTCAGTGGAACGGGTGTTGCGCGCGCAGGACGAGGAATCCACTATATCGGAATGATAAAGGGGCGACCGAGGCAGCCGTCGACTCAATGCAGGTCCTCTCGCGGCTCGGGATAACGAACCCATTTCCTTGTGGGCAGTCTCGCTTTGACCCGCTAATCTCTTCGCGTGTCGTCTAGCCAGTAGATTGTCAATTGTCAAAAGTGGCCTGGCACCCGTGTGGGGTTATAATGCCTAGTTTTCTCGTTGATGGAACCGATCGCACAGTACGAGCTGCGCCTAGCCACGCGCATGTTACGGCTGGGCACGGAAACCGCCTTTGAAGTCTTGAACAAAGCCCGAGCTCTTGAGCGCCAAGGTAAGCAGGTTGTGCACCTCGAAATTGGCGAACCTGACTTCGATACCCCGGCGAACATCGTTGATGCCGCGGTGCAAGCGTTACGCAAGGGTTGGACGCACTATGGTCCCTCCGCCGGCCTGCCCGAGCTGCGCCAGACCATCGCCGAAGAAACCTCTCGCTCTCGTGGAATTCCGTGCACCAGCGACGAGGTCGTCGTAGTGCCCGGTGGTAAGCCGATTATCTTTTTCAGCATTCTGGCGCTGGTTGAGGAGGGAGATGAAGTCATCTACCCCAACCCCGGCTTTCCGATTTATGAATCGATGGTTCACTATATTGGCGGACGCCCCATCCCGATTCGACTGCGCGAAGAACGCGACTTCCGCCTGGATGTGAATGAACTCGCTTCCTTGATCACGGAGCGCACGAAGCTGATCATCATCAACTCGCCACAGAATCCCACCGGCGGTGTTCTAAGCCGGCGCGATATTCACGACATCGCCGAAGCCATCGGCGACCGCAACATAATGGTTTTGTCCGACGAGATCTACAGCCGCCTCATCTTTGAAGGAGAGCACTACTCTATCCTGGCTGTTCCTGGGTTCAAAGACCGAACCATTCTCCTCGACGGCTTTTCTAAGACGTACGCCATGACTGGATGGCGGATTGGCTACGGGGTTATGCGTGCCGATTTGGCAGCGCACATGTCACGCCTGATGACGAATTCAAACTCATGTACGGCTAGCTTTACCCAGGTGGCTGGGATTGAGGCGGTTCGAGGTGATCAGTCGTCGGTTGACAGAATGCGTGCCGAATTTCAGCGGCGCCGCGATGCGTTCGTTACGGGCCTCAACAAAATCAAAGGATTTTCCTGCCGCATGCCCAAGGGCGCCTTCTACGTATTTCCGAATGTCCAGGAGACCGGTTGGAAATCGAAGAAGCTCGCCGATGTGCTCCTTGAGGAGGCGGGAGTTGCCTGCTTATCCGGAACGGCATTCGGGGATTTTGGTGAAGGTTATCTGAGATTCAGTGTTGCCAATTCCCTGGAGAACCTGAACAAAGCCCTCGATCGCATAACCCGGTGGACCTCCAAAAATCTCTAAAGCGTGAATCGTGGCTGTCAGCATTGACATCCACCTACCCGGTCTCGGAGGATATGCGTTACCTATGTCGCCCAAGAAGAAGAATGGAGCGCCGAAAGCCAGCCGTCCCTACATGCCCGGATACGGACTTCCCCCTGGAACCAAAGGATTGCTGCCCTGGACATGGGCCGAACAGCGCCTGAAGAAATCACATAACTATTGGGTCACTACCGTCCGCCCGGACGGATCGCCGCACACCATGGTTGTCTGGGGCACATGGCTCGACGGCGCGTTTTACTTCAGCACGGGCAAACAATCGCGCAAGGCACGCAACCTGTCTGCCAATAGTCGATGTATCGTATGCACGGAGCACGCGCATGAGGCGGTTATTGTCGAGGGCGAAGCTCGCCTGATCAAGGACACGCCGGAGCTGAAATTTTTTGTCAATTACGAGAAAAAATACAAGTGGGACATGTCCGCCATGCAGGAGGAGCCCATTTACCAGGTTCGGCCGCGTGTAGCCTTTGGACTATTCGAGAAGAAGTTCATTCCGGCCGCTACCCGCTGGCAATTCACCTAATCTGCAGGTCGGCCACGGATTTGCACCGATGGTTACCGATCAAATCGAGACCCAAAGCTGCCCATGGCCGTTCCAACAGCCACTCGTGCACCGGAGCTCCAGCGAATAGCCAGTAACTGGTGGGACGATGCCTATTCGCCTTGCCACGACTTCCAAACCCAGACATCTGTAATTCTCCCGGATGGGCGCAGGCTCTCTTATACACGGACCGATGATGCGCAGCGATATTATGGCCGCCGAGTATTTTCGGCCAGCACAATGGTCCTCGGTTGAAACATTCGACGTCTGTCCCCTTTCGGCGAGTGCGCCATCTCCATGAGGTCGCCCAGAATGGTCAAACTGTGGGCAGCCTGGTCTTTGATCGAGATGGAGCGATGGGTGCTTCAGGGTCTCGAAGGAGATCCGATCATGACGAGAGAACACGGATACTATTCGCAGATGTGAGTGTGCTTCTTAATTCAAATCGAATGTGGCTGATGCGATTGCAGAGGCAGGTCTTTTGCCCTGCCTCTGCCGCCCGACTTAACTGTTGCGGGTGACTTGGGAACGTTGGAGTCCTGGGCTACCCGATCATCTACCTGCAAATCAAGGTCTACTGCAGGTTGAGGAGTGGACCGTGGTTATCGGGGAAATTGCTGGTATTCAGAACCTGTATGCCCGCGTTGTGGTCCCCGTCGAAAGGTGTTACTGTGCCCGGACAACCAGCTTTGGTCGCGTCGGCGGGATCGGCAAACCAGATTCCGAGGTGATCCGTCTGAACTGGAACCGGCCCTGGATTCAGGATAAAAGTCTCATCATCAAGAATACCGGTCACGTCCAGGACACCTCTTCCCACTCTGTTGGTTGTTAAATCACCCTGATACCAGGCAGGCACGAAGGGTGCGTTCGGCGTTGTGATGATAAATAGGGTGAAGTCCGTCTTGGCCGGAAGGTCGAACACTTCAACGTGCATGTTCTGAACCGGTCCCAGGTCACTGATTGTGACTCGCCCATGAGCATTTGCCTTTAGGCAACCCGCTGCGCCCGCCGACCGTACCATGTTGAATGTTATGTTGTCGCCAGGGGCGGCCATCGCCGGGACAATGGCTAAAGCAAACGCCACCGTGGCAAAAAGAAACTTCGTTTTCATACTCTCCTTCTCCTTAACTCTTTTGTTATTCAGCTTGTAATTCACACGGCTCCCCCATCTGGGCAGAAGACCGCAAGATGCGTCGTAAACTCGCGAGTGACTTGCTAGGAGCAAACCGTTGCACTAGAATTCTTGTACTCACGAGCTGCTTGCAGGGGTGCAAGCAGCACCAACCTAATTGGGGCACTGCACGTAGTCCTTAGAAATGCACAAGAGATTGGCAGGAATTCTCCAAATTTCCTGCAAAGACGACTATGACGTTGGCAACACGGGTCTTATACGAATTCGGCGTGTTTCGCCTGGACCCCGCTGAGCACATCCTTTTATATGATGGAAAGCCCGTGGCGATCACTCCAAAGGCCTTCGATATCCTGTGCGTGCTGGCACAGAACAGCGGGCGCTTGCTAAGTAAAGATGAATTAATGAAGCGGGTGTGGCCGAACACCTCCGTGGAGGAGGCAAATCTCTCCGTCAACATTTCGGCGTTGCGCAGGGCACTGGGCGATACGTCCGATGGGCAGGCGTTGATTGCAACGGTGCCAAAGTTGGGATACCGATTCGTGATGCCGGTGCGGGAGATTCGCGACAATTCTCAGCCCCGCGCAAAGGTCGCAGCAGCTCAGGGTGAAAGCCTTTTCTCTGAGATCTCTGACAGTTTATCCGCGAGTGCGCCAGTCTCACCCGCCGAATCGCCCAAGGCCGCTATACACTTCCTAGGCAGTCGCTGGGTATGGACCGCGATATTGTTGGCGATCGGCCTCGGAATCTACGCCGGATACAGACAACGCGGCACTTCCAGAATCTCAAGCGCAGAACGCAGGATTGCGATCCTGCCTTTTCAGAACCTAAAGCGGGATCCCAACAGCGACTTCCTCGGATTCTCACTGGCTGATGCGGTGATCATTAAGCTGGGCAATCTGAGCGCCCTCACTGTGCGTCCGTCCTCGGCAGTCCAGAAGTATAGAGATCAACTAATTGAGATCCCGAAGGTCGCGGCAGAGTTGAACGTGGACACCTTGCTGACGGGCAATTTCATCCGCGACGGCGACGATTTGCGCGTTACAGCTCAGCTGATCGATGCGAAAAAGCAGAATCTGCTGTGGAGAGGCACATTCGATCTGAAGTACGAAAAGCTGCTCAGAGTGCAGGACGACCTGGCACAGCAGATCATCAAGGGCCTGGAGCTGAACCTGAGCCCTTCCGATGCCAAGCGTATGAAGCCAGAGGCGCCAGTGAACCCGCTTGCGTACGAGTACTATCTGCGCGGAGTGGATTTGTATTCCCGCAGCCAATTCGCCATGGCCATCGAGATGCTTGATGCGTCAATTCAGATGGATCCCAATTATGCGTTGACCTGGGCTCAGCTAGGAAGAGCCTATAACGCGACCGCTTCCTTCCAGTTTGGCGGACGAGATTACTACCGCAATGCCCAAGCTGCCTTTAAAAAGGCTCTTTCCCTTTCATCAGCGCAAATCGAGACCCATGCTTATATGGCCAACTTGTTGACGGATATGGGGGCGGTTGAGCAAGCGGTGCCGTTGTTGCGGGAAGCTCTGAAGGAAAACCCGAATCACGCGGAGTTGCATTGGGAGTTGGGATACTCCTATCGCTTCGCGGGCATGCTGCAGGAATCGGTAGATGAGTGTGAGCGGGCTCGGGCACTAGATCCGGGGGTCAAACTCCATAGCTCGGCGCTGAATGCGTATCTATATCTGGGGCAATACGACCGCTTTCTCGAGAGTCTTCCCAAGGAGAACAATGTGGCCTTCGACATGTTCTACCGCGGCTTCGGAGAGTACTACAAGGGGGACCATGTAAAAGCTGCGATAGAGTTCGACCGCGCGTACGACCTTGAACCCTCTCTTTTGCAGGCGCAAATCGGCAAAGTGTTAAGCGTCGGGCTCCGCCACGAGGAACGGAAGGGGCTAGCTCTACTGCTTAAAATTGAGAAAAAAATAGAAGAGCGGGGCGTGCGTGATCCGGAAGCGATGTACAAGATTGCGCAGGTGTATGCCGTACTCGGCGACGAGAAAGCTGCCCTGCGTGTCCTCGAACGCAGCGTGGAGGGAGGATTCTTCCCTTATCCTTATCTAGCGGGTGATCCTGCGCTTGACAACCTGCGGCGGAAACTCGAATTTGCGAGCCTGGTGGAAAAAGCGCGCCAGCGACACGAAGCTTTTAAGCACACATTCTTTTGAGCCGCAGTATCAAGACGCTTCTCGTTCCGCCATACCGTAGACAGCCTAACCTCAATCATCTTTGCGGCGGGGGGCTGATGCAGCGATAGCTTCGAGTGGTCTATAAATGGTCAATGGATTCACTGAAATGAGGGATTCTCCCTGTTTTGCTCGAGAGTTGGCAGGGCTTTGGGGCGTGTCAATTCTTACTCACATTCGCTTGCCCCTTGTTCAGGCAACAGGAGCGGGCCGTGGGCTGGCAGATTGTCGAAGGTGATCGCAATCTTCGGCGCCGGTACTGCCGATGGCGCTAATAGCGACAGCGGCGCAGCAAGCTCAGGAAGCCTTTTTCTGGCTTTCATCCACTAGCGTCAGGACCCCAGTTTATGAAGGTCACGACCGTGTGGTGTGGACACAGGCGCCCAGCCTTCATCTGGAGACGTGCGTTCGCTGGTGACTGAGAATCAAGGGAAACTGTTCATTGCGGCCGTGTACTTGGGAACGGTTCACAATTCGGTTCCCCGACCGGCGGCAAGCCCTCTAGAATACGTCATCATCAAGAATCAGGATGAAACGTAGCTGTTTCTCCGCTCGGACCAGGGGAGAGGTTCTGCCGAACCAGATTGTGAACGTCGCTAACCTGGTCTGCCAACAGATTCAGCTTACGCGCCAGCCCCTGGATTTCCATCTCAGCTCTGCGGTTTACGTCGTAGTCGAGCTCGCTGCGCAGCCGATCTTTCGTGTCTTGCCGATTCTGACTCATCATGATCACCGGTGCCTGAATCGCTGCCAACATCGAGAGAAACAGATTCAAAAGAATGTATGGATAAGGATCCCAGGCTCGCCCACCCAGACTGCTATTGATGTAGGCATATACGGCGAGGACGACGAGAAAAATGACGATAAAAGTCCACGAGCCACCGAAGCCGCTGACGGAGTCGGCGATGCGCTCGCCGAAGCTGGCTTCCTGCTCGATGATGGTGTTCGGATTGCGACTGGCGCGAATCCGTACCAACTTCTGCGACCCATGGAATTGCCGTCCGAGCACGGCCAGCATGTCCATTCCGGCATGCGGTTTTCGTTCGAGAAGGATCTGGATATCGTGACGGTCAACTTCGACACAAACGGTCTGTTCGAGAGCGATCGCGTCGGTCTGATGCGGAGTCTGGTCCAGCATGGAGGCAAAACCGAAGAACTCGCCTGGGCCGGGTTCATCCACGACGACTTCCTGCTGATCCTCATCGATGGTGGTGACCCGCACCCTTCCGCTCACCATGACGTAGGCTCGTCCGCCCGCGTCACGCATTTTG
>Ga0126370_10001059_pt1 | contig 12301 bp, 9 predicted proteins | sample PanSoiMetaPlot_3_FD_92586 | JGI IMG/M metagenome (GOLD analysis project Ga0126370, IMG submission 92586) | Tropical forest soil microbial communities from Panama - MetaG Plot_3 | ecosystem: Environmental > Terrestrial > Soil > Tropical forest > Bulk soil | place: Panama | collected 2016-02-17 | reverse complement strand
GCAAGCACATGCCCGCTTGCGCCAGCATTCAATGGCAACTGCGTGCCTTCGTCGAGATGATGGCGCGCGGGCTGCGGCGAATTTTGCCGGAACAGGCACACCCGCGTTTTGTCTTCGCGCACATAGAACGAGGCCGTCTCGCGCGTGGCTTCGACCAGCCGATGCAGCTCCGGCCTGATCGCGTCGCCGAGGTTGAAGCCATGCCGGTAGATCGAACCCAGCCGCCAGAGCGACGGGCCGAGACGGAATGCGCCGCTCGGCTCGCGGATCAGATAGCCGAACCGTTCGAGCGACCCGAATAGCCGCAGGATCGTGCTCTTGTAGAAGCCGGTCGCCGCCGCGATCTCGGCGAGCGTCAGTTCCGGTTTGTCGGCTGCGAACGCGTCCAGAATGGTGAGCGCCCGTTCCACCGCTTCAACCTTGTCCTGGCTCATTCTCGCCTCGTCGGCCCGATGTTGCGCACTGCGGGTGGTTGTGGTAGACAGAATATAGTTCTATTACACAGAACGAGCAAGAATGGAGTGCGCGAGAGCAACGATGTGCGGACTTCTGGCCGGCACGCGTATCCTCGATCTGACCAACGTCCTGGCCGGGCCGTTCTGCTGCTACCAGCTGGCGCAGCTCGGCGCCGACGTGATCAAGGTCGAGGTGCCGGGCACTGGCGATCTCGCGCGTCAGCTTGGCGCCGATCCGGCCCTCAATCGCGCTCGGATGGGCGCCTCGTTTCTGGCGCAGAACGCCGGCAAACGCTCGATCACCATCAATCTCAAGAGCGCGAACGGGCGCGACGTATTCGACCGGCTGGTAGGGACGTCCGACGTGGTGGTGGAGAACTTCCGCCCCGGCGTCATGGATCGGCTCGGGCTTGGTTACGCGGCGCTCAGGGAGATCAAGCGCGACATCATCTATTGCGCAATTTCGGGCTTCGGCCAGGACGGGCCGCTCAGATTCAATCCCGCCTATGATCAGATCATCCAAGGCCTGTCGGGCGTCATGAGCGTCACCGGCGACAAATGCTCGGCGCCATTGCGGGTCGGCTTTCCGGTTGCAGACACCATGGGTGGCACGACCGCGGCCTTCGCGATCGCGGCCGCGCTGTTTCGCCGCGAACGAAGCGGGGAGGGTGAGGTCATCGACGTATCGATGTTGGAATCGACGCTCGTCGCCATGGGCTGGGTGGTGTCGAACTGGCTGATCGCGGGCGTTCGGCCGCAGCCGATGGGAAACGAGAACATGACCGCAAGCCCGTCCGGCACGCTGCGCACCGGCGACGGCCTCCTCAACATCGCGGCCAACAAGCAGGAGCAGTTCGAGACCTTGTGCCGGCTGATCGCGCGCGAGGACCTGATTACGCATCCGCATTTCGCCGGACGCGAGGATCGCAAGCGGTATCGCTTCGAGCTCAACGCCGAGATCGAGACGGCGCTGGTCACGAAGTCGGCGGCGGAATGGTCGCTCGTCCTGAACAAGCACGGCGTCCCCGCCGGCGAGGTGCTCGATGTGCCGTCGGTGCTCGAGCATCCGCAGATCGCCGAGCGTGAGCTCATTCGCACGTTCGAGGCGGCCCCCGGCGTCGACCGCGCGGTGCGGGTCGTGCGGTCCGGATTCCGCCTCGCGAGCGGCGATCCGGCGCCGTCGACGCCGCCGCCGCGGCTTGGCGCCGACACCGCCGACATCCTGACCGAGCTCGGATACACGCCCGCCGACATCGACGCTCTCGCGCGGGAGGACGCCATATGACGCAGGCCCGCGCGCCGAAGAGCCCGCAAGACTGGTGGGCGACGTCGATCATCGACATGAAGCCCGGCTCCATCCGGCTCCGCGGCTACGCGATCGAGGAGCTGATCGGCCGCATCGGCTATGCCGAGATGGTCTATCTCATGACCCGCGGCGAGCTCCCGCATCCGGACGCCGCCAGATTGCTCGAAGCCGCGCTGGTCGCGGCCGTCGACCATGGGCCGCAGGCGCCCTCGATTGCGACCGCGCGGATGGCGATCACCTGCGGCGTTGGCATCAATAACGCCATGGCGTCCGCCACCAACATGCTCGGTAACGTGCACGGCGGCGCCGGCGAGCAATGCGTGGCGTTCTACAATGCGGTCGCGGCGCGCCTGACCGGTGAGACCACGCCCAGCGGGCCACGTCTTGCTGAGGCGGTGGTGGCGGAAATGCGCGCGCTCGCTGAACGCGGGGTCCGCCATGTCCCCGGCTTCGGCCACCGTTTCCATCCGCTCGACCCACGCGCGCCGCGCCTCCTCGCTTTGGTCGACGCGGCGGCAACCAAGGGCGTCGTCAGCGGGCGCTTCGCCGCTATCGCGCGGGCGGCGGAGGATGCGCTCGCGGCACAGAAGGGGCGGCGGATCCCCCTCAACATCGACGGCGCGACCGGCGTCATCTATGCTGAACTGGGCTTTGCGCCGCCGCTCTGCCGCGGCCTGTTCGTGCTCTCCCGCTCGGTCGGCGCCCTGGCGCATGCCTGGGAGGAAATGCAGTCGGGCGAACGGAACAAAGGACCGATCCCGCGCCATCTGTTATGGACCTATGCGGGGCCGCCGCCGCGCCGTCTCGCGGGCGAGCGCGGGTAGGGGAGCAGGCTTCAGGGGCCACACTCGTCGGCGGAAAGGCTGGGTCCCACTTTCGTGGGGACGAACGGAGATTGAGCGTGTCCAAGAACACCGTGGCACTCATGCATCATATTCAATTGTGAAACAGCGCAAGCTTCATCGGCCCCAGGTTTGCTCGGGCTTGGGGTTGGCCCGTCTCTTTTCCCGTTCCCCCAAAGTGAGGGGGCGTGGCGCGCCAGAGCAGACGCCAGAAGAAGATACGCGCCTGTCCAGCGCGCCACCGGCTTTTCCCGCTTTCGCGTTCCACGGGGCCCGGACCCGGGCGGCCCATAGTAGCCGACGGGGTTGCTCCGGGGTCCGCCCGGGGGTGCGGCTGCGAACCACACCCGCAGGTGTCGGCCCCGCCCCACCTTCATGACGCCTCATGAGAGCGCCCCTCGATGGACGGGACGCTGGGAATATAACCCTTGAGGAGGACGAGTCAACGTCAATCTTTGACTTCACGTGAATGTTACTTGAGGTGAATTAGAAGCCAAACTGAACGGCCTTACTGCAACTTTGCGCAGTGGCGGCTATTTTAGGGCGCGTACTCATAAATCCAGTTCTGCAGGCTGCTCGTTGATGTCCGCTTCGCTCCGTAAGCGACCGAATTGCTGCGACGCCGCGAATGTAGCGAGGAGCCAGAAGCGGTCATCGGCCTTGAGCAAGGGGTATCGCGGCGGATCAGGTGCCCTGGTATCATACTGAGGTTATTTTCTTCGGAGGGCCTCATGAGAGCTTCGCTTCGGCAATTGGCGGCGTCGCAGCAACGATCAGCATCTCGCTGTAGTGATCGGCGGCTAACCATCACGCAGCCTCGGCGCAGAGTGTTGAGCCTCGCGGCGGGCGCCGTTGGGCTTCGCGTGCCCCCTGCAATCGCCGCTGGCGTCACGGATCGAGTTTGGGACATGAATGATGTAGCGTCCCTTATCGCGGCTCAGGAAGCGCCTATAGCGAAGCGTGCGCCGTATAAGAAGGCGGCATGAGGCAAATGAATATAAATCCGAAAGACATAATGACCTTCCTTAAGTGCGACCCTGCCGAAAACCCTTGGATCGCGGGCAAACCAAGAACTGAAGACATTAAGATAGAAGCATATTCGCCCGAATGGCCGAAATTGTTTGAGACTAGAAAATGTCAAATCGCTGAAGCACTTCTCGGAATCGCTTTGAATATCGAACACGTTGGCTCTACAGCCGTGCCGGGGCTGTCCGCGAAACCGGTGATCGACATAGATTTGATTGTTGGAAATCCCGACCGAGAAGAAGATTATGTTCCAGCTCTATCGGCTCTCGGCTACGTGCTGACAATACGAGAACTAACTTGGTATCGTCATCGCATGTTGCGTCATGATGCGCCCCGAGTGAATCTTCATGTCTGGGGACCCAACTGCCCCGGGCAAATCCGCCAAGTCTTGTTTCGCGACTGGCTACGTGGCCACCCGGAAGACCGGGAACGCTATGTTGACATAAAGTTGAAGGCGCGGGTCGGCGTCGATAACGAGGAAGACTATAACCGCAACAAAGAAGCCGTAATACGCGCAATTTACCAGAGAATATTTGAATACAATCAGTGGACGGCGTAGAGCTTTCAAGTACCGGCCCGGTCCGCCCAAATTTTCAAACTGCGTTCCGCTCCGGGTCATTTTCGACCGGGAAATACGGCTCTGGCTGCGCCTTAATGAGTCCACGCCCTAGAAAACATCCAGGTCACGTGCGGCCACTACCTCGCCCGCATAAGTTTCTCTTATCTCGGCGAGCAGGATGTCGTCCATCTGCGGGGTCACCGGTCCTCCCGCGCGATTTCCGCGATGATAGAGGACGAGCACGCCGGGCTGCACCGCATTGGCAATCTCCGCGAGCTCAAGCGACGACGTATGATATCTGCGTCGGAACTCCTGGAATTGCGGCGAGTCCCGGCGAAAGTCGGCCATGGAATAGACTTCGTGGACGAGCACATCGCAGCCCCGGCTGTGGTCGAGGAGCGCCTGAGTGGGCGACGTGTCGCCCGAAATCACGATGGTGCGGCCCAGCGTGTCGAACCGGTAACCGAAGGAATCGACCGTGGCGTGCTGCGCTGGAAATGCCGTGACCGTGACGTTGCGATCCTGGTAGATCACGCCCGGCACGATCTCGCGTGCGCTTGCCTTGCAGCCGGTGGAGTTCTTCGGATCGACACCGTCGATGCGCGTCTCGATGTCGATCTGCCAGGCCTTGAGCACGTGCTCGGTCATGGCCTTGATCCCTTTCGGACCATAGACCACGAGCGGCTCGTGCCGGCCCATGGTCCAGGGCGTGAAGATGAGATCGGGATAGCCGACGGTGTGGTCGGAATGCAGATGCGTCAGGAACACGGTCTCGATATTCACGCCGCCGTAGCCGAGCGCCTTCACGCCTTTCTCATAGGCGGCCGTCGCGCGGCGGATGACGCCGGTCCCGAAGTCGATCAGATAGGGGGTATCGTTGACGATGATTGCGGTCGCCGGCCCGGCGCGGTCCGGATCGGGCCGCGGCGTCCCGGTGCCGAGCATCACCACGCGCGTTGCTCCATTGGGATTCATGGCGCGCCGCTCAGTCAAGCCGCATGTTGGCGGCCGCGACGACCTTCGCCCACAGCTCCCGGTCGGCCTTGAGCTGCGCGCGGACCTCCGGGCCCACGGTTCCGACCGGCGATACGTCCATGCCATGTAACCGCTCGATCACATCCGGATGCTTGACCGCGGCTGGCGCTTCGCGCTCCAGCAGCGCCGCGATCGACTCGGGAAGCCCGGCCGGCGCAAGCAGGACGTAAAATGATTCGACCCTGAAACCGGGATAACCGGATTCGTCAATCGTCGGCACATCCGGCGCGAGCGGCGAGCGGGTGAGGCGCGACACTCCCAGGCCCTTCAATCGCCCCGCACGCACGTGGTCCATCATCCCTGAACTGGTGATGAAGGCGAACTTGACCTGCCCGGCCACGAGATCGACGACCATCGGCGCATTGCCGCGGTAGGGCACGTGGATCGCTTCGAAGCCTGCGTGCACACGGAAGTTCTCCATCGTGAGATGGCCAGGTGTTCCGTTGCCACCGCTGGCGTAAATGATGGGCTCCCTCCTCGCCGCCGCAGCCTTCGCGTAGGCGACAAATTCCGTCACCGAATTGACCGGAACGGATGGGTGAACAACCAGCATCATGCCGGCCTTGGTAAGGATTGAAATCGGTCGGAAGTCCTTGTCAGGATCAAAGGGCAGCTTTTTATAGAGGCTGGGATTCACGCTCAGGATCGAATTGAGCACGAGCCCAAGCGTATGTCCGTCGGGCGCCGCCCTGGCGATGAGTTCGGTTCCGACGTTGCCGCCCGCGCCCGGCCGATTCTCGATCACGAACGGCTGCTTGAGGCTGACCGAGAGCTTGTCGGTGACCGACCGCGCGATGATGTCGCCTGGACCCCCGGCCGGAAACGGAACGACGAGCTTGACGACGCGGTTCGGATAAGGCTCGGCTGCCGCCTTGATCGAGCATGGGCCGCAAGCGAGCGCCGTGACTGCCAGGAACACGCCGGCAAACTGCGAGGATCGTTTCGCGTTCACGTTCGCCTCCATCGTTGCGGCATGACCTGGCTTGCGTTCAATCGACGCGCATTCCAGTCGCCTTAACCACCTTCGCCCACAATTGCGCATCGGCTTCGATGCGAGCTTTGGTATCGACACTCCCGGCCCAGTCGATCAGGATGTCCTGCGCGCGGAATTTCTCCTGAAGGCCCGGCGACGCCAACGCCTGCTGCACCTCGCGCTCCAGCAGCGCAGTCACCGGATCCGGAAGGCCGGATGGCGCGGCCAGCACGACATAGGTCTCGAATTCGAAGTCGGGATAGCCGGCCTCGGCAATCGTCGGCAGTTCCGGGGTGAGCAAGGAGCGCGTGCGGCTCGAAACTGCGAGGCCTTTCAATCGGCCCGCGCGGACGTGCTGGGCCACGCCGCCGGTCGTGCCCACAAAACCGAACTTGATCTGGCCGGCAGCGAGGTCTGCCGCCAACTGGGTATTGCCGCGGTAGGGAACCGGCATGGCCTGGAAGCCGGCCAGCAGGCGGAAATATTCCATGCACAAATGGCCGGGTGTGCCAGGACCGCTGTGGGCGTAGCTGATCGGCTCCTTCTTCGCATAGGTGACGAAATCGGCCACCGAATTGACCGGGATGGAGGAATGTACGACCAGCATGGTGGTCGTTCTGCCCACAATCGAGATGTACCTGAAGTCCGCGTGCGGATCGAAAGGCGGCTTCTTGTAGAGACTCGGATTGACCGTAAATGTCGTACCCAGCGCCATGAGCAGCGTGTGCCCATCGGGGGCTGATTTGGCGACCGCTTCGGCGCCGAGATTGCCAGCCGCACCTGGCCGGTTCTCCACGATAAAGGTCTGTGTGAGCTTCGCCGACATCTTGTCGGCGATGGTGCGCGCAATGAGATCGACTGAGGCACCGGGCAGGACGGACACGACAATCTTGACCGTCCGCTGCGGATAGAACTGCGCCGATCCCGTGCTCGCGGCGACAAGTCCGTAACAGAAAGCCAAGACTGCCATGAGCAACGGTCGCGTCGCGATCATGCTTGCCTCCGTCGTCGGAGATCGGCCGTCATGAATGTCTGCGGCTGTAACGTGCCTCTGTTGCCTGTAACCGAAAAGTACTATTTTTCTACGTCTGATTAGCAACTTTGCTAAGGAGCGACTTATGCGCTGGAACGACCGGATCGGGCGCCGGATCAAGCTGAGCGACCTGCATGTCCTGCTCGCGGTGGCGCAATCCGGGAGCATGGCGAAAGCGGCGAATGAGCTCGCCATTTCTCACCCGGTGGTCTCGCGCTCGATCAGCGAGCTGGAGCACACCCTCGGCGTGCAACTTCTAGAGCGAAACCCCCGCGGTATCGAACTTACCGAATACGGACGCGCCATGCTCAACCGCAGCCATGCCGCCTTCGACGAGTTGCGGCAGGGCGTGAAAGACATCGAATTCCTGGCCGATCCGACCGCGGGCGAGGCGCGAATAGGCAGCACCGCCCCGCTCGCCGCGAGCTTCGTCTCGACCATCATCGACCGGCTGCACCGGCGCTATCCGCGCATGGTGTTTCATGTCGTGACCGGAGACACCAATTTCCTCCAACGTGAGTTGGACGAGCGCAATGTCGACTTGGTGATCCTGCGAAGGATCGGTCCGTTTACTGATGACCAGGTGAGCTTCGAAGTTCTCTACGACAATCCCTATTTCGTGGCGGCGGGCGCGAAGAATCCATGGGCACGACGGCGCCGCGTCGACCTTGCCGAGTTGATCGGCGAATTGTGGGTTCTGGCGCCGGCGGGCAGTCGGTTCGGAGAGCTTGCCAGGGACGTTTTTCGCGCCAAGGGACTACCTTGTCCGCGCCCGGCGGTGATCGCCTATGGTCTGGAGATGGTCGTCAATCTTCTCGGTACCGGACGCTATCTTGCGATCCACCCGGAATCCGTACTCACGTTCCCCGCCAAGCATCCATTCATCAAAAAATTGCCGATCGAATTACCGATCGTCAGCGGACCGATCGGAATTCTCACCTTGAAGAACCGAGTGCTCAGTCCGGCGGCGCAACTCTTCATCGACTGCGCCCGAGAAGTGGCGAAGCCGCTGGGTCGGCGAAAGTAGCCAAGCCAAGGCAGGCGGACCGAGCGCGGCAGCGTCGGGCGCCCGCTCACCTGACGCACTCCATTTGGACCGACAAGCGACTCGATCGCGTGATCATACACAAAATCTAACCCCCGCGCGCGGCGGAGACGATCCGCAACTTCGCGGGCGCAGAACTCACCCGTCGGGCGGGCCTCACGATTGAGCTCACGCGCACGCTCTTCCGCGCGCTGATCAAGCGCGTCCTGCCTCCTCTCTCATCCACAAGAACGTCGATCACTCAACATCGAACAACGAAGTGCGCCCGCCATCATGCGCGGGGGTTGAAGTGATTCGTGTCAGGCAAGAGAGGAGCATTCGATGAAGCTCATGGCAACAATTTTGACATCCCTGTTTCTTGTGTTCGCCCCGATGCGTTCTGCGTGGCCCTGGGGCGCCGACGGTCATCGCACGGTCGGCATGATCGCGGACATCATCCTGGAGCAGCAGCCAGCGCTCAATGATCGCGTGCGGCATATCCTGGGCGAGAGCGGCCTCTCCGAGGTTTCGGTGTGGGCCGACTGCGCCAAGGGCTTCAGAGCCTGCCGGCGGCCGCCGACTGAGGAAGAGAAGGCTTTCGCGCACGACAACCCGAAGCATCACGCTTTTCACTATACGGACGTGCCGATCCAGCAATCGCAGTATCGCGCCGGAACGGCAGGCACCGCCGGCGAAGACGTGGTGCAGGTCATCAAGCATGCGGTGAATGTCCTGCGCGGCAGAGCGCCGAACCAGGGGCCGGCAATCCTCAACGAGCGCAACGCGCTGTGGCTCCTGGCTCATCTGGTGGGCGACATTCACCAGCCTTTGCACGTGGGCGCCATCTACTTCGACGGCGATTGCACGCAGGTCGTCGATCCGAATGTTGTCGGCGCCGGCCAACCCGAGTTCGGCATCGGATCGACGGTCGCTTCCACCAGGGGCGGAAACGATCTGATGATCAGCAAGAGCCGGAACCTGCATTCCTATTGGGACGGCGGCACGGTCACCGGGGCGATGCGGCTCGTCGGGGTTCGCGACAAGTCGATCGAGGAGTTTGCGATGGCCATGGTCAGGAATCCGCCGCGCGCGTGGCAGACGGCCGGCGATCCGGACACCTGGTCGACGCAATGGGCGACCGAGGTTCTGCCCCTGGCCCGGGAGGCCCTCATCCGCCTGAACATCGCACCGGGAGAGCTCGTCACCGGTGGCCCGGGAGGACGGTGCACGTGGTCCGTCGGCCCGCTGCCGCGGGACTATTCGCGCTGGGCAAACGAACAGGCGCTCGTGCAACTGGGCAAGGCCGGCTTCCGTCTCGCGGCCCTGTTGCGGGCCGCGTTTGAGAGGCATTGACGGATTCGACCCCACGTCGTCGCGCCGCCTCACCATTGGGTGACGTTTGAGGCGTTAGCCGCCCAGCCCGCGCACCGCGTCGATGCCCACTAGCCGGGCGGCAGTTCAGGCCTATCATCCGGACCGCTGCTCGGGTTGCACAGCTCGCACGGTATGCCGGCGCTCCCGCACGTGCAGGCGCGCGGGCTGTCGGCGCGGGACCGCGGGGCGCACCCGCCCTCAGCAGGTTGCACTAACCGCTTTCGCCTACCAGCTATCCGCAGGGGCACCCTCTGTTGCATACGCTGTAGCGATGCCAACACAAATGCCTGCCACGACTGTCAATAGCTTGGTTGAGGCAAATCGCATACTTCGTCGAGCAGGCACGTCGGCAACTGCGGCAACTATAAATAAGTTGAGCGAGTTGGATCGGTGGTTCACTGACCTCAGGCAGCGCAGGCTGGGTTACGGCCGAATTCGCAACCATGGCCGCACCGAATATGCCCAGGAATAAAACTGCCACGAGCTGATATCGTCCGAACATTGATTTCCCCCGGTTTAGTGGCCCGATACCATTGCACGGTTCGAGTAGCAGCCGCAAAGAGTGAGAAGTTGAAGCCGCGCGCGGTCACAACTTCGCCTCATCGCCCGCCGGGCGAGGTCTCTGAAGTCTTTATCACGCCGAATGGTTCGTCGCGGTCGCGGCGTCTTTTCGCGAGTCGGGACGCTCCTTGTTGAGGATGTCCCTGAACCGCTTGGCTTGCTGCTTTTGCGCGCCGGAATTGTCCGGTGCCGAGGAGCGTGCCGACATGATTGAGATATGTATAGCGAAATACGCCGCCCCTCAGGCCACGTCGTGACCTTCATGTCCGGCGTCCAAATCCGCAGTCGGCCTGTCGCCTGAAGGGCAGCAATCAATTTTGGCATCATATCCTTGGCGCTGTCAGGCCACTCCCTGAGATTCTGCCTCGACTCGAGAGCCTTACCGAGCGTCGCCAGCTCGATGCCAACCGCCGTGCGCACTGCCACTCGGCGATCGTCAAATCTCCGCAGCGCGGAGTTTCCTAACGTCCCGCGACACGCCGATCAGCTGCGCTCGCCCATGACGGTCACGATCGAGCGAGCCAGCGCGGCTTCGGAGCGCGGATGGACGCGGTCGCCGGCGGGGGCGAACGCCACGACCGCATCGCCGTGCTCGGCGGCGACGGTCTGCACGGCCGCGCGGGCGCGTGCGTTGATCGGCAGGATCCAAATCACGCGCTTGGCGCGCGAGCGAATGCGCTCGAGGTTGGCGCGCAGATTGGGACTGTCCGGGTCGTTGCTGCCGGCCGACACGACGTTCACCGCAGCGGAGGGATTGACGCGGGCGATCACCGCTTTCGAGGAGATGCCGATCCTCGCATTGACCTTGCACGCGCGCATGTAGTGGCCGGCGCCGACCGCGATGCTGTCGCCGACGACGGCGCAGGACGGCAAGGGGGCGGCGGCATTCGCTGCGATCGGGAGGGTCAGCAGCGCCAAAATCAGGCTGCTCAGGTGTGACAGTATACGCGTCATCGTTGTTTGCCCTTTTTGCCGTTGAGATTTGAGGGGCAATCGCGGCGAGCCGTGCCGCAAGGAGGCAAACGCCACAGCGCCAGGATGGTTGCGAGGTCTTGTCGCACGCAGCCCGGCAGCAATTAGTCATTCGTTCGAGGATAATCGTGCAGCGAGCGCGGATGTCGCGATTCTGCCCTGGGGCTATGGGATTCATAGATCTCGCCAGCGGCATTTGCAGACCTCACCCTGAGGAGGCCGAGCACGGTCGTGTGCGGCCGTCTCGAAGGATGGCGGCACATTCGGTGTTGGCCCAATCGTGCCTGTGGCCATCCTTCGAGACGCATTGCAGCCGGCAAGTTGCCGACCGCAATGCTCCACAAGGATGAGGGCTGAAAGTCAGTCGCGAACGGAGATGTGGAATGCGTTCATCCCATAGCCATAAGGGAGAGCGCTTTCGCTCGCTTGCGGCGCCCGAGCGGCGAGCGACGAGATCACGCGTCGGGGCGGTGGACCGAATGGCCGCCGTCGATGTCGAGCGCGGTGCCGGTGATGAAGGCGGCTCGGTCGGAGGCGAGATAGACCACCGCCTCGGCGATCTCGGAGGCCTTGCCGGCGCGGCCGGAGGGAAATTTCGCGTGCAGCTCGGGCCAGCGGTTCTCGTCGCCGAGGAGCCGCTTCGCCCGCGCCATCACATGCGGCAAGTGGCGGCCCGGCACGGTCGGGCCAGGATTGATCGCCACCACACGCACGCCATGCCGCAGGCTCTCGCCGCCCAGGCATTGCGTGAACATGTTGAGCGCGATGTTGGCCATGCAGCCGGCGATGTAGCGGTGGTTGGGGTTGCGCGCGGCGGCGCCGACGATGTTGATGATGACGCCGCTCTTTCGCGCGCACATGCGCGGATAGATGATGCGGGCGAGATCGACGTAGCCGAAAATCTTGACGTCCCAGGCTTTGCGCCAGGTGTCGGCGTCGATCTCCTCGAGCGTGCCGGGCGGAATGTCGCCGGCGTTGTTGACCAGGATGTCGACGTCGGCGCAGGCCTTGCCGAGCGCCTCGACCTCCGCCTGCTGCCCGAGGTCGCAGCGATGCACCGTCACCTTGACGCCGTGCTCGCGCCGTAGCCGTTCGGCAAGCGTGCTCATCGCCGCCTCGTCGCGCGCCGCGAGATGCAGGT
>Ga0126370_10001058_pt1 | contig 12306 bp, 8 predicted proteins | sample PanSoiMetaPlot_3_FD_92586 | JGI IMG/M metagenome (GOLD analysis project Ga0126370, IMG submission 92586) | Tropical forest soil microbial communities from Panama - MetaG Plot_3 | ecosystem: Environmental > Terrestrial > Soil > Tropical forest > Bulk soil | place: Panama | collected 2016-02-17 | reverse complement strand
TTCGACGCGGTCCTGTTCACCTCGTCCTCCACCGTGCGGAACCTGATCGGGATCGCCGGGAAGCCGCACGCGGTCACGGCCATCGCGGTGATCGGGCCGGAGACGGCGAAGACCGCGGCGGAGTTCGGGCTCCGGGTGGACGTCATGGCGCCCCGGCCGTCGGTCACCGCCCTGGTGGACGCGCTGGCCGAGCACGGCGCCGGGCTGCGCGACGCGGCCGTCGCCGCCGGCGAGCCCGTGCGCAGGCCGAGCGAGCGCCGCCGGGGAGCCCGCCGGAGAATACGATGACCGCTGGATTCCCCGTCGCCCGCCCTCGCAGGCTCCGGCGGACCGCCCCGCTACGCAGGCTGGTCGCGTCGGCGAGCGTGCGGCCGGCCAACCTGGTGCTGCCGCTGTTCGTCAAGGAGGGAATCAGCGAGCCGCAGCCGGTAGCGTCGATGCCGGGGGTGGTCCAGCACACCAGGGACAGCCTGCGCAAGGCGGCCGCGGAGGCGGTGGCCGCCGGGGTCGGCGGCCTGATCCTGTTCGGCATCCCGGCCGCCAAGGACGCGCGCGGCTCGGCCGCCGACGACCCGGACGGCATCATCCAGGTGGCCCTGCGCGATCTGGACGCCGAGGTCGGCCGCGACACCGTGCTGATCGCCGACCTCTGCCTGTGCGAGTACACCGACCATGGCCACTGCGGCACGCTCACTCCATCCGCCGACGTGGACAACGACGCGACCCTGGAGCGGTACGCGTCGATCGCGGTGGCCCAGGCGGCGGCGGGTGCCCACGTGGTGGCGCCGAGCGGGATGATGGACGGGCAGGTCGCCGCCATCAGGACCGCAATGGACCTGGCCGGCTTCAGCGAGGTCGCGATCTGCGCGTACTCGGCCAAGTACGCCTCGGCCTTCTACGGGCCGTTCCGCGACGCGGCCGAGGGCGCGCCGCGGTTCGGCGACCGCGCGTCTTACCAGCAGGACCTGCCGAGCGCGGACGAGGCGCTGCGCGAGGTGCTGCTCGACGTGGACGAGGGCGCGGACATCGTCATGGTCAAGCCCGCGCTCGCCTATCTCGACGTGATCAGCCGGGTGGCCGACGCCGTGCACTTGCCCGTCGGGGCTTACCAGGTCAGCGGCGAGTACGCGATGGTCGAGGCGGCCGCAGCGAACGGCTGGGTGGACCGCGACCGGGTGATCATGGAGACGCTCACCGCGATCCGCCGGGCCGGCGCCGACATCATCCTGACCTACTGGGCCACCGAGGCCGCCCTCCGCCTGCGCTGAGCCGGCCTCCGAGTGCTCCGTTGCCCACTGGGCCGGGCCCTCAGCGCCGCCGCCGCTTCAGGCGTGCCGTCCTGGTGGCGTCGGCCGGCGGCGTGGCTGGCACTCGAGCCGACGGCGGCACGGTGTAACGCTCTGGGCAGGGTCGGCGCTTCGTCTACGTAGCGCCTGGCCGCGCAGCGCGGTCCGGCTTCGTCGCATTGCGTCTAGGAGCGGGCCGTGACGCGTAGGGTAGTCCGGCAGGTCGACCGTGCCCGCCCGGCCGCTCCCCGATCTCGGCTGGACACGTCGTATGTCCCGCTAGGCAGCCGGGCGACAGATCTGGTCAGGCTCAATCGGAAGGCATGGCCAAATCAAGATCCTCAATCAAGATCCTATACCGGGGCATCCTTGGAAAGCGAGACTGCGCTGTGGCAGGTCAATACGATCAGGCCGGGGTGTCGCGTGATCGTCATCGTCAGGCAATCCGACAAGCAGCGCCGGCCCGGGGCCCGGGAACCCCGTGGACCGTGGCCTTCGATCGAAATGAGGTCGGCGCGGGCTGGCGTACCAGCATCGAGGGGCGCGCAGACCTGAACGCCAGGCTGCAGCGGCCCATGGTCCCGCCGACAGCTCGGACTCGTGACCTCGACAGCACAAGCGCCTGGACTAACGCTCGGAGCACCGGCTCGCGTACGGGAATGGTGGAGCGCCTCCTCTGCGCCCGAGGGTGGCCGCTGGCGGTCGTGCTTGTTGCACAGGCGGCGCTCTCGCTACGTCTGGTCTGGAGTACTACGGCCTTCATCGACGAGGGCGAATACCTGACAGTCGGGCATCTTGAGCTTGCGCATTTCCTGCACCACGCGGCGGTGCCGGACTTTGCCACGTACCTGTCCGGCTCGCCTGTGGTGTATCCGCCGCTGGCGGCCGTAGCCGACAACATCGGCGGTCTGGCCGGAGCGCGGTTGCTGAGCCTCGCTTTCATGCTGCTGACAACCGTTCTGTTGCATGGGGTCACTCGTCGGCTAATGTCCAGCCGACTAGCCGCATTCTTCGCCGCGGGGCTGTTCGCGTGGCTGGGCGTAACACAGTTCCTGGGGGCCTTCGCGACGTACGACGCCATGGCGCTGGCCTTTCTGGCCCTTGCAACCTGGCTCGGCGTACGCGCGGTCGAGGCGAGTTCCTTCCAGTACACGCTGATCTTTGTAAGCTGCGTCGCTATAATCGTCGCCGATGCCACAAAGTACGCGGCAGTGCTGTTTAACCCGGTGGTTATCGCGGTTATCGCCCTGCGCGTCTGGCAAGTACACGGTCGCAGGATCGGGCTGGCCGCCGCCGGCGGTATGGCGATGGCTGCAGGCGTGCTGGTGACGGGCATGTACCACCTGGCTGGACCGTCCTACGCGCAGGGCATCTCGGCAACCACGCTGTCCCGTACCGGCGGCACAGATTCAATCGGATCGGTTCTAGACTTCTCGGCCAAGGCGACCGGCATCATCGCCGCGCTGGCAGTCCTCGGCGCCGTCGTCTGCGCGCACCGCAGACGCAATGGCCCAGGCGTCGCGCTCGCCTGGGTGCTGGCTGCCGCGGAGTTTCTGGCCCCAGCCGAGCAGGCCAGGATTCACACGCTGACCAGCGTGTTCAAACATGTTGGCTATGGGGCATGGTTTGCCTGCCCGATAGCCGGTTACCTGCTCGCCGAGACATCGATTATGCTCGCGCGGCTCGGCCGCTCGATCAGGCGGCATCCCGAATTCGGCGCAGCAGTCGGCAGCGATCGCGTCGCGCGAGCAGGCTGGGCGCTCGCGATGAGCGCGGCAGTTCTCCTGCTGGCGGGATCTGTCGGGGTCAAGGTCGCTGATGAACAGTACGGGGACTGGGCACCGTCCGGCACGATGATCGCCGACCTGGCACGAGTGCTCGTGCCAGGTGGTTACTACCTGGTTGAGGACCCAAGCGTCGTCACCTACTACCTGCGGAGGGAGATTCCGTTCCCGCATGTCGCTGACACGTGGTCCTTCGCCTACACCGATCCCCGCACAGGTCGGATGCTGGTGAACCAGCCGGCATACGCGGACGCGATCAGGCGCGGCTATTTCGCGGCCATTGTGCTGAACTTTGGCGACACCTACACATTGGACCGGGCTCTCGTGCATGATATCGTCGGCGATCACGATTATCGGCTCATGGACGTTATCCCGTATCGGACATCCTATGGGCCGAGTGAGTTTAAGATCTGGGTACGCGTGCCGCACCGAATCGGGCCGCGGCGGGTACCAAAAGTGCATACTAGGACATAATAACTAGATGGTGATATATATCATTGCTGGCCATCTGACGGTGTCCAGGCAATAGAGTTCACTCCTGGGGATCTGAGACCGGGGGGCCTAAGGGAAGGACAGAGGGAGCGTGGTGTCGTCCGTCCCTGCCTCGCCAGCGCGGGGCGATCGCCAGGCCGACAGCGACATGGCACGTCTGTATGCCCTGAACGGCGATGCGCTCGGCGTTCTGATGGCCCTGGGTACGCTGGACAGGGCGGTCACGCCTGACCTTGCTGTGCCCCGGGTCCGCAGGCCGCAGCGGGCCATCCCCCGCGGCATCCCCCGTACCGGGCGCGTCATCGTGGTCATCCCTGCGCATAACGAAGCGGCATCGATCGGCAAGACCCTCAGATCGCTGCGCTACCAGACACGGCTTCCCGACCAAGTGATGGTGGTATGCGATAACTGTACTGACAACACCGCCGCCATAGCCGCTCAGAATGGCGCGCAGGTCATGCGGACGCTGAGGAATGCTGGCCGGAAGGCGGGCGCGCTGAACCAGTCACTCAGCCTCATCCTGCCGGCGATTGATGACGAGGACTTCGTCCTGACGATGGACGCCGACTCCCAGCTGAGCAGGAACTGGATCAAGGAAGCGGCAGAAGCTCTCGACCAGAACCGCAACGTCGGCGCGGTGTGTGGAATGTTTCTCGGCGAGGCCGGTCACGGCCTGATCGGTCAGCTCCAGCGCAACGAGTACTTCCGGTATGCGCGTTTTGTCAGAAGACATAAGCAAGTACGTGTTCTGTCCGGAACAGGTACTCTCTTCCGGGTGCGAGCCCTCCGTGAGATAGCGCGCGAGCGGGATAATCGCCTGCCGGGCAGGCACGGCCAGTATTATGACCCAACGTCAATTACGGAGGACAATGAGATAACTCTTGCGATGAAGACCGTCGGATATCAATGCTGGGTCGCCCGGGGATGCTACACGCTCACCGAGGTGATGCCAACATGGCGCGACTTGTTCCGGCAGCGACTCCGATGGCAGAAAGGGACACTCAGCGACCTGCGTCACTACGGCGTCACCGCCGTGACAGCAGGCTACTGGATGAAGCAGGTCGTCATATACGCGACAGTTCTTGCCTCAGCAGTTTGCTGGCTGATAATAAGCGCGTCACTCGGCCACCATCTTGGTATAGATCTCCCATGGACAGCTGCGATCCTGTCGGTCGCACTGGTCGAGAGGACCATCACCGTGCGGAAGGCGGGCCTGCGCGGCACGCTACTGGCGGCCCTGGTGATCCCAGAATTTGCTTACGACATCTTTCGGCTAACCTTTTTTCTGAGGGCTCTTCTCGACGATTTGCTGCTCCGTGACATAACATGGAATCATGTGGTTAAGGATGCTGCTCAAGATAGCTTATGCTATACAGGACGTGATTCGCCTGTTTGAGCCCGTTGACCGCTGGCTATTTGTTAAGCTGGTCGTGGTTGCCTTCATTATCGCTGGCGTCGCCAGGCTGGTTCCGAGGAGGCCTCGGCAGAGCGACAAGCGAACGAATCGACGCGTTGCAATAAGTGCATGGACCGCGGCGTCGCTCGGCGGCGTGATTGCTCTCAGCGGCTGTGCCTATATCATTACTATCGCCGAACAGCAACTAAACCGGCAGCAAAGCGCCGAGAAGGCGTCCCAAAGGCGGGCATTGCTCGCCGAAGAGAATAAGGCGGCGCATGCCACGCTGATAGCGAAGCCGTTGAAGTATCTTGGAGTTCTGGAGCCGGGAGTGCCGGGCTCGTATCAGCAGGTTAGCAGATTCGCAGCCCTTACTGCTAGTCATCCTAGCATAGTCCTCTACTACAGTGGTTGGGGAAAGCAATTTCAGACCGCTTTCGCTAACGAGGCATATTCCAACGGAGCTGTGCCATTCGTGCAAATCACCCCTTACGATGTAAGACTAGAATCGATCGCGCGCGGCCGTTATGACAACTATTTGCGCGAGTACGCGGCGTCGGTTCGTCGGTTCCGGCACGCTGTGGCGATGGGCTTCGGCCCAGAGATGAATGGGAATTGGTATCCGTGGGGTTATCAGCATGCCTCTCCAGCCGCGTGGGTCGCAGCGTGGCGTCACATCGTGCACGTGTTTCGCGCCGACGGGGCAGACAATGTTACGTGGGTGTGGTCGGTCAATATTCCTGGCGGGAAGGGAACGGGCCCGATACGGTGGTGGTGGCCGGGGAAAGAGTACGTGACATGGGTTGGCATTGATGGCTACTTCGTTCCCGGCCATACAACGTTCGCAGGTGTGATTCAGCCGACGTATGAGAGCATTCGCGCCTTTACGCACCTACCCATAATGATTTCGGAAACCGGAATTGCCCCTGGTGCCGACAAGGTGGCGACGTTGCGACGACTGTTCAGGGGCGTTCGTCGGGACCGGATGCTTGGGTTCGTTTACTTCGATCTGAATCAGCCTGCAAACGCAGATTATCATTACGATTGGAGACTGGAGGATGAGTCGGCGGCTGTTGCGGAGTATGGCCAGCTTGCGCGGGCTGGATGAAGTCTTGCGCCGCTGCCTGAGATTCCGGGTGAGAGTTTCGGCCTTTGCGGTGGCTGTCCTCGCCGTTGCCGCGCTGACGTTGGCGAGCTGCCAAGACGACCCGAGTGCTGGGTCAGTGGCCAGGCAAGGCGGCGGACAGACACACGGCCCTAGCGCCGCGGCAAGGGCTGCAACGGTGGCGACAGCCAGTGGCCCGCTGCCCGGCACCACTGCGTCGTACCTGGGTGTATTCGAGAATGGAGTGCCAAGCTCGGTTGCGCCGGTTCGTACCTTCGCTGCGGCAGTCGGCCGATGGCCGAATATAGTGCTGTACTACAGCGGCTGGAACGATGCCTTCCAGAGTCGTTTCGCGGCTGCGGTGAGAGCGCACGGTGGAACCGTCCTTGTCGACCTCGCCCCCACAGGTGTGTCGCTGTGGTCGATAGCATACGGGCGGCAGGATGCCTTCCTGAACTCGTACGCCCATGAGGTCCGCAGCTACGGTCATCCCGTGATCATCAGCTTCGCGGGCGAGATGAACGGCAACTGGTATCCGTATGGGTGGACACACGCCTCGCCAGCTCTCTGGGTAAGGGCATGGCGACACATTGTGACGCTCTTCCGGAGAGACGGGGCGACTAATGTTACATGGATGTGGACCGTCAACCGGATGACTAACGGCGAGGGGCCTATCGCCGACTGGTGGCCGGGCGCCTCCTATGTGAATTGGGCCGGCATCGATGGGTATGTCTATTACGGTAGCGATACTTTCGCGGGCATATTCGGCCCTACTATATCGGCGATCCGGAGACTCACTCATGAGCCGATATTTATAGCCGAGACGGCTGTCGGTCAGGTGGCCGGGCAGGCGGCCAAGATTCCACTACTCTTCGCCGGGGTCAAGAATTACAGGCTCCTCGGACTCTTGTGGTTCGACGTTGCCCAGGAAGGCAGCATCTTCAAGCAAGACTGGCGTCTCGAGGGACACCAGGCAGCCGTGGCTGCCTTCCGGCGGGCGGTCAGTCATTACCTCAGGTAGCGATCAAGGTGTCCGTCTCCTGGCTGGTCGATGGCGGATAGACCTGGCCACCCGGGCATTGAGCTACGAGCCGGCGCGGGTCGGTGGCCAGGTGGCGGGCCAGCCACAACTGGGCGTAGGCCGCGAGGACCAGCCAGGTCCAGCTGACCGCGGCCCGCGGGTTGGGAAGGCGCGAGGCGGTCCAGCCAAGCGTCTTTTTCAGGAGCCGGTCCGCGCTGCCAAGGACGCCGGCCTGCAACCTGCCCCAGCACGGCTACGCCCAGAACCAGATCGGGTGCGAGATCGTCGCCCTGGGGCTGCGAGCTGCTCGTCTGGATGGCCATGCTCGCCCTTACCGGGCCAGCCCGCCGCTGGGAACCAAGGCGGCTGTTCTCCGCCGCCGGCCGCACCGTTAGCGGCGGCCGGTACATAGAGGGCTATCCTTCCATTTCGGCCAAATATGACCGTTCCCCGGTCGCGCTCGCCGGTCTCCGCCTACGATCAGTACGGCATGCCATGCCCGGGACATGACGTATCGAATGCTGACCAGGCCGAGCATCGGAGCGGACCAGGACGAGGAGTCGGCGATGGCGGTTGTCGCCCGTAGGCGTGGTTTTGACGCCCAGCGACGACATGCCGAGCCAGCAGGTCGACTCCGTTCTCACCCCGGCCACGCGGCAGCCACCAGAGCGGGCTGGGGGTGTGGACCGGGCGTTGACCCCGTACGGGTTCTCCCAGCTTGCCGGGCTCGATGGCGCAGCCGCGTCTCGGGGCGAACCGACTCATGAAAGCGCACCGCAACTGATGGCCCCTATCCCGGCCTACGCTTATTCGACGCGCGATGACCCCGCTCATAACGTGCCGGGCTACTTTCAGCACGGTCGCCGACAACCCAGGTACCGCGGGTCGTACCACGATCCGGCGTATTCCGATCCGGCGTACCAGGAGCCCGCGTATTCCGATCCCGCGTATCACGAGCCCGCCTACGTCGAGCCCGCGAATCGGCCGCCGGCGTACCACGAGCCCCCGTTCGACGAGGCGTCCGTTCCGGGGGCGGAAAGGTTCGACCGGCCCTCCAGGGAGTTCCGGCCAGTCGAAGAAAGCCAGGAGTTCCGGCCCGGTGGGTCGAGCGCGGACCTCTCTGGCCGCCGTGTCGCGGTTGCAACCCCTGCCAACTCGCGCGGTCCGCGGCAGTCCAAGAAACTGAGCGGTCGGCTTGCCAGGTGGAAGCCCCGGTTCTGGCCTTTGGTCGTGCCGTTCCTCATCGTGTTGCTGGCCGTCGGCTGGTTCGCCGAGCCGCACGCGGGCTTGCTCGGCTGGCCGCTCACGGTGCTTTGGACCTGGCCGATCGTCAACACGCTCATCGGGATTCGGGGCATCTTCCGTACCCGCAGCCTGCTGAAGCAATCCCGCGCCCGCTGGCGCGGGGATCCCGTGACGGTCTGCGAGGACTTCCTGCTGGTAGTCGTTCCGAGTATCGGGCGGTATGACACGTACCCGGCGCTGGAACGGTCGGTCATGTCCTTCATCCGGCACCTGCCGATGTGCTTTCCGTGGATGCGGGTCGATATCGTCATCGAAGAAGGCTGCGAGGCCGGGCGCAGAATCTATGACCTGGCCGCCCGCAGCGACCTGATCCGCGTCGTCGTCATACCGAGGCGCTACCGGACGCCGAACGGCACGAGGTTCAAGGCGCGGGCCAATCATTTCTCCCACGAGCTGCGGATTTACGAGCGCGAGACTCGCGACGACGTCTGGGTCCTGCACATGGACGATGACACGGGTGTCGGCCCCGATACCGCGATCGCGATGGCGAGGTTCATCGAGGAGCAGTATCAGGCCGGTCCCGACGCCAAGCACATGGCTCAGGGCATCCTGACGTATCCGCGCGAGCTCGCCGTGAACCGCCTGACCTGGCTGGCCGACTCGGTGCGGCCCGCCGACGACGTGGCCAGGTTCTCGGCCTGGACCGGCAGCGGCACGCCCCGGGCTGGGCTCCACGGCGAGTTGCTGCTCGTGCGCGCATCGGTGGAGGCGACCATCGGCTGGGATTTCGGCCCGCGCAGCATCGTGGAGGACGCCCAGTTCGCCCTCATCTTCTGCCGCCGCTACAAGGGTCGTAGCGCCTGGTTCGCCGGCCGCTGCTACGGCGCCTCGCCGGCGACCATCCGCGACTTCATCCGCCAGCGCGAGCGCTGGTGCTGGGGCCTGGTCGGCCTGGCCTTCAACTGGTCGCTGTCCCTGCGCAGCCGCGCCTACATCGGGTACTCCGTGGTCTCCTGGGTGCTGGGGCCTGTGCAGCACATCGCGGTCGTCCTGGCCGTCGGCTTCCTCCTCGCCGACGTCAACACCTCACCCGAAGCACTGTTTGTCATCCCGCTCTGGGCGCTGAACATGGCCTACACGGCGTGGATGTACTGGGAGGGACTCCGCCTGAACGCGGGCGTGTCGGCCCGGGGCCGGCGCCGGTGGTGGGAGCCCCCGATGACGATCATCCTGATCCCGTTCTTCGCCATGATCGAGGGAATCGGCGGGCTTCGCGGTTTCCTCAAGTTTGCCCGCCGGACCGAGAACAAGTTCGTCGTGATCGCGAAGCCGACATGATCACCGGATCCGGACGGCGCATGGCCGCGATCGCCACGTCAGCGGTCTGCTCCGTGACGCTAGCGGTCGGCTGCTCCATCCCGTCGCGACCGATCTGGTGGCCCAAGCACAGCCATGATGCCGCCGGGAAAGATCACGCAGCTGCCGTGGTAGCGCGGGTGGCGCAGGTCTGGCATCCCGGGATGCCGCAGCTCGGCATCGACGTCTACTGGGTCGCGAACACCAAGGATTCCGACGCCGTGGTCCGGGCCAAGGCGCGCCGCATTATCAACTACGCGATCAGTCTCGACAGCAACTCAATCGGAGTGAGCTTCCCCTTCTACACGTACGGCATTACCTCTGACACCGTCTATGCCAGCCGCACGACCACCCCCACTCCCGCGCACTTCGCGATCTTCCTGTCAGAGGCGGCTAAAAGCCACATCCGCGTAACGCTCCGCCCGCTGCTGAACGAGGATGTCCTGGTCGCGCAGAATCCGCTCGCGTGGCGCGGCTCGCTCGAGCCGGCCGACCGGGTCGCATGGTTCCACAGCTACCGGAGGCTGCTCATGCCGTACGCGGATGTGGCCGAGACCGGGCACGCGGCGACCTTGGTCATCGGAACCGAGCTGAACTCGCTGGAAGGCGACCCGAGCTGGCCGCGGCTCATCCGCGCCATCAGGTCCGTATATTCCGGGCAGCTTCTCTACGACGAGAACTTCGACGAGTTCGCGGCGCACGACTCCAGCCTCCCGCTGGCGACGTTCGGTGTCGATGCCTACCCCCGGTTCCACCTGCCTGACAGTGCGCCCGTGCGTGAGCTGGCCGGTGCGTGGGAGCGCTGGCTCGGTACGCATACCCCCCGGGTGCTCAGCCAGGCGATCCTGAGCGAGGTCGGCATCGACGCGGTGGCCGGATCGTATCCGGATCCAGCCGCATGGCTGAGCACAACCCGGTCGCCCATCGATCAGCGCATCCAGAGGAACTGGTACGAGGCAGTATGCCGGGCGGGCGCCGCGGTGCACATTGGCGGCATCTACTGGTGGGAGGTCAGCTTCGACGCCGACCCCGCCCACCCCGGCCCGTATAAGTCCGACCGGATCACGTTCGTCGGCCGGTCCGCCCAGAACGTCATCAAGACCTGCTTCGCTAGGTTCATGGGGACCAGGCAATGACGAAGCAGCCTCTCGTCCTGCAGCAGGGCTGCTCACCGGCGCGCACCGCAGGCTGGCCGGGCGGCGGCCACCGGTAGCCTCGGCCGACGTTCGGGTTCGTCATATCCCGGCCACGCTGTGCAGGTCGCATAATCTGGCATCGAGTCAGGCCGCCGCGGGCAGGGCGGGCAACGGCGGCAGGACGCCCCGATCTGGGCGGCGGTTTACTGTTTCATGGTCACTTTGCAATCTCTGTTATGCAACATCTGGATCTCGTGCGGGGGGTGATCGTCACAGCGCAGAGCCGGCCATGCATTATCGGTGGATACGCGTTGGGGGCCTGGCAGAAGTGGATCCGATGGTCGAGGCGGTACTGCGCCGGGGCCGGCGCAGGGCCGTCGAGCGGATGGCGGTCGCCGCGGCGGAATATGCCGCCCTAGGCTGGCCCGTATGCCTGGGCGCGTACGCGCCGGACCGCCCGTATCACGGCGAGACGCCGCGCGCCTGCTCGTGTGACCGGATCGGCTGCCCCGCCCCCGGAGCCCATCCGATGTCCCCCGCCTGGCAGGTCCAGGCGACCGCGGACCCCGTCCTGGTGGGGAGGTGGTGGACGGCCAGGCCGCGGGCCAACGTCATCCTGGTCACCGGCCGGACATTCGACGTACTGGACGTGCCGTCCTCCGCGGGAACGGCGGCACTGGCCATGATGGACCGGTCAGCCGTCCGGCCCGGACCCGTCGCGATCAGCGCGGGAAACCGGGCCCTTTTCTTTGTGGCGACCCGGGGCACGCCGGCCGACGAGGACGAATGGTGGTCCTGCCACCTAGACTGCGAGCCGGAAGTGGACTTCCAGGTGGCCGGGCTGCGCTGGCACTGCAGGGACAGCTACGTGCTCGCGCCGCCGTCCCGGGACGGCAACGCGTTCAAGGCGCACTGGCTGCGTCCGCCGGACGGCCGGTCGCTGCCCGACGGGCTGCGGCTGCTCGGCTTCCTGGCCGACGCCTGTGAGGAGCTGGCCTGATGACCCGGTCCGACGAGCTGTTCGCCCGCGCGTGCGCCGTGACGCCCGGCGGGGTGAACTCGCCGGTGCGCGCGTTCGGCGCGGTGGGCGGCACGCCCGTGGTCATGGCGTCCGGGCGCGGCGCCTACCTGACCGACGTGGACGGGCGCGATTACGTCGACCTGGTCTGCTCCTGGGGGCCGATGATCCTCGGGCACGCGCATCCCGATGTGATCGCGGCCGCGGCACAGGCACTTGCGCGCGGCACATCCTTCGGGACCATCACGCCCGGCGAGGTGGAACTGGCCGAGGAGATGGCCGCGCGCGCGCCGGTGGACAAGGTCCGCCTGGTCAGCTCGGGCACCGAGGCGACGATGTCCGCGGTGCGGCTGGCCCGGGGGTTCACCGGCCGCCGGATCGCGGTCAAGTTCGCCGGCTGCTACCACGGCCACGTGGACGCGCTGCTGGCCGCCGCCGGGTCCGGCGTGGCCACGTTCGGGCTGCCC
>Ga0126370_10001056_pt1 | contig 12309 bp, 8 predicted proteins | sample PanSoiMetaPlot_3_FD_92586 | JGI IMG/M metagenome (GOLD analysis project Ga0126370, IMG submission 92586) | Tropical forest soil microbial communities from Panama - MetaG Plot_3 | ecosystem: Environmental > Terrestrial > Soil > Tropical forest > Bulk soil | place: Panama | collected 2016-02-17 | reverse complement strand
GCAGCCAGGCTGCAGCACAAAGGGACAAGACTTGAAGTCGGTTGGCTCAGCGTTCTGGTTTTCGGCTTAACTTCTTGCAACAAGCAGGAGAAGCCGGCCGAGGCACCGGCCCAGGTTGTGCAGAAAACGTTCGCATCTCCGGATGACGCGGCGAAAGCACTCGTTGAGGCGGCGAAGGCAGACAACCGCGGCGCCATGCTGGCCATCTTCGGCCCTCAGTCGAAGGAGATTATCTACTCGCAAGACGCGGCGCGCGATAAAAACGAATTCGCAGCGTTTGCCTCGGACTACGACGTCATGCACCGCTGGCGCAAGTTAGACAACGAGAGCTACGTGCTGATTACGGGCGCCGATAACAAAGTTTTCCCCATCCCGTTGAAGAAGAATAACGCGGGCCATTGGGCGTTCGACACAGCGGCAGGCAAACAGGAGATTCTTTCCCGCAGAATTGGCCGCAACGAAATGGCAGCGATTGATGTCTGTGGCGCCGTGGCCGATGCCCAGAAAGAATTTATTTTGCAGCCTCACGATGGCGTGAAACAATACGCACAGAAGTTCATCAGCGACGAAGGCAAACAGAATGGGCTGTACTGGCCGTCACCCGAGAGTCAACCAAAGAGTCCACTGGGCCCGCTGTTGGCCTACGCTTCGTCTCAGGGCTTCCAGGTAAAGCCCGATTCACACCAGCCGTTCTACGGCTACTTCTTTCAGATACTCGACAAGCAGGGACCGGATGCCAAGGGCGGACCAAAGAGCTATATCGTCAACGGCAAGATGACAGGTGGATTTGCTGTCCTGGCGTATCCCGCTCAATACGGCGGCTCCGGCATCATGACATTCATCATCAGCCAGAATGGCGTTGTATTCGAGAAAGATCTCGGCAAGACAACAGATCAAATCGCTGCAGCGATAACCGAGTTCAATCCCGATAAGACGTGGGAGGTTGTTGAGCCGTAACCGGCATCTCAGGGGCATATCACAAGCACGGCTCTAAGTGAACGCAAGCCGCGTAGCCATAATGCTGGTAGAAGTTAGCCACAGACCACGAGCGGAGACCGTTCACACGCTGCTCGCTCTACCGAGAGCACCATGAACAGAGAATCCCAATGACGATAGTCGAATCGGTTTCCAACCCCCTCGTTGTCCCTTGGTACACAGACTGGGCATGGGGTGCTCCGTTGATCGCGCTCACCGTGATTATCCATGTACTGGGCCTGGCGCTGATACGCCAGAAGTTCGTTGGCACTTTTAGACACGCAAACCGTCGTAACCAAGCCACGCTCTTCGCAGTCGTTTTGGGAGGAACGACTTTCTTGGCAACTGCACTGCACGCAGTCGAGGCGGCTCTCTGGGCCGCTGTCTATTGCGGCCTAAACGCGATTTCGGAGTATAAGTCCGCGATGCTTTACTCTTTAAATGCAATGACCAGTTACGGGCATACGAACCTAAAGTTGGAAGAGCGCTGGTACCTCATGGGAGCAATGGAAGCATTGAACGGATGGATTTTGTTTGGAACTCACGACGGCCTTTCTGTTCGCTGTGATTGAACATTTTGGATTCATGGGTAGGCCGAGAGAATATACCAACCCCTGAGCTGTCAAAGGTCTACTCCAATACTGCAGTGAAATCGCCTCAGTACTCATTGAGACCGGCATCGATTTGTGAGCCTGGCTTGTTTTTGTGCCAATTTCAGTGGTGGAGCCGAACAAGCACTGGGTACCGTGTCATAAACGGCACTTCCGTGCGAGCTTTGTTTTCCCGTTAAGTGGTTGATGCCATATGACTTGAAACGACTTCCCGCCTTAACCCAACTAAGCTCGCAATCACTCGCTGTATCTAATTATCGCCAATCGTTCCAGATTGAGAGTTCTGGCATCCCCAGCCAGGACCGACGTCTCGTCTTCGACGTTAACAATCTGAAATTCTTCCGGCGCCCCAAGGAATGAAACGCAAAACGTCCGACCTGACTTCTGTGCTGGCGCGCTGCTGTAACGGCCTAGCGAGGCAAGTGCTCGCGACGCAGTGTTGCTTGCACACACTCCTATCGCGAAAACCCCGTCCCCTTCTCAGGAGCACGAAGACCGAGAATCCGCTTTCAGTATTGTAAGTTTTGACAGTAGAAGAACTGGGAATCATGCGGTAACCTCTCCGTTTCTAGCGGCCGGATTCGCCAAAACCAAGCGCTGTTGCTGGCAGACCAAGCAGCAGCTGGTGAGAACGTTGGAGGTTTCGCATGACAGTGGGTATCGCCACCGATCACGGCGGGTTTGCTCTGAAGGAAGAGTTGATGGCAAAGTTGCGTGCAGCCGGACATGAGGTCACGGACTTCGGCGCGCACGCCCTGAATCCTGACGACGACTATCCCGACTTCGTCGTTCGACTGGCTAACGCCATTATCTTGGGCCAAGTCGAGCGCGGCGTGGCCATCTGCGGCAGCGGAGTGGGCGCTTCCGTTTGTGCCAACAAGGTCAAGGGGGTTCGCGCTGCGCTGATCCACGATCACTTCTCTGCCCGACAGGGTGTCGAGGACGATCACATGAACATCTTGTGCATGGGTGGAAGAACAGTGGGTCCGGAAGTGGCCTGGGACCTGGTGGAAACTTATCTCGCAGCCGAGTACAGCCAGGCCGAACGGCATCTGCGTCGCCTGGGCAAAGTAGCGGCATTGGAAGGCGCGGTGTCGTTCATCAGAAGTGGGCCGGCATGAATACCGAAGCCGACTGTGGTTCTCAATGTGATTGGCAAGGAATAAGATTCAGCCGCAGCTGACAAAAGCGAGGGCAGCAACGGAATCAAAGAAGAGACAAGAAGAAAGCGAAAAAGAATACGAACGAAGAAGAAGTAGTCTGTTCCCAGCGTGACCCAAAATGAATGGGAACCCCTCCCTCACATCGCGATTCGACCTGCTTAAAGGGATTCTGCCGATTCAGCGCAAGCAGACTCTCAAGGACGCGGTCGCTGGCTTCCAACTGGCCGCGATGAACATTCCTCAGGCGCTGGGCTACACCAAGATTGCGGGAACTCCCGTTGTAACCGGGTTCTACACTTTGCTGCTGCCCCTGTTCGCATTCGCAGCGATTGGTTCTTCGCGCTACCTCGTAGTAGCGGCGGATTCCGCCACGGCTGCCATCCTCGCCGGCGGGTTGTCACGCTTGGCGCCAATTGCCAGCCCGCATTACATGGCGCTGGCGAGCATGGTCGCACTGCTCACTTCCGTCTTCCTTTTGTTAGCTCGCATTCTCAAACTGGGATTCCTTGCCGACTTCCTTTCGCAAACCGTGCTCGTTGGGTTTCTCACTGGCGTCGGATTCCAAGTCGGGATCGCCGTGCTGGGAGAAATGCTCGGTCTGCAGATTCAATCGCGCCGCACCGTAATTCAACTGATCGATGTGATTCGCGGCCTACCTCAGGTGCACCTGCTGACGGCAACAATCTCAATCGTTATCGTTTTAACCATCTTCGTGAGTGCACGGTTCGCCCCCAAATTGCCTGGTCCGCTGATCGCCGTTATTGCGGCCATCGCGGCAAGCAAAATGTGGGACTTTGACGGTCGAGGCGTGAATATCGTGGGGCCCGTGGCGGGAGGGCTGCCCCATATCGGTCTTCCCGACATGCATCGTCACGAGATTTTGCCGTTGATTGGACTGTCTTTCTCTTGCTTTGTGATGATCGTGGCCCAGAGCTCAGCCACTGCCCGTTTCTACGCTGCGCGTCACCAGCAACACTTGGATGAAGACAGTGATCTCGTCGGTCTTTCAGCGGCCAATGCAACCGCCGCTCTGAGTGGGACGTTTGTCGTCAATGGCAGTCCGACCCAGACTGCTATGGTCGAGAGTTCGGGCGGGAGCAGTCAACTGGCGCAAGTGTCCACGGCTATCGTGGTCGCGCTGGTCCTTTTGTTCCTGACGCAGCCGCTTCAATACCTCCCGCACTGCGTGCTCGGCTCCATCGTGTTCTTCATCGCAATCCGCCTGATCGATATTCGAAGTCTCAAAGATATTAAGGGTGAAAGCCAAGGTGAATTTGCACTAGCGCTGCTTACCGCCTCCATTGTGGTTTTCGTTGGGGTCGAACAGGGCATCTTGGTGGCCATGGTCTTGTCCCTGCTCCGAGTCGTGAAACACAGCTACCGTCCCCACACCGGTGTGCTGGTTGCGGATGAACATGAAACATGGCGGTTAACTCCACCTGTCGAGGGAAATGTTACCGTGCCCGGACTGGCTATCTATCGATTCGGAGCTTCGCTTTTCTATGCTAATGCTGAGCAGTTTTCCCAGGAGGTTCGTAGAATCGCGAGACCTTCGTCATCTGAGATCCGCTGGCTCGTCGTGGATGCGGAAGCCATTACGAATGTCGATTACACAGCCGCCCGCATGCTGCGTCAGCTTCAGTCTTATTTGTTGCGCCAGGGAGTCCAGTTGGTTATCGCTAGGGGCAATGCTTCACTGCAGGCCGACCTCGTTCGGCACCGCCTCCTGGATGTAATCGGGCTGCAATTCCTATTCCCGCGCCTGCATGAAGCATTGGCGGCTTTTGCTCGGGAAGAAACGCCAGCAGAGCGAGCGGCACAGCAGTGATGTTGCCGCGGCCGAAAGTGCCACGCCTCGGCAGCTAGGATTTCTTTTTCGCTCCTTCGTGACCGCAGTTTGAGATTGATCCAGCGATTCATAAATTAACTTCGAGTTCATTATTGAATCTGGACATTTTGGCTTCCAAAATGGGACGAACACGGTTCGGATTTCCTTCAACGTGCCCGATCTACGGACTCCAAGCAACTGAAATGCGAAAAATCCGGCAGCTGTCGCACCTTTCAGGTTTTCTCCACACCGTCTACAACCTTGCTGCGTCACCGTCTAAACAAGCGTCTTCAGCTCACAAGCACAACGATCAGTCGCCCCCTCCAAGTACTTGGGATTAAGAGAATTAGCTTTGCTCGCGAATCAGGCAACTGAGCCCAAGGCAGTTGCGCTGTTTGAGTGTCAGGTGCCGGTTAGGGCCTAAGCTTTCTTTAGCCCGAATAGCTACGATCTTTAGTGAGTTCTGTAAAGGACACACGTATGTATCGCCTGCGATATCGTTAAAGTCACGTTGACGTGAAATAGAGCTATTCTTAGCCCCACCACTGTTTTTGTAAATCTTGACAGTTCTCAAACACCTTCTCTTGGAATGAAATGGCACATCGACTAAGGGGAGCCGGCGACGGATCTCGCAAACGAATGTCTCGTTTTCGTGAACAACTAATCATCATGCTTTGCATACTGGTCGCGAAAGGCATCATATTCGGTCAAAAAGCGCCTTCCGTTCCAGACCACCCTTGGGACGCTTCCTTAGCAAAGCCGTACCTCAAAACTCTCCCGCGTCTGCAGCCAGCCTCCACTCTAGATCCAGCAAAGATTTACACCTTATCCGAGCTGGTGAATATCGGCGAAGAGAACAATCCGGAGACCCGCGTAGCCTGGGAGAACGCCAAAGCGCGAGCTGCCGATGTGGGAATTGCCCAGTCCGCCCTGTATCCGACCCTGTCAGCCGCGGCCCTCGCGACAAGCACCCGTTTGGGCATGTTCTTTGGCTCGAGCTTTCAGCGGCAGACGATAGAAACATTTTCCCCTGTTTTTCTTCTGAATTACATCATCTTTGACTTCGGACGACGTTCCGAGCAGATAGCCGCCAGCAAGAGCAATCTGTTGGCCGCCAATTTTCAGTTCAATGACGCGCATCGCGAAATCATCTTCCAAGTGATGCAGGCCTATTACCGACTGCTGAATAACCAAGGACAGCAGGACGCGGCCGAGGTGAACCTGAAGAACGCAAAGACGTTGCAGCAAGCGGTAGAAGACAGGTTCCAGCATGGGTTGGCAACGTTGCCCCACCTGCTTGAAGCCCGCAGCGCTACCGCACAAGCCGATTACGATCTGCAGGCGGCCATCGGAGCGACTAAGATTGCGCACGGCGGTCTGGCGGCAGCCATCGGCATTTCGCCGACGACACAATTTCACGTGGAGAGTATCCAAAACATTAAAATACCGGACAACATCGCCGATACAGTCGAGACATCCATCGACAGAGCGCTCTCACAGCGGCCTGACCTGATGCAACGTTTCGCTGAACTCCGTGCAGCGGGGGCCGAAGTGAAAGCGGCGCAGAGAAGCTATTACCCGATTTTGAGCATTGACGGACACTACGGTCTAGCCCGTTCGTACGGAGACCAGATACACCTGCCAGGAGTCTATTCGCCAACTATAAACACTTGGGATGCCCAGCTAAGCTTGACGTGGACATTGTTTGACGGATTGGCAAGGGAAAAACGGGTGTCCGAAGCGCAGGCGAATCGGAAACAAGCGGCTGCCGGTGTTGATTCGCTTCGTTATCAAGTGGAAAACCAGGTCTGGTCGGCGTACTCCATAGCCTATACTGCGCTTTATCAACAAAAGGCGGCCGCCGCACTGCTAGCGGCAGCAACGGAAGCTTACAATGCCGCCCTAAAGTCGTACACCTACGGCCTGAGCAGCGAAATCGACGTGGTGGCGGCGCAGCGAGCGTTGGCAAATGCGCGCGCGGCGGACGTGAACGCTCGCACTCAATCATTAACTGGGTTGGCCGTTCTGGGCTACCAGACTGGCGAGCTGCTCCATGCGAATAACCCGTGACATGAGGACAAAATTGCGAAGGAAAGTCGGTGGTTTGCCGATTGCGGCAATCGCGGTGTGTACTTCGTCAGTTCTGTTGGCAACGGGGTGCTCCCGGGCGCCCGCTTTTAACATCCTAGGATCATTGTTCCCCGCCTGGATCCTCTGTGGTGTAAGCGGCATAGTGCTGGCCGTTGGTGTGCGGATTGTGTTTGTGCGTGCGAATTTCGAACAAGAACTGTCGCCGTTGATCTTGGTATATCCCTGTTTGGCTGCGTTTTTCACGTTCTCGATCTGGCTGCTGTTATTCAGCTGAATTAGGGAGGAGATGTCATGGCTGAAAACGACGTCCCGATCCAGCGCAAGCGTCTCGGAAAGATTGTGAGCGTGGCGATCCCTGCCGCCGCGTTTCTCACCGGTCTCATGGTCATCTACGAGACGTCGATCTACCCTCGCACCGATGACGCGGAGGTATTTGCCAATTTCATAGGTATCGCTCCCCAGGTGGACGGTCCCATCACCACGATTGCAGTGCAGGACAACGCATTTATCAAGCAAGGTGGACTGCTCTTCGAGATCGACTCCCGGCCTTATGAATATGCCTTAGAGCGGGCCCGATCCGGTCAGCGCACACTGGAGGGCCAGATCGTCGACGAGACTCGGACGATCGCATCGCAAGAGAGCGCGGTCGGTGCCGCACACGCTAACACCGAGAGCGCTGCTGCGAATGTCGATCGCGCTGCGGCAGCCGTCACCGAGGCGCAGGCTCACGTCGCCGGCGCCAAGGCGGAATTGGATCGCGCCCAGGCGGAACTTCTGTATACGTCCAACAACTTTCATCGCATCGAGCCCCTGCTGGCAGAGCAGTTTGTAACCGTCGACCAGGTGGACCAGGCCAGGACAACGGTAATAGCACGACAGCAAGCGGTAGATCAGTCGCGCTCGCAAGTAGCCCTGGCAGAGGCACAGGTGCTATCGGCCCGGGCGCAATATGAACAGGCGAAAGCCGCTATGCAACAAAGCCATGCGCAACTGGCTCAGTCGCAACACAGCGTATTGACGCTCGAGCCGCTCACCGCACAACGCGAGGGCAAGGCCGCCACCATCCGCACCGCCGAATATAATCTGAACAATTGCCGCGTCTACGCACCTTTCGACGCGCGGGTCACGAACCTTACCATTTCGCAAGGCGCTTATGCACATACCGGCCAGCAAGTCTTCACGCTTATCGACACAAGTATCTGGTGGGCCGTAGCCAACTTTCGCGAAACTCAGCTCCGGCACATCAAGCCAGGACTGCACGCCGACGTATATGTGCTGTCGCGCCCCAATGTGCGCTATGACGGCATAGTCGACAGCGTCGGCTTTGGAGTGCGACCAGACGCAACCCTGGTCGGATCTTTTTCGCCTGGGCTGCCCGATGTGCAACGTACTCTGAACTGGGTACATTTGGCCACACGTTATCCGGTGCGGGTGCGCATCCTGGCGCCTGAAACCGAACCGTTTCGCGTGAGCGAGTCAGCGGTCGTGGTTATGCGACCGGCTCGATCCGGGAGCAAGCGGTAGCAATGTCATCCCAGGATCAAGCGCTGCCCGCGGTTGCCGGCTTTAGGACACTGGACGACGCCAGCGCCTGGTTCTGGCGGTTTCTCAAGACCGAGTTAGCTCCATATCCAGGCCGCACCTGGCTGGCAGTGCGCATCACTACAGCAGCCACCATCACCATGCTGCTGGTAATGACCTTTCGTATCCCGTATGGTTTCCTTGGAGCGATCTACACCCTTCTCCTCAGCCGGGAGAATCCCACCGCAACTTTTAACGGCGCTGTTAAGACAGTAGTCGTTTATGGGATCACCATGCTGTACATCATCGTCGGCATCATGACGATGGTCGACGATCCGCTCACTCACTTTCTGTGGATCACGATGTCGCTCTTTCTGGCGTTTTATCTTAGCCACATCATTCGCGACTATTTCACGGCGATTGGATTCGGCTTCATGCTTGCTGTAGCGATTCCGCTGTGGGATGAAACCTTGCTCGCGGTCTATCAACGCACCGAAGATACTCTTTGGCTAGGCTCGTCCGTTGTTCTTGGCGCAGTCGTTGTGGCGGCCGTGGAGTACGTTTTTCGCTGCGTGAATCCGATCACTTATATAACACAGGCCATTGAGAGCAGACTGCGGGCGGTTGAAGATCTTGTACGGCAGCTTGCCGCCGATCTTCCTGTCGGGAGCAGGGTGGAAAAAGAGCTTTCCCTGTATTCGACTCTTGGCACTTCCAAGCTGCGACGAGAGTTGCTCACCTCCGGTTACCCGCCGGAGCTCATCGCGCAGATGAACGTAGCAGCTGCCTTGCTGGGGCGTTTGGTCGATCTTGCCGCCAGTCTGGGCATTGCTCGCTCCACCCAGTCCGTCGCTATCGGCGCGGCAGATCGTGACCGATGCTCACGCCTAGCGAACGAGATTTCCAGTCTTCGCGGCGATCTACAGCGACGTAAACTGCCGCGTGCAATCGACATCGCCAGTCAGCCTGAGCCGTCGGACGTGCCACTTCTCCCCGAAATGGAAAAAACGGTCGCCCTGATACCGCATGCGTTTTTCCGCGCAAAGAGCGTAAAGGAACTATTTCCTTCGGCGCCAATGGGCGCCGAAGTCCGCTCACGGCTGTTCGTCCCCGACGCTTTTTCCAATCTCGACCATCTTAAATTTGCGGTGCGCGGTACGCTGGCCACCATGGTTGCCTACGTGTTTTACCAAGCGATCGATTGGCCGGGTCTCGGCACTTCGATTGCAGCCTGCATTATCACAGGGTTGTCGACGATTGGGTCATCACGGCAACAGCTGTTTCTTCGAATGGGGGGAACGATCATCGGCGGTTGCGTCTTCGGTATGGGCGCACAGATCTGCGTGCTTCCCTATCTTGATTCGATTACGGGCTTCACCGTTTTATTTGCGGTGGTCACTGCAATTACAGCTTGGATCCTGACAGCAACCCCGAGGCTCTCCTATCTTGGCGTGCAGCTTGCCCTGATTTTCTATCTGATCAATTTGCAGGAATTCGCTCCGCAGTTTTCCCTGGCCATCGCCCGCAATCGCGTCGTTGGAATACTGCTTGGCCTGGTATCCATGTGGCTGATCTTCGATCGACTGTGGGTCGGGGATGCTTTGCGGAAGATGCAAGATGCGTTTTCCCGCAATTTGCGGATGCTGGCTGAACTCTTGGAACAATCGCGTAACGACAACCGCGAGGAAGCGGCCAGGCGGGGCCTGCAGTTACGTGATCAGATCCATGACGGTTTCAATGCGGTTGAGGCGCAATCGGAAGCCGTGCTTTTTGAGTTCGGGCCGTCACGTGCACGAAAACTCAAAGTTCGTGATGACTTCAGGCGTTGGCAACCTGCCCTCGGTATCCTGTTGCAGCTGCAGATCACATTCCTGGAATACCTTTCCGCAAGGCCGTTCGCAGAACTACCCCAACCAATCGCAGAAGCACAGGCTGCCTTTGAAAAAGACATGGCCATCATCGCCCAAACCATCTCCGACGACGTCGCCGGAACGGTTCCCACCACGGCTCCCGATGTTCAAGAATCTGCTGCGGCGCTGCGGCAAGCGATTCGCCAGCACTACGCACAATCAGGCTTGCCAATTCCTCCAGCGCTCGGCGGCATAATCGCCCTCACCCAAAATCTCGCATCCATCGTTGCCCCGCTGTATGTGGACATCCACACGACCTTTACAAATCCCCAGCACGCCGTAATGCATCATCCGCAAACTAGACTGAGCGAAGCTTGGCACCACAGACTGAACTGACGGTAATTGCAAAATTATTGCAAAAGAAGACATCGCCATTTATGTCGACACTCCCGTATGTATCGCCTGCGATATCGTTAAAGTCGCGTTGACGTGAAATAGGCTGTGTTTAGCCTCACCACTGTTTCTGTAAATCTTGACAGTTCTCAACCGCCTCCTCTTGGAATTAAATGGCACATCGACTAAGGGAGAACCAGTGACACCAGCCTACAACGACCAGACGGAAGTCGTTAACGAACAAACCGATCGGTGCGCAGCGAGCGGTCAAGATCAAGTATTACATGACCACCGACGAATACTTTCCAGAGCAGGAGAGACCCTGATGAACACTGTATCGAAAGCATTAAGAGTAGCCGTTCTGTTGGTGATTGCCACGGCGTGCGTGTCCGCGTTCGCCCGCGAGAAATACGAAACCATTGACGCTACGGCCTATGGCACGAGCACACAGCTTGGCAGAAATGTCGGCGTGACCGTCATCATATACGAGTGGTCCACTCCCGAAGACCGTCAAATTCTGATCGAGGCCTTCCAAAAAGGTCAGAGTCAGGGTTTAGTGAACGCACTCCAAAAGATGAAGGCTGTGGGGCGTATTCAGATTCCGGGTACGCTTGGATATGACTTGTCGTTCATCCGCCTCATTCAGACCCCAACCGGCCACACAATTCGCTTTGTTACGAACCGTAAGATTGCGTTCGCCGAAGCTTATACCGACAGCCAGTCTCAGTCGTTCGATCTAACAGCAGGCGAGTTCCAGTTGAACGACCAGGACAAAAGCAAGAGCACCGGGGTTCTGTATCCAGCCTGCCAATTAACCATCAACAAAGATGGTGACTTGCAGATGGAACTGAACCAGAATGCCTGGCGCCTCAGCAACATTATCGATTGGAAGGGCACTGCGCAAAACTAGGTGATCCGCTCCCTGGTCAGGTACGGGTCAGCAATTGTGCATCACGCCGCACTTCAGCCTCCCCCGTGATCTGACACGGAAATTCATGGCAGCATATTCACATCAAGAGAGGTGGAAATATGAAGGCTGTACAACAACGCAAAGCAGCTCTGGCGGTGATTTGTGTCCTGGTGCTGGCAAACACTGCTGCGCTTGCCAGGAGCAAGTACGCCTGTGACGAACCCAATCCGGCCAGTTTGTGCAATTCAGCTAACACCTGCGGCTCGGCTTCGGCTCCGTGCACCGTCGACATTACGAAGGCGGGAAACTCGTCCAACGTGAAGCCAAGTATTCCCAATGCGAAAAACAATCAGTTCTTCTGCGTCAAGAAGGGAACACAAGTCGTCTGGATGACGTCCAACAAGAACACCGGGTTCATGATCTCCTTCGGCACCGACAATCCCTTTGACCCCGACGATCCGATTATTGGCGGTGCCAGCAAGCAGATCACGGGTAGGGCCAACACTCCGGGCTGCTACAAGTACGATGCCGGTGCTTTCTATCCCGGCGCGACTTACGGCATGAGCGGCGGCAGCAAGCCCGAATTGGTTATTCTGCCGTAGTGGAGCAAACCAGTCTCCGTATGCCAAATAGAACAGCGCGTATCGCATGGTCAGTGCTGGCAAGGATTAGCCCATCGCGCCGAAGCGGGCCACCCTCGATGCAAGACAAACGGTCTTGAAGCAAAGCCTTCAGGCCCGCGACTTAACTATTGAGCTTAGTGACCTGCCGGATTTGCCGATACACACGAAGCTACAGCTCAGCGGTCAACCCTTTGATGTCCCTTCCTCCATTGCTTCTCGCGAGGAGCGTGTCCGCATCGCGCGTCAGCAGAGCCCTGATGTAAGGGCTGCCAAACAGACAGTCGAAAGAGCCAAGGCAAAACTGGGTGCTGCAAAATACGTATATGTCTCGGACCTGAGTGCGT
>Ga0126370_10001055_pt1 | contig 12311 bp, 10 predicted proteins | sample PanSoiMetaPlot_3_FD_92586 | JGI IMG/M metagenome (GOLD analysis project Ga0126370, IMG submission 92586) | Tropical forest soil microbial communities from Panama - MetaG Plot_3 | ecosystem: Environmental > Terrestrial > Soil > Tropical forest > Bulk soil | place: Panama | collected 2016-02-17 | reverse complement strand
CGAAAGGGTCGTGTTGTCCCGCGCCGTGCGTTGGCACATTGAAAACCGCATCCTGCTCTACGCCAACAAAACGGTGATTTTTGAGTAGGCCAGGCATGCTCGGTTGCACGGGCTCTAGCTTACAGAGATCTCGGAGGCTTTGTGGCTCACGCATTCCGCCTGCCGCCGGCGGGCCGTGACATGCGTGTACATCCAGCTTGATATGGCAGGCCAGGCCAGGGCGCGCAGCGCCCCTGAGCGAGCTCTTCTCTTCCATCAGTCCACCGACACAGGACCATTTACCGTGGACACTCGAATCACCGCCGGTCCATTCCCGAATTCGATGCGCTTCACGTCCTCTTCCCAGGTTTTCCGTCCTTCCGAGCAAACCGAAGCCTGGCACTGGAACGGGCCATGTCCCTCGGACTCTACAAGCACTCCGGACTGATAACCGGAAGGGATTCTTATGCTGACCGGGCCATTCTGAGCGCGCGCCTCAAGGCCGGAGCCGTCCCAGGTTGTTCCGTTGAGCGATAGTGTCACCGGTCCGTTCTCCGTCCTGACATTCAGCTTGCCCCGGTTGCCTCGCAGCGTCACCGGGCCGTTGTGCGCGGAGAGCTCCACTTCACCGCTGCATTCCGACACGGTGATTGGACCGTTCTCGGTGTGGATCTTCAGGCTGCCGTTGACGGCGTACAGGCTCACCGGACCGTTATGAGCGCTCAATTCCATTGCCGCACCCGGGGGCGCGTGTACCAGAAGGTGCGCCGACCAGCGGTTGTGAGACGCGGGACCGCTCACCGTCAGTTCGCCACCCTGAAAGTTGAGGTGAATCTGCGAAAGCAGGGCCTGCGCATCGCTGTTGGGGTCAGCTCCCTTGCACAATGTAACCATGTAGCCTTTCTCAGCCCAGCCCTCTACCTGCAAGCCCCCGTTCGAATGAGCCTGAATCCGTAGTGGGGAAGCTTCGGTCGTGGAGATCGTCTTCTCCTCGGATTGCCGCACGGCTTCACGGCCATCGAACTCCATATGCAAATCCGAGCAACTGGCTGCCAGAGCGTCGTCTTGTACGGAAACTGTGACCGCATGGCGGTAGGCAATCGTGTGGGGCCAGGCCGTCAGAGCGACCGCCGTCCAAACCAGGATGCCTACCAGAGAGAGAAGCTTGCCTGATCGCATAGGGAATTACCTCCGCCCGTATAGACGAACGGAGAGCGCCGAAGGTCAGGTCGCTTTGCAGAGGATTTGTGCTAAGGGGTGAAGAACTCAACCGACATCGGAAATCTTACCAAACACAGGGCATTAGCCGCTGAGCCACGCAAGCCTTTAATTTCGATATGGTTTTAGTCTGCGGCAAAAGCTTGCTCTAGGCCGCTACTCATATCCTTATAAAGGAGCCGGTGAAACAGATGCTCACCTGCCTCCCGGCGGACCGACAGCCGCCCTCGGACATATGCCCGCGAGGCCAGGCCCCGCTGAACCGAATCGCAAATCGCCATGTCTTCGTCTTGGACCCTTTCACTGACGGCGATGCTTTCTCGGTGAAGCTGGGCCGCGGCAGGGCTGAGGTCGGCGAAATAGTAGTCGAAAATCACGGCACACCTATCGATCCCGAGTGGCAAGACCAGGTTCGTGTCCATCACGCCCGCGTAAGCGTTGATCATGAAATTCGGATACACCCAGAGATAAAACGCGTGGCCCTGGCGTGTCGACCCGATGGCGGAATCCGCCGCGCTCGACGATTCCAGCGGGCTTGATTGCAGGCACGAACGCTCGAAGTTTTCGATTGTGTATTTTGTATACTCGACCACGCTGCTGAGCCCTTTATGCGCATGCGGCACGTGATATCCGCCATCGAGATAATTGTCTACATACACCTTCCAGTTACACTTCAGGGTATAGACGCGGCGGTCGAAATAATGCAGCTTCTCGGTGATCTTCAAGGGCGCTACCAGGGAAGGGACTTTCCCGAGGAATTCCGCGAGCGGCGCCGCGTTCCCATCGAGATTAACGAAAACGAAATTCTCCCAGGTACCAACACGCACCGGCACCAATCCATTGTCTTTGCGCTCGAAATTGCACACGCCTTCGAATTCCACTACGCCCTTCAACGCGCCGTCATTACCATAGGTCCAGCCGTGATACGGACAGCGGAACTGTTTCGCGCAACCAGACTCCACAGGAACCACAGCGGCCGCGTGGTGACGGCACACGTTGTAGAACGCGCGCACTTGGCCGTCATCACCGCGAGCAACCAGCAGCGGCTCTTCGTTCACGTCGATCGTAAAGAATTGCCCCGGCTCTCTTATCTGATCGAGGCGGCCGACCACCTGCCAGTTGCCCGCAAAAACGCTGTTACGCTCGAGTTGGGCGATTCGCGTATCGAAATACCAGGGAGCGGGGATAGTCCACGCCTTTTCGAGAGGATCCGCGGGATTATAAAGGTTCAGAACTTCGCGAATGCTGCGCTCAGGCATCAAGGTATGACCCCGGAATGATGGCAACTCGGTCTGTGCGAAATATTCTCGTTCAGATGCCGGTGACCAAGCAAGCGGAGAGGACAAAGGGGGCGGTAGTGTCGCGCCAGTGGGCCCGGGCTTTAGCCCTTCGTTTCGTAGGCCGCCTTCTGAGGCCGGCCCCTCACGTCTTTGCCTGTAAGCGCCGGCTTTCGCGCCCTTTGTCTTTCTGATTCGACCGTCGTAGGGCCGGCTCTAAGGTCTTGCGTCGGCGTCCAGCTCCGCTGCTACTCCTGCGGGGGCCTCCGTTGATGAGCTGCTTTCCTGCCGCGTCAGATAGAGCGCGAACGGCGTGATTTGAAAGGGTCTCTTTTCGTCTTCAGCTACCGCACCGGCTGGCTTGGACTTAAGCATTCGCAATTGGTCGTTCCAAGGGTCGACCTTAATGCGACCGCCGACGGGCAGCGCCGCAATTGCGTTCTCCGCCTTAGTCTTGGGCGACTGCGCAGCGGAAGCCCCTGGCGTCAGGACCCAGTTTGCAGGAACCTTATCACCCAGGTGCGGACTGATCAGATTGGGAATCTCCTTTGAGCGCTCATTGAGCGCCTGAAGGAACAGTTGTGCGCTACCGGACTGGTCCTTGTATGGCGAGTTCATCAGCAGCTCGATCCCTTTCTCTTTGGCCCACTCTTCCGCCTCCGGTGATCGTGCAAAGTCAAAGTGGCGGAACGTCTCCTTTTCGTTGAAGCGCAGCCGGTTGAGGAACGCGAACTGCGTGTCCATGCGGCGTCCCAGCAGGATGTGAGCGAGCTCATGCGCCAGAATGGCTGCCAGGCTGGCCTCGTTAGGAAGGACGTCAATCAACCCTCGGCTCAGCACAATCGTGTGCCCCATGGTGAACGACTCAAGGGTCGACGTCATCAACACACGGCAGCGCACTTCCGGCTGGATGTCGAGGTCGTTGGTCGTCTCCAGGTTGTCCGTCACTGTCTGGAGCACCTTATCGACTTCTCCATAAGGTGCCAGCAAGCCTTGCCGCTCCAGTTGATCCGCAACGTTCTCTTCGGCTTTCCGGCCCCACAAACGCTCCGCTTGCAGCGGCGAGAAGTCGCTGTCGCCGTCTGTCTGATCCCTGACCGGACGCGGCGCCTCTACGAAGACTGTGCTCAGCTCTTGTTCTGCCCCAACGTGGCCAACGTGGTAGCCCCAAAGACGGGTCTGCGCTCGGAATGCTCTGAATCCCAGGTTCCTGGCCTTTGCATCCTGGACGCTGCCGTCCTCGACATAAACAAAGGCCGGCACCCATAGCTTCGGTCCCACATTCATTCGCCAGCTGTCGAAACTGAAGTAATAACTGGCCGAGGATGGCATTCCGTAAGAGCCGTTGAACCGCACGATGTGGTAGTCCTGATCCTCGACCCAGATGCGACCCACAAAGCGCCGCTTGCCCGCCTTCGGCAGCGGGTCAACGTCAAACACCATGCAACGTATCTCACCCAAAAATTCTCGCCGTACGTACTCGATCTTGTAGTGCTGGCGGTCGAAGCCATTCATGTCCAGATAGATCATCTGCAGAAAGCCGGCTGGCACAAATTCCATTGAGAAGAAATCCCCCCAGCTTCTGAACGCCTTCTCCTTTAAGCTGATGCTGCGGTTCAGCGGTTCGAACTCCACTCCTTTGGCCAGCACCGCCCGGCCCAAAAAGTATTTGTCGCCGTCGGGCACCGCTCCGAGCTGCTTGTCCGGGCGGACATACTGGATATATGTCTCGACGAGTGGAGAGTATTGACGCAGCAACTGCATCTCCCTGTGCTCCTGCGTCATAATTTTGTCCACCACTTCAGGGAGGACCATCGGTTGTTGAGCCGATGCAGCTAGCGGCATCACGCCGTATGCCACCGCCACAGACAGTAACTTGAGGCTACGCATGTGCGCCTCCTGACTTCGTTCTGCGACACTAGGGCTGTGTACCGCAAGCTAGCTCTTCGGGCGTACGCTGCCAGCTGTCCTGACGAGCGGTTTAGGGCCAGGCGTTTTTGGGCTGTCCGTACCGGCTACGGCGCGCGATCGCGCGCGTCCGATCCACTTGGAGCAGAGCATGTGTACAAAGGGAGAAGTATCAGCAAGAGGACGAAAGCTGACTGTCCTGCGAAAGAAATGAGGCTTCGGGGCGAGTCAACCGTCACGCCAACCCTGGGTGCTTGTCACGGAAACCTTGGCGACGCGTCTACCATATTCTTCAGGCTGAATCGAGTTGCTCTCGCGCTGCCAACCACCCTTCCAGATGTTCCTTTCCCTTCCCATCAAAACTTTGCGCAACGATGCCGGCCATGCCTTCCGCATTGATCCACGCCACTCGCCCTTTGCCTCTAATGCTCACCCCCATCGGCAACTCAAAGCTGAAGCCTACTGCCACTGAATGCCTGAGCGGTTTCACGGTGTGTACCGCCATTCCCCCCTCACTAAGGTTCGTCATACGGGCACGCTGTTCGAATTCTCCTTCTTTCAGCACCACCGCCAGATTCACGGGATGTCGAAAGTACCGCCGCCGCTCGCGCACCAGAAGGTCCTTGGCAATCCTGATGTGCAGCGCAACACTGTCCAGACTCACTGGCTTGCGCAGCAGAAAGTTTGCTCCGGCGTTCAACGTTTGTGTGTAGTCTTTCGAACTTCTCCCGCAGGCGAAAATCACCACCGTGCTATTCGAAACTCCTTTGCGGATCGATTCAATCAGCCCCAGCGCTCCCGGGACCTCCAGGTCGATGAACACTCCGTCCGTCTTGCGACGGTTCAGATAGTCTCGTGCGGCTCCCGATTCAGGGACCAGGACAAATTTGCCCCCGTATTTTTCTACCCCTTTGGAGACGGCAGTCATCGTCGCGTATTCGTTGGACACGAGCACAAACTCGAGCACAATGGGCAGGGACATGGCGTTTTTTGGTTCTCCATCGACCTTGCGTAGGTCCTTGAGTGGTAAGACAGTACGCGTCACTATAGTTGCGTGACGCCGCTCTGTCGAATCATTTCTGTGTGCTATTTTCGATCTGTGAAACACAAGAAATTGCTCTTGGCCGATTATCGCTTCCCTTGCGACTTGCCTTGTGTCGGATACCCTTTGCTCGGAAATCCAACCAAAAACGCACTCAGCCGCAGCGGCCCCCGAACCTGCCCGCGTTCGACGGATCACGGCGGTCGCGGTAACCGTTGTCGTGCTGGTCATGAATCTTGCGCCGGTGAACTCGCCTCTACTGTCAACACGGCTCGGAGCGCTCGGAGACGAGCTGTTTCTGCTCAAGCTCGCCCGTGGTTCCTGACGGCACGGCGGTGCTTAAAGTCACCGTACGCTGAGAGCTGCTTCCACTTGGACGCTCGCGGGATTCAGCATGCGATTCTCTGGCCATGAACGGCGTGACACGACGGCGACTCAATCCGGGTGCTGACGCGAGCGGCCGCCCAGCAGGACAGAAAGCAGCGCTTTGGGTTCGGCGTCGTCGCTGAATGTACGATTGAAATGCGCGAATAGATCGCGATTCCCGGGCCCGAAGATGAAGCTGGCACCGAGTTGGAAGGGATTCCTCCCCAGTTGGTGCTGTTTGTAACCGGAGGCCTGTGCTTGGGCCCGTGCTTCGGTGTTGTCGCGACGGAAAATGTGAAAAAGGTTCCCTGACTTCACTTCCGCGGCTTTGTAGGCTGTTCGCTCGGCATCAACAAGCAGCGGGAAAGCGATTCCGGTTTCCTCGCGAAATAGGCGAGCATAGTGCATGTCGCCAAGGCCGATTGCCGCCAGCATGCCGCCGGCTTCCCTAATCTCGTTCTCATGCTCGCGCAACTGCGCGACAGTCTGGCGGCAGAAGATTCACCCGTAGTGTCGCAGGAAAATAATGAGGGCGGGGTTCCGCTCCCACAGAGAGCCGAGACGAATTTCACCGCCGCCAGCTTCCGGCAGCAGAATGTTCGCGAGCTTTGCACTCACAGATCCTGCCATTCGCCGATTATAGGGGATAAGTGGCTGGTACCCTTAATTCCGAAAGAGCCTTCGCGTGGGCCATCCTTCTGCGCCTCTCGCAAAGGGGCTGATTCCGCTTTGCCTCTCTTACAGGTTTTTTATACACCATACGCATTTCGAGTAAATTACTCAAAAAAAGCGCTGGTACCCCGCTCTCTCATCTCCTGTTGGTACCCGCGCCAAAACTCTCCCGGGATCAACTAGCGGGCGAGACGGAGACGGCGGGCCGAGGTTTGAGAAGGGAGTCGACCAAGCGGTAAAGGAGCAAGACAGCCAGGATTGCGCCGTACAGAAGCGGCAGCCGATGATCCGATTTGACGAGCCAGTAGTAATGAATGACGCCGCAGAGCGCGGTCACGTAGATGAGCCGATGCAAGGCTTGCCAGCTCCTGCCACCGAGTCGCCGAATCCAGCCCTTCGTCGAAGTCAGTGCGAGCGGGATCAGCAAAACGAAGCCAAGAAACCCAACAGTAACAAACGGCCTTTTCACCACGTCCTTCCACATTCTGCCGAGGTCGAACGACTGGTCAGGACCAATGTAGGTCAGGAAATGCAGCGAGACGTATGTAAAGGCGAAGAGTCCCAGCATGCGGCGGAAGCGGATTAGCTCTGGAACATTGAGCAGCTTGCGTAGTGGCGTGACAGAGAGCGTGATCAGCAGGAAGCGAAGCGTCCAGTCGCCGGTGAAATGCTGGACAAACTCAACGGGATTGGCAGTGAGCTCGCCCTGATAGGCGCGGAGACCCAAGTATTCGAGGGGAACCATACAAAGAAGGAAGACCACGACTTTGGACCACTTCTTGACAAGGAGCTTACGCAACAGGTCGCGCACGTCAAAAATTTCTTTTCAGGTCCATGCCGGCATACATGCCCGCAACCTGGTCGGAGTAGCCGTTGAACATAAGGGTCTTGCGTTTTAGGATTTCACCAAGCCGGCGCTCGGTAGCCTGGCTCCAGCGTGGGTGATCGACGCTGGGATTGACATTGGAGTAGAAGCCATATTCGGTGGGAGCATAGCGGCTCCAGGTGGTCGGGGGCTCACCCTTGACGAAGCGGATTTTGACGATTGATTTGATGCTTTTGAAGCCATATTTCCACGGGATTACCAGACGAACGGGAGCTCCATCCTGGTTGGGCAGCGATTCACCGTACATGCCGACGCAGAGAAGTGTAAGCGCGTTCATGGCTTCGTCGAGACGCAGGCCTTCGACGTACGGGAAATCGATTCCCGCCCGGCCGCCCAGCGGCATCTGAGACGGATCATACAGAGACTGGAACGCTACAAATTTTGCTCTCTCGGTCGGCTCGGAGAGCTTGATTAGCGTGCTCAGCGAATAGCCAATCCAGGGAACTACGATCGACCAGCCCTCAACGCAACGGTGGCGGTAAATGCGCTCCTCGAGTGGAGCCAGTTTCAAAATATCGTCCATGCTGTATTGCGCCGGCTTTTTCACTTCACCCTCGACCGTAACCGTCCAGGGAGAGGTGCGAAAGTTTTTCGCATACTTGGCGGGATCGCCTTTGTCGGTGCCAAACTCGTAGAAATTGTTGTAGTGCGTGATGTCGTCGAAGGTGTTTAGTTTCTCGGTGGTGCTGAAGGGACTCTTGACGGTGACGTTCAGCTTCGCACCGGCGTGCGCCGCGGTCTCGGGCCAGACAAGATCCGATACGACTTTTCCGCCGATGGCGGCGACACCGACAATACCTATGGCGCCCAGAATCTGGCGGCGATTGAAGTACAGGCCCTTGGGCGTAACGTCGGCGTAAGTCAGTTTGCCTTCTTTGCGGATCAACATGCGGCGGCCTCCAACATTGTGAGCGCGCCATGCCGGCTGGACATGGGCCGTGCTTATTCCGTGAGATTCATGGCCTCTTATGAAGTTACAACCAAAGAGAGTGTTTGGGGAGAGGGGGGTAGCGTTCCGCTTGCTTTTGGCGGGCCGGGAACCCGGCCGTTTTGATTGCGACCTGAGTGAATGCATGGATTTGACTTGACAATCCGTGAAGGGACGTACATCGTAGTGGGCTTTGCTTCTTCTGACAGGCACTCCCGGGGAGGCTAGGCTAATTCGTTCCCTATGACCAAGGTCCGACTCTGCTTTCACGATCGCTGCTTCGATGGCACCGCTTCTGCGGCGCTTTTCTATCGTTTCTACCGGGAACAGTTCGATGCAAAAGCCGATTTTCGTTTCAGTGGAATGACACACAAAGCAAAACATCCGTGGGAGGATGCACTTTTCGACGGGGATGAGAATGTCATCGTCGATTTCAAGTATTCCAACTCACCCAGAGTGACCTGGTGGTTTGATCATCACCAGAGCGCGTTTTTGACCCCCGCCGACGCCGAGTATTTTAAGAGATTCCCCGGCGAACATATGTACTACGATCCGGAATACAAATCCTGCACGAAGCTGATCGCAACAGTTACGAAAGACAAATTCGGATTCGACACTAAGCCGCTCACGGATTTGATTCATTGGGGAGACATTATCGATGGCGCGCAATTTCCCACGCCCGAGTCCGCCACTGAACTGAAGGAACCGGCGACGCAATTAGCGTTGGTAATTGAAGCGGCGCCGGAAAATGGCGTTCCGGCGCAGATTATTCCCGAATTGGCTTACCGGCCGCTCGAGGAAATGGTGAAGCTGCCCGTCGTCGCTAAGTATCTCGGCCCCTTGCTCGAGAGGCACCGGAAATCAATCGATATTTTGCGGCAGAGGTGCGAAGCACAGGATGGCGTGATTTTCTTCGACGTAAGCGATTTGGACCTGGAAGGGTACAACAAATTCATTCCCTACCTCTTGCATCCCGAAGGGGTGTATTCGGTGAGCGTCAGCGCTTCACCGACCCGCGCGAAGGTGTCATTGGGCACGAATCCCTGGAACCAAACAACCGCGGACCAGAACCTTGCTACCCTGGCGGAAAAATACGGCGGGGGCGGCCATCCCCGCGTGTCTGCGATCTCGTTTGATCCAGAGAATCTCGACCGAGCGAGACAAGTAGCACGAGATCTTGCCACCGTTCTGCGAACGAAGTAAAGAAAAGTCGCAAGGAAGCCTACGATGGCACGCCTGAATCTGGCGAGGAAGATTGCCGCGTTCACCTTGATCGCGTGGAAGAAATGAGGTACGTTTCGACCCCAATTATGAGTGCACGCTCAGACCGTTGGGCTGAATGCCGAGACCCAAAAAGGGGAAACCGATGAGTGAGGCCAAGCCAACTGCGGCGCCAGGTCACTGCCGAGACGGTGGCTCTAGCGGGAGCCGTATGAGCTGAGAGGTTCACGTCCGGTTCTGAGAGGGCGCGGGGGTGAAATTCCCCGCGCTACTGGCCCGGGCCGTAAGACGAGTCGTGATAAATTTGGCATGTCGGGATGGACTCCATGCATCGCTGAAATGGCGGTCGGTAATGATTCTTCTGCGCAATTTCATCGGAAGAGTTCTCGGACTTGGATAGAGCCCAGTCCTGAGTAGCTACTTAGAAGGAAGCGGGTTGAGGGGGAGTGATGAGCACAAGTGTCAACACCAAGCGGGTTTCCATTCAAGATTTTGCTGCTGGCTTGAGAAGGTTCTCCGAGTCCGAATTCAATTCTACGGATCAGGTTATTAACTTTCTTAAGTCGGCGCCAGTCGACCCGGATACGCTTTCCTCCTATCTACACTGGGACCGCCAGCACTACACACGCAACCTCATCGACAAGACTCCACTCTATGAGCTGATTGCGATTTGCTGGGAAATCGGACAGATCAGTTCTGTACATAATCATGAGGACCAGAATTGCTGGATGGCAGTGCCGATTGGTAGGCTACAGGTCCAAAACTACCGCACAGTTTCGCAGGACCTAACAAACCGCAGATGCCAGCTGGAGGCGACCGAAATAGTGGAGATGGATCTTGCGCATCCGTGCCGGGTTGATCCCCGGGAACCCGTCCATCGCGTGCTTAATCCTCGCGAGTTCAACCATAGAGCTGTATCCTTGCATGTTTATTCGCGGCCCATTGATTCCTGCGTGGTCTATTCGCCGGAGCAAGGCACCTGCGGCAAGATCAAGTTGCACTACACGACGGAATATGGGAAGCCAGCGAACAGCCATTAGCTACCATCACGTTCTGAAGGGTTTTAGTCGAGTCGGCGCGTGCTTCCGAGTGGCCTTTGGTGCAATTGCCTTGGAGCTGCTACGTCACTTCGGCGGTATTAATTGTTCGAATGAAGCCTGCCATCAAACGGTGCAGGGATGGTCGAACCCTCCTGCCTCCGCAGAGTCTTTTACCACAGCCTTGCTTTGGCCGAGCGCTTGATTGACGGCGTTACTGGAAAGGTGGCTATCGGGACCAAACGACACATGTGCGGCCTGCGATTTGTGCCCTTCTGGGCACGATACTTGTTGGCGTCCAATCAGGCCTAGTTCTATTGCCTCGCATTTTTCCGGCTTAAATACTGGACGTACTATGCGCACCACAAAAATTGTTCCAGCCTTGGCTGTATTCGTGTGCGCCAGCCCAGCGCTTGCACAGCAAAAGGTATTCGAGTGGCAGCGCGGCACAGAGGAATCCGTGCGGCTGGACCCTGCCAACTACCATGGCGGCAAAAGCTATGGTTCGCAAGGCGGGTCGATCCACGTAGACATCGACGCGCAGCAGCCCGTATCGGTTTTTATGACAGGTGCAGGCGAGTGGAATCGTGCGATGCAGAACCCGGAAATGCTCGGCAGCATTCCGATTCTGTGCCTGCGCGAACACGTAATCAAGGCGACGTACACCTGCGACCTTCCGCTGGAACCGATGCAATTGATCGTTCGCGACGATCGCGGAAGTCAAAGCTCTACGGCGTTTGCTGGGCTTGGGGCGGTATTGAAGAGCACCGAGTCGGTGGCAGCCGCTGAACCTGAGTTGGGCAGGGCTATGGGAGTCGTAGACGCGGTCGGCGCAGGTATCGCCGGCATGATAGGCCGCCAAAACAACGCGACGCCGCGGCGTTTTGTCGCACCAAACGATGTCCACATCCAATACTATCGGTGGATTTGCATCAGCAACTGCTTCCCGCCACAGTTTCAGTGGATCCAGCAAGCGAAGGAAGAATACAAGCTGACAGCGTTTTTGAAGGTTTACGGCGGGTACGCGCCGGATCGCGACGGCGAGGTGGTCAGCATCAAGATCAAGGCTCCGGCACCGATGCTCGTTGCGGTGGTTCCTTCATCGGTAGCGAATCAACTCCACGGCAAGCCGGGCATGCTCGAGCCGGCGCTCGAAAAAACATCCTGCCAGCAGCGCGGTGTGCAGTCGCAAACGTTCCAGTGCACGTTCAACGCGGCGGACGGACCGCAATCGCTGATTGTGGTGCCGGAAGATATCGAGAAAGTGCCGCACAAAAAAACGGAGGTTGAGTTCTTCGCATCGAAGTGCGTGGCGAACTGCGCCTTTCCGCCACAGAACGCGGCGGCGGCGAACCCGAATCCGTGATTGTGTGCGTCGAGAGGATTCCGGAACCAACAGCACTCTCTCTATTTGCTCCTCTGATGACCTTCATAACGAGCAAGAATCGGATGAGCGGCAAGTCTCAATGTACCTGATTAACGGGGCACCCATATGGCTGGAGAATGCGGACCTTCGCGTTGATGGTTAACAAAATAGGATCAACGCGTCTTTCACAAGCCGATAGATTTGCTTCAATCCGCACCGCGCACGGTGAATTCCTTAACTGCGACATTCGTGAGATCAGCCGAGTTTCGAGTCACGAACCAGAGCTCCGCCACCGCGCGCCCCTCGGTCTAAGATCCGTACGCGAAATTCGAATGGCCGATTGACCACAAGCCTCGCCACTCCAACCACACGAATAGCAGGTTACTTCGTATATCCGACCACGGATTCTGT
>Ga0126370_10001054_pt1 | contig 12316 bp, 13 predicted proteins | sample PanSoiMetaPlot_3_FD_92586 | JGI IMG/M metagenome (GOLD analysis project Ga0126370, IMG submission 92586) | Tropical forest soil microbial communities from Panama - MetaG Plot_3 | ecosystem: Environmental > Terrestrial > Soil > Tropical forest > Bulk soil | place: Panama | collected 2016-02-17 | reverse complement strand
TCCCGAGCGGTTCCTCAAGGCGGCCGAATATTTCGCCACCGTCAATCTCAGCAACGGGCCGCGTTGGGAATACGAGCTCAAGACGCTGCCGCGGGTGAAGGGCCGCGGCACCAACGTGATCATTACCGAATATGACCTGCCGCGGCCGACCATCGAGCCGCATGACGTGATCGTGGTCAACGGCACGGTCTGGTACTCGAATTTCGGCGAGCAATACCTGGGCCGGCTCGACCCGAAGACCGGGCAGCACCGCGAGTACGCGATGCCGTTGCTCAAGGAAGGATTTCCGACCGGCAACCTCGACCTCAACACCGACCGCGAGGGCAATCTGTGGCTGGGCATGATGTATCAGGCCGGAATCGCCAGGTTCGATCCGCGCACTGAGTCCTTCCGCATCTGGCAGCTGCCGCCGGAACGCAACAGGGACAACTCGCAGCTCAACATGGTGACCAACCAGCAGCACGTCGACGGCAAGATCTGGATGAACGACGCCGGCCCCTCGACGCTGCTGCGGCTCGACCTCGAGACCGGCAAGTTCGAGGAGTTCGACCCGATGAGCGTCCTGCCCGGCGGCAAGTCGAACTACTCGATCTACGACGTGCGCTCGGATTCGCAGAACAACGCCTACGTGACCGACTTCCAGCGCAACTATCTGGTCAGGGTCGATGCCAAGACGCTCAAGTTCACCGCCTACCAGACCGGCACGCCGCTCTCGCGCAACCGGCGCGGCCGGCTCGATGACCAGGACCGCTTCTGGTTCGCGCAGTATCGCGGCAACAAGATCACGATGTTCGACACCAAGGCCGAGAAGATCCAGGAATGGCCGCTGCCGACCAAGCACACCCACCCGTATGACGTCGTCACCGACAGGAACGGGGAGGCATGGACCGGTGGCATGACCACCGATCGGATCGTGCGGCTCGATCCGAGGACCGGGCAGGCGGTCGAATACCCGCTGCCGCGCGACACCAACATGCGCCGGTCCTTCGTCGACAACACCACCAATCCGCCGACCTTCTGGGTCGGCAGCAACCACGGCGCCTCGATCGTCAGGGTCGAGCCGCTGGATTGATCCCTGCGCTGTCCGACAACGACATGGCCGGGCATAGCGCGTCCGTAAGGGCGTTTACGCCCGTCTTCAACGGACGCGCTTATGTCCCGGCCATGAACATCTAGCTTCCCGACAACCGAAGTCGTGGATGCCCGCGACAAGCGCGGGCAATGACGGCTTGAGAGGTCCGAATAATCAGCTCATCAGTGCGAGCGAAATCTGCTTGATGTTGTGGCGCATCATCTCGATGTAGCTCGGCGCCTCGCCACCCTCTTCGGTGAGCGCGTCGGAAAAGAGCTTGCCGCCGATGCGGGCTCCGGTCTCCTGCGCGATCCGCTGCATCAGGCGCGGATCGGTGATGTTCTCGAGGAACACCGCCGGAATCTTCTGTCGCTTGATCTGCGTGATGATGCGCGCAACGTCACGCGCGGACGGCTCGGCCTCGGTCGACACGCCCTGCGGGGCGATGAACTCGATGCCGTAAGCCTGCTGAAAATAGCCGAAGGCATCGTGTGTGCTGATCACGCGGCGCCGGTCGGCCGGAATGGCGGCGACTGCCTGCTTGACCTCGGCGTCGAGCGCGTCGAGCCTCGCGAGGTAGGCTGCGGCATGGGCGCGATAAGCATCGGCACCAGCCGGGTCGGCGGCGGTGAGCGCGTCGCGGATATTGGCGACATAGACATTTGCATTCGCCGCCGATTGCCAGGCATGCGGATCGGAATCGCCATGGCCGCCGGCCGCACGTCGCACCGCGATGCCCTTGGTGGCGACGATGATCATCGCCTTGCTGCCTGAGGCCTGGACCAGCCGGGTCATCCAACCCTCGAAGCCGAGACCGTTGGTGATCACAACCTTGGCGTCGGCGACCTTCTTGGCGTCTGCGGGCGCCGGCGCGTAGACGTGGGCGTCGTTGTTGGAACCGACCAACGCCGCCACCTCAGTGCGGTCGCCGCCCACGTTCCGCACGAAGTCGGCGAGGATCGAAAACGTCGCCAGCACCTTGAGCTTGTCCTGCGCAAGGGCAGGCAAAGCCGAGAGCGCCGCGAGCGCGGCACTACCGATGAGCAGATGACGCCGAGTGAGCACGTGTCCTCCTCCGTCCTTTCAAGCCTCGAGATGGCGGCGCGGCAACGCCTGGCGGACCAGGCCGCCGACCTGACCGAACAGAACCGACAGCAAGTAGAGTGCACCGGCCACCAGGATGATGGCCGGGCCGGACGGCACGCCGGTGTGGAACGAGAGCAGGAGCCCCACATAGCCCGAGACGACGCCGCTTGCTGCCGCGACGACGATCATCAACGTGATGTCGCGCGCCCAGAATCGGCCGATCGCGGCCGGCAGCATCATGATGCCGACCGCGAGCAGCGTGCCGAGCGCATGGAAACCTGAGACCAGGTTGACCACCACCAACGCCAGGAAAGCGAGATGCGCGGGCGCGCCGGCGCGGCTCACCGAGCGGAGGAAGCCCGGGTCCACGCACTCGATGATCAAGGGCCGGTAGATCAGGGCGAGCACCACGAGCGTCAGCGTGGCGTTGCCGGCGATCAGCAGCAAGGTCTGATCGTCGAGCGCCAGCACCGAGCCGAACAGGACGTGGAGAAGATCGATGTTCGTCCCCTTGACCGAGACGATGGTCACGCCGAGCGCGAGCGAGAGCAGGTAGAACGTCGCGAGCGCGGCGTCTTCCTTGAGCTCGGTCATGCGCGCAACGAGGCCGGTGAGCAGCGCCACCAGGCAGCCGGCGACGAGCCCGCCTGCCGTCATGGCAAACAGGTTGAGTCCTGAGAACAGAAAGCCGACCGCTGCGCCGGGCAGGATCGCATGTGCCATGGCGTCGCCGACGAGGCTCATGCGGCGCAGCATCAGGAACACGCCGATCGGACCGGCGCCGAGCGCTAGCGCCAGAGTTCCCGCCAGCGCCCGGCGCATGAACTCGAAATCGACGAAGGGAGCGAGCAACAGCTCGTACATCACGAGACCCCCGCGGGCTGAGGCTCGGCGCATTCCTGCGCATGCTCGTCGAACGCCTCGCACATGCGGCGCGCGATCAACAGGTTCTCGGGGGTGAGGACTTCGCGGCTGTCGCCCCAGGCTACCGGCTCCCGTGCCAGCAGCAGCGTTTGCGGGAAATTCGTGCGGACGAAATCGATATCATGCATCGCCGTGAGTACGGTGCGCTGCTCGCCGTGCCAGCGCTTCACCAGGTCGAACAGGTCGGCCGAGGTCTTGGCGTCGACGGCGTTGAACGGCTCGTCGAGCACGATCACGCGGGCATCTTGCAGCAGCAACCGTGCGAACAGCATACGCTGCATCTGCCCGCCGGACAGCGTCGCGATGGCGCGTCCCTCGAAGCCGGTCAGGCCGACGGCGGTGATCGCCTTCTCAATATGATCGCGCATGCTCCTGCCCACGCCACCGAACAGGCCAGTCCGCCGCCACAGCCCCATCGCCACCATGTCATAGACGTTGATCGGGAACGTGCGGTCGATCTCGGCCGCCTGCGGCAGATAGGCTATGTCCTGCTCCTTGAGCCCGCCACGATCGATCGTTCCGGCGAGCGGGCGCAGCACGCCGGCGATGCCCTTGAACAGCGTCGACTTGCCGGCACCGTTCGGCCCGACCACGGCCATCAGCGCGCCTGTAGGGACGGTCCCGTCGAGATGATGCACGGCGGGGTGGCGATCGTAGCCGAGCGTGAGGTTGCGAAATCTGAGCGCTGCCGTCATGCGCCACCGGTCAGGACATGGCCCAGAACACCGCCGCCCAGATCACCGCGATGACCACCGCGACAACGACCAGCCGCTGGCCGAGGGCGAGGCGCAGGATCGACGGCGACACCGCGGCCGGCGGATGGGCTCCGCCGGCAGGGTGGTGATGATGGTGGGGCGGAACGGTGGTCGGCATGAAATCCTAGCAAGAAGGGAGCCAGGGCGATTTGTAATGATATAACATTGCCGGAACGGCAACGCCAGAGTACCTGCCCACCGCCCCGAGCTTCGCGGGCAGGTCGCGATTGCCAAGGCGGGGCGCCTATGCTGTGACGGCAACCGGCCAGAAGACGACAACGGGGGAGCCATGAGCGAGGCCAAATCGCGTGCCGTCTGTGTCGGCGAGGTCATGGTCGAGTTCGCGCGCGGCGGCGATGGCCGGTTCACGATCGGCTGTGCCGGCGATACGTTCAACACTGCGATCTACCTCTCGCGCGCCGGCATCAATGTCGCGTTTGCGAGCGCGCTCGGCGATGACCCCTATTCGGCTGGTGTGCTCGCGGTCGCAGCCGCGGAAGGCGTCGCAACGGACCTGGTGTTGCGCGTTCCCGGCCGGCTACCCGGCCTTTACGTCGTCGACGCCGACCCGGCCGGCAAACGCCAGTTCCACTATTGGCGCGATCAGGCGCCGGCGCGCGACCTGTTCGAGCTGCCGGACTGGGCAAAGGTCGTCGAGGGCCTGATGAGCGCCAAGCTCATCTATTTCTCCGGGATCACGCTGTCGCTCTACTCCAACAACGGCCTCGGCCGTTTCCTCGCCGTCGTCGAGATCGCGCGCCAGCAGGGCGTCAAGGTGGCCTTCGACGGAAATTTCCGTCCGCGCGGCTGGCGCGGCGACCTCTCCCGCACCCGCACGGTGTTCATGGAAGCGCTCAAACGCGTCGACATCGCGCTGCCAACCTACGACGACGAAGCCGTGTTGTGGGGCGATCCGAGCCCGGAATCGACGGTCGAGCGGCTGCAGGCCTTCGGCATCGGCGAGATCGTGGTGAAGAACGGGCCGAACAGCGCGCTGGTCGTCTCCGGCGGCCGCAGCGAATTCGTGCCCGTACCGGAAGTGGTGGTGCCGATCGACCCGATGGCAGCCGGCGACAGCTTCAACGCTGGCTATATCGCGGCCCGGCTTGCCGGCAACAAGCCCACCAGTGCAGCCGCCGCAGCCCACCGCCTGGCCGGCCAAGTAATCCGCCACCGCGGTGCGATCATGCCGCGGCCGGCGGCCGCGGTGCACTGACCGGTCCTCATCCGAGCAGATTCACGGCAAAGCCGGCGCGCTGCACGACCCCGTCGCGCGCCTCCTGGGCGAGGCGGAGAACGCGCGGGAGGTCGACGCCGACCAGATTTCCGCGCCACTTCTTCACCTTGCCGGCAATGAAGACCGCCTCGACATTCTGTGGATTCATCAGGTTGACGACGGCGCCGGCCGCGTTGTTGAGGGGCCAGACATTGATGCTGTCGGCCGACAGCATCACGATGTCGGCCTCCTTGCCGGGCGTAAGCGTGCCGATCTTGTCCTCGAGCGTCAGGCAGCGCGCGCCGTTGACGGTGGCGAACTCGAGCACGTCGCGGCAGGTCAGGAGCGCCGGCAGGTTCTGCTCGCCCTTCTGGGCGCGCTGCAGGACCAGCAGGCGCTGCAGCGTGAACGTAGCCCGCATCACTGTGAAGGGATCCTGCGCCATGGTCACGTCGACATCGGAACTCAGCGACGGCGGCACGCCGTGTGCGATCGCCTCCAGGATTCCCGGCATGCCGTGACCCATCGCCATCTCGATCGGGACCGACAGCGAAACATTGCCACCGGTATCCTTGATCAAGCGCCAGGCCTGGTCGCTGAGCTGCGTGCAGTGGATGTATTCGTCGCCCGGCGCCATCGGGTTGGCGCCGCCGAGTTCGATGAGCATTCCCTCGGTGTTGTGGTTCACGCCGTGCGAGACCATGCGCACGCCGATCTCGCGGGCGATCTGGAACAGGCGCCGGTCGAGGCTGGCGCCAAGCGCGAGCGTGAGCAGCTGGTCGTCGGAGGTGAAATAGGTCTGCCGCAGCCGGATAATGTCCTGCGGATATTGCGCGCCGGCACCGGCGCCGCGGGAATACGCGTAGACGGCGCGCAGCCCCGACTCCTGGAGCGCGCGGATGCCGGCGTCGCTGTGCTCCGGCGTGTGGTTGACCTGCGAGGTGTCGACTGCGGCGGTCGTGCCCATGTCGATCATGCCGAAGGCGCTCACCAGCGTGCCGGCATAGACATCGGCGGGCGTATAGGGCGCGGTCAGCGTGTTGCTGACGTCGCGGCCGTAGTCCGGATTGAGCAGGCCGTTGCTCAGGATGTTCCGCAGGATGCCCTGGTAGAAGTGGTGGTGGGTATCGATGAAGCCCGGGATCACGATGCGGTTGCCGGCATCAACCACCGCGGCGGCATCGGCGGCAACCGCGATGTCGGGGCGGACCTCACGGATTTTGCCATCCTCGATCAGCACGTCCGCCCGCGCGAAGTCGCCGACCGCGCGGTCAAGCGTGAGCACGACGCCGCCCTTGAGTAGGATACGGCGCTGCGACAGCAGGCGGCCGAGATCTGGATCGTCAGCCTGGGCGCGCGCTTCGCCCAGGAGCGCCGGCGCGGCGGCGCCGAGTGCCGCCAGTCCCGCCCCCGATCTGAGGACTCGGCGACGCGAATATCGATCCGACGAGGACCCGACTGTTGGCAGCGAATTGCCGTCGACCCAATCGCGCATGGCAGACCTCGTTGGCTTGACGTCAGGGCTTGCCGATCAGCATGGCGCCGAGCCCGGCCAGGATTGGCAGCGGAACCGAGATTGCCGCGCGCAGCCACACCACCCGCGGCGCCATCATGTGGATTTCCCAGTTGAACAGCCGCTGGATCGTATAGAGCGACCAGGCCGTCGTATAGGCGATCACCTGCGGCGCGCCGGCACCGCCCTTGAGCGCCGCCGCCCCGATCGAGAAGCCGACCACCGCGCCACCGGGTGTCGCGGCGCCAAAAGCTGCCGCGATAGTGATGCCGATGAGACCCGAGTTGGGGCCGATCCAGTGCCCGATCACATCCTGCGGCATGACGGCGGCGATATAGCCGGAACCGACCACACCAACGAGGACGCGCGGGATCAACACGACGAAGTCGTGCAGACCTTCAAAGGCACCTTCGCGGAACAAGGCTTTGCTGCGCACCGCGGCGGTGAGCGCGAGCGCGGCGACCAGGCCCCAGAGGATGACGCCAACGACGATGCCGATGACGTGGATCAAGTCCACTGGTCACCTCCCCAGCGGGCCGCGATAGCGCGAGCTGCAGCACGCGCCATCAGGCCGGCGATGATCGGCAGCGGCAGCGCGATCAAGATGCGCCAACCGACGAATTCAGGGCCGAAGAACGGCAGCTCCCAGATGAGGGCGCGGTTGTAGCCGAGCAGGTTCCAGGCGGTGATGAAGGCGACCGCGGTGCCGACGTCGGCGCCGAGCAGCAGAAAGGCGCCAGCAACCGGATAGATCGTGAGCGGACCGCCCGGCAGCACCGCGCCCATCACCATCGCGATCAGAATGCCGACGATGCCGGACTCGCCGCCGACCACCCGCGCGACCACCTCCCGCGGCAGCAGCCTGGTGACGAAGGCCGCGATCAGGCAGCCCGCCGCCATTTTCGGCAGCATCCCGGTGAACAGCCACAGGTCGTTGCTGAGGATGGCAATGAACCTGTCGGTTCCGTCGCGCAGGTAGACGATGGCGCCGGCCGTGACCGAGATTGCCGCGATGACCGCCGTCGACCATTCGAATGTTCTGACCCGGCGGCGACCTTCGACCATGAACGGGGATGCATCTCGGCTGAGGCTGGGCAAATATCCTGGACGTTGCGCCAAGCCTGTTCAAGCGCAAAAGCCGCATGAATGCGATGCGGTGGACCGTTGACGGCGCAAACACGCGCCGCTAGCGTGCGCCGCGATGGGGATGGAGTCCCCCGAAACCGCCCGCAACGGCTGATGACTCCTACCGCTGGACAGGAACGGTAGGACGCGCCCGCGCGAGGCGGCTTTTTCATGGGCCGCTCGGCACCGCTTCCTCCGGCTGTTTAGGGTTGTGCCTCGACGACGAGGCGACGAAGGAGCTGTGCCATGGTGGACAATATCTGGCTCGTTTCGGCGCTGTGGATCGCTCTTGCCCTGATCTCGGCCCTGATCTCGATGAGGCTGGCGCTGTCGGTCGCACTGATCGAGATCATCGTCGGCGCGATCGCCGGCAACGTCATCGGCCTGCCGCTCACACCATGGATCAATTATCTGGCCGGCCTTGGCGCTATTCTGCTGACCTTTCTCGCCGGCGCCGAGGTCGACATGGACGTCGTGCGTCGCAATGTCGGCGCGAGCATCGGCATCGGCTTCGTCAGCTTCCTGCTCCCCTATGTCGGCTGCATGCTGGCGGCGCGCTACCTGCTCGGCTGGGACTGGCCACAGGCGCAGATAGCGGGCATCTCGCTTTCGACCACGTCGGTCGCCGTGGTCTACGCCGTGATGGTCGAAACCGGCCTCAACAAGACCGAACTTGGCAAGATCATCCTCGCCGCCTGCTTCATCACAGATCTCGGCACGGTGCTTGCACTCGGCATCGTGTTTGCCTCCTTCACGGTCTGGCTGCTCGCCTTCGCGGCCGCAACTGTGGTCGTTGCCTGGCTGATGCCGACGATCGCGCCCTGGTTCTTCGCCAAGGTCGGCCGTAGGGTGAGCGAGCCAGAGATCAAGTTCCTGCTGCTCATCCTGTTCGCGCTCGGTGGATTTGCCACAGCGGTCGGCAGCGAAGCCGTGCTGCCAGCCTATGTGATCGGCATGGCGCTCGCCCCTGCCTTTCAACGCGATCCCGACCTGCCGCACCGCATCCGCGTCATCGCGTTTGCGCTGCTCACGCCGTTCTATTTCCTCAAGGCCGGCTCCCTGGTCGAAGCCGCTACGCTGGTCAGCGGCGCCGGTCTGATCGCGCTATTTCTCGGGTTGAAGATGGCGACCAAGTTCATCGGCATCCTGCCGCTGACGCGCTATTATCGGTTCGAGAACCGCGAAGGCATGTACACGACGCTGTTGATGTCGACGGGGCTCACCTTCGGATCGATCTCGGCGCTCTATGGACTGACCAACCACATCATCGACCAGCGCCAGTACACGATCCTGCTCATCGCGGTGATTGGCAGCGCCGTGGTGCCGACGGTGATCGCACAGCGGTGGTTCCTGCCGAAGGTCGGCGCGGCCAAGCAGGAGGTCTGACATGTTCAAGCGGATTGCCGTGGCCAACGATGGATCGGAAGGCGGCCGCAAGGCGCTGGATTTCGCATGCGATCTCGCCAAGCTGCATCGCGCCGCACTGCATATGATCTCGGTCGAGCAGCTGCCGGATTTTCCCGCCTCGATCGACGAAGTGGTCGAGGTCAAGGAAGCGGAGAACCACAAGTTCCACGACGTGCTTGAGCACGCACGCAAGGTCGCAAAGGCAAAGGGCGTCACGCTCAAGGCCGAGGTCGTCGCCGGGCACGCCGCCGCCACCATCGTCGAACGGGTCAAGGCCCTCAAGGCCGATCTGCTCGTGGTCGGCTTCATGGGCCACTCGGCGCTGTACGAGCGGATCATCGGCGGCACCGCCGACCGGCTGGTGCGGCTCGCTCCCTGCCCAGTCCTGGTGGTCAAGTGAGCGCGATCACGTCATCGGAACGAGACCGAGGCGATCCATCAGCCGCAGGTCGCGATCGCGGCCGGGATTGGGCGTGGTGAGGAGCTTCGGCCCGTAGAAGATGGAGTTGGCCCCGGCGAGGAAGCACAACGCCTGGGTCTCGTCGCTCATGTCCTCGCGGCCGGCGGAGAGGCGCACCACCGACTTCGGCATGGTGATGCGAGCGACTGCGATCGTGCGCACGAAGTCGATCGGATCGAGCCTGCGGCCGGTCGCCAGCGGCGTGCCGGCGACCTGCACGAGCAGGTTGATCGGCACCGATTCAGGATGCACCGGCAGGTTGGCGAGGGTGGCGATCATACCGACGCGATCCTCGACGTCCTCGCCCATGCCGACGATGCCGCCGCAGCAGACGTGGATGCCGGCGTCGCGCACGTTGGCGAGCGTATCGAGCCGATCCTGATAAGTCCGCGTGGTGATGATCTCGCCATAATATTCCGGCGAGGTATCGAGGTTGTGGTTGTAGTAGTCGAGGCCCGCCGCCTTGAGGCGTTCGGCCTGCGCGGGCGTGAGCATGCCGAGCGTGGCGCAGGTCTCCAGCCCGAGCGCGCGCACGCCTTCAACCATCGCGCAGACCTTGTCGAGGTCGCGATCCTTGGGCTCGCGCCAAGCCGCGCCCATGCAGAAGCGGCTCGCGCCGGCTGCGCGCGCGGCACGCGCCTCAGCCAGCACGGCGTCGATGTCCATGAGCTTTTCGGCCCGGACCTCAGTCTCGTAATGCACGCTTTGCGGACAATACGCGCAGTCCTCGGGGCAGCCGCCGGTCTTGATCGAGAGCAGCGTTGAGATCTGCACCTCGGTCGGATCGAAATGCGCCCGGTGCACGCTCTGGGCGCGGAAGATCAGTTCGGGGAACGGCAGTGCAAACAGTGTGCGGATCTCCTCGCGCGACCAGTCGTGGCGGAGCGTAGCTTGGGCATGCGCGAGGGGTGCTTCAATGGCGGCCGTGGTCATGGAAAGCTCCTGTCACGATCGCCATAGTACTCGATTGCCGCCGATTCCACCTGGGCCGTCTGCGCTCTACCGGTCGGCGGTGCGGGCAAGCCGGGCAGGGCGGTTAAGACTGGTCCTTGTCGTGACCGCTATAGCAGCCAATCGCCGCTTCGCCTGCCCAGGCGGAAAGCGCCGTGCAGGCGAGTGCGCGGCGCGCGCCCTGGATATCGGGCCGCCGGTTTTGACCTAGTGGCCCCGGCTCAGGATCGGCGACCTGCGGTTCCGGCCTAGCGCCATCGGGACGCGAGTCCGGCTTGACGCCGTCAGCGCGCGGCTGGCCTAACGGACCGAGCCTGGGGTCGGGCGCCATTGCGCGCTCGCGCGAACCATCCGGTGGGGTCATCTTGCCGGCAATGCCTGCCATGATCACTCTGCCCTAGTAGCCTCGCCCCAGGATTATAAACGATCCGCAGGGAAAGCGCGCGCCTTTGGGTTTCGCTCAGTGGAACGAAGCAGGTGGCTTCATGTCGCACTGCTTGGGGCGGCAGCCACCGCCGCCTTTGGTCCCGTTCGCCTTGCGGGTCATTGATACGGGAATGATGAATTTAGTCTTGCGAGGATTTCAACCCACCACCGTCAATCTGAAACTGATCGACGTCTGGCTCTGCGTGGGCCTTCTTCGCAGGCGCGGGCTGGCGGTGGCCAGCAAGTGATCGAGGGCAGGCTGCGCGGCTTGGCGGTGACCAGCAAGGCGCGCTCGCGGGCGCTCCCGGACCTCCCCACCACCGCCGAAGCCGGCTATCCTGACATCGCGGGCGACAACTGGCAGGGTGTCGTCGCGCCGGCGGGGACCCCGAAGGAGATCCTTGCGTTCGTGCATCGCGAGATCGTCGAGATCATGGCACTGCCGGATATTTGGGAGCACCTGGCGGTGCTCGGTTTCGAGCCGGTAGCGAGCACGCCTGCGGAATTCGCGCAGCACTGCCGAGCGGAATTCGCGAAATGGGCGAAGGTGATCCAGGCGTCGAACATCAAGGCGCAATGATTGAGGAGAAAACCATGACACCGAGCGCACAAGCGACGGGCGTTCGCGCCACCGCCGCCATCGAGGTAATCCCGGCCGGTCGTGCGCTCGGCGCCGAGGTCACCGGCCTCGATCTTCGATCTCTCGATAATGCGGCGTTCGACCGTCTGATGCAGACCTGGCACCAGCACAGCGTCGTGCTGGTGCGCGGCCAGTCGCTGAGCGATCAGGACCTGATCGCGTTCAGCCGCCGGCTCGGCGACCTCGACTGGGCGCCGATCCAGGAGAACGGTCGCCGCTTCGTCGAGGGCCTGCCGGAGATCTACATCGTGTCCAACGTGAAGGTGAACGGCGAGGCGATCGGCAGCCTCGGCGACGGCGAAGCGGTCTGGCACACCGACATGTCGTATCTCGACCTTCCGCCCAAGGCGAGCATGCTCTACGCGCTGGAAGTGCCGCCGAGCGGCGGCAACACGTCGTTCTGCAGCATGTATGCGATCTACGAGGCGCTCCCGGCGGCGCTGAAGGCGCGCATCGCCGACCTCAAGATCAAGCACGACGGCACCTACAACAGCGGCGGTTATGTGCGTCAGGGCGTGACCGCGACCGACGATCCACTCACCTCGCCCGGCGCCGTGCATCCGCTTGTGTGCAGGCACCCGGACTCCGGACGCCGCATGCTCTATCTCGGGCGCCGTCGCAACGCCTATCTGACCGGACTCACGCTCGCGGAGTCGGAAGCGCTGCTCGACGAGCTGTGGGAGTTCGTCGACAGAGGCGAATTCGCCTGGGAGCATGTCTGGCGGGTGGGCGATCTCGTGC
>Ga0126370_10001052_pt1 | contig 12324 bp, 10 predicted proteins | sample PanSoiMetaPlot_3_FD_92586 | JGI IMG/M metagenome (GOLD analysis project Ga0126370, IMG submission 92586) | Tropical forest soil microbial communities from Panama - MetaG Plot_3 | ecosystem: Environmental > Terrestrial > Soil > Tropical forest > Bulk soil | place: Panama | collected 2016-02-17 | reverse complement strand
CCCTTTTAGAATCTTCGCGACATAGATGCCGGTTTGTCGATAAATCTCGGTAATGCTGGGCGCATAGCTAACCAGGCCGCCGGCAACCACGTACTCACCGGGGTAGTACATCGTCGCGATCCGCAAACGATTTGCCAGCGCAACGATCTGGTCGCGGCGGCTGAGGAAAAACGAATCCGGCCCGCCCTGTGACGAGCTGCTGTTGAGAAATCCGATCACCGGATCGCCGCCTGCTGCGCACGCGCTAAGAGCGGCCAAGCAGCAGCGCCGCCGAGGAGTGTAATGAACTCGCGCTGCTTCATGGGCTTCCTCCCACTGAGGACCGACCCATGCGAAAGTGAGGCGACCAGAACCGGAGCCGAAAAGCTGGGAATGGAAAACGGTTCGGATATGTCGGACGTGCTTGCGGTGCGCGATACACTGTTTACGTACCGATGCTTAAGGACGAGCAAATCATCGGCGTCATCTGCATCTAGCGCCAGGAAGTCCGCCCGTTCACCGACAAGCAGATCGCGCTCGTACAGAATTTTGCCGCTCACGCTACACCATCTGATTGTCACGTTTAAGACGCTTTGAGCGCGTGCCAGCCTTGAGCCTCGATATTGTCGCATGGCTCACTGCGTAGTTTCGCGCGATGCCTGCGGCCAATCCGCTTTTGACCCAAAGCGGACATTGATAAGCCGCGTCGGCCGGTTCAATTACCGACTAATGTTCGCCGTCTTGATGATCGGCGCCCAGCGAGCAATCTCGTCTTTGACCAATATCCTGAGTGCTTCCTGGCCTCGCCTTGCTTTTTCCGGAATGTAACCACCCAGGTCAGAAAACCGCTTGCGAACATTTTGGTCATCTAACGCCTTGTCGAGGGCGTCGCTAAGCCTGTCCAGAATTGGTCGCGGTGTGCCCTTTGGGGCAAACAAGGCAAACCAGGGCATGGCCTTGAATTCGGGTAGTCCGGCTTCCGCGGTGGTTGGAACATTTGGCAGGGCGGGGCTGCGTTCGTCAGCCGCGATTGCATAGGCCTTAAGCGCCCCAGCGTGAACGTGGGAAGCAACGTCCACGATCGCACCGCAGGTGTAGTCAACTTGTCCGGCCAGCAGCGCACTCGTGGCTGGCCCACCACCGTTGAAGGGGACCAAAGTCGGCCTCACACCAAGGATGGAATTGAGCATTAGACCAAAGCTGTACAGAATGGATCCGACACCTGCATGCCCCATGTTCAGCTTCTCGGAATTTGCTTTCACGTACGCAATAAATTCTTCAAGGTTTCGTGGTGGAAAGTCTTTCCTGGCTACAATTAGGAGCGGGTTCTCCATAGTCAAACCGATCGGCTCGAAGTCGACATCCGGTTTGTAGGCGAGTTGGGGGTAGAGCCAGACTGAGACGGCGTGGGTTCCAATGTGGCCCATTTCAATAGTGTACCCGTCGGGAATGGCGCGCATGGCTCGGATAGAGCCCGTCGTGCCCCCAGCCCCCGGGAAATTCTCGACAACAAACTGCTGTCCGAGCGTGCGCGACATGTGCTCACCGGCCACGCGCGCAGAAACGTCGGTTCCTCCGCCGGGAGCAAACGGCACAATTATCGTAATCGGCCGCGTCGGATAGGCTTGCGCTTTCGCGATGCGTTGTGCTGCTGGCAGGACGGCAGCGCCCGCCATTAATTGCAGAAGTTGTCTACGAGCAGGTTTCATGGTGATGCTCCACGAGCTGAGCACCTTCCCAGACCCACTATTCAATCATATCGAATAACTGCCTAAATGTCTGCTGTTGGCGCGAAACCGTCATATGGCCGCGTTGCAATGGCAAGGAACAGCAAATGGCTGCTGCATTAGGTGCTGAAGTTGCGGACATCGATCTGTCTAAGCCATTGCCGCGGGGCCGACATCCGGGTTGGGAGGAGGAAGGTTGGAAAATTCCTGCAACCGTGGAGGGCTGTACTCATATAGCCCCGTTACGGTGCCGCTGGCGCGGGCGGGCGAGGGGCACAGCGGAAGCTAGGCAACTTGCCATGTCCGCTTTGGGTCAAAAACGGACATTTCGGAAAGTCTGGTCGATGTCCGCTTCACCCCCAAAAGCGGACATTCGTTGGTGCGGTTGTGATGTCCGCTTTGTGCCAATGGCGGACATCCGGCGGGCGTTTAGCCGCGATGGGTTTCCGTCAATCCCGACGGTGCCCCATCGATCGTCGTCCACCCGCCGTCCACCAAAAGAGCAGTGCCGGTGATGTAGCTTGCTGCGTCAGAAGCCAGGAACGACACTGCTGCTGCCACTTCGTCCGGCCGTGCCCATCGATTGAATACAGTGTGTGAGGCTAACTTACTCCAGATTTCCGGCCGTGCTTTGAGCGGCGCGACTAGTGCGGTGTCCACGATGCTGGGAACGATGGCGTTGACACGAACGCCGAACGGGCCGACTTCGGAAGCAAGGCCGCGCACCATCTGAATAATGCCAGCTTTGGTTGCGCCGTAGATCGCGAGGCCCGGCTCCAGTGTGGTGGCGCGGACCGACGAACTCGCGATAAGGCTGCCGCTGCGTTGGCGCACCATAATGCGGCCGAAAGCGCGCAGGAACAGGAATGTCCCACGCAAATTGAGGTCGACGACCCGGTCATACTCTTCGTCCGTATAATCCAGCATGAGTTTTCGGACGTGGACAGCGGGTGTGCTCACCGCAACGTCGAGCCGATTGTGTTTGCTATCGATCGTTGCTGCAAGAGCATGAATGGCCTCGGCGTCGCTGGCATCAACGACGTGAGATTCGGTACGGCCAGTCGCTGCTATTTCAGCAGCGGTATTTTCCACGCCCGCCTTATTCTTGTCGGCGCAAATCACCGTCGCACCGAGCGCTGCGAGTGACTCGGCGGCTGCCTTGCCAATGCCGGATGCGGCACCAAGAACCAGCGCGACCTTGCCATCGAGGCGGAATCGATTCCGATAAGCCTCCAGCCGTTTCTCGATCCCAGCCATGCCGATTTTAACCGTTCCGACCCTGTTCGGCCATTTGCTGGAATTTCTTCACGTTATCACTGCCCGCATAAGCGGAGATCCGTTCATACGCAGGACCCATCAATGCGCGGAAAGGCGTTATGTTGGGTCGCGTTATCTGCATTCCGGCGGCTGCAATCTTTTTGATCTGATCTTCCTCCTGATCTGCGATCAGCTTGCGCATCAGGTCGCCGGCCGCAGCACTTTCTTCCCGGAAGATCGACTGTTGATCGGCGTCGAGCTTTGACCACGCCACTGCACTGACCGTATGAATCATGTTGTTGTAGATATGACGAGTGATCGCCAGATGCTTCTGCACTTCGTAGAACTTGTTGAAGTAAATCACCGCGATCGGATTTTCCTCGCCATCGACGACCTTCTGTGACAGGGCCAAATAGAGCTCCGGGAATGCGATGGCCTGTACCGTAGCACCAAGCGCCTCCATTGAAGCCTGAATTTGCAATTCAGGTGGTGTACGCAGCTTCAGGCCTTTGACATCGTCTGGCGTGTTAATCGCGCGAACAATATTAGTGACATTGCGGAAGCCGTATTCCCAGTTGCGCAACAGGACGAAGCCTTGCTTCTCGGCGAGTGGCGCGAGCCAAGCCATGGCCGGACCATCAAGTACGCGGAACGCATGCTGTGGGCTGTCCCAGATAAACGGCAGCATTACGGCTGCAAACGCGGTGTCGTATTTGTCCAACTGGCCTTGCGTCGGCAGCCCTATGTCGATGGTCCCGAGCTTGATCTGCTGCGCCTGTTCAGGTGGACCGCCCAAGGCGTTGTTCGGAAAAATGTTGATCTTGATCGCGCCGCCTGTTCGCTTTTCTACGTTGCTCGCAAACTGCTTGGCGGCGATGTTCGCCGGATGATCCTCTGCGGCGAAATGAGCGAAGCGCATCGTCAAGGGTGCGGCTTGCGATGATGTGTAGGGTGCGGAAACAGCAATGGTTGCGCCGGCCACCGTTGTCTGGAGAAGTTTCCTCCGATCCATCCAGCCTGGCATGGCATTCCTCCTGATCTTTTTTCAGACGCGAAAGCCAAAGTATTTCGGCAATGCCAGCGCGAACCACGGCAGAAATGCCACGAGCAAGAGGCCGGCCAGCACCACAATCAGATAAGGCAGCATCGCGCGCGACGCCTGTTCGATATCACAGCGCATAATAGCACAGCAGACGTAGAAGCCGACGCCGGCGAGCGGCATGAAGCCGCCTATGCCCATGGCGATAATCAGCACGAGCGCGTAATGCATTTCGCTTAGGCCCAGCTTACCCGCGATTGGAATTAAGAGTGGAGCAACGACGTTGAGTGACGGCAACCCTTCAAGCAGAACGCCGACGAGGATGAGCAGGATGATCGAGCCGAGTATGAAGATGTAGGTACTGCCGCCGATCGCATGCAGAACCTCGACAAGCCGTTGCGGCAAATATGCCACAGTCAGAGTCCACGAGAATCCGGATGCGGCGGCGAATATAAACAAAAGCACACCAGTTAGCGCCGCAGTGTCGAGTACGGTGCGTATGAGCACCCTGAGACTCATCTCGTGGTAGAGCCCCATCGCAAGCGTAAGCCCGTACAGCACCGCGAAAGCGGCAATTTCGGTCGGGGTAGCGATGCCAAGCAGAATGCCGCCGAGCAAGATTGCCGGCATCATCAGCGGAAGAACTGCGCCAAGCCCCGCGTCCACCATGGTCCGAAGCGGTGCGCGTGGCGTACGCGGGATGCCGGCCCGTCGGGCCCGCGCATAGATCAGAATCATCAGACAGAGCGCCATCACGGCGGCGGGCATCAGACCGCCGATAAACATGGCCCCAACAGAAACGCTAGTGATCGATCCGACGATCAGCATCGCGATACTTGGCGGCACCGTCTCGCCCATAATCGCCGAAGCGGCGAGAACTGCAGCGCCCTCGGCGGCGCCATGCCGCTCCCGCAATTGGTCACGCATGACAGTGCCGACGGCGGCAACGTCGGCCGGTTTTGAGCCGGATAAGCCGGACACCACGTACATGCTGGCGACCGTGACTTGAAGGAGTCCTCCGAGCCAATGGCCAACCAACGTGTGAATGAATCGCACAAGCCTCACGCTGATGCCGCCGCGCTCCATAATTAAACCGGCCAATATGAAGAACGGGATCGCAAGCAGAATGAAATTGCCGGTGCCGTTCACCATGGTTTGCGGCAGCACGACAAACGAGCCGGCGTCAGCTGCCCAAAGGTAAGTTGCGGTCGCAAGTAGCAGGACAAAACCGACGGGCACGCCCACCAAAATCGTTCCGAAAAACAGACTTAGCGTGACGAAAATGGCTGCATCGCCCGCAAGGTGAGGCAGCCAGAGATCTCGCGTGAGGAAGGCCACAGTCAGGATTGCGGCAAAAATGAACGCAACGCTCCACGACACGCTTGTGCTATGGCGCCGAAGATTGTCGAGCGCAAAGAGGGCAAGAAGCGCCATGCCTAGCGGAAGTGGCAACGCGATCAGCGCCGCGGGTAGTTGCAGGACCGGGGTTAACTCGCCCCAACTCGACGCAATGAACTGTAAGGAGGCGATGCTCGTAAGCGTAACAACGAATAGGACCACAATGTCGGAAAGAACCAGGCAGGCACGCTCGACTGGTGGCGCGACGAGATTGTGCAAGATCCGGACGAAAGCGTGCTCGCGACGGCGATAGGCGACTGCGCCACCAATGAAGGCCAGGATGGACAGCGACAAGCGGGCCGCTTCGTCGGCCCACAGGAAAGATCGGCGGAAATAGATACGATCAAAGACGTTGGCAAGCACAAGGACGAGCTCGGCTAGTAGCGCGACAATGACAATTGTCTCTGCAACGAATTCGACGGCACGCAAGATATTGAATGACGCTCGAGGTGTTTCGGCAGCTGGTGCCGGTGACACAGATTCCCCATTCCGCGTGCTTGCTAGGGCGGCAACATCGATAGACCTTTGCATTGGCGCCACCCCCGATTCAGCCGCCGGTTGCGCGGCTCGTCGCCACAGCAATCCTATCGGGCGGCTTCTATCGCTGCCAGCAGGGTCTACGCCGTATCACGGGATGTAGCTTTTGGGTCAGAACGTACATCTCCAAGACAAGCACCAATGTCCGCTTTACTTCCGAAAGAACATTGATTGAGCCCGTCGGCATCCGCGCAATGTCCGCTTTACCCCCGAAAACGGACATTAAAGGCCGTATCGGCCCGCGGACACCTTCTGAGTCGCAGAAGGACGATTTAAAAGAGGCAATCCATGAAACTTCGCCGCCGCAAATTCCTGCATCTGGCAGCGGTCGCCGTTACGCTGCCGTCCGCCTCGCGCTACGTATTGGCGCAAGCCTATCCGACACGACCGGTTCGGATCATCGTCGGTTTCCCCGCTGGTGTTGCGCCCGACATCGTCGCGCGGGTCATCGGTCAAGCGCTTTCGGAGCGGCTCGGTCAGCAATTCATCGTCGAGAACCGGCCGGGCGCTGGCAGCAATATCGGCGCTGAAATCGTCGTTAGGGCGCCCCCCGACGGCTACGCGCTCCTCCTTGCCGTATCGTCAGGTGCGATCAACGCGACGCTCTACTCAAACCTCAGTTTCAATTTCATCCGTGACATTGCACCCGTTGCAATGATTGGCCTTGCCCCCTTTGTCATGGTGGTAAATCCTAAACTGCCGACCAGAACCGTTCCCGAGTTTATCGCCTATGCCAAGGCCAATCCCGGCAAGATCAACATGGCGTCACAGGGTAACGGACTTGCGTCTCATCTCATGGGTGAACTTTTCAAGATGATGGCCGGCGTAAACTTAGTTCACGTGCCGTACAGTGGTAGCTTTGCGGCTGATCTCCTCGGCGGGCAGGTACAAGTCGCCTTCGTTCCTATAACGAGTGTGATCGAATACATCAAAGACGCGCGGCTACGCCCGCTTGCTGTGACCACTGCGACACGGGTCGAGCTTTTGCCTGACGCCCCGACCATGGGTGAATTTCTATCTGGCTATGATGCGACTGGTTGGAATGGCATTGGCGCACCCAGAAGAACACCCTCGGCAATCATCGAAAAGCTCAACAAAGAGATCGACGCCATTGTATTAGATCCCGCCATGAAGGCGCGCCTTATCAGCTTGGGCATTGAGCCGCTGTCAATGACGCCCGCCGAATTCGGAAAACGTATTGCCGATGACACCGAAAAGTGGGCCAAGGTGATCAAGTTTGCAAAAATCAAGGCCGAATAATCATGTGACTTGTACCCAAGTTTGGATACTAACTATTTGTTTGAAATCTCTCGATCTCACCAACTGCGGCTAAGACTCTGATCAGGTTTTTAATTTTGTAGCCATCACTCGATCGAGGGAGGATTAAGTTCCCCTTTCTCTGGCGACCAATCGGCTTGGCATTACTGTAATCGAAACTCGATCTCAGCCGCCTTGTGAAAGAAACAAGCTCGGCATCACGCGCCTTCGTTCGGGTCATGATAGAGGTCGCCCAAGATTCCGGTTGATCCTGGCTTCGCCTTACCGAGATGATATCGACCGTCGCGGTCCCGGCTGAGACGGCCGGCTTGACGCAGTTCATCGAGTGCGCAGGCTACTTCGCGACCGTCTTGGCTGCCGACGGCTTCGACGATATCGGCGTAGAACAAAGGCGACGCCGTGAGCGCCTGCTCGACATTCTGATAACGTGCGGGGCCTTTAAATGCCCTAGCGGCGCTTCGGATCAGCGGAATCTGTCCGTCGCGGCCGAACGGTTTTGTACAATCGAAACCGGATTTCGCACCAGTACGACGGCCGTTCAACGAGGGGTCCATAGTCATTCCTAACATTCCCTGCAGGACGACGAGATCCTGATCGGCTTGAAAACGTGTGCCGAGCGCCCATTCCACCTGTCGGTCGTCATGGATATCGATATCCTCGTCGAACACATACACATGTTTAAGCTGCATGATACCGCCGAACAGCGCGGCGATTGCCAAGCGCGCCTCGCCGAACACGTGTTGTCTAATTGTGACGCGCAGCGTATTGGCGCCGCCGGAGATCGCGCGCAAATAGACGGCGCGCGGCTCGCGCACGCACGTTTTGAGAATCCGCATTGCTTCCGCTTCGGTGCGTATCGCCGTGATGTTAGCGCTGTCGGTTTTATCGAGCACAAAGGCGGAGCCGTGCAGCAGCGTGTGATGCAGCACATCAGAGCGCATTGTGATCGCAGTGCAGTGAAATACCGGATCCATGTGTATCGCGCCGTAATAGCCCATATATTCGCCGAACGGCCCCTCCGGCTCGACGTAGCCGCGTTCATCGAGATAACCCTCCAGCGTCAGCTCGGAGTCCGCCGGCACGAGAATGTCATTCGTGAGGCTCTTGACGATTGGCGCCGGTTCGGCGCGGAATCTGGCAACAAAGCCAAGCTCATCGCCACCCTGTCGCGTCGTCGCCGCAAAGAAATCGAGGGGATGCGCCCCAACTGTGAATGTCACCGGCAGTTTTTGGCCGCGCTCTACACAAGCCGTGTAGATACGTTTGAGGTCGGACGGGGCGGTGACATTGGTGCCGGCTTCGTAACGGTTGCGCAAACTCAGTCTCCGGCAGCCGACGTTCCTCCGGCCAGTCGCCGGATCGATCGTGTAATCGATCGCGGAACTCAGATAGCAGCTACCGTCGAATGCGTGCTGTGGGTGGAACGGCAACTTGGTAAGATCGACGTCCTTACCGATGATCTGAATCGCGTGCACCGGAGCCTCGGCAGACGGCACCTCGACCAGAGGCTGTTGGTTCGTCAGCCGTTTGAAATATTCTTCGTAGAGCTTGTCCTCGCTGGTCTCAAACGCAGCAGCGATGCGCTTGCGGCTGCCTGCCGTCTTGGCGACGAGTTCGACCCGCTCTGGCCCTGCATTCTTGAACAGTACGGCCTTGTGTGTGTATTCAATGATGGTGCTAAGTTCTGTCAGCGGTACTGGTTCGTCATGAACGTCCACCTCGCCGAGTTCGATCAGGCGGTCAACAAAACTGCGCAAACGGTATTTGTCAAAGTCCAGGGATGTGGTTGCGTGGAACATCGTTAAGGGCCACTCCCAAATGGTCATTTACTTTTCGACCTGCAAGACGTGCCGCAACTTGTGTGAAATGACATCATCCATGAGCGCGTGAGTCAATTGCAGCCAACCGCACTCACCAATTTCTAATAGAGGGAAGCGACTTTCATCGGCGTCCTAAGTCGACCGCCTATTGCGCGTCTCGGCAGATGAATTGACGGTGACGTCCCTCCTTGCCGTATGGATTGCCCGCCAGATTTTTTCTCGAGTCAATGGCATGTCAATCTGACTGACACCGAATTCAGCGAGCGCGTCGATCACCGCATTGGCGACGGCGCCTAGCGCGCCGGTGGTGCCGCCTTCCCCAGCGCCGCGCACGCCCAGCCGATTCGTCGGTGTCGGCACCTGGCTGATATCGGTGGTGAACGATGGCAAAAGATCGGCGCGCGGCATAACGTAGTCCATGAACGAACCGGACAATAGTTGTCCCTGCGCATCGTAGGCGCACAACTCCCACAGGGCTTGGCCGATTCCTTGAGCGGCGCCCCCGTGCGTCTGGCCGTCGACGATAAGGGGGTTGATGGCTCGGCCGACATCGTCGACCGCGGTATATCGAACTAGTTCGAGCGCGCCGGTCTCGCGATCGATTTCGACCTCGCACACATGTGCACCGTACGGAAAACCAAGCTGCAGGATGGTTTCGTCGCAACTTGCCTCAAGTGGTCCGCACAAATTTTCCGGAATGCCTTTGCCGTTTGCCGCTGCTGCCGCCACTTCAAAAATTCCGATCGAACGATCAGTGCCTTGAACAGTATAGCGACCATCAGCGAATACGATGTCGTCTTCAGCGGTTTCGAGCATATGAGACGCGATTCTCTTGCCCTTCTCGATAATGGCATCAGTGGCTTTGCCCATGACGATGCCGGCGAACCGCATTGATCGGGCGGAGTGTGAGCCGCCACCCTCCTTGACGACGTCGGTGTCGTTTTCAAACACGTATACGTCGTCGAATGGTACGCCGAGCCACTCCGCCACGCACTGCGCAAATGTCGTCTCGTGGCCTTGTCCGCTGGAAAGGGTGCCGACCACGACATCAACCCTGCCATGGGACCGCACGTTGATGTCGGCGCGTTCCCGCGGATAGCCCAGCGTAGTCTCGAGATAACAGCAGAGTCCAATGCCGCGCAGCCGCTTGCGTTTGCGTGCTTCAACGCGCCGCCGCTTAATGCCTTTCCAATCGGCGAGTTCCATCGCGCGCTCCATCGCTGCGCGATATGTGCCGTTGTCGTAGGTGATGCCTTGCGCATTCTTGTAGGGAAAGTCCGACGGCGGAATAAGATTACGCCGTCTGAGCGCGACCCGGTCAAACCCGTGCTCAAGGGCCGCTTTGTCGATCAACCGCTCAATTACGTAAATCACTTCTGGCCGACCGGCGCTGCGGTAAGGGATTGTTGGGACCGTGTTCGAGAGCACGGCGCGCGCTCGCACATGCGATAATGGAATGCGATAGCCGGCGGTCACCAGCCCGACACCCTTCACTAGCGGAACGTAGGACCCCGAGTGAGCCCCGATGTTACTGAGATTAGAAGTGCGCAAGGCGAGAAAGCGGCCATCTAAATCGAGGGCGAGTTCCGCGCTGACTGTGAGATCGCGGCCCATATAGTCACTGAGGAACGCCTCGTGGCGCTCAGCTGTCCATTTGATTGGCCGTCCGACACGTTGGGAACCCCAGGCCACCAGCGCGAATTCGGGAAAGAAGCTATTGCGCGTGCCAAAGTTGCCGCCGATCTCTCGAGCGATGACGCGCACGGCCTCCTGCGGCACGCCGAGAATGTGTGCCAGTTCGCGCTTCTGACGCACGATACCGCCTGAACCGGCGTAGAGAGTGTAGCGTCCGCTCGTCGGGTCATAGATGCCGATGGCGGCGCGTGGCTCCATTGGCACACCGGTGACGCGATTGATCCACGTATCGAGCCGCGTCACGTGCGCAGCGTTTTCAAACACTCGGTCGACGGCGTCGTCGTCGCCGACTTCAGCGTCGATCACGACATTTTGGATATCGTCGTATAGCCGTGGCGCCTCGGGAGCGAGCGCGGCACTTGCGTCGGTCACGACTGGTAGCACGTCGTAATGAACGACGATACGTTCGGCAGCGTCCTTGGCCGCAGCAAGCGTCTCGGCGATAACGAAGGCGACAGCGGTGCCGACATGACGAACGCGGTCGGTGGGCAGGATGTGATGTGGCGCCACCGGTACGGGTGACCCGTCACGGTTATGGAGGACAATGTCCGGCGGCGCGCCGGGTGTAGCGAGATGGGGGATGGCCTTGAGCCCGTCGGCACATGCATCTTCGCCGGTCAGTACCGCAATCACGCCGGGCATTCCGCGCGCCGCGGTTGCGTCGATGCCGCGAATTAATGCATGCGCATGTGGGGCCCGCAGCGCGGTGGCATAAGCCTGTCCAGGAAAATTGAAGTCGTCACTGTAACAACCGTGGCCGGTAAGCAGGCGCAAGTCCTCCTTGCGACGTACCGAGTCCCCTATGACTGCCTGCATGGATTATCAGTTCGAGAATAGGATCTGAGATATTCTCACAGCGCGGCTGACACGGCTATACCCTGTTCGACACAAGATAGCGGCGCCCAGCGCCAGCTCCAGCTCCAGCTCCAGCTCCAGCTCCAGCTCCAGCTCCAGCTCCAGCTCGTTGCCTCCGCCGAAACAAAACCTGTTACCATAGTGGCTAAGGCTGCATTGACACGCTTGCGCCCTTCAACGCGATCGGCGCGCATCGCCATCATCCACTCTTGCGAGGTTGGCGGGCCTTCGCAGGTCTTGCCCTCGCCGTACATACATCCGACGAAGGTGACGTACTTGTCGCTAGCCATTTGCTGCGCTCGTTTGATGGCGTTCTCGGTAACGCCGAGCCAGTTCGTCATCATCAGCAGGAGTGGCCATCCGCCGCTGCCTTTTCATTCCATATGAGCGCGCCTTTGCCCGTCACGCTGCCGGCCTGATAATCGATGCGCTCGATCGTCACATTAACCTCCCTGGGTTGCGTGCTGTTAGTTTGCGCCATCTTGTACATCACAGCGGAAAAAGGAGAAGGGTGATGAAGGCGGCAATCGTCCCACAGGCGGGGTCGACGAAAGCCGGTTGGCATTGCACGGAGCCAGCAACGGCGGTGCGGCGATGATCGCGTTAAAGTCGCACCATATATGTGGCGAGATTGGCGGCGGTGGCCTTGATTACCCAAGGCGGCGACTTGCGCGCCGGGCGGTGAGCGCCGCAGGGTTAGGCCCGCTCGAAGAGTATGTGACGCCTATGGCTATGCGAT
>Ga0126370_10001051_pt1 | contig 12326 bp, 8 predicted proteins | sample PanSoiMetaPlot_3_FD_92586 | JGI IMG/M metagenome (GOLD analysis project Ga0126370, IMG submission 92586) | Tropical forest soil microbial communities from Panama - MetaG Plot_3 | ecosystem: Environmental > Terrestrial > Soil > Tropical forest > Bulk soil | place: Panama | collected 2016-02-17 | reverse complement strand
CTTTCACAATGAAATTGAAAGCTTTGTCCAACATTCTCCTGAGTCTGCCATCGAAATAATTTCTGTGATTGTAACTGGAATTAGGTCGCGAAAAAAGTTGATAAGGATAGGTGATGGTGATACTACAATATGTAACCAAATTGCGATATCCCTTAAAGCAAAATTCAAAGATTCAGTAGACATCGAGATTGTTGATGAATACGGAACATCTATGCGACATAAAGTTTATTCAAATAGAAGAGGTTTAAGGGATTGTTCATCTGCAAGGATGATTGCATTTAGGAGAGGCAAATTACTTTGATTTATAAATATGCAAAGAAATTTCTAGGAAGCTGCTCGCACAACTAGTACAAGATATTTGGCGAGAATTTTGCATCTACACTAAAGTTGACTTCAGTCTATTGAAAATAATATGGATCCATCTTTGTTATGTTGGAAAGCCTTATGGTTCTTTAAAAACAAAAAAGAGTCATTTTATTTTACATCTATCATCTCATTAAACCAGTTCCAAATGAATTTAAATACTATAGTCAAGATAATTGTATAAGTCCATATTTTACACTGGAATCTTTAAATGATCTGTAAGGACCTATACTTACGTCACGAGGCACTAAAACCTAAGGTTCGGACAGATATGCTATTGGGAAAAAGCGGTGCTATCTCTGTGAGATATTTCTAATTTGAAATTATTGTGGTGTCCGCGTTGTGGATATCATTTAAGAATCAAGCCAAGCGATTTGAAATATAATGCCAAGCTAAGGGCTAGAAGAAATGCTCAGCCAAAACTAACAAGAGCTGCAATTGTCCGCGACCAAAATGATATGCGATAGTGAGGAGCCAATATTCTAAATTTGCTATCTATTTCCTCCATAGCGATACCGATGGCCATATTTAATGAATTATAGTATTACAAAAATAGCGACATGTTAATCTGAGATGTATTGAGTACAATGAAGTATATGCGCCGATACACATCCCGTTCATACGACCTACGTGGTTTTCTGCAGTTGCTCGAAGAAAATAAGGAACTAACCCTGATTCAGAAACCGGTTAGTCCAAAATTCGAAATTCCAGCTATTGTTAGCAAGTTTGAGAGAAAACAGGCGCTTCTATTCAATGACGTCAGGAACAGCAAGTTTAGTGTAGTGTGCAATATTTTGGGTACAAGAGAAAGATTTTCGATTGCAATAGGATCTAATAAGAAGTCCATTCATCCACGTATTGCCTATGCAATAACTTCGCGCTGTGCACCTAACAAATTCTTAGGCCCTGCTCCATACAACCAAAACACGGCAAATGATTTGCATGTTCTGCCTATAATCACTCATTTCGAAAAAGACGCTGGACCTTATATCACATCCTCAATTGTCTTCGCGAAGGACCAAGAAAGTGGTAGCCAGAATTCCTCTACACATCGATTGCTAAAATTAGATGACAAACACTTAGTGATCAGAATGGTCGAAGGGAGACATCTTCATAATTGCTTTACATATGCAAAAGAACATGGAGAGGATTTAAAAGTTGCGATAGCAATAGGCGTACATCCTTCAATAAGTATAGCAGCAGCATATCAGGCAGCTTATGGCGTCGATGAAATGTTGATTGCGAATTCCTTGCTCGATAACCAACTGACTCTAAGCAAACTAGACTATTCTGGTCTATTTGTTCCCACTTATAGTGAAATTATCCTAGAAGGGCGCATTGTGAAAGATCATACTCATGAAGAATGGATGGTAGAGATGTTAAGAACATATGACCACAAACGACAACAGCCTATCTTCGAACTCGAAAAAATTCGATTCAGAAATAACCCAATTTTTCACGACATATTGCCTGGATTTGCAGAACACAGATTGTTGATGGGCATGCCTGTTGAAGCAAAGCTCTTGGAAGACGTTAGAAATACACTTCCTAATACAATATCCGTACACCTACCCGAGGGTGGTAGCAGCTGGTTATCTGCAGTGATTCAGATCAAAAAGCAATTCGAAGGTGAACCAAAAAACGCTATACTATCCGCATTTTCCTCTCATCGCTCACTAAAGGTAGCTATTGTGGTAGATGACGATATTGATCCAACAAATCAAGTTGCAGTCGAATATGCCATATCTACGAGATGTCAGGCAGACAAAGATTTACTAATAATTCCAAATGCTAAAGGATCTAGTCTAGATCCGTCCAGCGATCAAGATAATTTGCTTACTGCAAAGCTAGGTATTGATGCAACTGCAACTCTTCTAAAGGAGAAGGAGAGATTTGAGATTGCAAAAATCCCAGGAGAATCTACGATAAACCTCTCGAATTACATTTCCGACGGAGATGTGTAGAAACTGCCTAAGAATTGACCCAACTAGAAACGTCATAATATTCTAAGAACCAATTAATCCTCTTGTATTTCAGTACCAAATTGTCAACCGATTCCACAGAAAGGTCATTATAGTTAATTAATATTACAAACCACTTTATTGAATCTGAAATTTTCAGTTTCCATTAATTGAGGTTTGCTCGTTAATTCCTCTCCGTGACACTACAATTGAAGTTAGTACAATCTGCACGACAAGATTCAGACAATCGCTAGATTTTCATATAACTAGAGCCTCGAAGCATAGGTACTAACTCTGGCAATAGTGCGTAAGATGCGAATATACTATCCATTGAAACTTTTTCCTAAACCGGATGCTGTTAAATATTAAATCTAGTGTCCAACAGTGAATAGTAGTGAGCTTTGGACTTTGAATCCTGTTCAGTATACATATAATCTTGATCACACAACGTAATAGATGTTTGATATTTCAATTTTATCTAATTCATCGAACTTGCACTTTCCCCTCTTACAATCAAGCTCAATTAAACATAGTTTAATGCTACAAATCTTGTTGCCATCTGTAATGGTTGGTTACTTCCTTTTCAGGAACACATAAATGCAATTAGTAACGGCAAGGGTAGTGATATACCCCATTGAATGACCGATTTATCGATGGAAATGTCATAGTGCTTTACGCACTGTATAAATCTTCATCGACTCAAGAGGGATTGCCTGACTATATTCTCAGAAGAGTACTAATGTGTCTCGAAGTATACCGGATTATAATGAGATCAAAGCCAGACAAGAACAAAACTGCTGTCTATATAGTAACGAATTTGGATTCAATTCGAAATATTAAAGATGAATTGCTGAAGGCGGGAATCGGAGAAGACTCGATAATGGCTGATACCAATTCGAAGAATTTACGACAGACATGTGATGGCATTAATAGATTTATTAAATACAGACTCAATCCCCCAAAGATATATTTTGTCGGATCTGCTTGGCAGAGAGAATCCTTCGATTCCATAGTTCCAATTAAGCTCAAGGGATATATTGTCCAGTTTGAAGGAGCGCTAGACAGTAGATCTGTTGTGGAAATTGATACCGAAAACGCATTGGATGCACCAAAGAAGGGAATTCAGTTTTATAAGAAACAAGCGAAAGAGAAAGCTGCAAATTTACTTTTAAACATCTTATTTCAGAACAACAGGAACTCTGGGCATTAAGATTTAATACCAACTAAGTTTCTGGAGAATTATAGAGTGCGGTCATCGTCTAGTTTGGTTAGGACACTGGCCTTCCAGGTGTTTAATGGACACGAGGTAAGCCCGTAACCCGGGACTTTGCAATAAGACAAAGCGGGAATTCAAATCCCGGTGACCGCATTCATATATTCTCGATCGGTCTCAGACCACGTTACTTATGCTACACCACTTCTATATTGAAATATTTACATATCCAAGTTGAAAAATAGCTCAAGTCGGAGCACGTCAAATAGTGATAGGTCAGAATTCTAGATGTTTCTCGAAGTTGATGTATCTTTCAAGAAATCACAGATCTTATTACTATTGGTCAAGAGAGAATGTCAGAATCTGTGTGTACTTTCCTTTGATACTGTAGAAATCATATTTTCATATTCCTCGTGATGCTGGGCTGCATCTCGGAACTCTTGTTATTTACTCAATGAGTAGGTATACTCTAGCAGTTAGTTAACAACTAGGATACAAGTCTAAGTGATAAGATTGGCCAGAAATTTCGAAAATCTTAACCTTCCTTAATGAAGGCAAAAACATTGATATTGTTTAGACAATCTGGAACTTCATGTGGATATCGTTACAATCGTCATAAGTGATTACTGATGGAAATAGCTACCCTGAGAATTGGCCATAGACTAGTTCGTGATGACCGTGTAACTACACATTCCGCTTTGGTAGCAAGAGCTTTTGGTTGCAGCAAGCTCTACATGTCAGATGTGGATGAATCTATAATTAAGACAGTTGAGAAAGTTGCAACTAACTGGGGTCGATCCGATTTTCTAATTGAGATATGTGACGATTGGAAGGAGATAGTAAGAATGTGGAAAAAAGACGGCGCAAAGATTATTCACCTGACCATGTACGGAATGAACGTTGATAACATGATCGAATCCCTCAGAACTGAAGCCAAAATTCTCGTCATTATTGGCGCAAAAAAAGTGCCAAGAGAACTTTTCGAAATTGCAGATATGAACATTGCTATTGGTAATCAACCTCATTCAGAAATCGCTGCCTTGGCTGTATTTTTGGATAGAGTTTTTAGTGGTAATGAGCTAAAAAAGGGATTCGGGATGGCTAATTATAAAATCATCCCTGATTTAAGGGGGAAAAGTGTTGAATACAAATCAGATTGTAATAAGTCGATCATATAATTATTATTTTGCAAACAGTATTAGATTTCCTGCTATTTACAAGCTATGTGATTTAACCAATAACCGATCAGGTTTAGGCTTGTAATCAATCAGAATAATCTGACGCTTCAGAGAAAGCCTTTAAGTATTGTAGTTGATCAACAGGATAGGTATACAAGGGATGGCGGGGATTACTGAGGTTAATAACTCAAAGGAGAACGTGATTATACGAATTAAGAAGAGAGATGGGAGAGTGGTCAGTTTCGGACAGCCAAAAATATCAAATGCAATATATAAGGCCCTGGTTGCGACAGGCAGAGCCGATTATTCAGTAGCCGATAGATTAGCAGGCGATGTGGTTCATAAAATGATTCAACACGGATATAGATCTACTGAAACAACCGCAATCCCAAGTGTAGAGGACGTTCAAGATATGGTGGAATCAATATTGATCGAAGAGGGTTTTTCCGAGACAGCCAAGGCATATATATTATACCGCCATGAACGCCGAAAGATTCGTGACGACAAGATGAAGATTCTAAATAAGAGAGACCTGGATGAAGTGGATAAAGCATTTGATATAAATTCACTCCGGGTTCTGGCAGCTAGGTATCTGCTGAGAGATAATTCCGGTAAAATAATAGAAGGACCAAGCCAGATGTTTGAACGAGTTGCAATTCTGGTTGCGATTCCTGACATTTTACATGATTCCATATTTTTCGATTTGAACGACAATCATCCACAAGACATCAATGAGGCGGCTCTCTATTATTCGAAGACTGAGGATTTTCATTTAAAGCTGAAAATTGGGGAGTATGCGCTAAATAAATATCACTTTGAATCGCTAATTCGAGCTTATATTCATCTGGCTGAACAAGGACGCATGAAGCTTGGTTTCAGACAATTGCTTAGGTCGATTGCTGAAGGAAAACTGTCTTCATATGAACAAAAAATTAGAGAATATTACGATCTAATGGTTTCGAGAGATTTTCTTCCAAATACGCCTACGTTGATGAATGCTGGAACTAGATTGGGACAACTATCTGCCTGCTTTGTTTTAGAGATGCCAGATGATATGTATGGAATTATGAAATCGTCTACTGATGCAGCCATGATCTTTAAGTCTGGTGGAGGAGTGGGAATTAATTATTCTGATTTGCGTCCTGAAGGAGACATTGTCGCATCAACATCAGGAGTTGCATCTGGACCCACATCATTTATGAGGATTATTGATACTGTTACTGACGTTGTGAAGCAAGGAGGGAAGAGAAGAGGTGCAAATATGGGAATATTGGAGGCATGGCATCCAGATATTGAAAAATTTGTTACCGCAAAAACCAAGCCAGGTATATTCGAAAACTTTAATGTTAGCGTAGGGATGCTGGCTGATTTTTGGGATTCACTAGTCGGCGAGAACAATTCTAAATATGCATTGAGGAACCCAAGAACTAGGGAGATCATAAAACAAATAGATCCTCATCAATTGATGGATTTGATTGCTTTTAGTGCATGGAAGAGTGCTGAACCTGGGGTAATTTTCTTTGATAACATAAACAAATATAACCCCTGCATACACGCAAAAGGGGGACCATTACGAGCAACCAATCCATGCGGTGAACAATCGCTTTATCCTTATGAATCATGTAACTTGGGATCGATAAATCTCGCTAACTTCGTAAAACGAAAAGCTGATGGTATGTATGAATTTGATTGGCAGAGATATGAACAAGCAGTTAGATTGTCATCACGATTTTTGGATAACATAATTGATACAAACAAATATCCAGTTCGAGAAATTGAGGACAATACTCGACTGACAAGAAGAATAGGTTTAGGGATTATGGGTATTGCAGATCTGCTGTTCTTACTCGGGGTTCCATACAATTCAAAAGAAGGATATGATATTATGAACAAGCTTGCAGAGGCTATTTCTTATTATAGTATGGAAGAGAGTGTAGCAATAGCAAAATCTAGAGGTTCGTTCCCACTTTTTGAGAAAACAGAATATGTCAATGGCAAAATACCAATTGCAGGATATTACGACATTCCTAAAGAATTGCATTCATATGATTGGAATTCGCTGATAGTGAAAATTCAAAAACACGGAATAAGGAATTCGTGGACGACAACAATCGCCCCCACAGGGACGCTATCTATGATTGCAGATACTTCAAATGGTATAGAGCCCATATTTGCGGTCGTCTTTGAGAAACGCGTTACTGTCGGAAGATTCTTTTATACAAATAGGATCTTTGAGAATATTTTGAAGCTTAATAGATTATATGATGATGATATTTTGACTAGGATATCTAATAATTATGGATCGGTTAGCGGGCTTGATGATATACCTGAGTCTATACAGAATATCTTTGTAACTGCTATTGATCTACACTGGACAGACCACTTGATGGCTCAAGCAATATGGCAAAAATGGATTTCAAACGCTATCGCAAAGACAATCAATATGCCCGGTGATGTAACAGTAGATGACGTAAAGTGTGCATATCTACTTTCTCATGAATTGGGCTTGAAAGGTGTTACTGTGTATCGTGACGGATCTAGACATGAACAAGTGTTACATATAACTGGAGAAAATAGAATTGAGAAAAGAGACGTCACCAAGCCAAGTAAATTCGTAAAAGATTATGTCTCTTCTGGCACGATGGTCCCTTATGTTAAGCAACAATTGGAAACTGTGTTTCGAGAATCGCCGGCTCAGGAAATTGCTGATACAAATGTAGAATTCGAAAGCAGGTCAACGACTTCTCATGAACCAGATCCTACATCCCGCTTGTTTGATTTACCTTCAGGGGAAGTCTGTCCATGCTGCAACTCCCGACTAATAATCACAGAAGGCTGCAGTATGTGTATTGATTGTGGATTTAGCAACTGTGCCTCAGGATAAAAGAATATTAAAGTTCTATCTCTCCCTTGAATAAAAATATCCAAGTCCTATTCAGTCACATTTGCAAGAATCAATGATCAGTAATTCAACTCAACAAGATTCTATCGAATACGATCCCAAGATCTTGAAAAAATTGGTCTTTTTTTCTATTAATTCTAATGCCTCGCTGATGCTTGTGTCGCTAGAATGACCATTAATATCCACATAAAAATTGTATTCCCATGGCTTTTCCTTAGTTGGACGGGACTCAATCCTTGTGAGATTGATATCTCTCTTAGCGAACTCGCCTAGGAGATTGAATAACGAGCCAGGTGAATGATTTATCGAAAAGATAATAGATGTGGCGTCGTGCCCAGTAGGCTGCGTTTTAATTTGTTTTTTTGATAGAATAAAGAATCTCGTATAATTGTTTTTTTCGTCCTCGATTCCGTAATCAACTATTTGCATGTCGTACAATTGGGCTGCCCTATTACTCGCTATCGCAGCTGCATCCATTATTCTGTTATCCTTAATCAGTCTAACTGCTCCTGCCGTATCATACGTCGGGATTGATTCTAAATTCCTTTCTTGGATATACTTTCTACATTGAGCTAGTGCTTGAGGGTGTGAATATACGGATTTGATTACAGAGTCAGAATCTCTATTAACAATAAAACAATGTGATATACGTTGGTGTGTTTCTCTGAATACAGCTACATTAGATTTTAGCAGTAAATCGTACACTTCATTGACACTTCCTTCTATAGAATTTTCTACGGGAATTATGGCGAAATCCACTCCCCCAGATTCGAGATCTCTAAATATGTCCTGAAACGATCTCATTGGTATTATTTCTTCACCAGGAAAATACTTTTTTGTTACAATTTCACTATATGCGCCCTTTTCCCCTTGAAAGGCAACCTTTTGCTTCATGAGGCTACTTTATGCTTATTTTGTGAATTGTCCTGAAGGTTTCCTTACCGTAATCACTGGTTAATTTTCGTTCCTCTAATGTTCCACACTCGATGCATTTTATATTGTTATTTACTCGAACGGTATCCCCACCACAATTAAAACATAAAGCGTACAAAACTCCAAATTCTCTTTCATCGATTGTGATGTGGATTGTTGAATTTAGAAGACTGAACACTCGTCCCTTTACAATATCTCCAACTCTGAAGATAACTCGACCTCTACGATCTCCTCTGGACCACCCACCACCAGAATTTATTCTTGTGGATGCAATTGCAGAAAATCCAGCAAGTGATTTTCGTTCGTTTAAATAAAGTATTCTTATCGACATCATGGCACCGAATAGCATTTCAACATGGCCAACTACAGTATCCCCAATCTTGGCCAGCATAGGAGAATTTTTCTGCTTAATCTTTACTATGTGCCTTTTCAGATCATATATGGGTATTCCGACAGTAGCTGCTCTAATATCACCATCTAGAATATATGTATTCTTTCCACCTTCGAATTCCTCAATTAATGCAATGTGATCGCCAGGAACAATAACCGTCTTAGATTCACTACTCATCATATGAAATCAGGTACAATCGAATATTATAATTGTTACACTATATTCATGTAAATCCTAAAACTAAGTCCATATTTGGCAAAACTGAGGAAAAGAGAGGTCGATCCGAATCTCCGAGATTGACAACCACTAGTCAATATCTTGGAAATTTGATATCCGCTGAAACGATCACAGTTGGTCCATGCCAAATTTGTGATAACATTGGTTGCACTTGAATTTTTCTCTACCAGCAGCACCAGAGATTACCTCAAGTTGACTTTTGGTTCTGCAATTCGGACACTTTCCATATATCGTTCTTCTAGTCAATACTACTTACTTGAGCATATAACCTATTAATAACTTACATGCAATTTTAAATATGAAATTCGTGGAATGGTTCCCTTATTATCAGGATATTAGAAGACAATTTGGATACAGTACTGAGACGGATCAGCAAGCAGGTGAAGTCTTATCTAAATTAATCAGAAGAAAGGCACTGGATATTAAAATACTGCGCAGGAAAATCCAAGGAAAACGAGTCGTTGTAATAGGAGCAGGTAAGAGCCTTGAAGATACTGCCGTCTTCTTAAAGAAAAATAAGAAATCGGTTAAGATTGTCGCAGATGGAGCAGTTCAAGCATTGATAGAAAGAAAGATCAAGCCGGATATTGTAGTGACCGATTTAGATGGTAATCTTCGGTCCTTAATGGAGGCAGAACGCAATGGTGCAATCATGGTCGTGCATGCACATAGTGATAATATCGAAAATTTAAAGAAGATCATACCGAAACTTAAACATGTAATAGGCTCAACCCAAATGATGCCGGTTAAGAATGTCTATAATTTTGGAGGTTTTACTGATGGTGATCGTTGCGCATTCTTGGCTGAAGAATTTGGTGCTAGCGAGATCATCTTGGTTGGCATGGATTTTGGAGAGATTGGAAGGTATTCAAAAGATTTTGTAAAAGATCCCAAATTGAAAAGGGAAAAGATGAAAGTTGCCAGGCGACTTCTTGAAATGCTATCCAGGCGATCTAGTTCAAAATTATTTGATACATCAAAACGACCCATCAAGGGCTACGCATATTTTGCTGTGGAATGACCTTCATGCACAACTAACTAGCAATCGTTCAAATTACTAAACATAGTCACTGAGTAGAATGCTTTGTACCAACTTATTACTACACCCTAATTGGTAGAAATTGAAATTGACATAGATTCAGCATAATGTCATTAATTTTAACCACATAGGACTCATGAAAGCCTATTATATCTTTTTATTGCACAAACATCAATCACATGGATGCGTACTCGGATGAAGATATCAGACAAGCGGCCGAAATTAGGGAATGGCTTGTGAAACAGCTAGCTGATAAACAGGAAGAAATAGAAAGACTACGTTCAACACTTTTGCTCATTGATAGCCTGCTAAAGCAAGGAAGCTTTAAGGCGGCTTCGAATTTTGGATCTTCAACTACTTTGCGTGCCTCGACAGAAGATGTAGTGCCGGCGCAGAAGAAAACGAACCTACAATCTAAGGATGAAGGGATTACTTATGAAGTTAAAGCCAACAATACCGAGTCTAAAGAACAAAAGACGGTAGTGAATGCCGGCTCTAAAGCCATCAAACCACTTATTCGCTTTAAAGATAGTATGCTTTTGGCCAATGCAGAAATAGATCCAGACTCTGTTGAAATTATTCCCGTGAAGGGAATCATTCTCAACGTTGATACTCCACCATTCAAATCTTTTTTTCTGAATAGAATTTTGGATGGGATGAAAAAGAAAGATGAAGAAGCAGTAAACCATGGTCGAATCAAAGAATCAGAACTATTACATTACTCGATTGAGGAAGATAGTGATGGTCTAATAAAAAGAATTAAAATAAACAATTACCGAGAAAAAGAGAGATTGAACGAGATTTTTAACACATCAAGCTGGGTTTTTACTAGGATGATAGAGAAAAGTGGCTGATAATAATTTAGACAAAATCATAGTATTGGATTTTGGATCACAATACAGTCATCTTATATGCAGACGCATCCGTGAGATGAATGTCTACTGTGAGCTATTACCATACAATACACCTGCAAAGGTAATTGACGACATTAAACCAAAAGGCATAATCTTCTCCGGTGGTCCAGCAAGTATTTATTCATCTGATTCTCCAATCCCAGACGCACAGATTTTTGATTTAGGCGTTCCAATTCTCGGAATATGCTACGGTCACCAATTGATAGTAGATAGATTTGGGGGGAAGGTCAAGCGATCCAGTTATCGAGAATACGGGAGTGCAGAATTGATTATTGACGATGCTAGTGATCTATTCGACAAAGTAGGAGATAAGATTAGATGCTGGATGAGTCACGCTGATGCCGCTGAGGTTCTTCCAGAAGGTTTTAGAACGCTAGCCCACACACAGAATTCGCCCTCTGCAGCAGTTGTAAAAACAGGGATGAATATTTACGGCATCCAATTTCATCCCGAGGTAGTTCATACAGAAAGAGGACTAGAAATACTCAAGAACTTTTCTCATAAAATAAGCAAAGCTAGATCAGATTGGAGTATGGAGTGTTTTGTAGATGAAGCTATTCACGATATAAGACTTAAAGTTAGGAACGAAAGAGTATTGTGTGCAGTAAGTGGGGGAATAGACTCTACTACAGTCGCAATATTGTTACATAGAGCGATAGGTAGTAATCTTAGTTGTGTTTTTGTTAATCATGGTTTATTGAGGGAAGATGAGCAACATCAAGTTCCCAAGCTGTTCAAGGACCATTTTGGCATAGATGTGATCTATGTTGAAGCAGAAGAAGTATTCTTGACAAGTCTCAAGGGAGTTTCTGATCCAGAGATGAAACGTAAAATTATTGGCGGCGAGTTCGCAAATGCATTTCTTCAGGTTGCACTAAAAAATGGACCATTTCAATGGCTAGCTCAAGGTACCCTGTACCCAGATATTATCGAAAGTGGCGTTTCCAAAGGACCAGCTTCTGTAATAAAAACTCATCATAATGTTGGAGGCCTTCCTAAAGACCTTAACTTTAAGATTATAGAACCATTGCGGAATCTCTATAAGGACGAGGTAAGAATAGTCGCGAAATTGCTTGGTGTTCCAGCGGATTTACTAAACCGGCATCCTTTTCCCGGGCCAGGATTGGCCGTAAGAATAATTGGAGAGGTAACCCCAGAGAAACTGAAGATTGCAAAACATGCTAGTAGAATAGTG
>Ga0126370_10001050_pt1 | contig 12327 bp, 8 predicted proteins | sample PanSoiMetaPlot_3_FD_92586 | JGI IMG/M metagenome (GOLD analysis project Ga0126370, IMG submission 92586) | Tropical forest soil microbial communities from Panama - MetaG Plot_3 | ecosystem: Environmental > Terrestrial > Soil > Tropical forest > Bulk soil | place: Panama | collected 2016-02-17 | reverse complement strand
TGTCCCGGCGGATCGTATCGGAGACCCGTCTCGCTTTCCCCATCGAGAAAGAGCTTTATGCCGCCAATTCTCAGCCAATCATTTCCGAAGCCCGTGTGTATCCCGTATTTCAGGAAAGCCTCGTCGAAGGTAGAACCCGGATCACGATCGTGTGCCATGCTCAGAATAAGCTGGCAACGCAACCTCACCGGTAGTTCGCCTTTTGCGAGCAAGTCCTGATACATGCGAAGACCGTCAGGGCTCGGAAAATCGTAAATGGTCGTAATGCCATTGCGCGCGAATCCTTGGAGAACCTCCTTCACACTCTGCTCGCGTACTTCATAGCTCGGCTTGGGTATGAGGGCAAGCATACGACCGAACATCTCACTCAACCGGCCTGTCGGCTCTCCTGTCCGGGGGTCTCTCCAGATTTTCGAACCCACCGGGTCGGGAGTGTTCTTGTCAATATGAGCTAGCTCAAGTGCCTTCGTATTCACGACAATCTCATGAGCGCTTTCTCGGACCAATACGGGATGGTCGTCGGTTACCGAATCCAGCTGCTCTCGAGTCGGCATCGGCTGGCCCCAGCCGCCAGCACCTACGATCCATTCTCCTCTAGATGTGTTCTCAGCACGCTCCTTGATTTTTCGGAGCATTTCGTCCACATCTTTTAGAGGTGGAATGTGCAGGTCGAGCATGCGGTGATAGTCCGAGATGCCTTCAGTGTGGGTGTGCGCATCGATAAGACCGGGAAGAACAGCCTTGCCATGAAGCTGAATGACGTGGGTCTTGGGTCCAATTAACTTTCGGATCGCAGCGTCGTCGCCCACCGCAACAATGCGGTCATGCTTCAACGCAGCCGCCTGCGCGATGGAGTTGTCCTGCGCCACAGTGATGACCTTGCCACCCAGCAAAACGATGTCGGCAGCACCATCGACCAATCGGGGATCAGAACCGGCATCGGCCGCCGCCCCGAATGCGAGTGCAAAAAGGAAGGTAAGCACTATTGCTTTTGTAGCGACCACGAAAGATGAATGGCACAGGGTAGGGACGCTTCGCACGGTCATGTTTGTCGTTTTCCTAAAGAGCTAAGACGGTCGAACCAAGACTCCCAACTCTGGTCCCGTGACCCATTCTCCCGGCCCAAGTGCCTGGGCCTTGGCCCGTACCAGTTTTTGCAATTCGTCGATCGATTTGGTATTGGAAAGATCGAGCGCCTCGGCGCCTCCTGAATGTGGACGTGCGTATCCATAAAATCCGGGCATGAGGATGCAATCCCGAAGATTAATTGACATTTTGGCTTGGTAGCGTTGCCGCAACTTCATCTCCACCGTGCCACGATTAGGTCCATCCCTTAACGGCTGCCGCAGTGCGAATCGAAAACATGTCATCCGTGGTGATCACATGGCCGTTATCGAGTAGAGGATCAACAGGCTGCAGTTGCGCCAGGCAAGAATGGACCGCTAGGAAGAACACGGCAAGCAACCAGCCAGCGAGCACCGCTTGTTGAAGGGCAATCACTGTCTTATCCGTACTGGTGGCATCCGAATGTGCTCATTTCCTTCTCCTATGCCAGTAGCGGCATTGCCCGGCGATTCAGAACTTCGCCGACCGCCCGGTGCGCCTCCAGGATGGCAGCGTCGGTGTGCGGGCTAGCCGCGGCGTCCGCGTTGGCAATCGTAATCAATCCAAAAGGCTGGCGGGCGATGACACAGGGACGGCTATGACTGGTCGTGAACACCCACTCCATGGGGTCATACAGGCTGTTATAGGTGTAGGAGTAACCGTGAGGCCACCGGTTGACTGTAATGGCCACAATGTCGCCGGCCGGATCGAACCCGCCCGGGCCCAAAATGCGGGCCAGTTGATCGCGGATATTGCGCTCAAAGGTGTTGAAAGTTGTGCTCAGCAGATCGATTCTTCCCAGGCGGTGCTGCACCTTCCGGGCCTGACCGGGAGAATTCGGTGTGCGCACCATGTGCAGGACGATTGGCTCGTCCGGAGTTTGCGGGTGCTGGATGCCGCCCAGGCTGGACGCTTCCGATAAAGCGACGCTGGTGTGATACATGGTGGGCGCTTCTACATACCTGATCCCCAGCTTGTGAAACGCCCTCCAGTTGCGCACAGCGATGCTGGTATAGACGATCGGCGCCTTGACGTTGAACGCGAGGGCCTCCTTCTGCGTTGCGGGCAGCTCCGGCACCAGGTAAGGAATGACCATGTTCCAGCAGGCCATGACGCAAGCTCGCCCGCGTACCTGGTAGGTCTGGCCTCCGCGAACGTAGCTGACGATAACGGACTCGGCCTTGGCTGGGTCTCCATCATGGCGGGCATTCACCACGGTGCTGTTCAGGCGGATGCGCACCGTTTGCCTCGGGCGGTCGAGCAGCGCGTAATTGACCCGCGCCATGCCCACGTCGTCCATGGTTTTGCCTGGGACGCTATCGGGCAAAAGCCAGCGCACCAGCAGGCGAGCGATGGTGGCATTGCCATCGGAAAATGGATTTCGCCGCCTCCGCCTGCCGACTTCTGCCGGCCATGCTGGCCCCCGGGCAAGTCGGCCAGCACACCTTCCGGCGTAGGTTCCAGCTTCATGCCGGCAAAGCCGGGCAAACCCATCTCCCAACAGAACAGGGCCGGTGTTGCATCGGTACCCACGCCGAAAACACCTGTGGGCATGATTTGGAAAAACCACAAGACCTGCTTATCCACCTTGGCCAGGTTGAGCAGAAAATCGTTGTAGCTGATTTTGGCCAGGCGATCCTTCTTCTCCGCCGAGGACAGCCCGGGCATGTAGTCGGGCTGCTGCGCGTCGTTCAAGCGCTGCAGATCTTTTTTGGCCGCTACCGACACCGGAGCCTGCGACAGAAATTCGAGGGAGAAGCCTTCCTCGCGTTCGCCATAGCCAGGCGCAGGAGCCACGAGCCGGTCGCTTCCCCAGGTCTGCTTGTCAAAAAAGTAGGCCGGCTTCAGTCCCAGCGAGGAATACAGTTTGCGATTGCCGGCGTTTTCCGAGAGGTAGTGGTCGAGATCAATACCTACATCGTGCAGAAGCTGCCTGGCGGGCGCGTTATAGCGCAGAGGAGATTCGATGTTGAGGGTGCCGCCATTGAGCACCAGCAAGCGCCCGTTATAGTGAAACTCATTGCGCTTGGCATGCCCGCCGAAGTCATCGTGATTGTCCAGCACCAGCACCCGGGCTTTGCGGCCAACGTTAAGCAGGAAGAAATAAGCAGCAGCCAGCCCGCTGATGCCGCCGCCCACCACCACCAGGTCATAGTTCTCGCCCGTGTTGATGGCCCCTGACAGATCCCAGCCGTGCTGGTCGCGCATCTGGTGCGCCACTTCGAAGGAGCCGGGATGGTCACCCCGCATGCCGGTCAGTGCGGGCGGGTAATAGTCGGGCGATTTTTCCGAGGCAAACTCCTGGTCGAGAGCCATAAGATGCCGCGGAAGGATAGAGCCGGCTATGGCCACGCTGACACCACTGAGGAAATCGCGCCGTGTGATCGGCCGGTTCATCCCCAAGTTGCGGTCTTTCTCGTCCATGTTGCCTCGCGTATCGTTCGCCGGGCACCTGGCCATCCAGACCGTGCACGGTTGAACACTCCCAAGCAAACTTCAACGACTGACCCTCGCGCACCTTCCAGCTCTTGGCCAATGGGGCTCCACAAAGATAGATGCGCGCGCCGCTCCAGCTCCAACGTAGACTGGAAACGATTGAGGCAACTACGATCCCTTTTGTCGTTTCTGAGGTCGTATTTCTCCTGCGTATCTACGGCTGTCATTTCGTCCCAATGCTTTCCATCGCGTAGTTGGTATGCAACTTCAAAGGAACCGGGATGAGTGCCGGTAAGAGCTTGGCGAGTAGTAGCGTACGTCGTCCTACGTGATTCCACGCCCCAGGACTGGTTCCTGTTTCCAGGGTTCGCTCGCGATATTTTCGCCGGCAATTGCCTCGAAGTGCAATATTGTTGCTCGGATCGGAAAGGCAACACCATTCAAAGAAATCGCGACGTGTAATCGACCGCTCCAACCCTAAGTCGTGGTCGACGCCGTCTTGGGTCATCGTCACATCCTTTATCGGCTTCTACTGCTTACTTGCAGAGTGGTTTGAGGTGAAAGCTATAGTATTTAAGTCATTGGCACGCTTGGCCGCATTTTTGCCGGAAGGGTATTCATTGATCTGTAGCATGTAAGCGACAAGGTCGAGCACTTCCTTCTCGCTAAGACTGCCTGGGTCAGTCAGCGGCATAGTGCTGATCACCCGGCTATAGAGTGTTCTCAACGGCTTGCCTTGCCAATGGGATATAAACTCGTCACCTTTCAGTGCAGGAGATTCGTTTTCCCCTCCCGTGAGACCTTCTCCATGGCATAGAGCACATTTAACACGATAGACAGCTTCGCCAGATTTCGCCTGCGCTGGTGTGTAAACTCCGTCGTAGACGGTCTCGCTTTGGCTTTGGCGAGCCGCAGGGGTTGGTTGTGTAGGCATATTAGATCCGACCGGTCCTGATGACAGCGCCAGTGCGACCAGCTCGGGTGGATCCTTTTTGCTCCCGACCGCCACGACTATATACTGTGTGCCTTTGTACATGTATGTCATCGGGGCACCAGTAGTGCCGGACGGTAATACCATTTCCCACAGCACTTTTCCGGTCTCTTTATCATAGGCACGAAACTTCTTGCCCCATGCGTACAGGCCCGCCCCGGAACCAAATATACCGTCACTTCCTTCGCCCAAAAACAGAAGTGCCTTTGTTACGAGTGGTGCTGGCCGGCTCATGACTCCGAGCATCGGCAGGTTCAGGTCCTTGAGCATCGGATGATTGCGCGGACCATCTCCGTCGGGCGCCATCCATACTTGTTCCCCGCGATCCATATTGATCGCCGTGATGCGCCCATACGGCGGTTTCGTATAGGGCAAGTCCCCTGGCATTTTGATCGTTGAGTATGCGCGTCCCTCCGGCTCGTTATAACCCATCGTCGCCTTCGGGTCAGTCGCCTTAATGATTTGGAATACCTCGGGCATCGTCATGGAAACGGCGTAATACATGTGGCTATCAGGATCGAATGCACCCGTATTCCAGTTTCCCGATCCCCAATCGCCCGGCGACATTAACGTGCCCTGTTTACCATTCGGGTCATCACTCTTCGTTGTCGGTGGCGTGTAGAGTGGGCCGAGGACGAAGGGTTGCACCGCCTTGAGCGCCTCCTCGCGCAACGCGGGCGTGAAATCAATCAGGTCGTCTTCACTCAACCCTTGGAGATCAAAGGCTGGAGGTTTGGTCGGAAACGGCTGCGTAGGCGAGGAATGCTCCCCCGGGATTGTGGACTGCGGTACCGGACGCTCCTCGATAGGCCAAACCGGTTTACCGCTAGTCCGATCAAGCACATAAAGGAAACCGTTTTTATTGGCCTGCATTACGGCCTTTATGTGTTGTCCGTCAACAGTGATGTCGCCCAGCACGGGAGGCCCAATGTTGTCATACTCCCAAAGGTCGTGGTGGATCATTTGGTAGTACCACCTCATTTTGCCGGTTTGAACGTCTACCGCAACCAAACTGTCGGAATACAAGTTATCGCCCAGTCTCCAGCCGCCGTAATAAGAAGATGTGGGAGCCGTGAAAGGCAGATAGACTAAGCCAAGCTGCTCATCCGCGCTCAACGGGCACCACGCGGCTAGGTTTCCCGCGTAATCTGCGGACCCATTACCCCAACTGTCATAGCCAGGTTCATCGTGCCTCGGCACAACGTGGAACGTCCACAGAAGTTTTCCGGTGCGGACGTCATACCCACGCGTGTCGTCCGGCGCTGCTTCCTTGATGAAGCCTCCGTCCCCGGCGCCGTTAGCCGCACTGCTCCCGCCGACGACTACTACATCGCGCACGACGATTGGGCCCGAACTCCAATGAAAAGGTCCAGTATAAGGGCCGGTCATTTGTAAGTTTACCCGGCCGTGATCACCGAAATCTGGATAGAGTCTGCCGGTCTTGGCATTAACTGCATACAAATAAGTCCCCCGGACAAGCAGAAGGCGTACGTCGGATGCCTTACGCCAGGAGTCAATCCCGCGCATACTCTCGCCGGAGGTCTCCTTGAGCGTCGGCCGAAAAGGCTGTTGCACCCAGATGGTTTTGCCCGTGGCAGGGTTGATTGCCTCGAGCAACCCAATTGCATTCGGAGCGTACAGAACGCCGTCGACGATAATTGGCGTAACCTTATAATAATGAGATGGACTGATGTCAGGAAATTTCTGCGTCAGCGTGGTATCGACACTCGGCCGCCGCCAAACCACGCGCAAGTCCTGGACATTATCGCGATTAATCTGGTCCAGAGGCGAATATCGCTGGAATCCTTTATTTCCTCCGTAATAGGACCATTCGTCTTTTCCGTGACTCTCGGGCTGGGCGACGGCAAACAAATAAGCAAGAAACAAAACCACGGCAAAGACCAAGACACACCACGAGCGATGCATGATGCTCTCCTCGTACTCGTATTTTGTTGTTGGCAGCTGCCGGTTATAGGCAGCGGCGTGTCGTTTGTTGATTCTCACGATCAGAAGACAATTCGCAACGCAAGCTGGCCGATCCTTGGATCGAAAGTAGACGTAACCTGGCCAAGTTGGGGAGAGAAGAAAGATGCTGCTCCTCCAGGGGGATTCTGCCATTCCGTGTGGTTCAGCACATTGAAGTATTCGGCACGGAACACCATCTTTACTCGCTCTCGCACAATGTCCACCTGCTTTTCCAGGGCGATGTCGAAGTTTACGCGGTCTGGGCCGCGGAAAAAGTTTCTGGACAATGTCCCATACGTGAAAGCTGGGCAGCCTCCCGGCATGCCAGGTATCGACGCACTGGAATAACAGTCAGGCTCGGAAAGACCTGTTGGATTGAAGATGAAATGCCCTGAGATTGGTGTGCCACCCACAATAAACGTTTGAAGTTTGTGGGGATCTTCCGACTGTGGACGATCACCCGGCCAGTTTGGCCGCACTAAGTTCTGATCGCCTGCGCCGGATGGCCCAGGAGTTCCATCCACAAACAATCCCGCATTGACGTCCATGGGCATCCCGGATTGTGCGCTGATGATGGGATACAGACTCCAGCCGCTCGTCAACCGCTTGGGGCCAGTTGACCAGAGATGGTCAAAAGGTAGCGTCCAGCCGCCACTGAGAACAAAGCGGTGCCGAATGTCGGCATCCGCGGAAGCACGGAACTGGTGTTGATTGTACGCGGGGACTTGGGAACTGTTCCGTTGAATGCCATCAGCGTCGTCGATGTTGTGGGCTAACGTATATGAAACCGTGAAAAACGTCTCGCCCAGATAGTGCCAGTCGCCCATGCGTTTTGTGCAGCTGCTAACCAAAGCGTTGTAACTTGCAGTAGACCCGTTGACGGTTGTACCGGCCATTTGCGCAAACGCATCGGGTATCTGAAGGCCAGGTTGCGTATTCAGGATGCGAGTAGTCGTACCCAGAATAATTGGGTCAGCATCTGCGAGCGTTGTCAACTTGTGCGAGCTGTTCCCGACGTAGCCAAGTTCGGCAGACATGCTGTTGGACAACTGGTGCTGGACGCTAAGGCTGTATTGGTATATGTACGGCGTTCGCAAATGCGGATCCATAAAAATACTCGATGGCCCAATCGGAATGAATCCTTGTGTCACAAAATTCAGCTGCTGTGGAGCTGGCAGTGTACTTGACGGGAAAGGATTAGTGGTCCCTGATGAGCCGTAGGGGTCCGCTAAGTAGGAATAGGGTCCATTCGTCGAGACCGGCGCGCAAGTGTCGTTAAGACAACCTATGTATGCCGCCGAGTAAAAGGGCGGTGTACCGTTCTGATTCTGGTTATCCTGTCCGAGCAAAACGTCATAGAAAACACCCGCCCCGCCACGGATACTGGTTCTGCCATTGCCAAACGGGTCCCATGCAAATCCAAACCGCGGTGCCCAATCATTCTTATCGGGGAAATTTTGGCCGTTTGGCGCACCAGGATCCCCCGGGAAGACTAGACCGAGCGGCGCATTCGGATACCTGCGCGATTGCAGTCCTGGAATGATCATGTACTGCCGGCCATTCGGGTCCTTTTTCGGCGACGCGTACTCGTACCGCGCTCCCAACGTCAAGACCAGGCGCGGCGTGATCTTCCACTCATCCTGCAAGAAGCCGGCGTACTGGTGGCTGCGGATGCCGTTATATCCCTTGGGATATTGATAAAACTGATCGGGTAACCCCAACAAGAAGTCAGCCCGGTCATTGCCTGAGCCTATGCCCGAGGGCCCAGAAAAGATGAAAGCCCCATTTGTGACAAAGGCAAAGAAGGCGTTGAACTGTACGATGGTCAGCTGCCCGCCCATTTTTAACGTATGTTTTCCGTGAACACGCGTGAAGGTATCGGAGAATTCATAGGTGTTGTCGGCATAATCGGCTGGACCGTTGCCATTAAAACCGAGATTAACGCCACTAGCAGCAAGTTGGATCTGGGGTGGCCCAGTGGTCTGGTCGGGCATGACCGCGACCCCCAAACTCGAAGGACCGGGAAGGTTCCGGGCAGGAAAGTCTAAGCTATTGTTGGCGCGTTGTGCGGTCAAATGAAATTCGTTGATGGTGTTCGCGGAAAACGTCCTTAAATAGGCTACATTTCCGAAGTAGTTGTCGAACTTGCTCGTGCCGGGAAACCCGGGCACGTTCGGGGTTAAACCTGCCGGGAGAAAAGGAAAATCCAGAACGTTATGGAATTTTGTGAGAGTCAGGGAGATCCTGTCGTTTCTGCTCGCGTTAAAGTCAAATTTTCCCGAGAACTCGTCGCGGTTATCTTTTGCTGTTCCATTCGGCACCAGGAATCCCGACGATGATGTTGGAATAAGGCCAGCATTAATGTACTTCTGCGCCACAGGGTCAAATTTAGACGGGTCAATAACTCCCTGTGCCGCCAAAGTGGGATTGGATTGGAAGTAGGGGTGGGTCTCCAGAAACGCGACAACGTTTGGGTCTGGCGCGCCATTGCTGGACTGAGAAAAATTGCCGTTCAATTCCGCCGGCGTGAAAACGGTAACACCGTTTCCAACGGTTACACTGTTTTCGCGCTGCCCCTGATATCCCGCGAAGAAAAAGAACCGGTCTGCCCCATTGACGAGGTGGGGAAGGGTTATTGGTCCACCCAGCGTCCCGCCAAACTGATTGCGTTTCAACACAGGACGCGCTAGTCCTGCTTCGTTGTTGAAATAAGTGTTCGCATTGAACGCGTCATTGCGCAGGTAGTCGAATATGCTTCCATGGAGGTGGTTCGTGCCCGATTTTGTAACGACACTGATGACCCCACCGGCACTGCGTCCATACTCCGCAGTGTAGTTATTCTCGAGAATGCGAAATTCCGCTACCGTGTCCGGATTTGGATTCATTACCGGCACGCCATAGGTCACTGAGGTATTGTTCCCCCCATCGAGCAAGTAGGTAACCGAATTATCACGTCCGCCAGCTATGTTGAAAGCACCCTGAGGAACTCCCTCCGCCTCAAAGGGTCCTGCGGAGGACGGAGTGACCCCGGGCTGCGTGAGCGCCAATTGCAATGTGTCACGGCCATTGAGCGGGAGATCTTGAACAGGTGCACCAGTTACCGTTCCACCGACAGTCGGGTTAATGGTTTCTACTTGCGATGCTTCCGACTGCACTTGGATCTGCTCAGAGATCGCGCCCAATTTGAGATGAACGTCCACGCGAAGTGATTGATTGATATTGAGGGATTGCGCGCTGGTCACAGCCTTGGCGAAGCCCGTAGCTGACACTGTGACCGTATAGGAGCCGATCGGGAGATCGAGGACCTGATAGCTGCCATCACTACTCGTGACTGTGCTCCAAGTCCTGCTGATGTCAACGTTGGCGATAGTGACAGCCGCGCTGGGGATAGTTCCTCCCTGCGGATCGGTCACGACACCAATGATTCGCCCTGTAGCCTGTTGTGCGTGTGCGCCGGGCGGCAGCATAAGAAGGAAGAGCGTGGTAAGAAACAGACAGCAGGAAATCCACCGAGCAAATACGTTCATTGCCGGCCCCCAACCTTACTATAACTTCATAAGGTTTTCACACATGCGGCGCGAGGGTACCAGCGGATGGAACCACTGTCAAGCAATATTTCGTTGTGTGTCATCCCACATTACAAACGGCCCCTCATTGTCTCCATCGCTCGGCCGGTAGACAGTTATTGGTTACTTTGGCTCTTCAAAGAAAGCGACTTGAGGGCAGCACAGCAGTCACTTCTGGTAAACCGTTGAACCGCCGGTGGCGGTGAGCACGATCTCGATATCTTTGATTTTCTGCGGGTCCACGCTGTAAGGGTCCTCCGCCAGAACGACGAAGTCCGCCAGCTTCCCGGGTGTGATAGAGCCTTTGATCGCTTCCTCGTGGGAATTGTAGGCGCCATTAAGGGTATTGACCCGAAGCGCTTCATCTACGCTGATGCGCTGGTTGGCTCCCCAGGTCTCCCCGTTCCAGCCGTTGCGCGTCATCATACCCTGGATGCCCATGAGGGGAGCGAACGGCCCAGGGCTGAAATCGGAGCCGGCCGCCGCGTGAATTCCGGCATCGAGAAAGGAGCCGAAAGCCATGCAATGCTTCATGCGCTCCTCACCATAAAAATGAAACTTGTCGGCGTTGTAGTACGCATATGTGGTGAATGCGGCAGGAACGACATTGAGCGCCTTGATACGGCGGAGCAGGTCATCGTTGACCAAGGTGCAGTGAGTGATTTTTGGACGCACGTCTGGCCGCGGCACGAGCTTCTGCGCCCGCTCGTAGGCTGTGAGTACCATGTCAATGGCAACATCCCCGTTGGCGTGGCAGTTAGGCTGAATCCCAGCGCGCTGAACCCGCTCCGCCCAGGCGTTCAGGCCCTCCTGCGTGTCGGTGATGTTGCCGCTGTAGGGAGGATTGGTGCCTGCGTAAGGCGTGCTGAGCGCCATGGTGCGCTCGGAGAATGAGCCGTCGGCGGCATGTTCCAAGGTGGCACCGAAGCGAATCCATTCGTCCCCGAAGCCGGTGCAGATGCCATTCTTGATCATCGCTTCCAAAATTTCCCCGGCGGTCTCAAAGCTCACCCGGTGCAACAGTTCGCCGCGTGCGCGCACCTGTTGCAGGGCAAATAAGTCACCCCCTTCATGGTGAACACTGGTCAAGCCGTAGCGTACAAACTGTTTGGATATGTATGCTAGCCCATCGCGGTCACGCTGCTCGTTTTGCTCTGGCGAGAAGGTCTCCCGTTTGCCAACTTTGTCAAAAACCGCGCGCGCCCGGTCGGTGACGCGTCCGTTGAACTCGCCATTCTCGTCATGGTCGTACGTTCCGCCCATAGGGTTGGGAGTATTCTTGTCTATCCCCGCCAGCTCAAACGCTTTGCTGTTGTAGTAGGACGTGTGGCCGCCGCGATGATGGACTACGACCGGGTGCTCACGAGAAACTTGGTCAAGATCGTACACATTGAGCTGGCGCCTCTCTTTGACCTTCGTGTCATCATAGAAATAGCCGTCGACCCAAAAGCCCGCAGGAGTCTTTTGCGCACGGGCGCGGAGCTTATCGATGATGCTCGCGATAGTGACAAACTCCACCTCGTAAGGATTGCCAACGATGACCTCGTAAAGCAGAGTGTTCCCAGGCGCGTGATTGTGGCAATCAATGAACCCGGGGACGATCGTCATCTGCTTCGCATCGAAGGTCCGCGTTCCTTTACCAATGAATGCTTTTGCTTCCACGGCGTCTCCCACACAGACGAATCGGCCGCCTTTCACCGCAAATGCCTCCGCCTTTGGCATACGTCGGTCGACGGTGTAAACCTTTGCGTTGAATACCACCAAATCCGCGTGGCGGGGATCGGCGTCGGAGTTCTGTGCTTCGGCCGATACTGTGGCACCCAGAAAACTGCCGCTCGCGAGACCCGCTACTCCGAATCCCGTCAGCCCAAGGAATTCTCTTCGGTTACGGCCTTGCTTCTTCATCCCTCCTCCTCCCGTGATTGTTTGGCGCTGATGTTGTCTACCGCAAAGTGACCCGAAGCTGCGACCGGGAGTTTATTGGCGTCCAAGTTCATGGTCAAGCTGTTCTCACGGCGGGAGCTCACGAGTTGGTCATTAGAAACAGCAACAGCAAGACCGCGAGAATGGAAGTTTTGTTATTGTCGCCGGGTATCGGCTTTCAAAGTTCAGCTCGAGCTTCCCTCGCCGGTCCGGAATTTACCATCCGGGAAGTCTATCTAAGTTTGGACAGCTCAGTATGGTTTAGACCAATTATTCTGGGAATTATTTGCTGTTTCTCTTCATGCGTCACATTCGGATCAGCACCCTCAGTTGGTGTGAAAG
>Ga0126370_10001047_pt1 | contig 12337 bp, 9 predicted proteins | sample PanSoiMetaPlot_3_FD_92586 | JGI IMG/M metagenome (GOLD analysis project Ga0126370, IMG submission 92586) | Tropical forest soil microbial communities from Panama - MetaG Plot_3 | ecosystem: Environmental > Terrestrial > Soil > Tropical forest > Bulk soil | place: Panama | collected 2016-02-17 | reverse complement strand
TTCCAAGGATACATTCTATCATTCCTATTGTGTCCCACAATTCGCTGTCCATCTTGCGTTATAGCCCCATCAGCTGGATAATCAAAACCAGCAGTCGAGTACTTTACTTGAACTAAACTATTGGCATTAAATGGTAATTATTACCTTCAATACCCATTAATAGTTTGTACCTATGATCTCAGATTCCTAACCTATATGCGGCAGATTTGCATGAATCTGGTATTGTAAAAGCGCTCCTCGAACACCGACAGTGTATTTTTCATATTCCCTAGAACAAATCAACACGCCGAAGAAAAGATGAGGGAAATTAAAGAGGTATTGTTTCGGCAAATTTCGGGATTTTCAAACCTACATAGAGCGTTATAAGGCTACTACTAAGGGTGTAAATTTCTTTCACTGGCTGTGTAAGCGTACTGAAAGAAATTTAGCCTGACAGATTCCTAATCATATACGCTTTGATTGATTCAGTGTTCTCTGTATAGATATCATTAAGATAGCATTTAATCGAGAGAAGACAGGCAAGTACTTAGATCGGTGGATGCAATTGCACTGATTCATGCCAAGATTTGAATCCCATAGTAATACTTCTTACACTCCATTTGTATTTCTAGAAACTCTCCTTGGCAGATTCCAGTTATATTTAATCGCGACTATACGGAAAATAGTGATAACAATAATTCCTATGATGGTTGAAATTATTATGTTTACTCCCAAATAAAGCAAAATGAAGAACAACAAAACTCCGACGAAACTCACAGATACATATAGTTCCTTCCTGAGAACCAAAGGGACTTCGCTTACCAACATATCACGTATAATACCGCCACCAACAGCAGTAATAATTCCAGCGAACATCATAATGACGAGGTTAAGGCCAAACATGCTGAAAGCAATATTGGCACCAAGTAGACTAAAAATTCCTAAACCAAAAGCATCGAAAGTTAAAAATAGTCTCATTAGATTTTTTGTATAACGATAAAGCAAGAGAATACCGATCCCAGTGATTGATGTTATTATTATATACGAAGGATCGACTAAGGCTGATGGCGGTGTTAGTCCCAAGACAACATCTCTAATAATTCCTCCAGCTAATCCAGCAGCACCAGATAGTACAACAACTCCTACCACGTCTAGCTTATGTTCTATGGCTTTTAGAGCACCAGTAACTGCAAATATCATGGTCCCAAAAAGATCCAAGAAGTGGATTGGAATTGAGGATAGAATAGTACTATCTAGCAATATTGATCGAAAGTTAATAGACTTTGGTCTACATATAATTGGTCGATACATAATTAATTATTATGGATAAATAGCGTAATTGATCTAAGTGTTCCCAATCGTATTTTTGAAGTTATTCCTGCCAATAGAGATAGGGTTGACCAATTTTCAAGCATAGGTTCTCCGGCTCTGCCTGCAAGAGGAAGTTGATGTAAATGCTAAGATGATAATAAAAAGTGTCCCAAAACGATCAAAAAGAAGAAAATAATAACATCAATATCTTGGTGGCACGCCGCACCCCAACCGCCCGTACCTCCAGAATTTGCTTTATCCATAATATTACATACTACTAAAGGGGATTTTTTCTTTCAGTATTGTCCTCATCGTTTCTACTATGGATGACGACCATACGGTAGGTCAATGTGGAATAATAATACTGATATGAGATATTTTTTCTGGTTTTATTTTTACTATGATTCTTTTTTCATTTGGTGATCTCATTGGATATTTGTCTACTCCTAGGTATTTTTTAGCGAGCTTATCAATATGTTCATCTGCGCCTTCATTAGTTTGTTCTATTGCTATTCCTTGAATGGATACCATGTTATATGGATTGCTATGATCGATAACTGAGACTGCGACTCTAGGGTCTCTTGATATGTTCTTATGCTTAATTCTGCCTTCCGCAGTGTTATAAAGAATAACGCCATCTTCAATATCTATCCATGTTGGAGTTACTTGGGGAGATCCATCAGACATTAATGTTGATATGAATGCAAAATTCTTATCCAATAGAAGCTTAGCTACAGGCTCTGTAATTTGATTGGTTTGACTCTTGTTCATATTCTAATATATCTGCACAATATTGGGAATACATTATTATTAAGACTTAATCTCAACTTAAAAACCCAGAATAAGCCATCTTTATTCTCTAGCGAAGTGCTATTTCGTACAAGGTTTGATGAATTAGTGAAAATCACTTTTTCTATCAATAAGTGTCTCTTACTCTAACAGGACAACTTGTTCATTCTAGATATGTTCGAATAGTGTTGTACTTATAACTAAGGAAAAATTACCCACTTGTACATCATTATTTTTTATAGCACTATGACGAACCAGTGTATAACTAATATTAATTCAATTTATTTTTATTTTATAATCATAAATCTGGCGAAAGCAATAGAACCAAAATTTCTGACCACTAAGGGGGTAAATTTCTTTCAGTTCAGATAGGGTAAGCAACATAGTAGAAGTAAAACTACCCCTTAGTAGTGGATAATATTTTATTTTATCAGCTGTCATGGATAAATGCTAAACAAACCAATGCGCACTGTAGTTATTTTCGTGATTATTTTATTTAGCAGTAGAGTTAGAAGGAGGCATAGGTGTTACATGCGCGGCTTCTGTAGACTGATTTGTAAATCCAGAATGGGCTGCAAGCCATGCATAAAGATCTGCCAAAACATATGGTTGTATTGGTCCGATTCCAGTCGCCCACTGAGATGAAGGATAGAAGGCATGTCCTAGATTTGGATAGGTTATCAATGTATGGTCAGGATGATTTATGTCTGTCAGTCTTTGCTGCAGGAGAAACGCTTGCTCCACTGGAGTCTGAGTATCATTTTCTCCGGTGAGTATTAGAATACCTGTAGATTTAGAGACATTACCAATGATGCTTAGATTCGGTATCATACTCTTTAATGATCTCCACAATATAGGACATATTTGGATACTATTGCATTTCTGCGAATTGAAAGCTGTGATGTTTTCATATGTCTTTATCAATGCAGGTTTAAGTTGTTTATCGATACTTATGTCACCACTACTAGTACCAAAAGATTTTGCTAGAGTGTTAGTTATGTTCTTGATATTATTGGTACTCAAAACAGAACTCGGCACAAATAAATGACTTAACAAAGAATCCTTTGCTATTTGCTGTATTGATATCAATCCAGTATGATTCTTATCCAATACTTGTGTAGCATACTTTGAGGGTAAGGATACGTCTAAATTGTACTCTGAGACTGAAGGGTTCTGAGCTAATGTGGACATAAGTACTATGTTCTTTACCTTCGTCGAATTATCTATTGCTACTCTTGGAGCGTAAAGTGTACCTTCACTATGACCAAGTATGCTTATCCTCTTGGTATCTACTTCAGGCTGTTGTACAAGTACATTCAATGCTTTCCTACCATCTTGAATTTGATCGTTGGCCGTATTATTTCCCCATACATTTGAGTCCAAAATAGTATAATTTCCACCAACACCTCTTTTATCATATCTGAGTACTGCAAAACCTCTTTCTGATAGATATTGGGCTATATCCCAAAGTAGCTTTGGTGGCTTTGGACCATTTTTATGAATAAATCCTAATGTTGAATTCTTATCAATAGCACCAGAACCTTGCATAAGAAGAACACCAGGGAAAGGCCCCTTCCCTATAGCAGGGTAAGTCAGCTGAGCGTTAGTCTTTACACCATTTCCTAGATCAATTACTAAATTTCTATATTTTATTGTCGGAATGGATAGTTGAGCTAGCGCATGGTCTAGTAAATTGAAGTCACTTGTAGATAAACAAGATAATATAAGCATACATATTAAAAATAATCCTGCAGATAGAGTCAAACTTTTTGTTCTGCCCAATTTATTTTGCAATAGCATGCAACTTGTATTTTAGGTTTCACAGGCTGAGGCAGCCATAGTTTACGCCATCATCTCAATTCCCTTTTTATGATAATGGCCTCTTATTAGCGCACCATCCTAGCTAGACAGCACTTTATACATCAAATGTCCCATTTTAGAGAATGTGTATAATCTAGGGCGCCGCATATCTGTATTAGAAACGCCTTTTTCGATATACTTATCCAGAAATATGATGGATTCTATGGTTTTATGGGAGGTGGTTTTATAGACTGATCCAGGAGATCGTAACTTGCACCGACTCAGAACAGACGCACCGCATGATATGCACAGACTTAGTTGGATAAGATTTACTTGGGCCTTCATATAAAGGGGAAGCAAGATGACTGAGATCGACTTGAAGATAACTGAGATGCAGCTAGGCGTTTTGTTGAGCCTAGTGCATTCGGCAAAGATGGCGAGCTTTGAATCACCTCAATTCCAAGAAACTCCAACCCACATCTTAGAAGCTATAGAGCGGGCCTATCAAAATGGAGGAAAAAAGGATGACAAGAACAAAAACACATATGGATAAAGCTGCACAAAACCACTTTCATGCTCACACTAGTGCGCATGGTCAAGACGCCATTATCCCGATAACACGATCAAGAACTTGAGAAATCTATTAGCAGAGCGGGCTTTGTCGACCGCTTAAAAACGGATGTAGGCGTCGTGAATGGATGCATTAGTAGAATGTTGCACTATACTGTCTCAGGTATAGTACAATAAATGACAACGATGACAACGATGACACAGAAGAGACCACCGTATGGTTATCTATCATTCTTTTCTTGTTTAGGTTTGGTAAAGTAGTCTTTGTATTTTCAATTGATGATCTACTTTCTTACCCATAGTTTAGTTCCCCAACCGGGAGCACCAGTACGTGTCATTATCATTATTATTTATCGATTCTGCACTCAAACATTTACTATTTAAATTTCAGTTAGATCTCGAAGGACTAATCTTCGCAGTAAATACAACCTCGACGATCCCGATGTTTTTCTTATGATGAATTCATATGGCGATAGATGTCTTCAAATGAAACGTGAAATTGATCTATCTTCATAGTATGAAGTTAGTCTTCTTTGACGCATTCTTCATGATTTACAACATTAGTATCCGACTACATTGCTGCAGACTCGCTTACCGTATTTCCATCACTATTGACCAGCAGTTGTGGGGATGTCTTGTTGCTCTTGCCTAGAGAACGACAATTTGTCGTTCTTTCCATCCATCTTAGGCCGAGCCTTTTACTTCCTTTCAGCTAGACAGTATATGCTATATTTCGAATTAAAATAAATCCTTGTGTTATTTCTTTGCGCGCCTCATTATAGACACATGCACATTTATCAACTTACCAGACGCCGGTCTATATATTTGATCTCTCAATCCAGAAAACCTTTTTAATGTATTGAGTTTCACACCTTAAATAGACGACACTATTTCCGATATGATCATAGGATTTCCAAAAAATCCAGTTTTGTATGACAATATTGGATTCTAGCTTAGCATTTGGATATAGATATGAGAGCTGATAATGGGGGGCGCTATAAAGAATTGTTATCATTATAATATTTGTTTGATGCGCGCCTCATTATAGATACGTGAGTGAATTTTAAGCATTATACTAATGACGTCAGTCTATATATCAGATATCCTAGTTTAGAGAATGTTTATTATCCCACGCGCCGCACACCGTTATTAGAAGATACTATTTCCGATATGATTTCCAGAAATCCAGTATTGCCTGACATTTATTAGATACAGACTTCAGATTTGGCGCGCCTCTTACGTTTTCTGTGTAGTTTTTACTTCCATAATCAAGTCGCATTTTACACCTATTTTATCATGATGTTTTTTGACTGTTTCCTTAGTTAGTGCATCTAGGATACAATAAATCGCTGCTGCTTCTAAATAATAAAGGATATTTACCACCTTTACTCCTAGCTCATCTCTTGAAGCATTCTGTGCGTTTCTAATCTCTTCCTCAGTCGCTGTTCCTATAGAATGAACATCTAAGAAAACTGACAAGGTTAGACATCTTCATGAGTATCTCATTTAATATTCGTTTACGATATGTTACAATCCAAGTTGTAAAAATATGTCAAATTACTGATGAAGGTATCACACTGTGAGACATTATGGGACAGTGTTCCACGTGATAGGTACAAGGCTTAAGCGTCATTAATCTAGTCCATTAAAATTAATTAGAAAATTAGTTGTTACTTCAATCATGTACATTCTTATCAACAATTGTGATTAATGCATATATTATTGAGTTTTCTATAATGATGCTACCTTTATGTTAAATATATTATCGTAAGTTTTCTTTTAGCTATGAGGTCTATAAAAGCGCCCGCTGTTGCTATGGTTTTATGTGTACTATCTACCATTATATCGGCAAGTGCACCCTTGCTGTCTTCTTCTAGCGTGCATGCAGATTCTGTAATTGCCACAATAACCGTTGGTACTGGTCCGTATGGCGCTATTTATAATCCAATTACAGGTCATGTGTATACTGCAGATATTGCTTCAAGCACAGTATCTGTAATTGATACAAGCTCTAATACTGTATTAACAACTATTCATCTACCAAATAATTATACTCCACGCGAACTTGCTCTTGATACAAAGCGCAATTACATCTATACAGCTAATGTATATTCAAACACAATATCGGTAATAGATGCTGCAACTAATAATGTGATTGATACGATACAAAGCAGTGGCTCAATAGTAGATGGAGTAACCTATGATCCTGTTAATGACTATATATATGCAACTAATGCAGGAAGTGGAACTGTTTCAGTAATAGACGGAGCAACTAGAGCAGTAATTGATACCATAACCGTTGGAGGACAACCACTGCAAGGGGTCTTTAACCCCAGCAACGGGCTTACATACATTCCTAATACAGGTCCAGGACCCATCTCAGTAATAGACGGAGCGACTAGAACGGTGGTAGCTACTGTAACAAATGTACCAAACCCTGTGTTTCTTACATATGACTCGGTCAATGGTAATATATATGCGGCAAATCATGATACCCAGTTTGTCTCTGCTATAGACAGTTCTACAAATAGTGTGATTAGTACAATAAATGTGGGTCCTGATCCGACAGGTGTTGGATTTGATCAAGATACTGGTGTTATCTATGCTGGCATCCAAGGTGCAAACTATGTTTCATTAATTAACGGCACAAATAACCAGGTAATAGGAAGTGTTACTGTGGGACAAGGACCGGTTACTCCAGTATACGACCCTGTACATCATAATGTTTATGTGACCAATTATAATTCAAATGATGCTCCCGGAAATACTGTCTCCATGATATCTACTCCTCCCCCGATTCCTCCAAACACTATAATAACTTCTGCTATTGATGGTAATAATAATCCTGTTCAGAATGGTGGCTCAACCAGTTCGAATCAGATAACATTCCAATTAACATCTTCTGGTGGTACTGCACCCATAACATTTCAATGTAGTCTAGATAATTCTGCATTCTCAAACTGTGCCAGTGCTCTGACCTATAATAATTTAGGAGTTGGACAGCACACTGCACAGTTTAGGGCCACAGATAGTACAGCACTACAAGGACCTTCTGTCTCATTTACATGGCAAGTAACGGCACCTACTCCACCTCCTGACAGTTCATGTGTTAATAATAACAGACCTGGCAGGATCATAACTGGTACAAACGGAGATGACAATCTAATAGGAACTTCAGGAGCTGACATTATTAATGGCCGAAATGGAAATGACGGAATAAACGGTTGCAATGGAGCTGATAATATTAGTGGCGGTAACGGAAATGATCGTATTGCAGGAAGTCAAGGAAATGATATTCTGAATGGTGACGCAGGAAATGACGTCATACAAGGAGGTCCCGGCAACGACCAAATATTTGGTGGTAATGGCAATGATATACTTACAGGAGGTCCAGGTAAAGATCACTTTAATTGCGGTGCAGGTACTGACACAATTACAGACTTTCAGCCAGGTGTAGATACGAAAACTGCAAATTGCGAGAGTCCATAATATTTCCCATATAGAATTTCGGTACTTTACTAATAACGAGGTTTACGTGGCATCTGGCGCGCTTCATGATGCGCCAGCAGGTATTCAGCTGATCATTGGTTAACTGCACACTAGCCTATTCATACAAAAGTGTTTGGACTTAACGAATTCTCCACACTGATAAGGTCACATAGAATGTTCTTTTCTTCCATTAAATTATTTTATAAAGATTGATGGCTGAGTTTAGTCCCACCATAAACTTTCATAGTGCAGTGGTCGACCCCTACTAAGAAAAATAGTGAATAAACTCTTCATCGAGCTTCTTAAAATCGAATGACAGGCAAGATGATTGGTAATTACTTAAATCTTTTTTAAGTATATACGGATTATCTTGTTTAGTTTCAGGTGGCTTAAGTTTTGATTGAAGCATGTACGCAATTAATAGATACCTGTCAAGTTTTAACCAATAATCAATGTCTTGTCCTACCGAAACTCTGGCCCTTATGAACCCATGCCATCTTGCATAACCCACAAATGGATCACTGCCGTCCATTTTATGAACTGTTCTCCGTCTTTCATCATAAAGCACTCCCTGCCCGAACAACTCAAATGCTTGCTGAATTTCAAATGAGCTTTTTAGATAATTATCGATTATTCCTCTTTGATCGTTGGCTAACTTCATAATTCCATCCTTGTATTTTTGGACTTCGGTACTGAATGACTGTTCATAATTTTGTGGATCTGCCCTCATTTCATTTCTTAAAAAAGAAAACATCCAGTCCAGATTATATATATCTGGATCCATGCTTTTCATAAGATAACAATTAAGATATAGCTTCTTAACTTCCACATCAAACTCCTTACCTTCATATCGGTTATCAAACTTGTACCAGAATTCTTTTGCCTTTCCTAATAAGTCATGAGAATAAAGATCCGAAGCAGACATTACTTCGGTTTGAGATCGCAAATATTTAACTCTTTTTAATCGTTGCCAATTACAGTTAACAAGGATTCTGCAAAAAATGATGACTAGGGACATGAGATAGCAGAGTATCTTAGTGGCTTTAATTTATACACTAACTTAACCGTGGCGCTGTGTAGTTTTTACTTCTATAATCCAATCGCACTTCACACCTAACTTGTCATGATGTTTTTCAATGGCCTCCTTGTTTGGAGCGTCTAACAAACAATAAATCGTTCCAACTTCAAAATTATAGAGAATATTTATTGTTTTTACTCCAAGTTCGTCCCTTGATGCATTCTGCTCCTTTAGGAGACCCCTGCTCGGTCAGCGATCCAATAGAATGAACATCCAAAAAGGTGGGCAATATTTGATGTATCCTTATAATGATACTAATTAATATCCTTTAACCTAACGTTAATATCCGCGATGTGCATCTAACAATTAAACTTTAGAAATCATAAACGAGACAAAAATAAGATCAAGGGGTACTAACTAGGGGAGTTAGAAACTATGAGCAGGCACGTCCACTAAAATATCTCATTAGCTTTATCTAGTACTGCTAAGGTCTTATTCCTCTATCGAATATGATATTGGGCGCGCGCCTCTTGATAGAGATACAACTTGTACAAATAAGCAAAGCAGCAGCATTTGTTACTAATTAGAATTGATGTTAACCAAAATAATTATTCACTAAGGTGGAAGAACTTTCGATATGCCAATACAAGTAAGAGGTTTTGGATGGAAGCGTGATCATAATGATCCGAGAGATTTTACACCAGAACACAAGGAAATTCATGAAATTCTGACACTGAAAGGAATCAAAAAACCAAGAAAAATATCTGGAGCAGATCTTCCGAAAAAAATGGATAATCGTAAATGGTGTTCACCTATTGAGGATCAAGGCCATTTAGGAAGTTGTACTGCAAATGCTGGTGTAGGAATGTATGAATATATGGAAAATAAGGCTAGGGGAAAATACATAGATGGTTCGAGACTATTTTTGTATAAAGCCACAAGATTGCTTATGGGACAGGAAGGCATAGGCGATTCTGGAGCTTATATTAGGACAACATTGGGTGCCATACGACTATTTGGAATACCATATGAACAATTCTGGCAGTATACAGACGATCCAGAGAAATTCGATAAAATGCCTGATCCATGGCTATGGGCATTAGGACAATATTTCCGAGCACTCAAGTACTTTAGACTGGACTTTTCTGCAGATGGTAAGGAAAACATACACAGAATGAAAGAGTATGTCACAAAAGGATATGCCTTGGATTTTGGATTTGTTGTTTTTAGTTCGTATAAAGATGCAGAAAAAAATGGCGGTATATTACCATATCCATCTGCTCAAGAATCAATTGTAGGAGGACATTCTGTACTTGTTGTCGGATTTGATGACGAGAAAGTTGCAAAAAATCCAAGAGATAATAATAGCAAAAAAGGTTGTTTTCTAATTAGAAATTCTTGGGGCGAGTCATGGGGAGAATATGGCTATGGATGGATTCCATATGAGTACTTTATTTCAAATGCCAATGGGGACGTCTTAGCAGATGATGTTTGGACCATAACACAAGAGGACTGGGTTGACTCGGGGGAGTTTTTTTAATCCCTTGATTTCATTGTATTGTATTTTGGAGTAGGGTGTCATCTAATCTAATTGACAAAACATCTTGTAGAAATATTCGCAAAAACTAAGAAAGACCTTCGGAATCTGGAAGATCTAAATCTGGATATTAAAACTCGTACTGCAAATAAGGAAGATGAAAATAAATACTCAGTTACAGGAATTCTTTCTGCAAAAGAAATCGAGGAAGTAAATTCTAAGGGTTATCAGACAGACATCATTTTAGATCTTTCCAAGGAAGCCACGAACCGTCTGAAAGAGGTTTCTTCAATAAATAGGTTCTCAGATGTAGGAAGTCTTTCTGAAATCTTGACTAGAGTCTCAGCTCAATATTTGAATACTGAAGAGGTGGAATCCATTTTGGCAACACTACACAGGCTGTATCCAGAAATGGTTAAGATCATTGAACTTCCAGAAAAGACGTGCGAACTTCGAACATCTCATGCTGTACTGCTTCATGGCCACGAAAATAGTTACAATGGTGTTAGCAGTTCTGGCCGTGCGGGTGTGCTATTTACCGGAAGTATGCATGCTAGAGAATGGGGTGGGTCAGATATTTGCATAAACTTTCTTGTAAACTTGATAAACTCGTACAATACTGGCATAGATCTTAGTTATGGTGACATGACATTTCCAGCTCATAAAATTAGAGAAATGCTTGATAATATCAATGTAATTGTATTTCCAAATGTAAATCCAGACGGAAAGAAATATTCACAAACTGCAGATGACACTGGCATTCCCACAAGTAAGGAGGACATATGGTGGCGCAAAAATCGTAATCCCGATCTAGTTCCAAATGGTGATAATCCTAATCATGCAACAGGAGTAGACATAAACCGTAACTTTGATTTTCTTTGGAGTAGTGGAATAAACACAGTAAACAAAAATGGAACTAATTCTAGTGAAACATATAGAGGTAAAGCAGCCTTCTCAGAGCCAGAATCTAGAAATGTTAAATCCATATTTGATAATTATAAAAACATCTGCTATTTTGTAGACATACATAGTTGTGGTGGAAAAATTCTGTACAGTTGGGGTGACGATTCAGATCAATCAATTGATCCACAAATGAATTTTACAAATCCAGCATACAATGGAGTACGAGGCATCCTTAAAGGAAATGGGGCTAAAGAGTACAAGGAATATATTCCTAAAGATGATCACAGCATGGTAATCTATCTTGCTAATATGATGAATGGGGCCCTAACAATGGTTCGTGGTCAGCCCTACAAAGTGGAACAATCTGTGGGACTATATGCTACATCTGCTTGCTCCGATGATTATGCATACAGTAGACACATAAAACAGAAAAATGATAGCAAAGTCTACAGTTTTACTATAGAATTCGGCAGTAATAAGACAGGTTTCATTACACCTATTACTGAAATGAGAAATATTATAGAAGAGATTAGCTCATCTATGACAGAACTGTGTATATTAGCATATAGTAGTATACCTGGTGCGCGACACTTAACTTCAACACCATCTGCTAGTTTACGTCACAACTGAGCAACATACCTTTTTGTCCTTTTTATGTACTGGCAAAACAAGTAGTCATGGACATGGAAGGATGTAACACCAGCTGATAACCAGCCAATGGTGTTTATATCTTGTTCCTGTAGCGACAAAATTCAACTGAGTATACATGCTTGCACTTGGCATTGTGGCGCGCATAATCTGGACATGAACAAGTCCAACCTGAGTGAGTTGCAGTAACAGTATAAGTGTTGTCACTAGATTTCGATTTAACTTTATAATTTGACTCATTGATCGTTGTTATAGCGCCATTAGTTTGGGCAATCAATCTGCCGACTTCTCGG
>Ga0126370_10001044_pt1 | contig 12340 bp, 13 predicted proteins | sample PanSoiMetaPlot_3_FD_92586 | JGI IMG/M metagenome (GOLD analysis project Ga0126370, IMG submission 92586) | Tropical forest soil microbial communities from Panama - MetaG Plot_3 | ecosystem: Environmental > Terrestrial > Soil > Tropical forest > Bulk soil | place: Panama | collected 2016-02-17 | reverse complement strand
GCAACGCGTCGGCAGTGCTCAACAGCCTGGCCCAGGGCAATGTGCAGATGAAAGCCGGCAATTCGGCGCAGTGGGGGATCGATCTTCACGGCCTGAATCCCGAGGACCCGGCGGTGCCGGCCGAGTTGAAGAAGTTTGCTCCCACCCTCTTGTGGCAGGATCAGGCGAATTCGACGGTCAAATATACCCCCGACGGATACATCGACACCAGCTGTGGGGACCTGGATTCACCCTGCACAAATTCAAATCTCAAGAACTCGGATTCGACCTGGTGGACCATCGACGCGCGCCCGAACGTGCAGCTCTGGGGGGCACTCTACCAACCGCGCGGAGCGGGTGTCGCGTTTCAAGGGCACGGCACGCTTACGGCGCCGGTGCAACTGGTGACGGGATATATTTCCATGCAGGGCGGGCCGACAATCGTATTCCAAAAGGTACCGAACGGCCTGCGGCGGAGAGTGGCGGCGCTCATCGAGTAGCCTTGGCGCCGGACCGGCCGCCGGCCAACGTGCTGCACAAGCGACCGCGCATGCAAGGCGCCTGGCAAAGTCGGGATCAAGCGGCGGTTCTGAGTGCCGAAAGATATTGGATAGGTCAGTGCTGGCTCTATCACGAAAGGAAAGACAATGAGTTTGATGTGGGTCAACAGAGATGAAGGACGTATGAAGGAAGCAGATCGCAGGCGCTCGCAGCGAATCGCGATTCGCCAGTGGCTGCAACTATCATGTGCCGGCCCTAACACTGATGGTCGCGTGGTTCGTGGCCGGGCGCTTGACGTGAGCTCATCGGGAGCACTGATCCAGGTACTGCGGCCAATCCGTATCGGCTCGCTCGTACGCATCGTGCGTGGGGATGGCTGGCTGCTGGGAACTATGTACGTGCGGCACTGCTCGCGGCGTGGCTTGGGCTTCAAGATTGGACTCGAGTTTTCGACACCCCTCGCGGAGAGGTTTTGATCGTTTTCTGAAACGATACCTTTACTGCGCGCCGATGCGGGCCTGTCGAGCCAGAACTTGCGAATGCATAACCGACCTCAATGGCACGCCGTACGGCTCCATGGTGAAAGGACCATCGCGCAAAACGGAGTCAACCCTCCGGCTGACAGTCCTCGTTACTGCTTGACCGTTATAAAGCCTCCCGACGGCGACGCACACCACCGACAGTCACCACCACCGACCTGGTCCGGGGCGGGCACGGAGATGGGCACCTTCAAATCGATCTGGTAAAGCCACGTGTTTTCCTCTGGTCACGCCAGCATGCCGTCAATGCCGGCGTCACTGAGCCGGTCTTGACGGTCACGGTTCCGCCAGCACTGGCGGCTACTCCGGCAACTGTCCGGGTATACCGGGGGTTCGTAGCGCCGACACCGATAGGCCAGAGTGTGAGAATGTCTCCGGCCTCGCGGCACAATCCGGCAAATGCTGATTTGCGAGCTATCGCGAAGGTGTTCTGGGTTACACCAGTTGCTTCTTGCCTGCCTTCTTGGCGGCGGCCCACCTCTTCTTCATCGCTAAGGCCAACCGCTTTCGTCCTGCAGGGCTCATCGTTCCACGGCGTGGCGCCACAGTGTGCTTCGATGTGCCCGCTCCCTTCGCCCGCTTTGCGGCCCAACGTTTCTTAGTGGCCTCTATGATTCTTCTCCGTCCCTCGGGGCTCAGGCGTCTCTTGCGAGGCTGGCCATCGGGGCCCGGCGATATTACCTCCGCCTGGGCGCTTTTTCCCGCTACCTCCCGAAGCGCCGATAGGGCGCGATCGATGGCAGATCGCTGGGTCTCCAGTTGAGAAATGACATTCTCGACGTTGTTCACTTACGTTCCTTTCTGTGGCAACTGCTAAGTGGGTGTTGGCAATCAGTCGGTATCGGTCGCAAATTGCCTATTGCAATCTTACGATATGCCTATGCCTGGGCGCACTCACTCGTTGTGTCCTAAGTCTGCGATTGTTGTGTTCCAAGTCTGCGATTTCGGACACTCGTACTCGCCGTGGGTCATAAAAGGCCGGCCGATGTTTCCGCAGGCCGGGCCTTGGCAAGCCGCATCCGCTTCCCCTATCGACGCCGGATGAAAGGGTCCTGGGCCGCGCGGTTTGACATTCTCCCTGCTGATGATTTAGCGTGTCCGATTGAAGATCGAAATCGAAATCAAGCTCCGGCTACCCGGTAAGCTTGGAAAAATCCGGCAACGCCTCCGGGAGCTTGGCTTTCGCATCGCAACGCCTCGCGCGCTGGAATCTAATACGCTGTTCGACAATGCAAAGCGTTCTCTTCGCAAGCACGGTAAGTTGATTCGCGTACGCGTGACCAACCGGCGACAGGTCCTCACCTATAAAGGGCCCTCGCAAGCCAGCCAATACAAAAAACGCCCGGAACTCGAGTTTGATTTGTTAAGCGCCGCACAAATGGGGACGATCTTCGAGCAGATGGGCTATCATCCCGTCTTCCGGTACGAGAAGTTCCGCACCGAGTACGCAAAACGCAAGCGCGCCGCCCAAGGCGGCAAGGTGCTCCTGGATGAAACACCCATCGGAAATTTCTTAGAGATCGAGGGTGGTCCCCGCTGGATTGACCAAACCGCACGGCTGCTTGGCTTCTCGGCAGATGACTACATCACTCGCAGCTACGGCTATTTATATCTGGCGTATTGCCGGGAAAAAAGGATTCGCCCAAAGGACATGCTTTTCAAGAGCCGGCCTTTGAGGAAATGAAACTCGGTTCCGGTCCACGACGAGTTGTGTAACAATATCGTAATCTAAATCAAAATCCCTGGACACGATGGCGCACATTGGGACACGGAAGTTTGCTGCCGAGCAGGCCGACACGCGATTGGGCCGACTGGCATTCCAGATCAACCGGACCATGAAATGCCGCGATGCCGACTCGGTTCACGATTTGAGGGTGGCCATTCGCCGATTCTCGCAAGCGCTTCGCGTATTCAAGCCTTACTTTCGCGGCAAAGAGGTGCGCAAGATTCGCCGGGAGCTGACGGAAATGATGGACGTCGCCGGCGAGGTCCGGAACAGCGACATCGCTTTGAACATGATTTCAAAATCCCGCGCGAGCGATACAACGGGCGTGCGGCCAAAATTCGAAAAGCATCGGCAGGACAGCGAGCGCGCACTCGTCGGTCTACTGAAACACTGGGTGGATCGGAAATCGTCGTTGAAGTGGCGGGGCACGGTAGCAAGCGCGGGCAATACAAATAGCGATGCGTTAGAAGATCCTCCCATTGCAACCACAGCCCAGCAACTGCTCCCTGGTATGGCGCAAGATTTTTTTGACCATGGAAAGGAAGCTGGTAGACAAAAAGCTTCGCCACGCGAACTCCATCAGTTCCGGATCGCCTTGAAAAAGTTCCGCTATACGCTAGAGCTATTCACTTCCGTGTATGGCCCGCCATTGAACGCCTCTCTGGAAAGAATCAGGCGCGCCCAAGGACTGCTGGGCGACATCAACGATTGCGAGACGGTGCGTAGCATGCTGTCGCAATACAAAGTGGCGAACAAGTCCCTATCGTGGTTGACGAAGCGACGCCGCCGAAGGATCGAAAAGTTTCAACGGTATTGGACGGAAACATTCGCGGCCGAGGGCGCACTGCGCAGCTGGACCGCTCTCCTGAGCCGGCCCGGAGTCAGCATGCGAGAACCGAGAAAGCCATCGTCGCGCGCCGGCGGCCTGGGTCCTCAAACTGCAAGGCGCCGGCCGGTCGCGGTGGCTTAAGGGGACCTTGGCCTGGCAGCGCTTAAGCGCCCGCCAGTTTTGGTGTCAGCATCCATTTGAGGATGCCATTCGGGCGAGATTCCAATGCCGAGATGTCCAATCGAACGAGAGCCCCTTTCTTCAAATCGAGCTTTAACGCGGGACAGTTCAGCAGTGACGCGATGAATTCGCTCAGCAAAGGCTCGTGACCCGCGATGAGTACGTTCGCCGCCCCTGTCGCAGAGATTTCCTTCCAGATGCGGTCGGGCGCGCCGGACGGCAGCAGAGCTTTTGTAACCACTACCTTCCGGCAATCGAGAATCTCGGCCGCTATTTCCGCAGTTTCATGCGCGCGCGTGTAGGGACTCGTCAGAATGACAGCCGGCGCGACACCTGCCTGACGAGCCTTGCGGAGAACGACGCGCAACTTCCGCATTCCCGATGTTGTCAGAGCGCGCGTCGCATCAGGGCGTCCCTGGCGTCGCGCTTCGGCGATGGCGTGCCGCAGCACGTAGAGAGTCAATGGGCTTTTCTTCTCGGCCGACTGGCCCCGTTCGCTCCGTTGATCTGCGGGAACTCGCGCACTTTTCGCAACTCAAGATTGCGGATGTGCGCCTGCAAAACGCAGAAGAGCAAGTCCGACGCGCGCCCGGCGTCTACGGTGACAAAACCATACTTCTTGGCCATCACATCCAGAGCGCGGATAACGCGGGTCTGGTACCGTACGAAGCTGTCGAACATATTGTTTCCGAAGCGGATATCCATTCCGCTTTCCCAATAGTCGAATGCCCCGCGGCCCAGGACCACGCGTGACACCAGATCCTCGACTTCGGCCCGCAAATAGTATGTAGCATGGGGCACTAGACCGAATCCCAGCACCTGCTCGATCCATCGTCGATCCTCACCCCGCGCAATGGCGCGAGCGATGATGGAGAATACATACCGGTCGGTCAGCACGATGAAACCGGCACGCAAGGCAGGTATGATTTCGTTCTCCAACCGGTCGGCGAAGTCGGTTGTGTAATACAAAGTCATTGTAATCGGGCCGAGAGTGTTGCCTTCCTTGGCCTGCTTGATCCCCTTGCCCGCGAGGGCGCCCCTCGCCATACCAGTGTCCAACACCGCGTGACCTTCCTGCTCGAGCCACTGCCGGAGTTTTCCCACCTGGGTGGTACGGCCAACCGCATCCGGACCCTCGATTACAATTAACTTGCCTTGCAGTTCGGATTCATCAACTCCCGGCAGGGGCTGGTTATAAAACTGCAGTGGTTGTTTCATACGCATGATTTTCGCCGGGGGGAATACGCAGCAGACCGTTCTTGAGGCGGTTTCCCAACTCTTCGACAACAATTCTCCGCATCTGGCGCTGCTGCTGTTCAATCGAGAGCGTGGCATCGATGATGTGGAAGCCGACGTCAGACGCCATGGCCTCATATTCATCGAGGATGTGGCCCTGGAAAATTCTGAAGCTCTCCTTGACATCGCGGCTCAGCCCTAAGTCCATGCCGGCCTCGTAATACTTGATGGAATCGCGTCCACCGAGGATGCGTCCGATGGCGACGTCGAGCGGCACGCGAAAATAGAAACTCAGGTTCGGCCGCGTCGCAAAGCTGTAAAGATTCCGCACCCAGCGTCTGCTTACGCCACGCGCCACATCGCGCGCGAACGCCGTATATGCATAGCGATCCGCGCAAACGATTGCGCCCGCCTTGAGAAGAGGCGTGATGTAGCGCTCCGTGCGATCGGCGAAATCGGTCGCGTGGATCAGGCTGAACGTGGTGGGCCTGAACATCTCCTTCTTCTTGCCGCGGCGCGTCGTCTCGCGCACTAGAGGGGAGGAATTCCATTCGCTAAAGGCCACCGCATACCCCCGCGAACGCAGCCAGTGGCTCAACAACGATATCTGGGTAGACTTACCCGAGCCATCGATGCCTTCAACAACAATCAGTTTGCCGCGGAATCGATTGGGAGAGAACAGTGACATTTAGGGAGGTGTCAGGCAATTATTATACATATATGCCACGGTTCGCTGCGGTCGATATTGGCAGCAATTCGATTCGCATGGAGGCGGCGGAGACCATCCCCGGTTCAACCCCGAGGCTGCTGGCCTCGGACCGCCAGGTAACCCGCTTGGGCGCCAGCGTTTTTCGCACCGGCAAGGTCAGCGCGGAAGCCATAGAGCTAGTCTGCAAGATATTGACCGGCATGGCGCAGCAGTATCGGAAACTGGATGTTGGCGGTGTGAGGGCGGTGGCCACAAGCGCGATTCGCGATGCCGCGAACCAGGATGAGTTCGTCGCCAAGGCATCCTCGGCGATTGGCACGCCGGTGGAGATCATTTCGGGGCAGGAAGAGTCGCGGCTGATCCACCTGGGCGTGCAAAGCCGCTGGCCTCACCCCAAACAAAAGGTGCTGCTGGTGGACATCGGGGGAGGCAGCGCGGAGATCATGCACAGCGAATGCGGGCATTTGCGACGGGCCGTTTCCAAGCCGCTGGGCGCTGTCCGCCTGACCGAAGTCTTCCTAAAGTCTGATCCGCCCACTGAGCGCGAACTTGACCGGATGGAAACCTATGTCAGGGAGAAGCTGGCCTCCGCGATTCAACGAATTGGCCGCAGGCGGTGGGACCGCGTGATTGCGACCTCGGGAACCGCTTCAGCCGTGGCGTGCGCGGTGAACGGAATTTCTCAAGAGAAGGAAGACAAAGTGGACCGTGTCCGCGTCTCGACCGTCCAAATTCAAAAGCTATATGGCGATCTCCGCGTCTGGACGCTCGAGGAGCGGCGCAAGATAAACGGAATCGGTCCGAGGCGCGCGGAAATCATTACTGCTGGCGTGGCGCCTTTGGTTATGCTGCTTCGGGACTTGCAGCTGGCGTCCCTGTACTATTCCGCCGCCGGTTTGCGCGATGGAATTATCGCCGACCTCGCACAGCGCGGTGTTGGCTCGGAGCTGTCCGAGCTCGACCGCGACCAGCGCGACGTAGTGGAAACGATGGCCCGGCGTTACGGCGTTTCCCTGCCGCACGCGCGCCAGGTAGCGACCTTGGCGAACAAATTGTTCACTTCGCTGCAGTCCTTGCACGATCTGCCGCTGTCTGCGGGAAAATTGCTAGAAGCCGCGGCGTATTTACACGACGTAGGACATTATGTCAGCGACTCTCGTCACCACAAGCATTCGTATTACCTGGTTGCAAATTCCGATTTGCCGGGGTTTACCAACCGCGAGCGGGAGTTCATCGCCAATCTGTGTCGTTATCATCGCAAGGCGGCGCCCACCTCCGAGCACGAGAACCTGGAATTGCTGAATGGCGACGAAAAGCGTACATTGACGCTGTTGATCCCCCTGCTGCGTATCGCGGATAACCTCGACCGCAGCCACGAGGGCCGCGTGCAAACAGTTGACTGCTCGGTGAGTGATAGGCAGGTAGTACTGAAAATCGGCTCGAAATCTGACATTGAACTCGAACAGTGGGCAGCCGAGCGAGGAGCCGAGCTATTCCGCGATGTCTACAAGCGCGAGATCAGCGTTACCAAAGCCCGGTCATGATGCGTAAGTACACGATCGACGAAGGCTTGCGACTTCTCCGCAGTCTGGCGCGACGACGGCACCGAAAGACGGCGATTCGCGATGTCGAGTCCATCCATGACTCGCGCATGGCCATTGGGAATTCCAAGGGTTTCTGCGCCAGCTCCGTCAGTTACTCCCCGCGCCCAAGTGTTAGGAAAATCCAGCGGCAGCTTCGGCTGGCACGGCTCCTTCGATGCGGCAGGGCGGGAACGCCGCTGGAGCGGTTACGGGAAAGGTTTGTCAAAATGAGGAAGCCCGGCCATGACCGGGCGTCGCGCTATGGATATTTGCAAAGCCACAAGAGATTATGAAGGCTGGCTGGCCACGCGGATCCGGCTGATCCCGCAAGACCTCGACCGGAAGCATTTGGCCATGGCGAAGGATGCGTTTTCATTCCTTCGCGCCACGTTCTATCGGTGGATGCAACTGTGGTCCGACGTCTGCCCCTCTTGCGAAGACGCGCCGCAGGTGCTCGGAGCAGGCGATCTTCATATCGAGAATTTTGGCACCTGGCGCGATATCGAGGGCCGCCTGGTGTGGGGTATCAATGACTTCGATGAATCGTGCGACCTGCCCTATACGCTTGATTTAGTACGTCTGGCAGCGAGCGCACACCTTGCGATCGGCGAAGAGAAATTGAAAATTACGCCGAGGGACGCGTGCAGCTCGATCATGGACGGTTATAAAAAGTGCCTGACGGACGGCGGCAGGCCGTTCGTTTTGTCGGAGCATCACTCGTGGCTGCGGGAAACCGTAAGCGAAACCCTTCGTGATCCGGAAAAGTTCTGGGCCAAGCTCGATAGCTTGCCGACCCTGAAAACGCCGATTCCGCCGAGCGCGCGGACGGCTCTCGAGAAGCTCTTTCCCGACTCACGCGTGGACTATCGGGTGGTACATCGCATCGCCGGGCTGGGGAGCCTCGGCCGCGAGCGCTATCTCGCCTTGGCCGATTATTGCGGAGGCAAAATGGCGCGCGAGGCGAAAGCCGTCGCTCCATCCGCGGTGATTTGGGCCAGCCGGAAAAGGAAATCGGGACGCGTTCGCTATCAAGAAGTTCTCAATTCCGCCGTGCGATCGTGCGATCCTTTTGTGCGCCTGAAAGGTCGGTGGATTGTGCGGCGCCTTGCCCCGGATTGCTCGCGCGTTGAATTGACATCCCTGCCCAAAGAGCGAGACGAAAGCCGGCTCTTGTACTCGATGGGCTTCGAAATCGCGAATGTGCACCTGGGCAACGTAAAGACAGCCAAAGAGATCTTAAAGGATTTGCGGAACCGGCCGGGCAACTGGCTGCATCAAGCTGCAGCGAGCATGGTCGAGAGAACCTTGAAAGATTGGCGGGCGTGGCGGGAGAATGCGCCATCGTTGAGCCGAATGACAACACCTGAGAGGAGTGAGACGCTCGATGCGGTTTGAGCCCCCAGCGACAGACAGAATCGTGGTTTGGTATTATGAGTCCTCGCTAGAAAATACCGCCAGGAAAGGTTAGATCTGACAGTATGACCGATCAGCTCCGTGATCATAACGCCGGCAGGCGGCACGAACTTATAGAGTCTATGCAGGGAGAGCTCGAGATCGCACTGACTTTCGCTAAACTTTCTTCCATCGCTTACGGAAAGGGCAAGCTGCAGCGGGCCATCGACGCGCGTTCGCGAGCCGAAGCCGTGCAAACCAGGGCCATTGAAGAGTTGGTTGAATCCTCTTCGCCGGACCCGGACGTCTCACACACCGTTCGATGCAAACTGGCTGAGGTGCGGCATGCGCTTGCTCGCCTACCTTGGTCGGGAGAACCCCCGCGCCGGGTGCGGTCCGCGGGCTGAAGCGGCCGAGTCCGCGAAGCGAGCAAGACCTGCGGGCGCGTACGTGGTTGAAAACGCTTTCTAGATTCTCCTTCGTTTACTCCCAAGCGCCGGCAACCCGAGGTAAGCCCCGATCTCACCGCGTGTTGATCCGCAATCGACCGTGACGTTGTCTGTCTGCGCGGTGACCTCGCCACTGGCGTTAATCGTCACGTGAACAGTCTCATGAATGTGAAGGCTCTGAAGCTGATATTCTAAGCCGGGTATCGATGAGTCAAAAGATCAAGACGTACGACGCCATTGTGGTTGGTTCGGGGGCTAGTGGCGGCTGGGTCGCCAAGGTACTATGCGAGAAAGGCGCCCAAGTGCTCATGCTTGAGGCCGGACCGCCACGCATTCCCACGCGCGATTTCACCGAGCATGTATGGCCCTACCGAGTCCGTTTCCGCGGATTCGGCGACACCAAGACCTTTCTTGAGAAACAGCCGGTCCAGCGGCTTTGCGATGCGTGCGACGAGTACAGCAGTCATTTCTTCGTCGACGACACGGAGAATCCGTACACCTCGGATCCGGATGAACCGTTCATGTGGATTCGCGGCCGGCAGGTCGGCGGAAAGACTTTCTGCTGGGGACGCGTCAGCTACCGCTATTCGGATTACGAATTCCAGCCCGCCGCACGCGACGGATACGGCGAGAATTGGCCGGTCGCGTATCGCGATATCGAACCATACTACGATTTGGTCGAGTCGTACATCGGCGTCAGCGGGAGCCGGGAGGGACTTCCGCAATTTCCCGATGGCAAGTTCCTGCCGCCCATGCGCCTCTCATGCGGCGAGGTCTACGCGCGCGACATCATCGGCAAACAGTTTGGCTGGCGTCTGATGCCAGATCGCAGCGCGAACCTGACGGTTCCGCTCAACGGCCGGCCCGCCTGCCACTACTGCGAGCAGTGCCAGCGCGGGTGCTTTACAGCATCGTATTTCAACAGCCCGTCTGTGACGCTTCCCGATGCGGCGCGAACGGGACGTTTCACCCTGGTGAGCGACGCCGTAGTCAGCCATCTCGCGATGGCCGACAGCGGCAAAGCCTCGGGGGTTGTCTTCATCGATCGCAGTACGCGCGCCGAGCGAGAGGCGCGAGGCCGCGTTGTGGTACTCGCGGCCAGCGCGCTCGAGTCCACGCGCATCCTGCTCAACTCGCGTTCGCGGCGTTTTCCGGATGGAGTGGGGGCGTCATCAGGGACGCTTGGACGCTATTTGATGGATCATTTCACCGTCGAGAGCGCCAGCGGCATCATCCCGTCGCTCAAGTCTCCACGCCGCGAACCCATCGGGCGACCGATGGGTTTCATGATTCCGAAGTACGTCAATGCCGACGCGCGATTCTCCGACAAGCGCTTCCTGCGGGGCTATTATCTGGCCGGCGACAGCCGTCAGGACCTTTACACGTACGCCTACGGCATGCGCGGTTTCGGCCACGAGCTGCGCCGCAAGATTCGGGAGGAAATCCCCTACATGTTCACGATCTACGCTCAAGGAGAGCCTTTGCCGCGCTATGAGAACTATGTCGCGCTCGACCCCCAGCTGAAAGATGCATGGGGCGTGCCCACTCTGCGCTTCCACGCCAGCTATGGCGAAAACGAACACATCATGGCCAAAGCCATGAGCGATAGGCTCGGCGAGATTGTGGATTCGCTAAAGTTGGAGAACCGGTCACCCATTCCCCAGCGTCTTAGCATTTTCGGCAAGAACATTCACGAGGCCGGCACAGCGCGAATGGGCGACGATCCGAAAAAGAGTGTAGTGAACCGCTTCAACCAGGTGCACGACGCCCCGAATGTCTTCGTGACCGACGCCGCCTGCTTCGTGACCCAGGGTTGCTACGAGCCGACTTTGACCATCATGGCTCTCTCGGCGCGCGCAGCCGACTACATTGCTTCTGACTACCTGAGGAACCCGGCATGACGCACGACGAAATAACGCGGCGAGCCTGGATCCTTCGCTTAAGCGGGGCAACGGTCTTGACCGGTGTCAGCGGCGATCTGGATGCCGCGGGCAAGCCGCCCCTGCCGCCGGGCCTGTACGAGCCGTCACTCGACCATCTGGCGCACTCGCTGAAGACGGTGACCGCGCCCGTATCGGATCCGCCGCCGCCGCATTATTTCGCGTCGGAAGACTTCTCGCTGATCCAAGCGCTAATCGGCCTGATTCTCGGTGAAGAGCCAACCGCGCCGCCGGTTCCCGAGATCGCGGTGTGGATTGACTTGATCGTGGGGCGTTCGCAGGGTGTTCGCGCCGCGGCGCGCTCGCTCACGCCCGCCTACCGGCGCCTGGCGGCAGATTTCTACGGAGAAGACACTGTCCGTGAACTGGAAAGCGAGGACCCGCAGGCGATCTGCCGCAATGGGCTCATCGCGCTGCAGCAGGGTGGCTTCTGGAACCTCGATACGACCGCGCGCGTGGCGCATCTGGGCGAATTGGAAAACGCGGAAGATCCATTCATTACCTGGTTCAAGCGCCGCGTATTGGACGGTTTCTATACCTCCAGGCAAGGGCTTCAGGAGCTGGATTACAAGGGCAACTCGTTTTGGGTGGAATCGCCCGGCTGCGCGCATGAGCATTCGTGAGGGCCCGATTGGGCAAGGAGGACACACGCCGAGCAGTATAGACTGGCGTCTCGGGTCCCGAGGACGCGACAAATGATCAAGACCCCAGCTCTCACCTTGGTTTTAATCTGCGTCGCCAGTGCGGCTCCAGATAGATCGTCCGTGGCCGCTCGCGTAGCTGAAGGAGATCAGCCGTTCAACCTGGTCGAAGTCGATGGCCGATTCCTGATCAGCACCAACAATGGCTATGACGCGAACTATTTGCTGTCATACGACGAGTCCCGCCGGCAGGTGTCGGACAAACTGGCGCTGCCGAGTTTGTGGTTCGGACTCGCCTACGAGCCGAACGACAAGCGCATCATCGCTTCTGACGGCCGGAGCGGAGTGTACGTAGTCCCATTCGAAGGCGGCATCTTTGGTAAACCCAAACTGGTGGAAATCGGCGGATGCAAGCTGACCGCGGGACTGTTCATCGAGGACCGGACGACGGCTGTCGTTGTATGCAACCAGAATCACCAAGTGCTACGGTTTGATTTGGGCAGCGGAGAGGTGCGCGCTGGCCTGCGCGTGGGCGAGTTTCCGTTCGCCGTTCATTCGCTTCCCCGGAATCGCCTCGCAGTCTCTAACTGGGGCCAATCGTCGGTCACGGTGGTCGACATCCTGAAGCAGCTCGCG
>Ga0126370_10001043_pt1 | contig 12341 bp, 12 predicted proteins | sample PanSoiMetaPlot_3_FD_92586 | JGI IMG/M metagenome (GOLD analysis project Ga0126370, IMG submission 92586) | Tropical forest soil microbial communities from Panama - MetaG Plot_3 | ecosystem: Environmental > Terrestrial > Soil > Tropical forest > Bulk soil | place: Panama | collected 2016-02-17 | reverse complement strand
TCAGAAAAATCGTTATAAGGTGGCGACTTTAGCAATTCTCAAGAATAGACCATAATGAATCCCTCTCTTTTGACCAATGGTTTCAAATTTGGTTGACTAATATCAGATTCATGCAACAAAGCAGGAATTATAACAATTTGAGATCTTTTACTATCGGATCAATCCTTTCTGATGGTATCGGACCTATGCCAATACAGGTAACAGTATTAGGCTCTAACTGAGTTCTGCCGGCGTCATGAACTCTTACTACAGGCAAATTTGCATTTATTATATCAATAAAGTAATCATTTAATTCACTATAGCTATTTACTTTTAAGATAATCTTAATCTGTCCATCCTCTTCTTTCCACTTTGTTACTCCCTGCATATCAAACTTGCTAGCCTTTTCCATGGCCATAATTGAAGCGTGTGCAACTTGGGTCGCAATCTTGCCGCAGCTCATTCCCAAATCCTTGCGTACAATAATAATTTGTTTATGCATTGCAATTAATTATATTCCATTATTGCTATAATCAAATATAACTTTACCACAAAATAAATCTACCATGTAGTGATAAGTGAATTTGATTGCTTTGAACTAACGATATTAATGGAGACATTTGATTGTAATAATACATAGATTAAATTACGAACAGTTGCTCAATAGTGTTGGGTCATTCCATTGTCATATATTTGAAAGTTAGGAACAATACTACCAGAATGTTCAATTCAACAATAAACAAGAATTGAACTGCAAATAAATTTGAAAACAGAATAACAAGTAATGTCCATGTCAGTTACGTTGTGAAAATTTGCGGAATATTAACATAGGCATTTGGGTATGCAGATTTTGTATTTAATGGCAAATCACGAAACTCCTGTAGAATAGTTGATAGATCAATCTGCAATTATATGTAATATTCTAATAACCTTTCAATAGAATCTTTTTCAATCTCATTCGAATACTCTTGATATCTTGCGAAGTCGCGAGGGGTTAGTATACCGACAGGATTGTCGTCTGGATTTTCGTAAGCACTATCTACTACTAATAAATGTCTTATGTTGTATTGTAACATCTTATCAGCTGCTTCCGATGTAGAAGAGCTGTACTCGATAGTAATTATAGAAGACATTATCTCCTTATTCGTCACAATACTAGTACGTACATCATTGACACACACCTTTCTAACCAAATCCCGTTCAGTGACTATGCCTTGCGGCTTGCCATCGATATTAACTACTACCAGAGCTCACATACTTATCCTTCATCTTTTTGGCTGAATCTTGAATAGACAGTATCTCTTCAATGGTTTCGACCCTTTTCCTCATAATAGCTGCGACTTTCATAGTCATATAGAATTCTTATCTAGCATTATTCTTATCAGCTATGTAAAGGTATGCTGTTGATGAGCATACCAAGGACGCTTTCTGTTGCTCTCATAGAAGAGAGTCCCGGTAATATTATATATAGCTGTAGCTCTTTGTCAAAGATTTGCTGCGAGCTTTTCTTTTAAATGTCGACCCTATAATGCCCACAAGTCAATGCACAACTCTAATGATACCTATAATCAATATTAAACACAAAATTTATTCCGCAAAGCCAACGACGGACATAATCCACATCTAAAACCATTATTGTTAAAATTAGTTACACAGTATCACATTAATGATAATTTGTCAGCTATATGAATGCTATTAGTTATTCTAATGTTATAATTTATGATTCGATTTTTGAAATGTAAGTGATATTCAAGTCCATGGTTGATTGAAAATTACAGCGACAATCTGATTTTTTCATATTAAATTATCATGAAATACCTTGCGTTGAGAGCTGTATCAGAAGATTGAGATATATCATCAAATGATCAGGATACCTTTAATTATAATTATACTAACTTCAGTCGCAAATCCCGATTGAATTAACTTTATCATAATCATTTTTAGTCATTAATTTTTTTAATCTCCTATGTACATACAAGTTTCTGGAAAATCTGTTCCGATCAACCTTTGCCACGTAAACTATACCATCTTATTTGGATTAAATTCTATAACGATTCCTTCGAACAAATCCATAGTTTGTATACATAATTAGAATCTTTGAAAAATTGAACCTCGCCTTTCATCCGACAGGCAGTTCTAAAACAACGGGGTCTGTAATTCAATTGATCTATACTCATGGTCAATAATTGCTTTAAAAACAATTTCAGGGGAAGCATTAGCTATGATAGTTTTTACTAATTCTACCAACTTTTTCACATTCTCTTCTTTTAGTGGCATGTAAAAATCTTAGTTGATTATAACGTTAAAATAGTTCTATAACTGTATAATATTTAAATTATGGGATCACCTTGGAAAGCGCTATCAGACGACAATAGACGAAAGATATTATTGCTATTAGGAAAAAGGGATAGTATGATACCAACAGAAATTGCAGAACATTTTAAATCAACACTTCCTGCGATTTCGATTCAACTTCGCATACTTAAAGAAGCAGATCTGATAGCAGAGAGAAAACTTGGAAAAAACAGATTATATTCATTAAACCGAAAGAAATCTCTGAAACTAGTCGAATTCTTTGAGGATATGTATGATTATAAACTAAATTCGTTAAAAGAATATGTAGAAAACAAGGAAAAGAAAAAGAAGAATAACGAGAATTGACTTTTATACAATAGGATATCTTGTAAACCAGACTTCCCATATGACATTCGATAAAATAAACAGAATTAACTTAATAGAATTATAATTAGGTGAATAAACTATTAGTTTAATCAAGACCAGGATGAATCTATGTAATTAAATTGATAAATTGGTATCAAAGATGGGTGTCGATGCATTTTCTACAAGGCTTGTTAAGACAACCAAAGTATTTCTATCTAAGAAGCTGTGATGTGGCATTATCATCACTTGATGAACTACCCAGGTCCAGCTCAAGATCATTAATCTTGTGACGTTAAACTATCTCTATCCGTTCTGTCTTTACTCAATCCTTACGTCAGATCGGCATCGATTGTAATCTATGCCATAACAAAATTATTTTCATAATGATACTAGGAATAGACTACTTAATTCGGGCCTTGTCAATGAAAATATGTTACTGGATAACTTCGGCTAAGGACGCATCGTGAATTAGATGGAGGATTTAGTGTGAATATTGCGAGAGAATCTTCAAAGTAAATTCGGCAATTATGGCTCAATTCTGCAGCCTCTATAATCCTGAATGCTAACTTAATTATGATCCTTACAAAGCGAACGCTAATTATCGTTCAAGGTTATTTGATCTTGGATTGACTTGTCTATCAGAGGTTTAGGATTTGAAGTATTCATTACGTTCATAAATATGCGTAATATTTTTTTAGTCATTTGAAGATAATAGGCAATACTTCGACATCATCGTTGCAATGGAATATAAGATAGTTTCATGTTTCAGAAACACAATTTCGTTTAGCAATGAATATAATACAAGAGTAACGAATTGCAAAATACGCCGCCAAAATTCAAACAATTATTCGGTATATTTTTCAGTGTTTTTACAATTTTACTGGTTGCAGTTTTTATTGTCATAATAGTAGCCAGGAATCTAGGCATAATAACAGCAATCGTTCTTATTGTTATACCGGTAGCCATACGATATATCGTTTATAAACTAACTAGAATTTAAAGATGAAGATTGATTATATATCCTATATTATACATTATACCTCCCTATGACATCTAACCATAATTTGAATTATTTCCTGAGAAGATCTTTCACATAGAATAACATTAAGGTAATGATATTGAGAAAAGATTCTATTGTTACTAGATTTGTTACTATATAGGTGGAAATTTCATATCTCATATTCAGGTTTGCATTTTGAAAATGTAGATGAAATACTTAATAAGGCTCAGAACTCGATATAGTCGTATTGTCGTCGATGGATGCATTTTGAGGCAAAGGTATAGACAGTCTAACGATCCGTTTTGTCACATAGGGGAAGTTATAAGCCATAAGAAAGATGTGTTAAAAGAGGAACAGTAGGCAAGCCACAAGAGAAGCCTTTCAAAAATATAAAAATATGATCACGTGATAAATTATTACTATCTAGATAAGATATGAGTAAGAAATACAATTATTTTCTTAGCTCGGCTAGATCAATATGTGCTTGACAAGGTCAAGTTTTGATTCTACCAATAACTATCAAGACAGCAATGTATCAATCATGAAACGGCGATCAGTTTAATTTGTGTTATTAAATAGATGAATAAAGCATGAAGGAGTATTAAATATTCCTGTCAGTTATCGTCATAATAGCCCCAAAGAAGTTTAATAATAAAATTCACATTATCAACAGAAATTCACCACATTAAATGAAAGATATTGCATTATCTTATATTAAAGAGTGTAAAGAATTGAGAGGAAGGACGGTCGAATTTAAAGTTATGTATTATCTAATAATATGGCTGATTTTATGAAATGATTGTGCTGTAGTCAGGGAGAACAAGAAGTGATAATCGATAAATTTGTGATCTTTATTATTGTGTTCTATGGCCTAACCTTAGGCATTCATTTTTGTTACCATACAATGGGTTACAATAGGTATTAATATGAACGAATCTTAACTCTATCAAATCTCATCCATGTGTTAGTTACTTATACTTAGGATTGCAGACAAGATAAATGGAGATGGACAGAATAATATATCATGTATCTACTAAGTAGATTAGAGGTGTATTCTGGAAGGCAAATATAAAACATGCTCATATGAAAGATACGAATTATGATGAAAGTAGCACAGTAGTTATTTACATTTTAGAATCCTATGCTTATATAAACACGATATTTTCTCAGATGGTCTTGTTATAAAAAAGGCAAACTACATAACAGTTTTCAGAATATGCTACTCAATTCTTGTCACGCATTAGTTCATAATCGTAACAAATATTGAACGATCACAAAAATGATGGACTTCACATTTATCTCCTTAATAACTACGCTGCAATTTATGAAAACTTGTAATTAATGACATTGTGAGAGTAGAATAAACTAAAGCTTTAACATTCTTCCTAGTAACGTAACCGTGACGTCGGGATATTTTCTATCTAGCATTCTGGGTATAACTTTATTTTATCATATTTAATACGTTGAATTCTATTTCCAAATATGAAATCGACTACACAAAAAGTAAAATGAAGTGGAATCCTACTTACGGATTTGGTTTAGCTATGGGCGAATTCACAGAATTCGAAGGACCTGTATTATTTGCAGGTGGAGAGGGAGTAGCTGGAATACCACATATCTTTGATTCAGTTGAATTGACAAATTTTAGGCGCGGGTTGTTAGGGCTGCAAAAGCTCTTCTTCTCTTCAGCGCTCATTTGTTGAGCCTGACTAGTACTAACTGTCTCAATTTGTGCAATTATTACCGTTATTGTAAGAACCACAACAATCTTTATCACCATGGATCTGGTTATATTCATTAATCTATAGTTTGAGGATATCAAATATTTAAATTTCTCTTATAGAAATTTACACGGTAAGATACGTTTACTAGTTTTTATTAGAATATTCTCTTTTTCACTTAAGTTGTATATATAATAAATAAATAATTACTTTTATTCAAAAAAGCGAGATATTAGATTTATTTTTCGATTATTTATTATATCAATACTATGCCATAAAGTGTATTCTAATGGATATTCGCTAAAGTCGACTATAGGTGAAAATAACATCAGACTGTGTGTTCAGAAGCCAAATCTATTGAAAAATATGTGTTGAGAAAAAATAATTAACACAAAAGTCAAAAGTACAAATGGAAGTAGCAGTTTAGAAGGATTAATTAGAATGATTGCTCTAGATTCTAACAATAACTGAAGTATGAATATCCTTTTAATTGAATGTATCTCTAATAGGATAACTATCTAGCAAAGATCCAAAAAAAGAATTCTCACACACCTGAGGTCTCGGCTTTCTCTATTTGTATAGTAACGGCGTCTCCTACTCGAAGCCCCGTATCCTCATACTCTCTCATGCTAAGCTTAAACGTAGGTGATTCAGAGAGTCCTATGCCTCCTAAGCCACCTCCACCAAGTATATTTGACATCGCTTTAGGCAAATTTTTCATTAAATCTTCTGGCGAGGTGAAAGCAAATGCTTTGGCACCAAACGGACTCTGAGGTTGTTTTTGCAACCTATCGTCATTAGAAGAGTTTGGATCAGTAAAACCTACATAAACGTAAGGGCTTCCATCTTGTGATGCTTCAATCCTTGATACAATAAATTTTTTTTTCATTTTCCTGTAACAATTATGACAAATGACAATCGCAGCTTATATATGTTGATGGATACTTGGACATAGCCGGATAGCGTCGTATGCAACCGTTTTATGTGTATCTAAACTGATATCAGTTTATCACGATTCATCGAAAAATGCTCTAAGCTGTAATAAATTCTGCTCATTTCTATGTTCATAAAAAGAATAGCATGCCATAAAATCAATACAGTCTAGTATCATTTATATTGTTTGAATAAATTACTTAATTTTGCAATATTAAGTATAGTATTTATCAAATCATAAAACGTTTATAGTATATTATTATAATATATAAATAATATAGAGATCTCTGCCTAATTCGTGTTGAAATCAGTCTACATTTAAATGATACCAAAAATCTAAGATAATCAACTATAATAAATCTAATTTAATACACTGATTAGTTGACCTCGCCAGCTGTCTTCCATAATTTTTGATCGAATTGTGATACTAAACATGAGAGTTCAAGATATTAATGATTAAGTAAATTATGATCAAGAATTGATATATATGATTAATTTAGCCAGTACAATATTTCTAATATTGCCTAATGCAATATTATGATAAGATTTAGATTTAAAAGATATTCTCATCTCAAAAAGAGCAATTTAGTCGATATACTTTGAATGAATATAGTCTTCGGGCACAACATGAATTTCAAGAATGGACTGAATAAAAGGCTATTTGGTTGTCCCATATGTCAAAGTTCAAATTATCTCATTTTTACAAAAATCATAGTTAATAGACATCCAAATTCACGCGATTTGTACTGTCACTATTGTAATATCGCTTTTTCTAGGACTCAAGCAGTAACTCCTATAAGACAATAAAGAGATTCATTAACATTGAATTCTACTCACCTATGATTAGCACATATTGAACTTTTACATGGGCTTGTGATACTATGTGAGATACAATAGCAGAATTGACCATATCCCATAGTACAATCATTTACATTTGGTACTTAGAAACAGACAACTAACTATAAAGGAATCGATTAGGATTTATCTATTCTCCTTAGATCATTACAAAAATCTTGCCAATTTTTAGAATTGCTTATTCCCCACTCTTCAAAACAAATAACGTCTGATAATCCCAGCCTAGGTATCCATCCTAATACTTCTAAGTCTGGTTTAGGCGAAAACTTTTCAACATATCCTAGACAGAGATATGCAACTGGTCTGATATGTTTTGGTATTTTCAGGATTTGACTCAGGTCTTCATTTGCAAGTATACTGACCCAACCTACTCCAATACCCTCCACTCTAGCTGCTAACCAAAGGTTTTGAATGGCACAGCAAACACTGTATACTCCAGTCTCCTCGATCGACGTTCTGCCTAGAACGAACGGTCCAAACCTTGTTGGATCATATGTAACACATATGTTTATAGAAGACTCCATAATACCTTCTAATTTTAACGAAACGTATTTTTCTTGTCTTTGTTTATCGCCATCTAGCATAGATATGGATTTTCTGTATTCTTTCAAAAATGATTTCTTAACACGCTCTTTGATCGAATAGTCTGTTATGAGGATAAAATTCCAAGGTTGGGAAAAGCCTACTGAAGGTGCATGATGCGCAGCATTAAGAATTCTTAAAAGAACGTCATTTGGAACGATCTTGTTGCGCATAAAGTGAGATCGAACATCTCTTCTTGAGAATATTGCCTTATAAACAGCATTCATCTCATAATCTGAAAAGGGAAATTCGTTATAATCACTGCTGTGCCGATTCTCAGACATCATGATTATTGCATATGTAATGATTCTTATATAATAAGTGAACTATTGACAAATTACATGTGCAGTTACCTTTCGCTCGCAATCGTGATTTATAGTCAGTTTATTTCATAGCTATTGGCATATATGAAATAGAAATAGTAATGGCGTAGTTCACATCCATGTTGAAGTGTTCATAAGATGAAGCCTATCAATTAATTCATGAAATAGATAATAGAATTCAACAACTTTGCTAAGACTACATTACATTATAATTAGATCATTTGAATTACAATGAGTAAACTATATCTTCATCCATTTCTAGTTTCTCGTGTAGCAACTTTTCACAATGTTATCTAGTAACGATTCGTCGATCGCTTTCTGGGTAAGGATATTCCATATGTTTGGCAGTTGCCTTTCCAATCTCAATTCCTAGAAAATAACTGACAATTTTTAGTGCTAAATCTATGCCAGATGAAATACCGGCGGAAGTGAAAACAGGTGGAGCTGTTGTGAATCTCACATCTTCACGGACTTTGGCTGCTGGTGCGGATTCACGGAGAAAATCAAATGCTTGCCAATGAGTAGTTGCTTCTCGTCCGTTCAACAAGCCTGCCCTTCCAAGAAGGCTTGAACCGGTACAAACTGACGCTGTCAACTTGGCCTTAGATGCTCGATCTGCAATCCAATTAATTATAATCTTGTTACTTATTTTAGTACGCGTACCCCAACCACCAGGGACAATCAGTAAATCTAAATGTGGGCAGTCATGAATAGTAGTATCAGGTGTGAATATAAATCCACCAACGCCAGTGACCTGTTCTGTATTTTCCGAAACTAAGAGAACTTCAAAAGGTGATGATTCCTGACGTCGACGATTTTCACTCATACGCGTTACAGAAAATACTTCAAATGGTCCAGTAACATCAAGGACTTCAACTTGATTAAATATGAGTATTCCAACTCTCATTTTATTATGTTATTTCATTCCTGAATATGTTAGTATAGTTGCTGTTAGCAATAACTAAATACTACAAACTAGAATCCCAGTGCATTTTATTATTTATAGTAGAGACACGTTCTAAATCCGTGCGAACAGTAAGAGAATTCAACTATTTTGAAGCAGACTATTAATTACTATTAATTATTTATTAATTATTTATTACAACCTCATTCACGATAAGAGAAAGGATCCGTCACAGAATTACGCTATACTAATTCATATCTCGTCAAATTATGGTACCTGCTAGGATTATGATTTAAACTATTAAGATGTACTATGGGCATTTGGTACATGGTTAAAGATGACTAAAAAAATTTACAGTGATGACTTAAAGCTCCCTAACCGATCTCATTTAGATCGAATTGCATTTTATGGTCGAACTCTCTCAGAATACCTTTTGATGTTTGGTATAAATGATATTGATCATTTGAATACTTACAATACAATATTGGACTGTCCATCAGGTGCATCTTCCTTCGTTGCGGAATCTAACAACAATTATGAAATAAATACAGTCGGTTGTGACCCTTTATTTGGGCTAGATTCTAGGGTATTGCGTAAAAAAGGGGAAGAGGACATAGAATATGTTACAAAGCGAGTATCACTTTCTCAAGATCTTTATAATTGGAACTTTTATTTATCTATAGACCGTTTGAAAGAGTTTAGAAAACGAGCCTTAGTCCAGTTTATTTCGGACTATAGTGATAGTAAGAAAAGAAAACGTTACATAAAAGCAAAATTGCCTAAATTACCATTCGATGATAAGAGCTTTGAATTGGTATTGAGTGGGCATTTCCTCTTCACATACAGTTACAAATTTGACTTCTCATTCATATTGTCGTCTATAATAGAACTGTTTAGGGTTTGTACTAAAGAGGTCAGAATTTATCCATTGCAAAAGTCAAGTTTACAACCATACGACCATTTGCAAGATTTGTTGTATACTCTAAAGAATGAGTATAGAATTGCTTGTGATATGGTACCTGTATTATTTGAATTTCAGAAAGGCAGTAATTTGATGTTACGGCTTAGGCGTTAGCAGGCTATGTAACAAATCAACACTACTACTAGAACATCTAGAGAATTAAAAGTAAATAAGCATTATTTGAAGTCTCCCAAAGGGAATATTGTTCACATTACGGCAGTCATTCATAAATAAATCAAGTTAGTTTCTTAATTCGGGGGTCAATGGTTTTGCGATTGCGTCTAGCGTATATGTAACAGTGAATGGTTGTCCATCGGTCTTATGAAAAACTAGTGCGCTACCCGCAAATGTAAAAGATCCAGTACTGATTGGAGTATTTGTAATCAATACAGGAGTTTCCGAAAATAATGTCATTGGAGATAGTGCAATCCTCGTAGTGTTATCGATCCACTTTCCATTGAGCGGCACTCCATGAGTCTTATCTGGAAGGATTTTAGGATCGTATCTATGTTCTACTTCTACTTCAATTGGTTTACTAGCCGTAAAAGTTGCAGTACCTACCCAAATCTTTCCGTCATTTCGCATTGGGAGCGCAACCACTATTTGATGCGGGATGGTCTGATTATTAGCTCTAGCAGTTGGAGCTGGTAATGACATAGATGTATTCTGCACAGTAATTATATCGTATAATATAGAAGGTGACGACAGTTGTGATTGTTCCGCATTGACTTCACCAAAGAATCCTCTGTTAATCGATAGCTGCAGTAGTATTCCCAAAGTCATTAATATTATCCCAAAAATTGTTGAATATCTGTTTGACATATGCTTACTTTTTCGTTCTTGCCACAATGCACTATCAAGGGGTATTAATGTTTATGCAAAAGTACATTATGGCTTGAGGCTAACTTCAAACATGATCGTAGCGACATAGTACTTGAATTGGGAATATGCGTAATAATCTGTATGTCATTTTTTGCACCAAATATTCAGTTCAGTGTACAGACCGCTACAATATTCCTACTGACCCAGCCATAAAATAACCATGTTTGATGGAGAGGGAAGCCACAAGATGGACTTTATCTAATGCTTTGATGTTTCCAGCAGATACGGATACTCTGTATTTGTGATTGATTGGCACGATCTGTCATGATATGTTGGTGTCGAGTTTCCCATAGTTTCGCTTCGATGACCGACTAATATTGCACCATTCGAAATAAAACTGTGTGCAGTTCAGCAGCCGATGTGATTGGAAACTTAATTTAAATTCTTAATATTTTGAACAATATCTACTGAACTCACAGTTTTTAGGAATTGGATTGTTGCCTTGCCTATTCATGCAAATGTATATTATAGTAGGTATTCATATTTACAGGATAGTATAATAATATAGACGATCTATCTTTGTTAATTATCATTCGAATTATCAATTGTATCCCATATGACGATGATCTCTATTATGATTTCACATCATTAGTCAGATATTCCTTTAACGAATCCATGTCAAATTCTTACCATATCTGTTTTATTTGAACTAAATTGGTACATGAATATCGAGACAGAATCTACATAAGAAAGGATATTCTATTGAAACTCTACGAATATGGCGAACTTAACCAAACAAAATTATTGAGCTATTGCGGTTTAAACAATGTAAAACACAGATATATTCTTGAAGATATGGCGAAAAAGGGAATGATTATAAGAACAGAAGAATCCTGGGGCAACAAGATTATTATCAAATATAGGCTTTCAGACAAAGGCTACGATATCTTAAAACAAATTTTAGAACCATATGAATCACTGTTTCCAAGGGATGGAATGTGAAAGCAAGCACGATGATACTACTCAAATTTTCGTATCCGCGCATCAATACTCCTAGAGAACAAGGATACTACACTGTTTATAATGCATTGTGGGTCAATAATACTACAATCAATCCACCATGACAGACAGTGAGAAAAATGATAGCAAAGATAGCGGTAAGGACAAAGAATCCAAAGAGAATCTATTTCAAATAATGGATGAAATCATAGATCAACTCAACGTTACAAAAAAGATATTCATTATAATGATATTAACTCTTATGATTATTCCACCATTATCTTTTGCTATTACATTCGCATTATTTGGACCACCATTTCCATTTGACGGTAGTAGAGTTCTACATGAAAGATTTGGTCCACAGCCGCAATTTGGTCACTATTTTGGCATAGTTCGATTTCTTCCGTTTCTGATCTCCCTTGTATGGTTAGGGATTGGAATAAGGCAATGGTTTGTGCTTTCAAAATGGACTAAAAGATATGAGCACTATAAGGAATTACAGAGAAAAATAGACCAGAAATTGGACTATGATGATGTCTATGATAGTGGAGATAAAGGCAGGGAGAATTAAACAATTTGTTCGTTTATGGTTGAATGAACC
>Ga0126370_10001042_pt1 | contig 12353 bp, 9 predicted proteins | sample PanSoiMetaPlot_3_FD_92586 | JGI IMG/M metagenome (GOLD analysis project Ga0126370, IMG submission 92586) | Tropical forest soil microbial communities from Panama - MetaG Plot_3 | ecosystem: Environmental > Terrestrial > Soil > Tropical forest > Bulk soil | place: Panama | collected 2016-02-17 | reverse complement strand
GAATTACTCGCATGTGGTGACGGCCGAGGGCGCGCAGAAGCTCGTGTTCTGCGCGGGCCAAGTCGGGGCGGACGTGGACGGAAAAGTGCTGCCACCCGATGATTTCGAGGCTCAGGCCAAGATGGTGATGGCGAACCTGGCGAAGGCGCTCGCCGCCGGGGGCGCCAAGATCGCCGACGTCACCAAGATCACGATCTACATCTGCAACCCGCACGACGTGCCGAAGGCGCGCGGCATCCTGCAGACTTATTTCGCGGGCGCCGCGCCCGCCAGCACGCTGTGCGTTCTGCGCGGGCTCGCCAATCCCAATTTCCTCTTGGAGATCGAAGCGATCGCCGCGGTGTGATCCGAGGGCGTCGGCGCTGATCCCCCGTCATTGCCGGGCTTGACCCGGCAATCCATCCCCTTCGCAAAGACTTTTCTGCAAAGACGATGGATGCCCGGGTCAAGCCCGGGCATGACAAACCCGGTGACCGTAGCAGCCGCCTTTCCCGGTTCGGCGCCGCGCGCGCCCGTCCGCGCATTTCACATTATTGCCCAACAACGTCCATGTGTTAGCCGGAACTTCCTGCCACAGCATGGGTGGGGAAAATAGCGTGGGGGAATCGGGGATGTATCTCGTGGCCGTTCTGCGGGCCATCAGAGCCGTCTTCACGCACCGCCGCTATCGACCGGAGCTGCATTACATGCGCGGCCCGGGGCCGAAGTGGTTCGAGCGTCACGGCCGATAAGCCCGTCCGAGTCAAAGCTACTGGTCGACTTTATTCCGTCCCGTTTCGAGACGGCGGCGGGATCGGGAACTCATTCCAAAATATCCGAGGCGCACATCGCGTTGCTTCGAGGCGCGCGCGATAGAGGTCCGGGCCGGCGGTGGCGGCGGACCCCGCACACGCAATGCGCACGAGAAAATTTGCCGCGGCTTCCAACTGGCCGCAGCCGAGAAACCGTTTGCATGGCCTGCGCGAAAGGCTCATTTTGCAAACGGTGTCGCGGCTCGATCGCGTGGAGAGTTGTTATGGCTGATGTTTGTCGTCGACTGCGCGCAATAGGCGGGAGCCTCTGCATTGCCGCGGTAATCTTCATCGTCAACGTATCTGCCGCGGACGCCGCCAAGATCAAGATGGTCTTTCCCGGGCCAGTGACGACGTTTTCGCTGCCGTATCTCGTGGCACAGAAGCAAGGCTGGATGGGCGGCCTCGAAGTGGAGGACGTCCATGTCACCGGCGATGCCAATGCCATGCGCGTGCTGCTGTCGGGTAATGCCGACATCGGCCTCATCGGCACGCTCAACGTGCTGGCGTCGATTCATGCCGGCGCCGGCATCCGCGCAATTCACTCGTGGCAGCCGATCGGCGACTACAGTCTCGTCATCGCGACGGGCAAAGGGAGCAAGCTCGCCGATCTTGCCGGCAAAACCTTCGCCTCCTCCGGTCCCGGCGGGCTGCCTGACCAGCTTCCCCGCCTGATCATGCGCAAGCACGGCATCGACGAAACGGGCGCGCGTTTCGTGCAGGTCGGCGGCCACGCCGCCCGCTTGCAGGCGGTGATCGGCGGCCGTGCCGATGCGACGCTGGTCAATACCGTCACCGCGCTCAAAGGCGTGCAGGAGGGCAAGGTCACCGTGGTGGCCAGGCTGTCGGCGGAATTTCCCGGCCTGGGTTATGTCTGGAACGTCGTGCGCACTGAAACGCTGGCCAAGCCGGAGCTTGCCGCCGCGTTCCAGACCATGACCGACATCGGCATCCAAGGGTCGCGCTTCATCATGGCTAATCCCGACGAGGCCGCCGCTATCCTGCACGAGCGGCTTCCCGATCTCGACTTGTCCTTCCTCAAAGCAGTGGTTCGCGATCTCAACGGCGAGAACGTCTGGGGTGTCGACGGGGGGCTCGATCCGGCGATCGAGGAGTTCACCGCCGAGCTCAACATGAAGCTCGGCAATCTGCCGGTGGCCGCGCCGGCCAAGGACGTGCTCGAGCCGCGCTTTGTCGATCGCGCCCTCGCGAAGCTCGGCACCTATCGGAAGAACTAGCCCCCGCCATGACGAGCCCGCCGGCGGCCGCGATGGTCGTCTACGACGGCGTCAGCAAATTTTTTCCGGTGCGGGCGTCATCGCTCGGGACCGATCGAGCGGAACTGATGGTGGCGCTCGATCGCATCGACGCGACCGTGGGCAAGGGCGAGTTGATCACGCTCTTGGGTCCGAGCGGGTGCGGCAAAACGACGTTGCTGCGGCTCACTGCCGGGCTCATTCCTGCGGATGAGGGGCGCATCACCATCGCCGGTACGCCGGTGACGGGCCCGCGCAAGGACGCGTGCATGGTGTTCCAGAATTTCGGGCTGCTGCCGTGGCGCACCGTCATGGGCAATGTCGAGTTTCCGCTCGAGATCGATGGCGTCGCTCAAGCCGAACGCCGCGATCTCGCGCGTCATTTCATCGAGCTGGTGGGGCTTGCCGCCTTTGCCGAGCATTTTCCGCATGAATTGTCCGGTGGCATGCAGCAGCGGGTGGGCATCGCGCGCGCGTTGATGCGAAAACCCATTCTCATCTTCATGGACGAGCCCTTCGGCGCGCTCGACGCGCAGACGCGCGAACAACTGCAGGAAGATTTTTTGGCGATATGGTCGCGCAGCGGTGCGACCGTGATCTTCGTCACCCACAGCATCGATGAGGCACTCATCCTCTCCGACCGGATCTTCGTGTTCCACACCGCCCCGGGACGGATCCGCACGATCATTCCATCGCCGGTCGCCGATGAGCGTCTCGGCGGGGATGTGCGCCCGCACCCGGATTTCGGAAAATGCCGCGCTGAATTGCGCAACATGCTCAGGAGCGAAGGATGAGCTTGGTGGAGAACCGACCGTCACGCCAGTGGGTGCCGGCGCCGCGGCTGACATTGGCGCAACGCTTGCGCGACGTGCTGTTGAGCCCGAACGCCATCCGCACCGCCGCGGTCGCGGTTTTCTTCGTCGTGTGGGAGTACTACGGCCGCCGCATGGATCCGATCTTCATGGCGCCGCCGAGCGCGATTTTTGAGGCTGCGATGGAGCTGATCCGGAGCCGCGCGCTCGAGAAGGCGTTGATCCAGACGCTCTGGCCGTTCGCGGTCGGGATGGCGCTCACGGTCGTGGTCGGCATTGCGCTTGGCATCGTCATGGCGCAGTGGCGCACGCTGGAATACGTGCTCGACCCGTTCGTCAACGCGCTCTATGCCATCCCCCGCATTGCGCTCATCCCGCTGATCATCTTGTGGGCTGGCCTGGAATTCGCCGGCAAGGTCACGATCCTGGTCTCGGTCGCCGTCTTCCCCATCATCGTCAATACTTATTCTGGCATTCGCGACGTGCGCGGCGCGATGCTGGAAATCGGCCGCGCCTATGGCGCAACCGAATGGCAGATCTTCTGGAAGATCACGCTGCCGGCGGCGATCCCGTTCATCATGGCGGGCGTCCGGCTCGCGGTCGGCCTGGCAATCATCGGCATCATCGTCGCCGAGTTCTTCACCGCGATCAGCGGGCTCGGCGGCATGATCGTCGAATACGCCAATGTGTTCGCCACTGCCAAGCTGTTCGTGCCCATCATCGTCATCGCGCTCGTGGGCGTGGTCCTGACCGAGTTGGTGATGTGGCTGGAGCGGCGGATGTCGCGCTGGCGCCAGCTCGAGCGCGAGCGGTTTTGATCGCCGCGGCCCAGTGCGGATTGCGGCGAAGCGGGATCATCGCGAGCGGCGAACTCGGTCTGCTCCCTCCCCCGCTTGCGGGGGAGGGGTGGGGAGGGGGCGCCTGGAAAGCTTTACGATATTGCGTGCCCCCTCCCTGTCCCTCCCCCGCAAGCGGGGGAGGGGACGATGTGGCACTGCTCGTCGTAGGCTCACCCGCAAATCGTTCTATGCCAACGGAACCCGCTCTAAGAGAACGGCTCGCGTGACCTGCTGTTAAGCGCGCGACAGCAGCGCGAACAACCGCGCCGGCGTGACCGGATATTCATTGATGCGCACGCCGAAAGGCGCAAGCGCGTTTTCAATGGCCGAGACGATCGCGCCGGCGGCGGGCACGCAGCCGGATTCGCCCACCCCTTTGACGCCGAGCGGATTGAGCGGGGAGGGAAACTCCGCGAATATCACCTCGATCTTGGGGACCTCGGTTGCGCTCGGGATGAGATAGTCGGCGAATGTAGTGGTCAGCGGCTGCGCCGCATCGTCGTAGCCCATCCATTCGTACATCGAGTTGCCGATCGCGTGCGCAGCCCCGCCGACGAGCTGTCCCTCGACGATCATGGGATTGATGATCCGACCGCTGTCGTTGACGACGATATAGCGCAGGATGCGCACGCCGCAGGTCTCGACATCCACCTCGACCTCGACGGCATGGCACCCGCCGCCATAGGTGAGCGCGCTCGGCAGGAAGCTCTGCATGTTCTCGAGCCCCGGCTCGAATCGGCCGGGCATGGCATAGCCGGGCACGCCGGATACCGCTTCGGCAACCTGACGCAGCGAGAGCCCGCTGCCCGGTGCGCCAGCAATCTCGACGCGGCCATCGCGCAGCTCGAGGTCGCTGACACCGACCTCCAAAAGATGGGCGGCGACCTCGAGCGCTTTTTCGCGCACCTTGACCGCGGCGAGATGCACGGCGGAGCCCGCGGTCACGGTCTGACGGCTGGCGAAGCCGCCCTGGCCATGGGGAATGACGGCGGTATCGCCGGCAACGACGCTGACATCCTGCGGCGCGATGCCGAACTGCTCGGCGCAGATTTGGGCAAGCGCAGTCTTGATCCCTTGCCCCATGGGCATGGCGCCGGTGTAGACGGAGACGCGGCCGGAACGGCCAATGCGCACGATGCCGGATTCGAACGGGCCGCGACCGGTGCCCTTGATGCCGTTGCCGATGCCAATGCCAAGGTAGCGACCGCGCTCCTGCGCCCGGCGCTGGCGCTCGGCAAAGCCGGCATAGTCAATTGCCTCCAGTGCTGTCCGTTGGCAGGCCGGAAAGTCGCCGCTGTCGAGGGTGATCGCTGACCCGGCGCGCGTCTTGAGCGGACACACGTAGGGCATTTTTTCCGCCGGCACGAGGTTGCGGCGGCGCACTTCCGCGCGGTCGAGGTTCAGCTCGTCAGCGATGCGGTCGAGCAGGCGTTCCATCGCGAAAGCGCCTTCCGGATAACCGGCCCCGCGCACCGGCATGGTCGCGACCTTGTTGGTCTCGGCGACGCGCACCTCGAGCTGGAATGCGGGCAGCATGTAGGGACCAGGCAGCGCGGTGGAGGCGTTGTAGGGGAGGTTGATGCCCTGCGGGGTATAGGCGCCTTCGTCGTGGATCATCGCTCCGCGCACGGCGAGCAGGTGACCATCATCGTCGAACGCGACCTCGACATCCCAGTACTGATCGCGCTCTTGGACCGCGGCGAGAAAATGCTCGCGCCGGTCCTCGATCCATCTGATGGGCCGGTGCAACATGAGGCACGCCGCGGCCAGCGACACTTCCTCCGGATACATCACGAACTTGGCGCCAAAGCCGCCGCCGACGTCCGGCGCCACGACGCGCAGCTGATTTTCATCGAGACGTAGCATCGTCATCAGAAAGGCGCGTACCTCGTGGGCGAGCTGCGTCGACGACCACAGCGTCAGCCGCTCCTCGTTGGCGTCGTAGACGGTAAGCGCCCCGCGTCCCTCGATCGAATGCGCGCCGCCGCGGTGTTGCTTGAGATGGACGCTGAGGCGGCGGGGCGCGCGAGCGAATGCCTCCGCGACCTCGCCATAGGATTGCTGGAACTGGATCAGAAGATTGCTCTCGCGGGTGGCGTGGGCGCGCGGCGCTTGCGGCGCCAGCGCTTGTCGGCAGTCGGAGACCGCGGGCAGTGGCTCATAATCGATGGCAACGAGTGCTGCGGCGTCTTCGGCAATGTAGCGCGTCTGCGCGATCACGATCGCCACCGCTTCGCCGACGAACGCGACTTCGTCCTTGGCGAGCGCAAACGGCGTGATGTCGGCTGGAAGATTCGCCGTGCGGAACTGCAGCGGCAGCCGCTCCTGCGCGAGAAGCGGCGCAAGATCCGCGAGCGTGAATACCGCATGAACGCCTGCGCAGCCGCGCGCGGCGCTGGTGTCGATCCCGCGGATGGCTGCGTGAGCGTGCGGGCTGCGTACGAAGGCCGCCTCGAGCATGCCGGGAAACGCAAGATCGGCGGCGAAACGGGCTTTACCGACGAGCAGCGGGCGATCCTCGAGCCGCTTGACCGAGTGACCGATGCATTTGGTGTCCTGCACGCGTTAGCTGACTCCGATGCAAATCGTATTGCCGAAGCCCGACCGGGCAATGGTTGCCTTTCGCAAAAGACAACCATGCGAAATCGGGTTTACCCCGATTCCGCCCATTTTAGCTGTGCAAGTCGGATAAATGCGACCTGCGCTATTCCGCTGTCTGCTCGCCCGATCCGCCAAATTCAGCGGGGAAATCCTTAAACTTCGGGAGCCCGTCCCGCATGGGCAAGACAGTTTTGTCGTAGTTGATGTGCACGCCCGGGCTAAACTTCAACGCAGGTAATGTACTTGCAAAGACATCGACCAATCCCAGCGGAGGGTGATTGGTCATCAAATGGCCTCCACATTTCCTGCAGTATTGCCGCTGGCTCAATGCCGTCTTCTGGAACGTGCCAAGACACTCCGCGCCCGCTGTGACCCGCACGGCACCAGGCTTCCAAAGCGTAAAGGCATTGACAGGCCCGCCCGACCACGAACGGCATGAGCCGCAATGACAATATCCCATGCCTTCGGGTTCCCCCGAGGCCTCCAGTTGAACCGCGCCACAGAAACACTCGCCCTTGTAAGTCGCCATCGTTGTTACCTCGTCCAAGCTGCTACCCATAGTTCTGCGTATCGGCACCGCCGAGCCATTTGCTGATTTGCGCGCTGCGCGGACAGTGGCGACGGCGATGAAGAGCATCGCACTGCAGCCGATAACATTGCCCCAAAACATGAAACCTGCAGTCCACTGCTCATTGTCTACGAGCGTCCCGGTCATAGCCGATGCGTGCGAGATGAGGAACATGCTCCACGCCGCGAACGAAAAGGCTTCCGCACCGCCTTGATCCCTGATCGCCCTAGTGATTTTGGGGATGTAGGCCGCAAAGCGCAGGCTGTTGCAAAGCGTGAACGCTGCAAGCGTGATATCGGCGATGGTCATCGCGTGGACGTCCTTTCTCGTTACTACCCCGTGCGCGCAGTCGCCCAGCCGGGCGATGCTCTGACACGGCCGGCACGGGTGGCGGACGCCCTGGAGATGCCGCAGCACCACGACGGCTCGAGCGCCGAGGGTCTTGCGCTGTCGAGTTGGATGCTAACTTGCACTCTCCAGGGCGAGCTCACCTCAGGCCGGACACCGTTATGACGTCGTTGTTGTTCGTGACGGTGATCACGTCGTCGCCGCTGGTCGCATTGATGACGATCGTGTCGTCCGACCCGTCGCCACCGCCGCTGCTCCCGCCCAGGTCGATGTTGACCTTGTTGACGTCCGTTCCCGTCAGGTCGTTCACGGTGATCTTGTCCGCGCCGCCTAAGGCCTGGACATTGATGGTCTCGACGTTGTCGAGATCCATCGTGATGGCGGCGATATCCCGCACCAGCCGGGCATGCCCGGCATTGGCAGAGATGTCGATGTTCTCGGCGACGTTGGCGCCTTTGGACTGGAGCGTGTCGTTGCCTGCTTGACCATCGACCGTGTCGCTGCCATTACCCGGATTCCACACGAACGTGTCATTGCCGGCCCCGAGCAGGGCCTTGTCGCTGCCTTGCCCGCCGATAACGACGTCATCGCCCTTGCTGGCGGTGATGATGTCATCGCCGGCGCCGCCATTGATGGTGAGCTTGACCTGGCCGGCGTTGAGCGCGGAGGCGTTGATGGTGTCGTCGCCAGCGCCGCCGCTGACGACGAGCGAGTCGTTGGCGCCCTCGGTGCCGACAGACCGTTGACGACGACCGATGCGCCGATGGTTGCGACGCTGATGCTGTCGCGGCCCGCCGTGCCGTTCACGGTCACGCTGTCGGCGGCTCCGTCGCCCTGGCCGCTTCCCGAGGGCCCAGACAAGTCGATGGCGACCTGCGTCACGCCGGTTCTGGTGAGATCGTTGATCGTGATGTTGTCCGCGCCGCCTGCGGCGTTGACCTGGATCTTCTCGACCCCGTTGAGGTCCATGGTGACGCCGCCAATGTCACGGGTGGGGCGCACGCGACCGCCGTTGGCGGAGATGTCCATGTTCTCGCCAATGTTGGCGCCGTTGAAGACGAGCCGATCCGTGCCAGCCCCGCCCTCGACGACGTCGCTGCCGTCGCCCGGATTCCAGATGAACGTATCGTTTGCCGTTGCCAAGCAAGGCCGTGTCGTTGCCGCGGCCGCCGGTGACGGTGTCGCTGCCATCGCCGCCGAGCAAGACATCGGCGCCTTGGCTCCCGACGATGGTGTCGTTGCCGGCGCCGCCATCGAGGGTCAGTGTCACATTGTCGGCCGGCAGCGTCGCCGCCGAGAGCGTATCGTTGCCGGTGCCAGCGGAGACGATGAGCGCGTCGATCGCCTCCGACCCGGTGACGGTGACGACCTCCGGCAGGCCGGTGACGGTCAGAGCGCCGTTCTGGCCCTGTACCTCGATCACGTCGTCGCCCTTGGTGCCGGTGACGGTCACGGTGTCCGCCGCGAGGTCGCCGGTGCCGCTGCCGGGCATCGATGCCAAGTCGAGACCTGCGTCACTCCGGTGCCGGTCAGATCACCGACCACGATGTTGTCGGAACCGCCTTTGGCGTTGAGCTGGATCTGCTCGACGCCGTTGAGATCCATGGTCACGACACTGACGTCGCGGGTGAGGCGCACGCGGCTGCCGTTGTCCTCGATGTCGAGCTTCTCGTTGATGTTGGCGCCGTTGAATACCAGTGTGTCGGTGCCCGCCTGGCCCTCGACGACGTCACTGCCGTCTCCCGGATTCCAAACGAACGTATCGTCGCCCGCGCCGAGCAAGGCCGTGTCGCTGCCGCGGCCACCGTTGATGGTGTGATTGCCGTCGCCACCGAGCAGCGTGTCGTCGCCGTCGCCGCCGGTGATGGTGTCGTTGCCCGCGCCGCCGTCGATCGTGAGTTTGATGAGATTGGCGAGCCCGTTCCGGCGGTTATGACGTCATCGCCGCCATTGGCGTTGAGAACGAGATTCTCGGTGGTGCCGATGTCCAAGGTGAAGGGCGCGGGGCTGATGCGGTCGAAACGCACGCGCGTGCCGTTGGCCGTGATAGTGAACGTTTCCGAGCCGTTGCCGCCGTTGACCTCGGCGGTATCGACGCCGTCGCCGCCCTCCATGAGGTCGCTGCCGTCGCCCGGATTCCAGATCATGCGATCGTTGCCGGCTTCGCCGAACATCTCGCTGCCAGTGCCGCCAATCAGCACGTCGTTGCCCGCGCCGTCGAACAGCAGGTCGTCGCCGCCTTTGCCGTTGAGGGTGTCGTTGCCCGTACCGTTGAACAGCAGGTCGTTGCCCGAGCCGCCGGTCAAAACGTCGTTGCCCGCGCCACCGAACAGATGGGCGGCTGGCAAGGCCCCGTTTGCTTCATCCACCGTAATCGTGTCGTTGCCGCCGTTGCCGAACACCTCAATCACGCTCGTGTTGGCGACGGTCGGGGTGCCGCCAGCAACCGGCACGGCGCCGCCATTCACGAGAATTTGTCCCGCTGCGTCGCGGCTCGTCACGATCACGTTATCCGCGTCGTCGCCGGATACCGACAGCACTCCGGCACTGGGAGAAAAGGTCGCTTTGACCGAAGGTTTAGCCATGATCTCAATCCTCACAAAGGTTTGGCGTAGACCCTGAGCAACGGCGAGGCCGTGAAAAGGCTCGCATCGGCGCAGGAGCGCATGCGCGGATGCTTAGCTGCCGTGCGGATGAGAAGCTTGACGCCGAGCTTGAGCGCGGCTTGATTTTGTTTGGAATCTGTCTGTAGATTCGCTGGAGATTTCTCAAAATGCCGTAGTGCAGGCGATAGCGTATCGCTATTTTGACAAGTCGTCGCTCCGCGGCGATCAAGAGGCTCGACCGGGGGCGCACTTGAACTTCCGCTTCGCTGATTTCGAGATCGACGTCGCACGCCACGAGCTACGGCGTGCCGGCGCGGCCGTTCACATCGAGCCGCAGGTGTTCGATCTGCTCGTTCACCTCGTCCGTCACCGCGACAGGATCGTCAGCAAAGACGAGCTGTTCGATGCGGTTTGGCAGGGCCGTATCGTGTCGGAGGCAACGCTGAGCTCCCGCATCAGCGCCGCACGGCGCGCGCTCGGCGACAGCGGCAACGACCAGAGTTTCATTCGCACGGTGCACAAGCGTGGCTTTCGGTTCGTCGGCCACGTCGAAGACGCCGATTCGGCGCCGGCCGCTCCTGCGCCCGGAACAGGATTTGCGGCGGACGCAGCGGATCATCCGACGGAACTCGTGCCAGCCAGCGAACCGCTGCCTCCGTCAAACGAGTGCTCGATTGCGGATCCTTGCTTCGACAACATACGCCGGGACTCGGACGACGCTGCGGATCCTTGCCTCGACAATATACGCCGGGACTCGGACGACGCCGATTTTGCGCGCGGTCTCGCGCTTGCCGTGGCCGCGCGGGCGGCGCGGGCTGACCTCGCATCGGATGCCGTCGGCGATTCTGCGCTTTCGCCGGCTCATCCTGATGTCGAGACAGGGCCCGAGGCGAAGGCGACGGTATTGAGCAAGCCCGGCGCTGCGCGAAACCTGCTCGTCAGCTTCGCTGTGCTCGCGCTCGCTTCGTTGCTCGTCTCTGCTGGGTGGTTGGTGCTGTCGTCACCCGCTCCGTTGCAGGCGACGCGCATGCAAGGTGACGACGCGCTCGCAAACGACGCATCGTTCCCGGCGGACCGGCTCAAAACGCTGGCTCCGTCCCTGGCGGTCCTTCCTCTGGTCAATCTCAGCGGCGATGCGAAGCGGGATTATCTGGCTGACGGGATCACCGATAGTCTCATCAGCGATCTCGCACGTGCGCTGCCCGGAATCTCGATCGTCTCCCGCGACACTGCATTCGCCTACAAAGGGAAGGGAGCGGATGCGCGCGAGGTCGGCCGCGATCTCGAGGTCCGATATCTGCTCGAAGGCAGCGTGGCGCTCGACGGGGAACGCGTGCGCGTCAATGTCCGGCTCGTCGATACGAGGGAAGCAAGCCAACTTTGGGCGGAACGTTTCGACACCGAGCTCACGAGCATGCTGCAGGTTCAGGACGAGGTCGTGCGCCGGGTCTCGCGGGCGATCGGCTTGCAAGTCATCGACATCGAAGCGCGGCGGAGCTGGCAGGAGCGGCCGGACAGCGCCGAGCTGATCGATCTCATCATGCGCGCGAAGTCGACCATTAATCTGCCGTCGTCGCCGGCCACGATGATAGCGGCGCGCAATCTGTTCGAGCAGGCGCTCGAGGTCGAGCCTGCCAGCGTTGACGGCCTCGCCGGAGTCGCCACGACGCTCGTCTTCGAATTCCTCAACGGCTACTACGATACCGGCGGCGAGGAACGGCTCGGCAAGGCCGAGCGGTTGCTCAATCGCGCGCTCGCGACCGATCCTCGTCACCTGATGGCGTTGAAGGCGAATGCCGCGCTGCGGCGGGCGCAGGGCAGATTCGACGATGCCATTGCCATGGCCGAAACGGTCATCATGGAAAATCCCGGCGAGCCGTGGACGTATAAGGAGATCGGCTTGTCGAGTTTGTACCTCGGCAAGTCGCAACAAGCTCTCGAGTGGTTCGCCAAAGCCGACCGTATCGGCCCGCGCGATCCGGGACGGTGGACCTGGCTCGACGGTCGCGGTCACGCGCTCATTCTGCTCGGGCGCGACGAGCAAGCCGTGCGTACGCTGATTAGCGCGCTCGATGCCAATCCGAAGAACTCGTGGCCGCATGCGTTCCTGGCGGCCGCTTACGCGTTCCTCGGTCGCTCCGAAGAGGCGCGTGCAGCACTCGCCGCCTATCTGGAAAGGCGTCCTGGCACGAGATTATCAACGTTCCGCCGGTTTTCGCCGGTCCCGCTCGCGCTCACGAGCCCGAATTACCAGCAGCAGTACCAGCGGCTCACTGAGGGACTCCGCAAAGCCGGCATGCCCGAATAGTAGATTGCGAGTTGATGCGGCGCGGCGGTGGCGATCCGCTCAATCGATACAGTCAGCGGTCTTCGGGCCGAATGTCCTTGATCCGCCGCGTATGGGCTGCGAAATCTTTGTCGCAATATTCGCAGTTGGGTCGAATCTGCAGCGCCATCGTCATCTCCATCGGAAACGAACGCTCGTGGTCGCTCGCAACGCCGCGCCCAGGATCATGGCGCCTTCTTCTGTCG
>Ga0126370_10001041_pt1 | contig 12356 bp, 12 predicted proteins | sample PanSoiMetaPlot_3_FD_92586 | JGI IMG/M metagenome (GOLD analysis project Ga0126370, IMG submission 92586) | Tropical forest soil microbial communities from Panama - MetaG Plot_3 | ecosystem: Environmental > Terrestrial > Soil > Tropical forest > Bulk soil | place: Panama | collected 2016-02-17 | reverse complement strand
CGGCAAGTCATTGAGCACCATGGCAAATTCGGTTGAGAACAAATCGCTGGCCGCTTAATCGGCCGTTAGTCACCGGCAATCTGATTTCCTCTGTTGTGATCACGCTTTTAACCACCTGCCGAACTATCGTTTTCGCCTCTGTCCTAGAATGTGCTGCACTACGCTGTCTTCTGCAAGGACGATTCGTTTTTCGATTGACGATCCGTTGTTCGATTAAGGACGGCTCGGACAATCTCTAAACCTGGTTGCTGATACTGCATGGCAGCCCTGACACTTTCATGGCACATTGTCCTCATCACCGCCCATCGTGCCGCGCACAATACAAGACGAGATCCTCAGAGAGTTGAGCCTTCCTGCGTGCCATGCGGAATTGCTTTCCCAGGCCCGTCACGTGATCACACGGTGAACAAGTGGAAGGAAACAGCCATCCCTCTGCCTTACCACTGACTGAGGTTGTGTATGTCAGCCAGAGGATCTGCGCCCAACAACACCGGGTCCGCCCGTTCCCCCGAGCGCGACTCGACCCGTGTCTCCGAGACGAAGGAATTCTGACGCATCGTGCGTGGCGGGCTGCAGCGCCTGTGGCAGCGTGAAGCCAGCCTCGACCAGCGAGGCAAGCTCGTCGTCCAGGCTGGAGCCTTAATACAGTTAGGGAACGCCAGCCGCTGTCGGTACCGGCGAGGAACCGTACCCCGGCATCGTGCACGGCGCGGGTGGTCCGAAGCTTCGTCTGAAAGTCTCGTTTGCTCGACTTGACGTTATAATCGGAGTCGCATTCAGCTTGCTTATGCTCGTTCTAGTTGTGTTGCTCGTATCGTGGCTCGCTCTTCGCGGCATCGGAGCGGCTGGTGTGCATGCTCTTGGCTCTTGGCATGATTCGGCACGATATGCCTTGGTCGTGATGTTCATGTTCACCGCAACGGCTCACTTCAACAAGATGAAGCATGACCTGGCGCAAATGATTCCAGCTTATCTCCCCCGTCCCCTGCTGATCGTCTATATCACAGGCATTTTGGAACTCCTCGGGGCGGCGGGGCTAATGCTCCCGCATGTTATGACGCTGGCAGGCATTTGTCTGATTGCGCTCCTCGTCGGGATGTTCATCGCCAATATCAATGCGGCACAGAAAGGCGTCACATTGCGGAGCAAGCCGCCAACTCCCCTTTGGTTGCGGGCTCCCATGCAGGTTTTGTTTATTGGCCTTCTCTGGTGGTCAACTCGCCCCTAACATTCCTGAGGCACCTTCGTGCGGGCTTTGCTTTGTCGGCAAGTAGTTGATGTCATGTCATTGGAAACCAAATCTCCCGATGCCAACTAATCGACAATCTCATACTCATAGCGCGGGGTTGCGAGTCGCGCTTCCGCAAAAACGATACTTCCTGCGCTCTCACAACGGCAGGAGCGCGGCGCGGAAATCGGGATCTTTGGACATTTCACAACGGTCCTGCAGGTATCGACTCACCTCAAAAGCTGCTGCGCCCCCGCGATTCGGAATTCGTTGCTGTGATCACGATGCGAAGCCATTCATGCTCGGTGACCATAACCAGTTCCACGAACTCCGTAAAGGCACAATTTTGGCTGAAGGAGAATGCGATCGGGTGAGGCTCGGTAACGCTTTAGTTCCTCCTGCATGACTTTGCGCGTCGCGGGGAGCGTTTTGGTACGTGTTGTCATTGGCGAGCGCGCAACATTTGGATAGAAGCATGCGATTTTCACCGCAGCGATCACTCGGGCTTCTCCTCCATTCAACAGGCCGGCGACATCGAGCTCCTCATACGATCCGCTTGAATATCGTGCGATTCCCCACCTATGATGATGGCTACTACAAGCGCAACACCGAAAACCAGGACACGCAGATTGGCCGGGCGCGCGTAAAGACACACGATACCGGTAATGCCGGCCATGACTTTTAGTGCGCTGCCGGTCCCAGTTTCACGTGGGGAAGGAAATATTAGTGGCGGCTTTGCGGTCAACGAGTGCTAAGGTCTGGCAGCAACAGTTACATTGCAGAATCGCGAGAATGCGAACATGCTGAAGCGCGGAACAAAGTCAGTATATCGATCTGTATTCGTCCGATGACTATGAACCTTTAATCGGAATGTATGAAAGCGAGGCTAAGTGCCACCGCCGTGCACCACCGCGTTCCGGCCGAAGCCCGTTTTGTTGATGGCGCTGGTGAATTCGAGATCGCCGAGCATCAAATCAATCAAGATCATTGGAGAAAGGATACAAGTTCGTCTATGCGGGCAATGGCCTCCGAGGGTTCAAAGGCGAGTATCTGTGCTCGGAGAGCGTACTTCAGTTCGGTCTTTTCGTTTGCATCTGCCTACGTCCACATCATGGCTCGCATGAGAGCGCCGCTAGGCGGCGCGGACGTTGTACGGAAAAAAACTCAAAGGACAAACCCGTGAAGCTCTACAACACTAAGCAAGGTGCAATAGTCGAACACCAGGATCGATGGTATTCCGGGGATGATTTCTCATGGGACGAACTCGTTGCCCGCGACGACCTGAGAGTTTTCTTAGAGACGACAGTACCCAAGCTACGGGAGATTGATCACTCTGTGGACAATCACCAAGAAGCACTGCTGGCACCGATTGGGTCGCAGGAGGTCTGGGCTGCCGGAGTTACTTACCATCGCAGTCGCGATGCGCGCGTGGAAGAATCCGAATCGGCCGGTGGCGGCGATTTCTACGACCGCGTTTACCACGCTGAACGTCCGGAGCTTTTCTTCAAAGCAACACCGCACCGCGTCGTTGGGCCCGGTGCTAAAGTTTCCATTCGCAGCGACGCCAGTTGGTCCGTTCCCGAGCCAGAGCTTGCACTGCTACTCAGCCCCAGCGGAAAAATTCTCGGCTATACCATAGGCAACGATATGAGCTCGCGTGATATTGAAGGTGAAAATCCTTTATACCTTCCGCAGGCTAAAGTTTATGACCGCTGCTGCGGCCTCGGGCCGTGCATTCTGGTTTCATCGGATGCGCTTGTCCGCTCGACCGACATTCGCCTGGAGATTATTCGTGCCGGCGTATCTGCCGTTCGAGGGCGCACCACCCTCAACGAACTTAAACGCGAGCCGAAGACCCTAATCGAGTATCTCTATCGCAACAACTCTTTTCCTTACGGGTGCTTCTTGCTGACTGGGACTGGCATTGTCCCGCCTGACAATTTCACTCTTTCGCTAGGTGATGAGATCCGCATAACCATCGGCCCAATTGGTACACTGATCAATTTTGTTGGATGAGTGCCCGAAGGTCTGCTACCAGGTCTTTTCCCGACATGCCTGATTGAGCAATGAATTGAGAGGACCCGAAAGTGAGTTCGTGCCTCTTCTTGTCAACTGGTAAAAAATCGCGTCTCCAAGATTCTCGGCGGTGCAAAGCACTTTTCGAGCAGACTACGGCATGCACTTGTAATGCAGCGTCATTTCTCTCGTTGAGATCAACTGCCATACCCTACCACCAAGGCTCGCGTTGCAATCGATTCAGGGCCCCCAGCATCCGGACGTCAACATCCGCTCATTGGAAATATGAAGGAGGGCGCAACCTAGCCGGGACGGATGGTGGAACGGGGCGCGCCGGGATACGTCGAGCGCCTGGGGCACCGAGCGGGACGGGCACACTGAGCTGGGCTTGTGGTTAGAGCACCTCGCTCTCGGGCGTCAACGACCGGGGCAAAGTTGACTTCCATGAAAGCGAAGCGCGCGAGAAATGTACCGCGAAAGCGCCAGGATGTGTGATGAGCGTCCCCCGGGCCGGGCGATGGGCAGGTTGGGGAAAATTCGCGGCGCGCGCCACTGGTGCTTTTCCCCCATCTGCTCGAACGTTTCAAGTTTGTTTGCCCCATTTGGGGTATTCGCCTGTTTGCGCCGCAGGAGCTCGTGGATGCCCTTTGACATCCTCTGTCAGGAATTAAGAAGTGAGCAGGCTTGGGTCAACCGGTAATAGCCTGGGCAGCTATTACGCGCGCGTTCAGAGGAGGAGAAGAGCGAATACACTGGTATCAGGCCAACAGCGGACAGCTAGATAGATTCAGAGACCACAATAAGAAACGGCCTGTCTTTTCCTGCAGGGCTCTTTGGTAGAACTGTTGTTAGTATCTGGTGAGATCCGTATTTACGTCCCGAGCTTGAGCTTGCGTCTCACCAGCCCAGCGAGGCCGAACAGGCCAGTTCCAAACAGCCCAAGCGTGCCGGGTGTCTGCATTGGGGAGATAACATGGATTGTGCCAGAACCATTCGGAGCGAGTAAACTGACCCTGCCAGCTCTGCCACTGCAAACGTTATTGGTGTTACTACAAATACTGATGGAGGTCATTGTCAAGTTACTACCGGGTAAAACCATGGGGTTGGTTGCAAGGGTTCCCATGAGCGAGGCGAGCAAACTGGAGGCGCCATCATTCGGTCCCCTATTTATCATCCCGCTGACGCCGTCCGTAAATAGCCCCGGAATGTGTGGCCCTCTGGCTTCTATCTCACGGAGGAAAGGGCAGTTCATAACATTCTGAGAGGCGCAACGGACTAAGCTGGTGATCAACAGCGTCATGGTGACACCATTCATTCCAACCAGTTCAAGTTCCCAAGGATTCCTTACGGAAATGCTCGATGGTTGAAAGTGGTTTTTCGAGCTAAAACTCGCGGTAAAATTCAAAGGTCCAGTTGACGCGGTATAACTTTGGCTGGTTGCCAATGCAACCGTGGGCAAAGCTAGGGACAAAAGCGTCAACAACATTATTCTTCTCATATTTACTCCTCCCGCAGGACTTTTCTGGCCCATCTCAAATGCAAATGCACGCACAGTGAGGACTCTTTTCTGCCTGCGAGGTGGCGGTCCTCAGCATTTTTTCGCATGATACGGGGCTTTGCCTGTGCAGGGAATTACCAAGTAGGTAACGTTTTGGTGACACTGAAAAGAAACGAGGTCTATAGGTTGATGGCCGCGTGAGTGCCTGGCAAGGCGAAGGATGACTTCGTGTTCACCCAAAAGGATGGTAAACAGGTCAAAGGCTTCTACGGTCGTTGGGACAGGTTGCTCAAGGATGCTTGGAGTATCTGAACAATTGGTCCATGACTCCCGCCGGGACGCCATCGCGAGCGAAGCCGATTTGCTCGAAGCCGCCAATAAAATTGGGTTAGTCAAACGAGTTTCGGCAGAATACGGGCAGAATTCCCCCGAAAATGACCAGAACCGGGCAGTCACAAATCCCTCAGAAGTTGCAGGAACCACCGCGAATTGAGTAACTTATCTCTAGATGCGAAAGTGGCGGAATTGGCAGACGCACCAGACTTAGGATCGAATACAGGCGATTGGTGCGGGTTGGTGGACATCAAGGCGATTCGCTGTAAATCCAATCATTTCAGCGTGTTTACCAGTTCCTGACTCCAAGCGACTCCAAGCTCCATTAAGATGCACACGCTACAATTTCCGCCACAGTCGCTACAATTTCCGCAACACTCTTCACTACACTTTCTTTCGCTTCGCTTTCGGGGTTCTGGCCTTGCCGCTTCCTTCGTAACATTTTGGGAAGTGTTCTGGCGCAACTTGGCGTTTGCCCCTATAAGGGATAGTTCGTTATGTTTGGACCGGCAAAGGGCCTTCCCCACAGCGGGGCCTTCAATACTAGTTTCTGGCCAGAAAACTAGCGAACGCGCAGGTTGAGGGCCCCAATTCATGCTGCACAAATCAGCCGTTCCGGCGCCTCTTCTTGGCCTTGGCACTGCGCACTTTAGCCGCTGCCTTCGATGCCTTGGTGGCGATTTCCTTGCGTCGTTCAGGACTCAGTTTCTTGGCCCTAGCAATACCACCCCTTCGTCCCACGGCTGACAGTGCTTCGGAAATTTGATCCTCGTCGAGGGGTTTCATTCGCCAGAATTCTACTGATCACACGTCTTGACACCTTGGGGCCAAGGTAACATACTTCCCAGCCGTTCGTCCTTCCCCTCGCTCGCTGGAGATCGCACATGTCACTCAAACTTTATTTGCTCTTGTCTAGGACAGTCATGGCGCTGTTGGCCGCTTGGCTGTTCTTCGGGTTCAACGCACTAAGCTACTACTTGCTTTATGTGCTTTGTGCTTCGTTCGTGGTGATAGTGGTTTTCTACCTGCCCGTCAGGCTGACGCTCGTCTTGATCCATAGGCGAAGTTGGCGGCCACGGCGCAGTTCGTCAATCTCGCCTAGGTTGGCCGCATTCTCGTTAAACAGCTTGCCTAGGCGATTCTACACTCCGCCAATTTGCGAGAGAAGTCAGCGACCAAATTCTCAGTCATGCGTTCCCTGGATGTGTGTGTAGTGGCCGACCGGCCACGTCTACTCTTTTCAAAGTCAATGCGGCCGCATATTATCAGTGGCCGTCATGCGTTGGTCTAATCTGCGTACGGCAATGCGCACAACGTCGGCCTGATCTACGCCAAGTTTGTCTTGAAGTCTATCGATTATCTCCCAATCAGGTTCACGCAAACGGCAGTTTAGCCTTCGCAATTGCTTATCATGCTTATCATTCACGCCCCAACGTTCCCTCTTTCTCGGCACAAAAGTTGTCACGATTAATGCCTTTTTATATCCAGCCCGTAAAACGATTTTGTAAACTGAATTGACGTCATCTTAAAAAACTGTAAATTCGTAATGCAACTATTTTTTGCAATGTATGGCTAGTTGACGTACATACGACGTGCATACGGCGTACATGTTTGAAATATTTTGGGCAGCCCCTTGACGAGAGCTAATTATCTATTAGAGTTGCCATCCGAACGAAAACGTTGACGGGGATCTGCGGAGCATTTGTCATGAATCGTGACAGACGCATAGGAGCCCCGTCAATATCTTCCGAACAAGCACGAGAACCCTGGGCAGGTCGTTACATGGCGGCCATGCGGCCACGAATTGGACACTGGCTACCCACCGATCACGACGAGAAACCAAAGGGCTACGAGCACTACGGCACCGGTAGAATTTGCGGTGCAGGGATGCGGAATCCTAGGCTGCCCACTGGGAGCAGTGTTCAGCTGGCCGCCGTTCGTGGTGACAGGCCAGAGCGTTATCTACAAGCAAGCCGCGACTACCTATGATTTTTGCCACCTCCACATCAACGTCGACAAAAACAAAGTGCAATCTCGACTGGCCGGGACTCAGCTGCCGAAGGAGTATTAAACAATGAACTGGAAGAAGCTGCTTTCTGAGATGAGGGCTCGGGCGCAGGTCTTATGGGGTGTAATTATTGGAGCCGGCTACATCGCATCAGTTGCCAACTGGACGCTTAAGCCACATGCCGCTTATCGGTCAACAGGCTTGTGCACTAATCACGGGTGCCTTCGTCTTTGTCGGATCCTACCGTGTGTGGCACAGGGCCTGACTCTGGCCGAAGGGGGGTGACCGGGGGATCACCCCTTTTTTGTGATGACTTTTGTGGTGGGCTAGCCCCGAGACAACTCGGGGATTTTTAATGCTCCGGAGGCGGAAGGAGAGAGCTGATGGAGATAGTTGGCAGCATGTTTGGCAGCATCCTTGGCATCGTTGGGATAATTCTTGGATCCTGTTGTTTCGTGCCGCGCTCCTGGTCGAGCAGCATTTAGGACGGATTGCGGATTGCATGGAACGCAAAGAGGCAAACAGGTCGCACTAGGCTGCGGGAATTAACAGGCCGAAATCGCACAGTGCTGGCGCATATTGGCGCATCCTTTCACCTGGGAATATGCGAAAGTAAAGTAGTTCGGTAAGTTTGGCCAGGAGGCATTATCATGGCCAACACCGTAAAACGTGCCTACCCGTGTTGGTACACCCCATACAAAGCAGCCCTTCTGGAATTTGACCTAGGTAAACTCCCGCAGCGCATCACTGAAGCACAGCACGCCGTTATGGACCGAATGATAGTTTTGGACGGGAGAGACTGCGGCGGTTCTGAAAGTGAAGCCTTGATAAATGCGCTAATCGCGCTCAGTGACCTCCAGAAGATGGTCGAATCGGTCCAGGTAGCGCGGAATTCGGGTGATGCCCCAAGTATTACCTGATGCATACATACGCGTCGTAGGCCATGGAGCGAAAAGGTGAATAAAGTTCGCGCGGTGGAATGGAAGCGACAGCTTAAAGAATATTGGCCCCATGCGCTGATAGTCCTAACGATCCTAGCCTCTGTGTGGATGTATTTCGCTTTTGCTCCTGAGGCAAACTGATGGTCTCTCTTCCCTCGCTCCCTTTAGCCTAGCCTACCCAAGCATCACCCATCCCTGTGAACGCGCTATAAGCCATTCTGACGCAAAATTTTAGGGCGTTTAGAGCACACTTTATTGCCAGTGGCGAATTAACGTCAGTCGCGAAGATAGACGCCGTGCACCAGGGCATTGTGGAATGTCGCGACCTGAACAGCAGTCTCGTCTGTCGGTATTGCTTTCCCCGAATGGCAGGTTTCGTCGTGTAAAGCCCGTGGCGATCTGTTTCACAACCCAAGCGTTGCAACCGGCTTCGCAGAAGGGTGAATCGGACGAGGATAAACCGATTCGGCGATCACCGTGCACCAAGCAACGCACCTCGCAATAGAAGACTTGGTGGAAGCCGGCACACTCAGAACGTAAAAGCCCTACAGAAACTCGCAGGGCATTCGAGGATCGAAACCACGATGCGGTATGTCCATCCCGACGCAGAGGACATTTTGGAAATCGCTAGTGCGGTCCAGCAGGCCCGGGTCAGAAAAGTCGCTACATTTTTCGCTACAGCGCCACAGCAGGAAACAGAGAAACCGCGTAAGATGTAGAATCTAAACGTGCGAAAGTGGCGGAATTGGCAGACGCACCAGACTTAGGATCTGGCGGGTAAAACCGTGGGGGTTCGAGTCCCCCCTTTCGCACCAACAACTTGCAGCGTCTCGGCTGAAGCACCAACATCAACCGTCACCACTTTTGTCACCACTCCGCCAACATTTCTATCTTGAACAGAAGGTAGTCCACGGAGCTGAGCGAACGCCGGCTCAATTGCGTCACGCTGGGGATGAACGTATCGCATCGTCATTGTAATTGAGCTGTGACCGGCAATTCGCATCAATGTGAAGGCGTCAGACTTCTGCCCCAAATTCTGTTAAGGCAGTATGCTTCAAGCAGTAAGGTTCGAATGGCCTCACGCCAGATAGGTTCAGAGCACGCGCATGTTGCTCTTTGGCTGCGTCCTTGTTGAAGTGGCCCTCACGAGAATTGGATGGGAACACCCAGCATTCTGTAGGCCGTCCAGCGGCTTCCCAGCGACTCAACAGCGCCTCGTCCACTGTAGGCACCATCGGCAGCATTCGACGGCGAGCCTTTGTCTTGCCTTTAGCTATCTGAATTAACCCGCCCCTCCCATTGATCTAGACGTGTTCCCACCGCAGCTCAAAACACTCACCTGGGCACATGGCTTGGCCTCGGATCAAGGTTGCTACGTCGCGCCAAGGTTGTAGACACTCCGCGATGTACTGTTGCCATTCAACATCCGTTAGCACTCGGTCCCGTTGCCTCTCACCCGAGTTGATGCCTGTGACGGGCCAGATATTTGTTCACTAATTGGCGGGCCTGGAAACGCAGCTCCGGTGGAACGGAGGCAAACTCCTCACTGTTCTTGCGCCGGTATTGTCGGAGGCCACGAAGTCCCGTACGCGACTGGTGCTGCTTCTGCTCAATCTTCCTGTCGAGAGCAAGCAGCTTGCCGCGCTCCTGCCAGTACTTACGGTTGCAGGCACGGCACGTGTGCCAACGTCCATCAGGTCTGCTGCGATCCTTCGGAAAAAAACCCCAGTGGTTTCCGTGAGTGACACTTGCGGCAGAGCTTCGTCTGATCGTTGAGGGTGTAGGTTATGAACCGCATGCTTTGTCATCCCGCCCGACAAGAGTATCGGACTAAACTGGCACAGCTTGTCAGCAGGAGCAACCAATTCCGATGCAGCGAGGGCGGGTAGTGCTCTGTATCCCTCAGTGTTAGGGAACGTGGACATCAAACGAATTCAGCCTCAGTTACAGAGCGCCACACTTCGAGAATCGCTATCATGCAAGCGGCATTTCATTTCCCCCGCGTCCGACATTCGCAAGGGCAGAGCGGCCCGCAACCGAGGCATTGGCGGCGCTAGCCATAGCTAAGTTTCTAGGGCTGCTCCTAGCCAAGGCAGGTGAAGTGCCGACCTACTCACTCTTAATCCGGTTCGCACACGTTGCCGAGGCGCAGCAGTTGGCCAACTGCACTAATCGGGTTTTATCTCGATCTGACGCGGGGGCAAAGCCGGCATCGCAGGATGGTCTTTGTCTCGCCAAATCACCTGGAAACATTCGCCTTCGCGTTCGGCCCGCCATTCACTCCCATCTTCAAATTTGATTGAATAAGGAAAAAACACCCATCCCAGCACTGACTGCGCACTCGACGTGTGCGCGCCCGCTTTTTGCATTGTCTGTTCCTCCCCCGGAGCGATTGGCTTGATCACCGACCACTCGAACTGGAATGGCCGTCGCAAATCCTGCGGCGTCAGGAACATTTCCGAAATGATCGACATGTTCACGACCTTTTTGCTACCGACGTTCTTTACTGTGAGCGAAAAAGTCTCTGGATGCTTCCAGAAATCTCCTCCCGCAAATGCAACTGGACAAGCACGACTCTGTGGAGCGTACACGGTATAAGCCGCCATCATTCCCGCTTCCATGTGATCCCCCACATGGCAGTGGAACATCCAAGTGCCAGGATTATCTGCGACCATGTCCACCGTTTTCATGCTGCCGGGAAGCAGCTCTACGACATCAGTCGTATCTCTTCCATCGCTGACCGTCTCTCCATGCCAATGAGGCGTGTGCAAGTCAATCTCGTTCCCCATCGCGAGCAAGTACCAGCGCACCTTGTCACCTTGCTTCATCATTAGCCCCGGCAGGTTCCCGAAGACGAAACCGTTGATCGAATAGAACAGGCCATCTGGTTTGCCGCCCATCTCGTCGAAAATCATGAAACATGTGACGAATTCCCGGTCCACGTCTTTCGGTGATCCATCCGGATTAGCCTTGCCCTGAGCAGTAATAATGATCGGCCCCAACAATCCTTCATTTACTTCAACTGCTGGATCAACATGCGAGTGGTACCACCACACCTTTGAGCTAAGGCTCCCGGCTTGCGGTCCGCTCGCTGCAGTGGCAAACCAATGATAGATATATCGCCCTCTCGGTGGAACGAAGCCCCCATTCGCAAGTGGCAGGTAAAGGGAGCCCTCGTTGTTCTTGTCATAGCGCAACCCATGAGGGTGCATATCATGGTCGGTTTTACTACGATTTAAGAAATCGACGACGATTTCGTCCCCCACTTCTCCGCGAATTAGGGGCCCAAGAATTCCTAGCCATTGCGGCTGCGGCTTCCGCGTTGTGAAGGTGTCGTCGGTGTATTCGATGAAGCGGGTTTTCGGCCACTGAAGTTTTATAGACCACGGCTGTGGAATCACATTACCATTGAGCAGGTTGTAGCCACTCGGCGCGTAGTTCCAGGTGACATCTTCAGCTGCGATGTAGTAATGCCGAGTTGTCGCCAATGAAGTAGAAGTTAAGAGTAGAGGGAATAAGAACAGAACAAAAAGAATTCCGGAGCCCGCGAGATTCTGGCGCGCATTCTTGGCTCGTTGCAAAGTGCGATCATCGATGAGCATAGATCGTTTTTGATGGCAATCATCGACGAGCTGCTCGCTCACGGCGCGGGCGCCGCCAAGCTACACTTTCCAGTTCTGACTTGGGTCGGAGGCGACGGGGGCGTAGCCCACGGTACATTCACAAAATCAAAAAACTCGCCCATATCTGCCTGGGCCGCGTCCCTCTTGGTTAGTGCCGGCAAACCGAAGCGGCTTTCAATCAACTTCAGAATCGCAGTATAGTCGCGTACCTGATGCGAGACGAAGCTTTTCTTGGCGAACGGCGAGATCACGATCAGCGGCACACGGTAACCAGTCCACGTGAAGTCACAGAGAGGTCCGGTTGTGGAGTCGCAAGCGTCACCTGGCTGCAATCCCATTGGAGGAATGCCGTCGGGACTGGGCATCGGCTGAGGCGGGACGTGGTCGTAGAATCCTCCGAATTCATCATACGAAAAAATTAGGACGGAGTCCTTCCAGCTCGAGCTGTTCATTAGGCCATTGATAATACCCGCAGCAAAATTCGCTCCGGCTTGAATATCAACTCCACCCTGGCTATCAACGTCGGTGGGGTGTTCATCCAGGCCGGCGGTAGATGCGGGTTCGATCAACGCAACTTGCGGCAAGCTTCCATTTTGGAGGTCGATCGTATATTGCGCAATCGGCACAATATTTTGCGACAATGTTGGGCTCTGCGCTATCCGGTTCCCGTAGGTGAACTGGTTGATGTAGCTCAGCCTTTCGAGGCACT
>Ga0126370_10001040_pt1 | contig 12359 bp, 6 predicted proteins | sample PanSoiMetaPlot_3_FD_92586 | JGI IMG/M metagenome (GOLD analysis project Ga0126370, IMG submission 92586) | Tropical forest soil microbial communities from Panama - MetaG Plot_3 | ecosystem: Environmental > Terrestrial > Soil > Tropical forest > Bulk soil | place: Panama | collected 2016-02-17 | reverse complement strand
TTAAGCGGGATTTTAGTCCCAACTATGGGCGCAGCATGGAAAAGTTTCCGCCTGCGGCATTCGCCTTGCTTTGTCGGGTCGAGGCACACTGATTGTGGACGAATGAGGGCAACTCGGCAGTAATCCTCCTCGGCCAGTGTGCTTCCAGGGCCGTCGACTCCACCTCGGCCCGGCATTGAGCCATGGCTGGAGTAGAAGATCGAGGCCAAAATGCGATCTTCGACCAGATATAAGGGTTTTCTTCTTTTTGCAGGTTAATGCACCTCCCGGTGCTACTGGAACCTGAAGGCAGTTAGCGCAAACCGAAGCGGGGGATCGAAAACGCTATCTGCTGAAAGCTCGGAATCGGCCCGAACTTACGTTGTGCACCGCGATGGTTCCGCTCCATCCTTAGCCCCAAAGACTGGCCCCCACTTTGCTCGTCTTTCTACTGCACACCGTGCCCCCTTATTGCCCCAAAAATGTGCGACGGGTTTCTCCGCGTCTCAGCGTCTCATGGCGTCAATTCACAAGTCGGTTTCATCGCAAGGCAAAATCTCCCGTCCTCACGGGTCAGATTCTGCCGGAAACCAACTCTCGATATGCATCAGAAAACGGGGATCTACCGGAACATGACAGAAACAACCAATATGACCTCCCGATATGACTTCCTCGGAGGCCGCGATGAGCCCTGAACTGAACAAAATCTAATGTATCGTTGGGAGTCTAAACGGCTCGCCCGTTAACAGTTCGCCGGCCCGTTTGTACCAGGCCATGACCTCCGCTCGCTGGCGCTCATCGAATCGAGCCCTGACTTCGCTCCAAATAAATTCGAAACTGTCATGATCACCGATCGATGACACATAGTTGGCCAAGGATTCCGGGAGTGCGGGTGTCAAGCTTCTCAGATATACGTCCCATTCTGTTCTGGAACTAAGACAGGCATCCTTAAAGCGAGGCCGAATTCTACTCGTCGACTCACCCGCTATATTTTGCGTTGTGGTTCTAATGGCTAATCCTAGTTCGGCACCCTGCGGAAGCGATTTGCGTGCTACTTGTTCAGTAATCATGAAAATGAGCCAACGAGTACCCTCGTCGATCTCGAGACTATCATCCCGTGTGGCTATTGCGATTGCCCTCTCGACAGCCGCTAGACTCAACGTGCACCTCTGGAGGAGTCGTCGAAAGTTCACCTTTGTCCGATCAATCCTCTCAGGCGAAAAGTCAACGTGATAGTACTGTTTCGCTCCGGCAATCATGTCTCGCACGATGCCCCGGCAACCCTGCCTGACACACTCCTCCGCAACATCGTCAACCGAAAGCTCTATGGCATCCCACCGACCGGCAAACCAGTCGGAGCTCAGCGACATGACGAGGCTATCGATATCGTTTGACATTGGCTTGAATAACCAACTTCCTTAACATTCGTACTTCCATCGTGGCCGTTCGGGGGGTGGTTGCGTCGCGGTACGCCACCAACCTGGTGGGACGGGACAACCCATCTCCTGTGCCTCCTTGACGCCAGTTCAGCGTGTTAGCGTTAACTAGAGGGAAGCTTGGGAAGCTTAAGAAATTCCCCCAAAGCACAGGTATTTGATTTCGAGGTATTCGTCCATGCCATACTTCGAGCCCTCGCGGCCGAGGCCGGATTCCTTGACGCCGCCAAAGGGAGCTACTTCAGTTGAAATCAGACCGGTATTGATGCCCACAATGCCGTATTCGAGCGATTCGGCGACGCGCCAGACGCGCGACAAATCCTTCCCGTAGAAATAGGCGGCCAGACCGAATTCGGTCGCGTTAGCGAGTTCGACGGCTTCCGCTTCGCTTCTGAAACGGAAGAGCGGAGCGACGGGGCCGAAGGTCTCTTCGCGCGCGACGGCCATCTGCGGGGTGACATCGGTGAGAATCGTGGGTTCGAAAAAGCGCCCGCCGAGAGCATGGCGTTTTCCGCCAACCAGGACTTTGGCGCCTTTTTCGCGAGCATCGCGGATATGGTCTTCGACTTTGGCGACCGCGGCATCGTCAATCAGCGGTCCTTGCGTGGCGCCGGCTTCGAGCCCGAATGCGGGCCGGAGTTTTTCGACGGCGACGGAGAGTTTTCTGGCGAAGGCGTCATAGACCTGGTCCTGAACCAGCAGGCGGTTGGTGCAGACACAGGTCTGGCCGGTGTTGCGGTACTTCGAGGCCACCGCACCTTCGACGGCGGCGTCGAGGTCGGCGTCGTCGAAGACGATGAAGGGCGCGTTGCCGCCAAGCTCGAGAGAAAGCTTCTTGATGGTGCCGGCGCACTGGGCCATCAGAACCTTGCCGACTTCGGTCGAGCCGGTGAAGGAAAGCTTCTTGACGATGGCATTGGACGTGAGTTCGCCGCCGATCTCCTTGGCAGAACCGGTGATGACATTGAAAACGCCTTGGGGCAAGCCGGCGCGCTCGGCAAGTTCGGCCAGGGCCAGCGCCGAAAAAGGCGTCTGCGCGGCGGGCTTCAGCACGACGGTGCAGCCCGTGGCGATTGCCGGTCCGGCTTTGCGGGTAATCATGGCCAGGGGAAAGTTCCAGGGCGTGATGCAGGCCACCACGCCAATGGGCTGCTTCAAAACCACGATGCGCTTGTCGGCTTGATGGCCGGGGATGGTATCGCCGTAAACACGCTTGGCTTCCTCGCCAAACCATTCAAGAAACGCGGCGGCGTAAGCGACTTCGCCCTTCGATTCGGAGAGAGGCTTGCCTTGTTCGAGCGTCATCAGGCGGGCGAGATCATCCTGATTTTCCATCATCAGATCGAACCAGCGCCGCAGCACCGCGGCGCGTTCCTTGCCCGTCTTCCTGGACCAGGCGGGAAACGCGGCGTTGGCGGCGTCAATGGCGGCGCGGGTTTCAGCTGTGCCGAGTTTGGGAACCGTGCCGAGGATTTCTCCGGTGGCCGGGTTGTCCACGTTGATTGTGGCGTTTTGTTGCGAAGCGACCCAGGCGCCATCGATGTAGCAGGATTGGCGAAACAGGCGCGGATCCTTGAGACCGACGGCGCTGGCGGAATTGGAGACAGTCGTACTCGACATTGCGATACTCCCTAGCTGTTCGATGTTGCGAAGTGCGGTTGAGGTGCGGGGCTGTCGGAAGCGTACGCCAAAGCAGCTTCCAGGACGTCGAGGCCTTCGTCGAACTGCGCGTCGCTGACCACGAGCGGCACCAGAATGCGCATGACGTTGCCATAGGTGCCGGCAGTGATCGTTATCAGGCCGTGTTCGTAACAATATTGGGCGATTTTCTTTGTGGCTTCGTCGTTGGGTTCGCGAGAGGAGTGGTCTTTCACCAGTTCGATGGCGCACATGCCGCCAAGACCGCGCACGTCACCGACGACCGAGAACAGCTTCTTCCAGGATCTGCCGCGCTCGTCGAATTTGCGGCCGAGTTGCGTCGAGCGCCCGAGCAGTCCCTGCTTTTCAATGATGTCGAGGGCGGCGAGGGCGGAAGCGCAAGCGAGCGGGTTTCCACCGAATGTGCCGCCGAGGCCGCCAACCCCCGCGGCATCCATGATTTCCGCGCGTCCCGTGACGGCGGCTAGAGGCAGACCGCCCCCGAGCGATTTTGCACTGGTGATCAGGTCGGGTTCGACGCCGTAGTGCTCAATGGCGAAATATTTTCCGGTGCGCGCGATGCCGGACTGCACCTCGTCAGCGATGAAAAGGATGCCATGCCTGCCGCAGATTTCCTTGATCATGCCGTAGAACCCTTCGGGGGGTGCGACGAATCCGCCTTCGCCCAAAACCGGTTCGGCGATAACGGCTGCGACCGATTCCGGAGCGACGACGCGCTTGAAAGCGTCTTCGAGCGCGCTTGCGCAGGCCAGTTTGCAAGCCGGATAAGTGAGACCGTACGAGCAGCGGTAGCAGTAAGCGTAAGGCAAGCGGTAGACATCGCCTGGAAACGGTGCGAAGCCGGCTTTGTAGGGATGCGTCTTGCTGGTGAGCGAAAGCGCCATCATCGTACGGCCGTGGAAGGCGTCGTTGAAGGCGATGACGGCGGGGCGCTTGGTGTAAGCTCGGGCGATCTTGACCGCGTTTTCGACGGCTTCGGCTCCGGAATTGACAAGCAGGGTTTTCTTGGCGAATTTGCCGGGCGCGAGCGCATTCAGTCTTTCGGCCAGAGCGACGTAGCCTTCATACGGCGTGACGCTGAAGCAGAGGTGCAGGTAGTTTTCAAGCTGCGCGCGGATGGCAGAGTCCACCTCCGGCGGCCGATGGCCGGTGTTGAGGCAGCCGATGCCGCCGGCGAAATCGAGGTAGCGATTGCCGTCGACGTCTTCGATTGTGGCGCCTTCAGAACGCGCGACGAAGACCGGCGTCGCGTGGTAGGGTCCGCGCGGGACGGCGGCTTCGCGGCGTTGCATCAGGGCGCGCGACCGGGGGCCGGGGATCTCGGTGCGAAGTTGAATCGTCTTCATAAAAGTTCTCTCAGCGGATTTTTAGTACCAGCCGATCGGCGTCTCGTCGAGGTTGACGAAAACCTGCTTGGTCTCGAGATATTCCTCAAGCCCCCAGGGGCCCAGTTCACGGCCGAAGCCCGATTGCTTGTAGCCGCCCCAGGGCGCTTCCACGTAAGTCGGCTGCATGTGGTTGACCCAGATGATTCCCGCGCGCAGCGATTTCACGACGCGGAAGGCCTTATAGATGTCGCGCGTCCAGACGGCTCCGGCCAGGCCGTACGGAGTATCGTTGGCGATTCGGACGGCGTCGGGTTCGCCGTCGAAGGGAATTACGCTGGCGACCGGTCCAAAAATCTCTTCCCGCGAAATCCTGGCGCCGTTGTCAACGTCGTAGAAAATGGTCGGTTCGAGGTAATAGCCCTTGCCGATTTGTTTGGGGCGGCCTCCGCCGATGGCGGTTTTGGCTTCCTTCTTGCCGAGATCGAGGTAGCCGCTGACGCGGTCGTATTGCTCCCGGCTGACGAGCGGCCCCATCTTGGTCTCGCGTTCGAGCGGCGGGCCAAGCTTGATGCGCTTGGCTTTCTCGGTCATGGCTTCGACGAACTTGGTGTAGATCTTTTTCTCGACCAGGATGCGGCTCCCGGCCGAGCAGACTTCCCCTTGATTGATAAAGACGCCAAAAAGCGCGCCGTCCACGGCGGCTTCCCAATCGGCATCGGCGAAGAAAACGTTGGGCGATTTGCCGCCGAGTTCCAGCGTGACGCGTTTGAGCGTGTCCGCAGCGGATTTGACGATGATCTTGCCGACGGCGGCGCTGCCGGTGAAGGCGATCTTGTCCACTGCCTCGTGCGCCACCAGCGCAGCGCCGGCGGTTTCGCCGAAACCGTTGATGATGTTCACAACGCCCGCAGGAAGACCTGCTTCTTCGAAATAGTTCGCGAATTCAAGGGCGGTTAGCGGAGTTTGCTCGGCGGGCTTGAGAACGCAACAGCAGCCGGCGGCAATTGCCGGAGCCAGCTTCCACGCCGCCATCAACAGTGGATAGTTCCAGGGGATGATTTGCCCTGCGACGCCTACCGGCTCTTTCATGGTGAAGCTGAGGGCGTTGGCCGGGACCGGATTCACGTGGCCGGTGACCTTGTTGGCGAGGCCGCCATAGTATTCAAAGCAGGTGGCGACGTCGGAGATGTCGTATTCGGCTTCGACGATGGGCTTGCCGGAGTTGCGGCATTCTAGCTCCGCCAAGGCGGCGGCGTTCTGGCGGATCTTTTCGGCCAGCTTGAAAAGGATGCGGCCGCGATCCTGGGCCGTGGTTTGTGGCCAGGGACCGGAGTCAAATGCGCTGCGCGCGGCTTTCGCGGCGCGATCCACGTCCGCGGCCTCGGCCGCGGCCACGTGGGCGATGACCTCTTCGGTCGAGGGATCGTAGACCGGGAAGGTCTTGCCGGACGCGGCAGGTTCCCACTTGCCGTTGATGAAATTCTGGTAAGTTCTAACTCCCGCTGTTGCACCTGTGGACATAATACCCTCCTGCTGCCAAGAGCCTTTCAAGCCGCCGCTTTCCAGGCCGTTTTGCGGCGGCCGTAGACGTAAAAGAAAAATGCCGCAGCTCCTATAAAGAAGATGGTGCCACCCACCATCCACGTTTCATAGGAAGCCAGCGACGAGATCTGCTGTGCCGGAAAAAAGGCCAGGGCGATGCCGAGCGTCGTGGTCAGCAATCCGCTGATGCCGGCGACGAGAAGGGTTTCTTGGCCATAACGCGCGCGCTTGAAATCGGCGGCAAGCGCAATCTTGATGAGGGCTCCGAACATGTAAAGGAAAGGAACCAGCTGCAACACAACCGCCAGGGAAAGCATGCGCTGAAACGATTCCTGTACTCCGGAGCTCACGAAATTCATGAACACCAATACGAGCGAGACGCCGGCATGGACAAGAAGCGCGGCGTAGGGCGTCCGGTACTTCTGATGGATGCTGCCGAGCCACCGCGGCATGTAGGAGTCGAGTCCCGCAACGAACGGGATGCGCGCCGATCCGCCGAGCCAAGCCGATCCGATGCCGGCGATAGACAAGCTCAGCAGAAACGCGAATGGTGCCACGATCCATGGGACCCCAACGCGGCCGGCCATGCGGGTCACGGCTTGCACGATGCCCTGCAGCACGCTGATTTCCGACTTGCTGACCGCGACGAGCAAGGTGAGCGTCGCGCCGATATAGAGGAAGCCAGAAAGCACGCCTCCCCAGGCGACCGCTCCCGGCAAGGTTTTCCGGGGCTCCTGAATTTCGTCGCCCATGATGGAAGCAAGTTCAAGACCCACCAGGCCGAAACAGATGACGCCGAAAGAATTGAGAACGAAGCGGGGATTAGCGGGAATCTGGAAGTCCGCCCAGGTAACCGAGGTGCCAAATCGCGTCCACACAACCAAGCCAAGCCCCATCAACAGGGCGGCGGCTATGAACGTGCCGATTCCGCCGATGTTGTTGATCCATTTGCCCACGCCTAGACCCACGATATTAAGCAAGACCAGAAAGATGAGCAGCGTCAGACAAGCGCTTAGCGCAAAGGCTTTGTTGTCGGCGAGCGCTTCATGACCGGGGCCCAGCGCAAAGACGGAAACGCCGACAAAATAAAGCAGCACTGTGGGTACGTACATCATGTTGTTTGTCCAGTAGCACCAACCGGACAAGAAGCCGTGGAAGTCGCCAAAGACCTCCTTGGCCCAGAGGTAGACTCCGCCTTCGCCGGGATAGCGGGCGGCCAGCTCGATGACCGCAATTCCCTGCGGAGCAAAAAAGAGCAGCAATGAGATGACCCACAGCCAAATCGTTACGCCGCCATTGGCCGCAATGGAAGGAACGACGTTCAGATTGAACACGGCAACGACGAACAGCAGCACCAGGTCGCGCTGGCCGAGAACTCGTTTGAGATGCGGCTGGGATTCCGCGGTATTCCGTTCTTCGGTCAACGTTGTTCTCCGAAAACTCTCCGCGGAATCACCCGTAAGCGCCGCAAGAACCCGGCCTAACGCGTCAGTGGGCCGCCGCGACCGTGACCAGGCCGCGCTCCGCCTGCGCCTTGGCTAAAGCGGGAGCGATCTCGTCGAACACGGCCAGGTGGGTGTCGATATCGGCCTCGGTGTGCTGCACCGAAATGGTCCACTGCTCGTCCCACCAGTAGGGTTGCGCCAGCACGCCGCGGTTCACCATCGCGAACCAGTAGTGGCGCCAGAGGTCGACATCGATCTTGGTCCAGTCGCGGTAGTTTTTGATCTCCTGCGCGTAGAGCATGAGCGCGCCGTTCACTCCGGCGCTCGCGACATAGGCTTTCAGCCCGACTTTCGCGACGATTCGACGATAACCTTCTGTGAGCTTCTTGCTGAGCTTCGCGACATGCGCGTAGTTGTCGCGGGTAAGGACTTCGCGGAAGGCGGCGAGCCCGGCGGCCATGGCGACACGGTTGGTGTTATAGGTGCCCCCGTGAAAGACCTTATGGTCGGAGATGAGGCCCATCACCTTCTTGCTGGCACCAAAGGCGCCAAGCGGCAACCCGCCTCCGATGGATTTCGCCAGGCAGATCATGTCCGGCTTCACGCCAAAGTAGTCGCTGGCGCCGCCCCAGGCCAGCTTGGCGCCGGTTTTTACTTCGTCAAAGATCAGCAATGAGCCGTTGGCGTCGCACAGTTTGCGAAGCCCTTCAAGGAAGCCCGCCTCGGGCATACACAAACCGACGTTCATTAGAATCGGTTCGAGAATAATTGCGGCGACCTGTCCCGGATATTGTTTGAAGCGGTTTTCTACGCTTGCGAGATTGTTGAAGGTAGCGATGAGGACGTTATCCACCGCGGCTTTCGGAACGCCGCCGCCACCGGGCACGGAATTTGGCGCGTCGATATCTCCGTATTGATCCTCTTTGGGCTTCACGCTGACGAGCGCCGTATCGTGCAGGCCGTGGTAGGAGCCTTCAAACTTGATGATTTTGTCGCGGCCGGTGGCGGCGCGTGCAATGCGGCAGGCGTGCATGGTGACTTCCGTGCCGCTCGAGCCGAAGCGCACCATTTCGACCGGATAGCGAGCGCAGATCTCTTCCGCAAGCTCCCATTCCTGATCGTGGGGCATGCCGAACGTGGTGCCTTGGTCCAGTTTTTCCTTGACGGCTTTGACCACCGCCGGGTGGCAGTGCCCGGCCATTAGCGCGCCAAAGCAAAGGTTGTGGTCGATGTATTCGTTGCCGTCGATGTCGTGAATCTTGCTGCCTCGCCCATCCTTCACAAAAATGGGATAGGGCTCGTAATGGCGATAGTTGCTGGCTACTCCCAAAGGAATGCGCTGCTCGGCGCGCTGGTGGGCCGCGGCCGACTTCGGCGTGCGCTTCCTATAGAGCGCAAGCTCTTTTTCGAGTGCTTCATACGACATGGTATTTCTCCGAACCAAGCGCGCCGTTTCCTGACGACCCGCTCCTTGCAGGTCTCTTCCCTGCCGTCAGTGTGCTACGAGAGTCGTTACGCCTTTTCGAACGTGCAGAAGCGCGGCCCGAGGGACCGCGCTAATAGGTTGTTCCACCTAGAAGGACAATTTCAAGGCGAACTGAATGAGGCGCGGATCGCGCGCGCGCTTCACACGGCCGAAATCCGTACCGTCGGTCGTGTTGCCATCCGGCTGGAAAAATTGCGCGTGGTTGAACGCATTCAAGAAATCCGTGCGGAACTGCAGTTTGAAGCGCTCGCTAATGGGCGTGACCTTCATGACGGTGAAATCCCAATTGTTAATGCCGGGTCCGCAGCAAATCGTGCGCGGAGCGTTGCCGATCGTACCGGGCGGCACGGTGTCTTCCGTGAAAGCGTCGGGATTGAAACCGGCGTTGATGAGCGTGCAGGTAGAGGGGTCGGCGCCTGTGCCTGCGGCACAGGTCAGCTTGCGCGGATCGATCTTATGAAATGGAGCCGCCACATTGGGCTGTCCCGGCGTTTCGAAGTCGAAACTGGACTGCAACTCGATGTCATCCTGTTCTGTAATGCGAATCGGAAAGCCGGACTGGAACGTGGTAATGCCGGACATAGCCCAGCCGTTCAGGACCTTACCCTTGAATCCCTCATACTTCGGAACTGGCAGTTCCCAGTAGTAACTGAAAACAAAACGCTGGCGTGCGTCGAAAAGGGACAGCGCGCGATTACGTCGCGGATTTACGGGATCAACTAGACTTTCGAACGTCGACGAATTGTCGATGGATTTGCCGAGAGTATAGGCACCCGTGAACTGGAGCCCATGCGAGAAACGCTTTTCAACGCTGGCCTGAAAGCCATTGTACGAAGAATTGCCGATCGTATTCTGAGTAAAGATGCTCGAAAAAACGTCGATCCCGTCCGGTGGGCAGCCTTGAGCCGTAAGCGGATCGCAGAGTGGCGAAGAATACGGCCGAAGACCCGGCAGAGTAATTTGTGTATCGGCGGTCGGAGTGAAAAGGCAAGCCGCAGGTGCGTTCACGATGGGACAAGGAATGTTAGGTCCGCCGGGTGTGGGACCAGGAATGTAGGGCATGTGAAAGGGCGTTCCCTTAGGCAGGATGAACGAATAACCGGTGTCCGCGAAAAACGGTCCACACGATAAATCCGAGTTTCCAGTCGAGTCCGAGAGCGCTTGCAGGTCCAGACAGGTATTCGGGTTTCCCGGATTCAAGTCTTGCGAAGCGAGAAGGCGATGACCCTGGCGTCCCACGTAGGAAACCGTCAGAACCATGTCCTTGGCAAGCTCGCGCTGAATGGTCAAGTTGTATTGCTCCGCATATTGTGTCCGCGGATTCTTGGCCGCCTGCCCGAAAAGCAGGATGGGTCGAAACAGTGACCAATCCACAGGTTGTCCGCGCGGCGGGTTGAGAATGCCGTTGAATGGATTGGGAAAAGCGGTAGCGCCGTCCTGGCCGAGAAATGGTGTGTTGAACTGAGTATTGAAGACGAAGGTGCTGCCGCCGAACGGCGGTTCCGCGCTGAACTGTTCGAGTACTAACTGTTCGACAGGATTATAAAAGATGCCGAAGCCGGCACGAACGGTGGTTTTCTGGTTAGGACTCCATGCCAAGCCGATGCGCGGCGCAAACGACTTGTAGTAGGTTTCTGACAGCCCATTGGGAACACCCGCATCACCGGGGACAACCAAGCCCACGGGGGTCACGCCCGTACTGTTGCAGTCTCCCAACCCGAAAAGAGGACTCTTGTCAGAGAGTTGGCAAGGATAGACAGTGGAAGTCTGTCCGGGGCGAAACGTCTGAACCTTCTGTCCAATGTCAGTGAGCGGCGTATTCAGCTCCCAACGCAGACCGTAATTCAATGTAAGGCTGGGTTTGATCTTCCAACTGTCTTGAGCGAATAGGTAAACGGACTTTGTACGCACCAACTCTTCCTGAGCTGAACCTTGTCCGTATTCGTCTGGGACACCCAACAGGTAATTGGGAAACAGATTCTGATACCCCGGATCATTTGGCCCACCGCCAAAGTAGAAATACTGACCGTTAATATCGAAGAACAGCGTCTGATCGAATTTTTGGTAGCGAACATCTGCGCCGAATTTCAGGTCATGTCGGCCTATCGTCTTGCTGAAATTATCCGACCATTGGAAGGAATTCCCAACTTGCGGAAGTTCGCCTTCAAAGTTATTCCCGACGTTGAAGCCGCCGGAAATGTTGATAAAGGGAACGCCCTCACGGCTCGCACCGAGATTAGGATGGATTCCCAAGTCAGGATTATCAGGATCCGCGAAGCAATTTGCAGCCGGAACCGTCACGCACGAGTCCTGCACCAGCGCCGTGTGCTGAGGGTGAAGGAATGTCCCCTGGCCTTCGCGGAACATGTTGAATCGCGCTTCGTTGACCGCCGTAGCTCCGATTCGCCAAGTGTGATGGATATTGATCTGTTGAATTCGCTCGTCAGTCAGATCACCGAATCCCGGCAAGTTCGCTCCGCCGGCCTGAAAACGGGCGAACGGCTTCGCAAGATAATGGTCTGTCAGATAGTAGTAACCGCTCAGGTCTTGGTTCTTTGTCAGTTGGTGGTCCATCCGCAAGTCGAAGTGGTTGCTTCTCTCGTGTCCGAGCGGCACGCCTTGAAAGGAGGTATCGCCAAGGTTTGCATGCGGAACAAACTGATTCAACAAATCGAGTGCAGTTTGGTCCATGCAAGATGTCGGAATCTGATTACCGGGAAAAACATCGGAATACTGTGTGCCATCGGGGATGGGGGAATTCCGACCAAGCGCAGCCAGGCATCCAGGTCGGTTGTTAAGAATGTTCGCGTTGCTCAACGTACCGGAGAATGGATCGCCGGCGGAAAAATTGCCCGCTCGTTCGTCGTCAGACGGCACGGTGACTACGTCCCCGGATGAACCGCGACGAACACGGTTTCCCTCATAGTTTACAAAGAAGAACGTCTTGTCCTTTTTGACAGGCCCGCCGAACGTAAAACCAAACTGGTTCTGCAGATAGTCAAGTTTTTCCGTATCAAAGAAGCCTTTGGCGTTGAGGTCTTTGTTGCGAAAGTATTCGTAGGCGCTCCCGTGCCAATCATTCGATCCCGACTTCGTAACCACATTGACCACCGCGCCCGAATTGCGCCCATATTCTGCATCAAAGGTGTTGGTAAGCACCCGAAACTCTTCAATCGCATCGGGTGAAGGCTGAATTGCAGGTAAACCGGCGAAGAGATCATTGCCATCACCGCCGTTTACGGTGAAATTGTTGTCGCGGCCCCGGCCGCCGTTCACACTCACGACGCCCGCACGATCGCTGCCATAAACAGAATCTAGTCCGACTTGAGACTGCACACCCGGTTGAAGCTGCAGCAGTTGATAGGTGTCGCGTTGCGCCAAGGGCAGGTTGCTCACGGCGCGATCATTTACGACGGCACCTAATTGCGTGGAAGTGGTGTCCACCAGGGGGGCTGCGCCGCTGACCTCAACCGTCTCAGTGGCA
>Ga0126370_10001039_pt1 | contig 12361 bp, 15 predicted proteins | sample PanSoiMetaPlot_3_FD_92586 | JGI IMG/M metagenome (GOLD analysis project Ga0126370, IMG submission 92586) | Tropical forest soil microbial communities from Panama - MetaG Plot_3 | ecosystem: Environmental > Terrestrial > Soil > Tropical forest > Bulk soil | place: Panama | collected 2016-02-17 | reverse complement strand
CGTCTTAACGTGAACGGCTCTCCCAACAACGGATCAATTGGAAATGATATCCGACGCCATTTGCGCAACCTGGCAGCACTGAGAGCAAAAGATAAAATCAGCTATTTTTTGCCGAGAAGCAAGATTAAAATCAGGGCGACGATAGTAAACATCTCGGCACCCGTGGCGAGACTGGCTCAAAAAGCAATCTGCAAGCTATGCCTCACGTTTGGTTATCCTCTGCCTCCTTGGCTCCGAAGTCGCTACATCTTAACAGTTTATGCTAAAGCCATAAGAAAATATGTTCCCAAAAGCTACCTCGGTCGAGTCATTATTTTCACATGCGAGGGAAACCTATTTGCCCTTCAAAGCTGGGACTCCCTTGCGCTAGAAGGGATCCACGTACACGAAATCCCTGGTCATCACGAAAACATACTCAAGGAACCGCACGTAGGGGTATGGGCTGAGAAGTTAAAAATTTGCTTGCAAAGCGTAAACGAATAACACTTTGAGATGACCGAAGACTTCGCGGAAATGGCATCCGTGAAATGGCCAGCAACCCAAACACGGTAAGAAGAAACAGAACGGTAAGTTAACTCATCGCGGATCGATATTATGCAGGCAAAATTCTCGTATCACGTACCATTGGATGAAAAAGACGTTCACGTGTGGTTTGTCGATTTGCGTATTGCCAGTTCATCTATTCGTCCGCTGAATAATGTCCTCTCTTGTGCTGAGCATCGTCGGAGCAAAAAATTTAAGTTTGAAAAAGATCGCACGAAATACGTCATCGCGCATTCAGCTCTGCGGCATATTCTCGCCGGCTATCTTGAGTTAGATCCTTCGCAATTGGAGTTCCGCGAAGGGCCCTATGGAAAACCAGAGTTGGTTTCGAATGCGCAAGGCGAACCACTAAATTTTAATTTATCTCATTCTCACGAAGCCGCTCTCGTTGCCGTAACGCTTGAACGCGATATCGGCATCGACATCGAGTACATCAAGCGCGACTTTCAATGGCAGGAAGTCGCAGAGCGATTTTTCGCCCCGGGAGAAATCGCGCGCCTGCGCGCGCTACCAGAAGAGAAACAACACCGAGGGTTCTTCACCTGTTGGACTCGGAAAGAAGCCTACATCAAGGCCAAAGGAGGCGGTCTTTCGATCCCGCTTCAGGACTTTGAGGTTTCTCTCTTTCCCGACGAGCCGGCATCACTAATAAGTTGCATCAGTGACCCGGAAGAAACAACGCGTTGGTCGTTGGCCGAAGTCGACGCGGGTCCGGACTACGCGGCAGCTGTTGCCGTCCAGGGACATGGATGGCGTCTCAAATGCTGGCGCTGGAATGAAAATATTGGTGCCGGAGGCGGGACTTGAACCCGCACAGGGTTGCCCCTACCGGATTTTGAATCGCAAAAGTAGCGAAGCTGTAGCCTAAATCGCCCTACAAAACCCAAGCATTTCAAGCCCGAATCGTTGTCTTCGTAGGCAGCATTTGGGGCTTGGTGTTTCTGGCGTGCGGACGATAGGCGGAAAATTTGAGGGAGCGTTTCTAGACTGTAGGAGTCGAACCCACGGCCTCTAGAGTGCGATTCCAATCAGGGGATGAAACGAACCGAGAAGACCCAGGCATTCCCAATGATCTTGCTTACATACCAATTCGGTTGTTGGACGTGCTTGGGTCTCTTGGGAGGCAGTTCACGGACAGAAGACGGACAGTGAAAAATCGCAACCCCGGCACGAGGATTTTCAGTCCTGTTACCGTACTGGGACTATGCGACACTATCCGTCGCTAGGCATCTGTTGAACTGCTCGGGGGCGCGGGATAACAATCAGCCCCGTCCAAAGGGCAAAGGATGGAGTACTCCTGCTCTTTTCCACAGCCTTTTAGGTTGATGGTATATTGAGTGAGTTGCATGTGCCACGGGGCAGTGTAGCCAGGCGCATGGGCCATTTCCCGCGACATCACAGTTGGCGTCACTGTTGGGCAATTCATCTCAGCTTTCCCCCGGCTCGCCGCCGTCTGCATTGCGCTCGGTTGAAAACTATCAAGCCATTGGGCTTGGACGGTGGCGCATCCCATCATGCCCAGCACACCAATGAGCGCCAGAATTATGAACGAGTTCGACATCTCTGATCCTCCTTTCACTGGTCACTGTTCACTGATCGCTTATCCTGACATGAAAGAGACGGTAATGAAAGTAAAAGTGACTACACGTGAATTTATCCGTTTGCTTCAAGCGGCAAAGGAGTTTGATCAACAGTTCCCGTGGCTCGGTCAAGTCGTCTGGTTACTTCTCCTACCCTCGGGGATAATTGAAATTCCTCGCCCTTTGGCGAGAGGAATCATCGCGGCGGCGCGATTAGTCCAGAAAGCCGTGAAGTAAAAATCTCCTGGTGGTCAGGCTGGATTGATAAGATTCTTATGCGTGACCCCGATGGCACCGGACCACGTGAGTGAGAGACTCAGACGCATGGCCGCTTCAGAAAAGTAGCCTGTCCCCTTAAAACTCTTGCCTACTTGTCGTAGACGATTGTGTTGTTGACCTTCACGCCTTGAGTGTTCGTTCCCTGCACGGTTTGGGTTCTCGTCTTGCCGTCGCGGGAAAAAACGGATCGAATTGTGGTCGTGACTTTGCCATCCTTCTTGTTGACGATCTCGATTGTATATTCATCAATTTTCCTCAGCACGGCTGTATCCCGGTTCGGATCGCCTTTGACCGGATTGTCCTTTCCGTCAAACTTGCCGCTCCACTCGTTGTGAGTGGGCTTGCCTTCTGCGTTGACTCCATCGTTCGTAAATCTAAGCCCCCCTTCTATCGCGTCGATCTTGCTAAAGTTGGGTCCTTTGGGTGGCGGACCCGGATCGTACTTCGACTTCGCGAGGTTCAGTTTCCAGTTTCCACTGAACACGTCTGCTGCAAACGACTCGGTTACGGCGAAATACAAAACAATCGTTGCTAAAACAAATATTCTTCGGCTCATTGGCGATCCCCCTTTCTCAAACCAGTCGAGTGAATTGCGCCGGGCCACAATTATCCGTTGGTCACTAACTGACTGATAGGGATTTGCTTTCAGCTTCAGAGATCAAGAACTCAACAATTACCCTCAGTAATCGCCTGTCACGCGGAGTTTAAGAGCCGAAAGGCGCCGCCGAAATCCCGAATCAGCCTCACACGCCCTATTTTGGGCCGGACACTATCCGATATGGGGTCTTATGTCAACTTCGGCCTGATTTGCGAACGAGGCTGAGCTTCCGCCAAGGTGAATCTAGTTGTCAGGTCCTGATATTTGCTATTCTCAACAGCGGAAAACGATTGCATAAACAAACTTTCTTTAAACGACGCGTGCCGAGATAGTGTAAGGGGAGACAGAACTTAAGAATCCTATTCGCGGAACTTTCTTCACCTGCTGCGCCTCGGCGGGAAAGCAAAGCGCAAATACGATCAGCACAACGAGGAATTGGGGGCTTCACGGTACCGGAGAAAATCGGACTGAAAACGGTTACCGTCTATCGCAAAGCCGTGGACTCCGTCAACCAGATTCAATGTCACTTGTTTAGCAGATGAGCGGCGAAGACGTTTTGCCCGGTGCTCGACCCGGAAACGACTTGATCGCCTATCTATTACCCTGTTGTAAGCCATTGCTCTACAAAAATTTTGCAACCACTGTTGCGCGAACTGTCCGCGTCTCAAAAACCGTTTGTAACCGGACAAGCCGCGTTGGATAACTCCCATGATGGGCCTAACCGTTCGTTGTCGAAATCGGTTTACCGTATCCGAAAGAACTAAAACACGATAATGTTTTAATGGGACCGCCGATGCGGAGGTGAGAGAGCTATGATGAAAACGATTCGTATGATTTGGCGTAAACTATCCGGCCTACATAGAGAGAGCCAACCAGAAAATGCAGAAGACTTGAAAAACTTGTACTTTCGATACGCGACCGACTATTACGTGGCCGGACGGTTTGCGTTCTTTGCTCGGTCCATGCCTACCGCCGGCAATTTATTTCACCATGCAGTCGAGTTATACCTCAAAGGTAGTTTAATTCACGAGCTGAACGAAAAAGGAAGAAAGAACTTAGGCCACCGCCTAGAACGTATCTGGCGTCGATTCAAGCAAAGCATTCGAGAACCAGGACTGGACCGTTTCGACGGTGTCATCACTGCGCTAGATAGCTTCGAGAATATAAGATACCCGGAAAAAACCGCCAGATTAGGGGCGGGGCTTGGGTTTTCGTTAGCTGCGCCCGGCCCCACTCTTCTTGGTTCATTCAAAGACAAAACACCTCAATACACTATTATCATTCATCAGATTGATGAATTGGTTGCTGAGCTTGTCAAGAAATCTGCCCTGAATCCGCATTTTCTAAAAGTTAGAATAAGTGAGGGGGAGAAAATTTATTTGACGAGAGACAACCCAACAACAATTTGGTAATCTCAATTCTTGACGGGTCTGATTACAACAACAAGATCGAAGTAGGTGTTTGGTCGCTTGGGAAGCAGTTCACGGACAGAAGACGGACAAATCCTCGTGGCGGAAAAGCAAAGGCCCCAAGTTTCAACCGGGGGCCTTTTTTCGCCTCTGGCGGAGCGTCGTCAATGGTGGGCAACAAGTCGGCCGGGATTTAGTAAGATGGCATATTGTAGCGGTTGCCTACTTTGAAACGCACAATAGCCTGCGTTAACCTATACCTAATGCAAAAACCTGTCTCGATACTCTCTCGGTTTCTGAGTGCAATTGTGGGATTGTTAGTCGGCGGAGTTGTAGGAATGCTCGCTTTGTATTTCCTTATGCTTCTGGTGCGTTCGGATTTCGGACTAGACAATGTTCGTCCCGGTGCCACGCAAAAGAGTCAGGAAACCGAAAACCCAACAGAAAGCCTACGATAAGGAAAAGAAAAGACGAAATGTTCCTATATCACCCGAGCTGCAGACTGTGCTGAACGAATTGAAGGCAGAGCAGAAAAAAGTTTCGAGCATTTCGGGCCGAGTGTTCACGCGCCATGGGCGGCCAATTAAGAGCATACGAACGGCGTTCGAGGAAGCGAGAAAAAAAGCCGGCATAGAAGACCTCCATTTTCAGGACTTCCGGCATACATGCATAACCCGTTGGGCATCACAGGGAATACCGCAGCAGGCTATAATGGCTGCGGCTGGTCATCACTCCATTCAGCAAAACAATGACTACACCAACATGAAAGACACCCATTTAAAACTAGCCTTTCAAAATTCAACGCCCGTTATACAAGAAGCACCTCTTGAACCTACTGGGAATGTAAGTTATTGAAATTCAAGTGTGCCGGAGTGGTGGAATGGCAGACGCGCCGGACTCAAAATCCGGTAGGGGCAACCCTGTGCGGGTTCAAGTCCCGCCTCCGGCACCACATAATTCAATAACTTACGCGGTGCATCTATCATTCCATCCTCTTTCTCATTCTGAAATTGTCCGTTTATAGTCCGCGTTTTCACTTTCCGATGTCTTCACTAGCGGACATAAATTCAAAAGGGTAAGCGGTGCTATATTGGGTGGCGTACATAGGCGGCTGGAAGTCGGATAAAACCGACATAAGTCAAAGGCAGTTTTATCACTTCGTTCAGTCTCATTGCCGTTTCGTAAAGTGCAATCAGAACACGTTGTGCCGGTCGCTTCATGTTGCCAAGAAGCGCGCGGTATTCGTCTTCGGAAGCAATCCGATCACGCTTACGCTCCTTCTCGCTTTTTATCAGGCTATTCTTTTCCTTGCTTTTGAATTTCGGTGCAACTTCGATGATTTCATCATCCTCCGCCATGTTCAGCGTGAAACGCAAAAATGCCAGCTCTCGGTTGACGGTGACAAACGAAACTGTTTTGACTTTGCCATCGAGCATCACTGGCTTTCCATGCGTCAGAACGGGGTCCTGGAGTCTCTTTGCCCTGTACTCCATAATGTTACTGCGCTTAATCTCTCTTAACAGCATGTCTCCAAAAAACGCTTTCAGCATCTTGTATGATAGTTTCTCGCGCTCGACTCCGCCGGCGTGTTTTTCCGGGTCCACTTTCTTCGCAAAGTATTCGTCCGCCCATTCAGAAAAAGTGTAACCCCTTTTCTCGTATTCTCTCTCGGCATCAAAGTCCTTGCCATTGCCTTTGATATTGTCCGCCAGCAACAGCGCCAACGCTTCCTTGGCTGCTTCGAGATTGCCGCCCAATGGAAAAACCCTGCGCTTTCGCTTCAGCTTGCAAGTAAAAATACCGTAATACTTCGAGCGCCGCTCACCGGCCGCTGTTTGATAACAGCGCTCGTACAGATGCGGCACTCTCTTCACTCTTTTGATTTGGTCCATCTTTTCCTCCTTTGTTTCTTTGTCTTCTTTCCCCTCTTCATCTCCGCCAGCTGTTGCAGAGCTTTGATATACAGCCCTCTGGGTTGGTGTGCTCCGGTTTCCCAGTCCGCGACAGTTACACGGTTGGCACCTATCTCCTCGGCAAACTGTGCTTGGGTAAGTCCCAGAGACTTCTATTTCAAATTAGTAAACAGACCTTCATTAACATTCCCGTGGGTCGTGCGTCTAATGACGAAAAAGCAAAAGGGAGGTTCTATGAATGGCAAACTAAAAAGCGTTGCTTTAGGCAGTTTAGTTGCGAGTTCTTTAATGCTGGCGGCCGTACCAGCGATGGCACGCGACTGGAACTGGTTTGACCGTCATCATCGATGGGATCATGCCAGAGACTGGCGATGGGATCATGCCAGAGAGCGGTATGGTCGCCAATACGGCTCCCCTTATTATTCTGACCAGTTACAGCAGGCTGAACAACAAGCACAATATGATGCATCCCACCATGCCAGCCGGAAAAAGATCGCCCAGGACAATGCAGTCATCGATTCTATTTTAAATGGTATGGGTTACCAACGCTAAATACCCCGAGATTACTGAATTTAGTTTTTGGCGCGCTCACGGGTCACTTCCTTAGCGCTTTTTGCCATGCGATGATACGGAGCGCTCTCACTTTTCGCCTTCTACGTCAGAGCCGTCTGCTTCTAACGGCGGGTGTACATATATCATCGGCGGCACAGTCTTACCTTGCCGATCTTCAGGAGCACGCCTTGCGTGAACGTATGGTGCCGCCGACTTCGCCATCTCATCCCGTCGCACCGGATCCGCGGCCTCATCCCTCATGACACTCAAGTGTAGTCAAGGGGCAGTTGGCCTTCCTTTCTCTTTTCGATCTCGACGGTTCGCTTGTTCTTCGTCCCCTTCTTGCGTCCGCCCGTCTTTCGTCCTTTAGCCATAGCTGTCTAAAATTGGTCTACTTTAGAGTTCTTGGATTTCATCCGCGCATGGCGTTTGCTCGTCCGCACGCGTGGCCCAAGCACAGCACGCGCGCGGTACACGCCGACAGGCTGAGTTTCTTGAGTCACGTGAGGATAGGCGGCTGGCGCTCGATCTGATCAAATCTATGCAGCCAGAGGCGGTGGAGGCAGGCACGAGCATGTTGGAGAACTTAAACGATCAACCGCGCCGCGTGACAATCGAGCTACAGCGTAAGATCGCGTTAATGACTCCTGCCGAATGCACTTGGCAGGCAATCACATGGAGTCCACCGAAAGAGAGCGCAAGCTATCGGCCTTTTAACGACACCGAAGTGATTGTGCCGCTGGTCGAACCTGGTCGGTAGATTCGATCTTGGTTTTCAGTTACGCAGCAGTATGTTTGAGCCCAAGGGTACGAACATTTTTTAAAAGCCAAGTGAGCTAAGAAGCTGGCGCAGGCATGAACTGAGCGATGGACCTGTGAACTACGATCGTGGAGTGAATCGTATCACCCTCTCTGTGACGGTCCCTGACTTGTGGCACGTAGCTGCCAGAGCCGCAGCCGCTTAACAGCAGTCCGGTTGCGAAAGATTTTAGAAATACTGAATTTTCGTCAGGTATGCTTCACCGTTTGCAACGCTTGCATAACGTTCGAAACGGCACGACTCGGGGAGATTAACTGCCGGGCACGGGATACGCAGCATTGAGCGTCGCAAGCTCCTGCGGCGGAAGCGTCAGCGAAAGCGCGACGGCGTTCTCCTTGACGTGCGCCACGGAACCGGATTCCGGAATTGCCATGACCCTGCCGCTGCGGATCGCCCAGGCCAGCGCAACGGCGGCCGCCGTGCAACCGTGCTCGGCGCCGATCTTTGTGAGCGTCGAATTGCGCAGCAGCCCGCTGTCGGACCCCCCGAGCGGCGTATAGGCCATCACCGGCATGTCGTGCCGCTCGCACCATGGGAAGAGATCGCGTTCGATGCCGCGATCGGCGAGGTTGTAGAGGACCTGATTGGTGGCGCAGCGATCGCCTCGCGGAACACGGAACAGATCTTCCATGTTCTTGACCGTGAAGTTGGACACGCCCCAGGCCCGAATCTTCCCGGCCGCGCGCAGATTTTCGAACGCCTTCACAACATGGGCAAGGTCGGTCACCCCCTTGGGCCAGTGCAACAAATACAGATCGAGATAATCCGTGCCGAGGCGGGCGAGGCTTCCTTCGCACGCCCGCGCGATACCGTTGCCCGCCACATGACTGGGCCAGACTTTCGACACCAGGAATACGCGATCGCGCTGACCGGCAATCACACGGCTGATCGATCGCTCGGCGCTGCCGTTGCCATAGATCTCCGCCGTGTCGATCACTGTCATGCCAAGCGACAGGCCGGTGCGTAGCGCATCTTCCTCATCGGCCTGCGAACGTTGTCCCTGTCCCAACCGCGCAGAGCCCTGACCGAGCGCCGGGACGACGGTCCCATCGGGAAACTTCACCGTTCGCCCCTGGGTTCCTGACGCAAGGCTGTCGGCGAGCGCCGACGCACTCGACAGCACCGCGGTCATTGTGCCGACGGCCGGCAGCGACAAGCCGAGCGCTGCGCAATATCGATTGAACTCACGCCGACTCAGCATCCCGTGTCCTTTAGTCTGTTGTCAGTCACGAAGCAGGGACATATCGGTTCAAGTATGCATGGTGAGCAAAGCGGCCGCAAGGCCGCGTGCCCACCCGGATTATCAGCTGCCTCTACTCGTCGCTAAAATGCCGCGTCAGTTGGAAAGTTTATTGATCAGCTCCCGTAATTTGCTTCAATGATAGCGGCTTATGCTTCGATTACCATCGACGACTGCTTTGTGATTCATGGTCTTAGAGTAAAAGTCAGCAAGAAGGGTGATTATTATCTCTTTATGCCGGGAAGAAAGCAGGCCGACAGCACCTACGTGGACATTGCCTTGCCGATTAATAACGGAACGCGGCGAATGATCGAGGAGAAGGTGTTTGCAGCCTACAAAGTGTTTATTAACGACCGTAAAGAACAGTTTCTTATACAAATGAAGCCTGATCAGTTCAAACCTGTTATCTACGAGGGATCACCTGCCTCTCACCCCAACACCGATGCGGCTACACCGGCGCCTAAGGTCAGATATCGGACCTATCGTTTCGCAGTCTTAGGAAAATTCTTTTCATAGTTGCAAAAAATTTCTCTCTATTTCGATTGCTCGGCCTTGAAGCGGTCCCGTTTGTTTAAGAAAAAATTCTCAACTTCTTCTTTGTGCCGAGAGCCCGAGGAAAATAAAGAATGGCATGGCTGATGCAATACCGGGTTGTACACTTCATCGAATCAACAACCTTGTTTCCATGCTGGGAGGGAGAATTTTTGAAGCGGTGCGAAAGGCGCGAGTAGTCGGGTTTTTAAAGACACTGGCGAAAACGATATTTTGTGCTGTTTGAGCCAAGGGTTTTGTTCGTGCGGGAAGGGCAGGCGAAAATATTAATTCAGCGAAAAAGAAAGGAGAAACGTTTATGCGAAATTTAAGGATAGGGCTTATGGTGGTTCTTGCTGTGTTATGGTCCGCAGCGGTTTGGGCTGACCAGGGTGATCGGGATGATAAGGGTGACAAGGATGATTTTGCACCTGTGCCACAGACGGGTCAGGTGATCAGCTATGACGCAAACACCCCAGAGAGGGACGACGGGGCGCTTCAGGAAGGCGTTGAGTTGCCGACCCCGCGTTTTTACCGATAACGGAGACGGGGCGATTAAGGACAATCTGACAGGGTTGATCTGGTTGAAGAATGCCAATTGTCCGGGCAGGACTACAACCTGGCAGGGGGCTCTTGATTTCGTGGCGGAGCTAAATACGAGCGGTACGATGAACAACATCGACTGCGGTGACACTAGCGGCAAAAGAGGAAGTCATAGAACCGACTGGCGTTTGCCGAACATACGGGAGCTTTTTAGTCTGGTTGATTTTGGTGTCTTTGTTTTCCAGTCCCCGGTAATTTCGAATGCTAAGGGGGACGCAGGGTGCGCGCCAGATGACTGTGCTTTCTCTAATTTCCAGGCGGCCAACTACTGGTCGTCTACTACCAACGCGGTTGGTTCGGGTTCGAATACCGCGTGGAAATTATTCTTTAACAGCGGCGAGGTGAACAGGGACTTTAAGGGATCCGGAAACGTCTTTGTTACTGCCGTACGTGGCGACTCTGAGGATAGATGATTTGGTTATTTGAGTATTTGATTATTTGATCGGGGGGCTTGGGGGGGCGTTGCCCATCGCCGACTCGTTGGCGTTCCAGCACTCGCCCACCGCGCCCAACGCCGAACACAGACTGTCCTAAGTCCCATAGATATTGAGGCTGCGTTCCGAGCCGCTAGCAAGGGGCGCGCTGATGCAGTGCTCGTGCTGACGAATCCGGTGCTCATTTCTCAGCGAACACAACTTACAAATGTCGCTGTAAAGAGCCGGCTGCCAGCGATGTACAATAGCAGAGATGATGTTGAGATTGGTGGACTTATGTCCTACGGGCCGGACCGTGAGGACATGAACCAGCGTGTAGCGGCCATCGTAGATAAGATCCTAAAGGGAAGGAAGCCCGCTGATCTCCCGGTGGAGCAGCCGAAGAAGTTCGAATTCATCATCAACTTGAAAACGGCTAAACAGATCGGCCTTACGATTCCTCCGAACGTGCTGGCGCGGGCGGATAAGGTTATTAAGTAATCGAAGAAAACGAGGCGGCGATGCTAGGATTGAATTAAATTCTCCTACGAACAAATCTTGTGAAATTTGTCTGTTGCGTCTTTCAGTTCAATCCTGGACTGAAATAGTCGAGATGGCCCAGTAGCGACGTTGAATTTTCGCGCAATTCCTTCCTTGACCGCTCGTTGGGGCCTGTTGTAGATAGATTCCAATCCGGCCGGCAGCGTTGAGTAGGTAACGGCGGAATCGCTCAAGCCGGGCACATCGTTGTTGTGTATCGCCCCATCGCCCGGCCTCGGTCCCTTCAAGGCGGGCTTTTATTGTGAAATCCACGTCAAAGAAAGGCTCCCAGATACTACTGGTTATGCGGCCGCGCGCACGCAAATGATCCATGAATTTAGAAGTTCGACAAGCTGGAGAAGCGGAACAAAGTCAGATTGAGGAATTGCTGAACGACTATCTGGCCGAATTGAGTCAGCACCGTGAAATTTGTGTCGGCGCAACCAGTGCGGCTGAGTATCGGTATCTGAAAGACTATTGGTCTGACAGTAGTCGATTTCCTTTTACCTTGTGGGCAAACTGTGAACTTGCCGGCTTTGCATTTGTCCGTCGAACTGAAGAGGACCAGGAGCACGTGTTTCAGTTTGCAGAGTTCTTCGTGAAGCCCAAGTATCGTCGCTGCGGGGTCGGCCGTGCCGCGGTAACCAATATTTGGCAAAGGTTTCCTGGTCGGTGGGAACTGCAGGTGATGAACCGCAATGAGTCTGCTGTGCAGTTTTGAGAACGATGCATTAGCCAGCGGGCGAAGAGTTGGAAAGTTGAGGAAATTGTAGCGCCGGACGGCCGGAGACAGTTCTTTCAATTCGAGGTCGCAGAGTGAGGAGCCAACTGCCCGCGAAGACCCCTCTTTTTCCAGGGGAAGTGACCCCGCTCAATCAAGCCGAACTCTCAGTTTGTACTTTTACTCCGTGCCAGGACTGAACGGCCAGTACGTCTGGTATTTTTGACAGGCAGGTTGGGTATAGCTTTGAGCGGCTAAACATCCACATCCGATTATCTGACATGAGATTAAAATCAGAGTTGCAAAAAATAATGATCTAGCGCTCTCCATAATCAACGTACCTCTCGTTATTTAGGCGATATGGTTTTCCATCTGCCCAGCGAGCTTCCATAGCTTACTCTCCTTCGGGCTCGACTCTAGGAAACTTCCTTATACTGGCGAGCAGTGGGTCGCCGTTCAAGATAGCTTACGTCTGTTGACCGGCTCGCCGATGACTTTTTCATACTCGGCGAACACTTTCTCCTCCAGCGTATTTCGCGCTTCAGCGGTGATCGCGGAGATAATTTCGTAGTAGCGGCCGCCTTTCCCACGCTTACTCGGCATGCCAACGAAATGCCCT
>Ga0126370_10001038_pt1 | contig 12367 bp, 9 predicted proteins | sample PanSoiMetaPlot_3_FD_92586 | JGI IMG/M metagenome (GOLD analysis project Ga0126370, IMG submission 92586) | Tropical forest soil microbial communities from Panama - MetaG Plot_3 | ecosystem: Environmental > Terrestrial > Soil > Tropical forest > Bulk soil | place: Panama | collected 2016-02-17 | reverse complement strand
CCATGATCATGCGATTCCTGGTTTCCCTCTCAAAAGGCATCATGCTCGCCATCGGCATCACCCTGCCCCAGCCGGAGCACGAAAAGGCGGTCGCGCTGATCTGGGTCGCGGCCTTCTTCGCCATGCTCGCCATCATTTTGGGCGTAGGCTGGGCCGTCCTTATGAGCATCTCGCACACTATGAACTGACCATCCAGAGGTGGACGAAATTACCGCGGCAGTACAGTTCCAGTTGCATGGGCGACGGTGACGCTTTTTTGCAGCCAGCGGTGCCGACCCCTGGTTGCGGTCGGAAATTGACCTCAGGCCGCGTGACAAGCCAAAGCTCAACCCCGGAGCCCGGAAAGCACGAGTTTCGCTGCCGCCAGGTCCTCCACCGCTTGTCCCAAGGATTTGAAGACCACTCTGTCCCCGGAGGGCTTTGGCTTCGTGCCAGCGACAATCTCGCCGAGCTCGGCATAAACGGTCGCTCCTGACCTCAGTATCTCGCCCGACTCCACCTTGGCTGCCTCCCGAGAGTCCACGATGACTGCACCTTGCATGGTTTCCTCATCGACCTCGCGATTCGTCGCGCCCGCCGCTCCCACAGCGTTTACCAGCACGCCCGGTTTCAGCCATGCGCCCTTCAGGATGGGCTCCGACGCGTTCGTCACCGTCACCACCACGCCCGCACCGCGAACCGCTTCTTCAGCCGGCATCGAGGCTGCTCCGATTTCCTCCGCAAATGCCCGCGAACGGTCCGCATCGCGGCTCCATACCCGGACCTCGTCGAACTTCTTCACTACGCTTAGGGCCGCGAAATGCGCTCGCGCCTGCACGCCGCTCCCGAGGATCGCCAGCACTCGCGAATTCGGAGGCGCCAGGTGCTTCACCGCGACCGCAGTCACCGCCGCCGTGCGCATTTCGGTGATCAGCCGACCATCCAACACCGCCAGCGGCTCGCCTGTGGTTGCCTTCAGCACAGCGATGATCCCTTGGTGCGTTGGTAGCTCCGTGCCGGCATTTCGCGGATACAACGTGACCAGCTTCGCGCCCATGATGTCGCCGTACACGGCAGGCATCACGCCAAAGAATCCGTGATGCTCGGCAGCGTAAAGAATGCTTCGTACCGGCTGCACGACCTTGCCGGCCGACAAGTCAGCCAGCGCGCGCTCCATGGCCGGAATCAAGGTCTCGTATCGCAACACGCGGCCAACATCCGCTTCGTGAATGTAGGGAATTGTCGAACTGCTATGAGTGTGGTGGGTCATCTGGCAGAATGAACAAACATGCTCAAAGTGAAAAAGCTTTCGCCTTATGCAGTGTTGCCCACAGTAGCACATCCCGGAGAGGACATTGGCTACGATCTCTACTCGGCCGAAGACATCACGCTTCCTGCGAGGGGCGCAGCAGGTGTGCACACAGGAATTGCCATCGAGTTTTCACCGCCCGCTGGGGGCATCGTCAAGACCCGCTCAGGCATGGCGAAGAAGCGCCTCATGTGTAATGCAGGCGTCATCGATGCCGGCTATCGCGGCGAAGTCATTGTCCTAATGGAGAACCTCGCCGACGAGCCTTACCAGATCTGTAAAGGCGACAAAATTGCCCAGCTACTCGAGCATCCATTTCTAGCCGTCGATGTGGTGGAGGACGATCTCACCGAAGCCGCTCGCGGCGCGAAGGGGTTCGGCTCCAGCGGCAGTTAGGCCCCACCAGGGTTGGTTATACTTCCCAACAGCTAAGCACACGCGAGCAACTTGGAGCAGCCCACAAGCATGGTCGAGACCATCGGCGAAGAACCCGCGCCAGCAACTGCGGCGGTGAACACACCCGCGCAGGTGCTGTTTGCCAGCCTGGTGGGCACCACCATCGAGTTCTTCGACTTCTACATCTATGCGACCGCCGCCGTGCTGGTGTTTCCGCGCCTGTTCTTTCCCTCATCGGACCCGACCTCCGCGACCCTCGCTTCGCTCGCGACATTTGCCATCGCCTTCCTGGCACGCCCACTGGGCTCGGCATTCTTCGGACACTTCGGTGACCGCGTCGGACGTAAAACCACGCTTGTAGCGGCCTTGCTGACTATGGGTGTTTCGACTGTGGCCATCGGCGCGTTGCCTACGTACGCAAGCATCGGCATTGCCGCGCCGCTTCTACTCGCGTTCTGTCGATTCGGTCAGGGACTTGGCTTGGGTGGTGAGTGGGGAGGCGCTGTGCTGCTCGCCATCGAGAATGCACCGCCCGGCAAGCGCGCCTGGTACGGCATGTTTCCCCAACTTGGCGCACCTGTGGGATTCCTGCTGTCCGGCGGCGTCTTCCTGACGCTCTCGGAAACGCTTACCGACCAGCAATTCTTCTCCTTCGGCTGGCGCATTCCGTTTCTTGCGAGCGCAGTGCTTGTGCTGGTCGGCCTCTATGTTCGCCTGACCATCACCGAGACTCCAGTTTTTCGTGAGGCAGTCGATCGCAGCGAGCGCGTGCGAGTCCCCTTGCTCACCGTATTCCGCGAGCATCCGGCAACGCTCCTGGTCGGAACCATGGCGTCACTCGCGACTTTCGTCCTCTTTTACCTGATGACCGTTTTCGCTCTGTCGTGGGGCACGACAACGCTGGGCTATAACCGAGAGCAGTTTCTGCTGATGCAACTGTTCGGCATCGTTTTCTTCGCGTTAGCCATTCCCATCGGAGGCCTGCTCGCTGAACGCGGCCGCCGCTCCACCTTGATCTGGGTGACCTTCGCAATTGGCGCGTTCGGCTTGATCATGGCGCCCCTGTTCGTGGCCGGCAAAGCCGGAGCTCTGCTGATGATGGCCGTAGGCCTCTCGCTGATGGGCTTGACCTACGGGCCTCTGGGCACGGTACTCTCCGAGCTGTTTCCCACATCTGTGCGCTACACGGGAAGCTCACTCGCTTTTAACTTTGCCGGAATTTTTGGCGCCTCCCTCGCCCCCTACTTGGCTACCACCCTCGCCAAGAGCAGAGGTCTACAGTACGTCGGCTATTACCTCTCCGCCGTGGCCGGATTAACGCTCATCGGACTATTCGTCGCCCGCGAGACTCGCGATAGCGAGCTGTAAGAAGCAAAGCCCGGCGCGCAACCATGCGCCAGGCGAAATTCTGCGGAGCTAAGCTCTGACTGACCTTTGCTGCGCGCTACGGGCCCCACGATTCCGCCAACCCAAACCAGCAGTGTTCCGGGTAGGGCGTGATTCTCAGCAGTTCTTGTTGATCTCAGTCCACTGGGTAAAAGGCGTGCTCCGGGTCTGCAGCAACATCCACCCCGCTCATCGTAATTGATCGCCGAATTCTGCAGTTGATTGAAGCGCAGCTTGCTCGACATTACCTAGCTGGGGTTAATCGTGGCAAGTCTCGTTCGCCGGCCGGGTTGGTCAAGGCAATTTGTGCACAACTTATGTGCCATTACGAAAGAGATTGCTCTTCTCGCGCGCCTTTTTGATTCCGTGGTGTAGGCTATATCGTTAAAGAGTAATGAACAATCGGTCCGGGATGGGAGTGGGTGGGATCAGAAGTGTGTCGTTTTACACTCTGTTCACATGCCTCGAATACTAGCGCCTGGCCCGCGAAGTGAAGTATTACGAGTCGCTGTATGATTTCTTTCGCGCCTAGCTCGAGGCTACGCACATCGACGCAACGAACAGGGTGTGCTCGTGCATATCGTGGATCGAGCTCTGCTGCCTGAAAGGAAATCAGGTCCTAAACGCATGCTGATTGTTGCAGTTGTTGCTGTCTTGGCGTTCCTCCCGCTCAGCCTCTGTGTGCTGGTGCGCGAGGCGAGTCGGCGACGCCGGCCCGACCGCTTCGAGGCGGCCCGCCGCAATCAGCTCAACCAATATCTCTGGAGTCCTCTGCGTTAGTTATGAACGACACCATTCTCGTTACCGGGGCTGCGGGATTTATCGGTTCCAACTTTGTATTGCAATGGCTGGCTGCCGAATCCGCTCTGCTGGTCAACCTCGACGCTCTCACCTACGCCGGCAACGCTGGCAGTCTCATCGACGTGTGCGAACATCCCCGCTACCACTTCGTGCACGGCGACATCAACGACCGCCGGCTCGTCTCATCGCTTCTCGAAGAGCACCAGCCCTCGGCCATCATTCACTTTGCCGCTGAGAGCCACGTCGACCGCTCTATCCGCGGCCCGGAAGAATTCATCCGCACGAACATTCAGGGTACGTTCGCCCTGCTCGAAGAAGCCAAAGCCTACTGGAAGTCTCTCGCCGAGGAAGACCAGAAGGCCCGCTTCCGTTTTCTCCACGTTTCCACCGACGAAGTTTACGGCTCGCTTGCCGAGCACGAGCCTGCCTTCTGTGAGACCACTCCCTACGCGCCTAACAGTCCCTACGCTGCGTCGAAGGCAGCCTCCGATCACCTGGTGCGTGCCTACCACCACACCTACGGACTTCCGACGCTTACGACGAACTGCTCCAACAATTACGGCCCGTTTCAGTTTCCCGAGAAGCTCATTCCGCTGATGATCCACAACGCGTTGCGCGGCGAGCCGCTTCCTGTTTACGGCGACGGCCAGAACGTCCGTGACTGGCTCTACGTGGGGGACCACTGTTCAGCAATCCGTTGTGTGCTCCATCGCGGCCGTTGCGGCGAAACCTACAACATCGGAGGCCGCAGCGAGCGCCGCAATCTCGATGTCGTCCGCACGATTTGCGCCGTGCTCGACGAACTTCGCCCTGACTCGCTGCATAAGCCGCACGCCGAGCTCATCACGTTCGTCACCGACCGCCCCGGCCACGATCGCCGCTACGCCATCGATTTCTCCAAGATCGAGCGCGAGCTCGGCTGGCAGCCGCTGGTCAGCTTCGAAAACGGTATCCGCCGCACCGTCGCCTGGTATCTCGATCACTCCGACTGGGTCGCCGCCGTCACCAACGGCAGCTATCGCGACTGGATCGCCACTCACTACGCCAAAGCTGGAGGCGCTCGCTAGCCATGCCGACTGCGCTCAAGGGCATCATTCTCGCCGGCGGCACTGGCACGCGCCTCTATCCGGCCACGCATTGCATCTCCAAGCAGCTTCTGCCCATCTACGACAAGCCGATGATCTACTACCCGCTCAGCGTGCTGATGCTGGCGGGTATTCGTGACGTCCTCATCATCTCCACCCCGCAGGACACGCCGCGCTTCGAGCAGCTTCTCGGCGACGGCTCCCGCTGGGGCATGCATTTCTGCTACACCGTGCAGCCCCGTCCCGAGGGCATCGCGCAGGCCTTTCTGGTGGGCGAGCCATTCATCGGCGGCAGTCCCTGCGCGCTCGTCCTCGGAGACAACATCTTCCACGGACACAACCTCTCCCACATGATGCAGGCCGCGGCCCAGCGTGAGGACGGTGCCACCGTATTCGCCTATCCCGTCCATGACCCCGAACGCTACGGTGTCATCGAGGTTGACGCCCAGGGGCGCGCCATCAGCCTCGAAGAGAAGCCGAAGCAACCTAAGTCGCGCTTCGCCGTCACCGGCCTCTACTTCTACGACCGGCAGGTCGTCGAGCTGACTCACACGCTGAAGCCCTCGGCCCGCAACGAACTCGAAATCACCGACCTAAACCGCCTCTACCTTGAGCGCGGCCAGCTCCATGCCGAGCTCATGGGACGCGGCATGGCCTGGCTCGACACGGGCACGCACGACTCCCTGCTGGAAGCCGCCGCCTTCATCCAGGTCATCGAGAAGCGCCAGGGACTCAAGGTCGCCTGCCCTGAAGAGATTGCCTATCGCGCCGGATACATAGATGGCGCACAACTCGAGCGCCTCGCCGCCGCCCTCGACAACAGCGGCTACGGAGCCTATTTGCGCGGGGTGCTCGATTCTCCCGGAGGCCCATGAGCGCCGCCACGCCCACTTGCCCACCCTCGGCTACTCCCGGCTTCCCATGTCCGTCAGCGTCTTCGACGTCCTCGCCTGCCTCGTCATCGTTGCCGCCGCCGGATGTTCTTCTCGGCTCGCTGATTGTTTTCTTGTGGATTCACCGTGGCCAAGGTCGCCACTCCGCCTTCTTGTTCGTGTCCAAGCCTCTTGTTTTTTCAGGGTGGCAAGGCTGAACGGCTACTGTCCTGGCGGCGAACCCGATGCAGTGCGTTTCAACCTTATGGCGACGAGCTCCGGTATACGCCGCGAGCAACAAGGGATTGCACTCCTCTGTATTGTTCTTGCGGATGTTTGCGTATATCCACCTGGCGTTGGAGTTATCGCATGGTCGCTGCGGCTGATCTCAACGGGATGGTGGGATCGAAGTTGGGGACTGCGCCACTGTGGGCGCCAATTCACTCGTCCTTCGCTCCGTATCTGCCAACACCACGGTTCTTGGCGTCCCCGCAAAGGTCATCTTCCCGCCCCAGCAGCCAACTCTCAGCAAACCACAGAGCGGATTTCTCTGAGAACTGACAACTAAGAGCTGAGTGGTTATACTTTTCCGTTTACCTCATCTTCAAGGAGACCTCATATGTCCTCCCCAGCCGTCGCCTACGCTCGTGAAAATAAGCAGCGCTTCATCAGCGAGCTGAAAGATCTTCTCCGCATTCCCAGTGTCAGCACCGCGGAGGAACACAAATCCGACGTTCTGAAGGCCGCGGAAATGGTCACCAACGACCTGAAGCGCATCGGCTTCGAGCATGTCGAGCTGATCCCGACCGCCGGGCATCCACTGGTTTATGCCGACTGGCTGCACGCGCCCGGCAAGCCCACCGCACTCTGTTATGCCCACTACGACGTCCAGCCCGCTGAACCGCTCGACGAGTGGGTCACGCCTCCCTTCGAACCCACCGAGCGCAACGACAATCTCTATGCTCGCGGCGCCGTCGACGACAAGGGCCAGCTCTGGATGCAACTCAAAGCCTTCGAGTCCCTGTTCAAGACGGGTGCGGGCAAGCTGCCCATCAATGTGCATGTGCTTATTGAAGGTGAGGAAGAAGTTGGCGGCGAGTCGATTGAAAAATACGTGAAGGAGAACGCCGGCTCGGAAAAACTGAAAGCTGATTTCGCGCTGGTCACCGATACCGAGCTCTTTGCGCCGAATCTCCCTACTCTCTGCGTGGGTCTGCGTGGCCTGCTCTACACCGAGATCGAAGCGCGTGGCGCCAAAGTTGATCTGCATTCCGGCGTTTACGGCGGCGCCGCCCCGAATGCCATCTTCGGACTGGTCGAGATTCTCAGCAAGCTAAAGGATGCCGACGGAAAGGTCCTTATCCCCGGCTTCTACGACGCCGTGCAGAAGCCGACCGATGACGAGCTGAAAGCCTGGGCAGCATTGCCCTTCAACGAAGAGGAATATCGCAAAGCCGAAGTCGGCTCCGACGTCCTCACTGGCGAGCCTGGCTTTCCGGTTCTCTACCGGACGTGGGCGCGTCCTACGCTCGAAGTTCACGGAATTGTCGGCGGATTTACCGCTCCCGGCGCGAAAACGGTCATTCCCGCGAAAGGCTCGGCCAAGGTGTCGATGCGGCTGGTCCCCAATCAGGATCCTGACGACATCCTCAAGAAGTTCACCGATTACGTCGCGAAGATCACTCCCAAAGGAATCTCGACATCGATCAAGGTCCACAGCAAAGGTCCAGCCTGCGTGGTCAATACTGACAATCCCTACGCGCGCGCATCCGTCCAGGCGATGCATGAAGTCTTCGGGAAAGATACCGTCTACATCCGTTCCGGCGGCTCCATTCCCATCGTCACGCAGTTCGACAAAGACCTGAAGATTCCCAGCATCATGATGGGCATGGGTCTTCCCGACGACAATCTCCATGCCCCGAATGAGAAGTTCCACATCCCGAACTTCCATTGGGGTGTTGAGTCGATTGTCCGGTTCTTCGAGATTCTGGGAAAGGCATAACCCTCAGCCGAGGGAAAAAACCGCCGCCACTTACCGGGGCGGCGGTTCATGGTCGTCTCAGACAGCTTCGCTTTTGACCTTCGCGTTCATCACGAACTGACTCTGATCTTCCATAGCGTTCGCATTACCAACACCTTCCGTTATCCCGCGAATGATGATAGCTTCGACTCACTAACTCTCCCGACAGGACGAATGAAACCCACTCTCAAACGAGAGGTGCGACCAAAACGCCATGCCTGTCCACAGCAATCATTCCTACGATCTCGTCGTAATCGGCAGCGGCCCCGCAGGGCAAAAAGCGGCGATTTGCGCCGCCAAGATGCGCAAGAAAGTTGCTGTGATCGAGCGCAAGCGTTCCATTGGTGGAGTGTGCGTCAACACCGGAACTATCCCCAGCAAAACATTTCGCGAAGCCGTTCTTTACCTCAGCGGACTTCGACAGCGCTCCTTCTATGGGCGTGGCTATGCGCTTAAGGACCAGATTTCCATGGAGGACCTGGTGTTTCGCGCCGACGCTGTCATGGCCCGCGAGATCGAAGTCATCAAGTCACAGTTGCGTCGCAATCGCGTCACCATGCTGGAAGGGAATGCCAGGTTCATCTCCGACCACACTGTCGAGATCCAGAATGACATGGGCTCGGCGGTCGTGCATGGCGATTATTTCGTCGTGGCCTGCGGCACAAGGCCCGCCCATGACGCGCAGATTCCCATCGACGGCAAGCGAATCTTTGACTCCGACCAGGTGCACGAACTCAAAGATCTGCCACGCGAGCTGATCGTCGTCGGCGCCGGCATCATCGGACTGGAGTACGCCTCCATGTTTGCCGCACTGGGCGTGAAGGTGACGTTGCTCGAGCAGCGCCCGATCATTCTGGAATTCGCCGACCGCGAAATCGTGGAGAGCCTCTGCTTCCAGCTTCGCCAGCTGGGAACGGTCTTCCGCCTTGGCGAGAAGGTCGCCGAGGTTGGGTTCGACGAAGATCGCGATCGCGTGTTTGCCAAGTTGGAGAGTGGCAAGATGGTGAAGGGGCAGGCGCTCTTATACGCCGTGGGTCGCCATGCCAACAGCGATCAATTGAATGTCGAGGCGATCGGGCTCCATCCCGACGAACGCGGCAAGCTCCGCGTTGATCAGAGCTTTCAGACGGAAGTGCCCTACGTCTATGCCGCAGGCGATGTGATCGGTTTTCCGGCGCTCGCCAGCACCTCGATGGAGCAGGGAAGACTCGCGAGCTGCCATATCTTCGGCGTAGCCGCATCGATCCCGCCGAACCTGATTCCGTACGGCGTGTACACCATTCCTGAGATTTCCATGGTTGGGGCGACCGAAGAGCAGCTCACGCGCGACAAGATCCCCTATGAGGTGGGTATCGCGCGCTATGCGGAGTTGGCAAAAGGTCAGATGTTGGGCGACGATCAGGGATTTCTCAAGCTGATCTTTGATCCGTCATCGCTCACGCTGCTCGGTGTCCATATCATCGGCGATCGCGCGGCCGAAATTGTCCACATCGGCCAAGCCGTGCTCGCCATGGGTGGAACCATCGAGTACTTCCGCGACACCGTCTTCAATTACCCAACCCTCGCCGAAGCCTTCAAAGTCGCCGCCCTCGACGGATTGAACAAGCTGTAGTCCTACCGTTTAGCTTACGGTTTTGCAGGTCTTTGCTCGGTGAAAGCAGTGCCTCTAACTAAGTGAAACCGGGCGGCGGATTCGCGAAGTACGAATTGCTTGTCGCCAGGTGCAGCCAACCGCTAATTGTTAATTGGTAGATGCTTTGTCTTTCCTCGGCCTTTCACTGTTACACATCGATGAACCCATTCCCGCCGCTCTTTATACCCACCATAACGATTTTGAATTTCCCTTCCACAACAAAACCGGTTAGGCTCTCACCAAGTGAATGCTCCCCGACGCGCATTCGCTTCCAATCCAAGCTGATCTGTATCCCCGAGCCGGAAAATCAGCATTACTTCCGGCTTACCCGGCCAGGGCAATCTTTGAGCTTTCGCCATCGCTCTCCCCGCTGAGCAGCTTTACGGCGACAAAGGTTCCGGCCCAACCCTGAGCATCCCGATCGTATTCACCCGCCGGGCGCTCCTACTTTCGATTGGAGACGAACACCATGAAATTCGCGAAAAAGATGAGCCTCGTTTTGATTTTGGCCACAGCCGCATCCACCGCACACGCGGTGGATGCGCAAGCGAAATTCAAACTTACCCACGCTGCCCACATTGGCACAGGCATCCTGCCGGCCGGCGAGTACCTGGTCACCATGTACGCCGAGGGCGCCACGAAGGCGTTTATCACGCCCGCTGATCACTCGGGCGCAGCCATCATCGCCCTTCCCGTCGGCACCGACGGCTATACCGGGTGCGAGAAATCGTCGCTTACTATGCAGGTCACAGGATCAGTGTGGAACGTGCGTTCGGTGTGCTTTGCCGGATCCCACACAACGCTGTACTTCCCGGTGCCGGTGGAGAAGGCGACCGCAACCGCCTCCCGCAGTGAAACCACCGTCATCGCTACCGCCAATTAGCTTTTACCTGGGGACGGTCGCATTCCACCCACCGTCGGCCGTCCCTGTTTTTTCGCGATGGCGAAACGCGGCCAGCGATTCATAAATAATTACGATTCGATCGATAGCAACTATCGATGATCGCTCCGCTCAATCCTCGTTAGCATGAAACACATGGACACGGCTGAACCTATTCCTGCGCTTGAATTCCTTCATACCGTGAGCAGTCGCATTGCGGCCGCCGATCCCCTGCACGATGTCCTGAACGAAATTGTGGAGATTGTTTCCGAATTCGTAAGCTGCGACTCCTGTTTCATCTACGTCCTTGAAAGCGATGTGCTGGTCCTGCGCGCTTCCAAAAACCCCCATCCCGACGTCGTCGACCACCTCAAGGTCCCATTTGGCGAAGGTATCACCGGTTGGGTTGCCAAACATCGCGAACCTGTCGTCATCGCGCGTAATGCGCCCCGAGATGCTCGCTTTCGCGCCTGCCCCGAGTTGTCCGAAGACGCCTACGAATCATTTCTTTCCATTCCTGTAATCTCGCGCGGGCGCGTGGTCGGCATCATCAACCTGCAGCATCGCGACCCGTACGAATTCAAGCCACGAGAAATCAAATCCATTGCCACCATCGGACACCTGGTGGGAGCGGCCATCGAGCTGGCGCGAATGGAAAATGAAATTGCCGAACTCTCCGACAAGCTCGCCATGCGCAAGACCATCGAACGCGCAAAGGGAGTTGTGCAGAGCGAATTTGGCGTCAGCGAAGAAGAGGCCTACTCCATCATCAAGAAGCAGGCGCGCAGCCGCCGCAAGACTATGAAGGAAGTCGCCGAAGCCATTCTCCTGGCCGACGAATTAAAACGCAGCCAGAAGACTACCTCCGACCCCGTCGCCTAGAAGTTCACACAGAACGCGAAGGGGCCGCAATCGCCCTCAGATCTTAGCTAATTGCTCGTCGCCAGTTGCTAGTTGCTTTTTCTATCCACGATCCACTAGCCCGCCGCCGGCTCCTATTCGGGCCGATCAATCTGCGCCTTCTGCAGCTTGTCCGAGTAATCCACGTACACCGACTTCCACTCCGTGTAGAAATCAATCGCGCCGATGCCGCCTTCGCGATGCCCATTTCCCGTGGCTTTTGTTCCACCAAACGGCAGATGTACCTCCGCGCCAATCGTCGGAGCATTAATGTACGTAATTCCCGCATACAGGTCGCGCATCGCCGTGAACGCCTTGTTCACATCCTTGGTGTAGATCGACGACGACAGCCCATACTCAATGTCGTTCGCAATCGCAATCGCGTTCTTCAGCCCATCGCACGGAATCACGCTCACCACCGGCCCGAAAATCTCTTCCTGCGCAATCCGCATCTTCGGATCGACATCCGCAAACACCGTCGGCGCCACGAACCACCCATACTTGTACGCCTCGCCTTCCAGACGGTGCCCGCCGCACAGCATCTTCGCACCCTCCCCCTTGCCGATCTCGATGTACTTCAGGTCTGTCTCCATCTGCCCCTTGTTGATCGCCGGACCCATATCCACCGACTCATCCAGCCCGTTGCCGACCTTCAGCTTCTGCGCGCGCGCCACCAGCTCATCCACAAACTTCTTGTACACCCCCGTCTGCACGATGATGCGGCTGGTCGCGGTGCATCGCTGACCGGCCGTGCCGAACGCGCCCCACAGCGCGCCGTCCAGCGCCAGCTCCAGGTTGGCGTCGTCCAGCACGATCATCGGATTCTTTCCCCCCAGCTCCAGCGAGCAGTGCTTGAAGGTCTTGGCCGCCTCCTGACCCACCACGCGCCCCACCGCCGTCGAGCCCGTCAGCGACACCGCCCGCACCGCCTTGTGCTGCGTCATCGGCGTGCCCACTTCGCTGCCGAAGCCGGTCACGATGTTCACCACGCCCGCCGGAATCCCGCCATCCGCCAGCGCCTGCACAAAATTGAAGGTTGACAGCGGCGTGTCTTGTGCCGGCTTGATCACCGCCGTGTTCCCCGCCACCAGCGCCGGAAACAGCTT
>Ga0126370_10001037_pt1 | contig 12368 bp, 10 predicted proteins | sample PanSoiMetaPlot_3_FD_92586 | JGI IMG/M metagenome (GOLD analysis project Ga0126370, IMG submission 92586) | Tropical forest soil microbial communities from Panama - MetaG Plot_3 | ecosystem: Environmental > Terrestrial > Soil > Tropical forest > Bulk soil | place: Panama | collected 2016-02-17 | reverse complement strand
TGCAGGACTTCGCCCTTGATGTCTTCCGCGAAGCGCCGACGAATCAGGGAAACGGGCGCCTTCCCTTTCCGAAAACCAGGAATCATCGCCAGGCGCGCAAACTCTTTCGCCACGCTTTCCATCTTCTTGGACACTTCTTCGGCAGGAATTTCCAATTCCAGCTCGCGGCGGCAGCTTGCCTCAGCCATGCACTTTTCCTCTTTCTCTTGCCTCCTGCCGTAACTTGCATGCGGCAAGGAGGCCGGGCTCGATTTGCTCTGGATACGCTTCGGGGAGCAGCGTCCGTACAGTCGTCGGCCCGCTTCTCGAGGACTTCCTTCTCAGCACTTGAAGGTGGAAACTATCCTGCAACGAGAATCTTAAGTATAGAGCAGGCCTGTCGCGCGGTCAATTTGGCGCCCTCTGGACCGCAATCCAAAGCTGAAGATGCACATCGGTGATTAGGCGGCTGATTGCGTCTCGATCCACGCTGTCCGGGAGCGGAGAACTAGTCTGGGCAGCAAGGGCTTCTGCCTCCAATTGTCGGCCGAGTTCCTGGATTTCGGCTAACGAGTACTTTCCCTTGCGAATCTCGATCAACTCGTCCCGGTTTGGTCTCGGTAGGGTAATACGCCCCCTTTCCATCAGTTCTTTGGCCTCCCCATACAGCCGGATGACGTGCATGGCGTATTTCGTGTCGTAACCGTGCACCTTTTCAAGTTCGGTGCGATGAATGTTTTTCTGCCCTTTTTGACCGAGCAAACGTTTCATCTGATCGTCGGCGAACCCAAGGAACGGTTTCACGTGGCTCTTAGCAAGAAAGATCTGGTGGCCGGCAGCCACCTGTTGCCAGACGTCAGTCCCAAACTCAAGCGGAGCAAACAAAAAATGTAAAGCCGAGGGATTCCCCTTGGCGGCGAGCCGCGACCATTTAACCAATGTATAGAGGCAGACGTCCACATCGGATGGCCCATTGCCGCCAAGTTTCCCGCCAGTAGTGAAAACAAAATGCTCTTCGCGCTCAAGCCCAAGAACCTTATGAGGCGGCGGAATATAAAGTCCATACCAATCCGTGTCGTCGGTCGCACCGAGCTTTGCGCCGTGGGCCTGGGAACCTCCGATGTACGCCATGATCAGGTTTTTTTGGTAACTGAATCCGTACTGGGCGAAGTCTGGTTTCATCTTGAATGCAATCCTACAACAGGAGGGCTTCTTGATTGGACATTGCGCTTATTAAGCTTCTCGAAACAGGCTTACGACGCGGGGATACAAATTCTCGACGGCTTGATACAGCTCGCGCATTCCGGTGGTTTCGCGAGTTACCTGATGAGCCGCCAGGTCGGTTGTGATTGCGAGGCTCAGCTGCGTGGCACGTCGAATGCGTTCCGACGTGATTAACGGAAGCACGGTTTGTGGGTCGTGCTTTCGCAGTTGGCGCTCTTGCCATTCCTGGACCGCCCAGGCGGTCTTTCGCACATAGTCCACGGAATCGCGAAACTCCTCGAGGATGCGCGCGTCGATGCCACCGGCTTTAATTTCCTGCTCGATGCGGACCAGCTCCGCGCTGGCCTTTCTCAGCTGAAAATTCAATCCCCAAAACGTCTCGCTTCGGGACAAAAGCTCCACCGCCACTTTCGGAGCGCCACCATCCCTGGGAAGGCGCGTGCCGACTACACGCGCTCTCGAAGTTTCACCCGAAAGAAGATTCGTGAGTGTCATTTCACTGCCCACTCTGGGGTATGTCTTCATGTCCAGCAGGCCGCCTAACGCGCTTACCTCCATGGCCTGGGCGGTCTCTTTCGCCCCTTCGCCGCCCTGTTCATGCCACTTCGCTTCCACAAACACGACGACGGGAAAGCGACTGCCCCTGCGTTTCTCTTTTAGCTGTGTTTGTCCCGCGTCCGGCTTATCCATTTTGAGAACCTCCGTCAAACTCCATGGACGGTCTGTTTATATCACGTACCTTTATTGCATGTATCCCCGCGTGCACTTCGCTTGCCTCTTACTAGCACTTCGACTGAAGAAATCTCCTAACAAGGTTAGCGACTCGCTGGAATGCGGCGAGCCAAAGAAACGCGCTAGGCCGAGCCGCCCATCTTCGAGCCTTCCGGCGACGGCGAATCTCTCTCCGCGCGGCCTTCGGTGATGGGTTTGTCCTCTGAAGTCTCTGCAAGAAGTGCGGTGTCGCATTGCCGGCACTTGGGGTCCTGCTTCCACTCCACCACCGCGTAACGCTTGTTGCATTGTGGGCAGCGGTAGCGCCTGGTTAGTTGCCAGTCCCGTGGGGTTTGCATCGCGGCGAACTATAACACCGGTGTTAACTTGAGAGCTTTAGGGTGTTTACCTGATAGGACGCGAAATCGTTAATCGCCCATCTGGCTGTGGAGACTGGTTGCTCGTCAGCGGAAGTTCACCGGAGCGAACGCTAGTCTGCGGCCGCGGGTCGGTTCAAGGACTCCATCAAATCCGCATGCAGCAATCGGTGAAACAAATGTTCGCCCGCTTCACGGCGTACTGAGAGCCGCCCCGCCACGTAAGCCCGCGACGCGAGGCCGCGCTGTACGGCATCGCAGATGGCCATGTCCTCGTCCTGCACTTTTTCGCTGACTTTGATGCTCGCGCGGTGATGGGCCGCAGCTTTTTTGCTCACGTCTGAAAAATAGTAGTCGAACACGACCGCGCATTTGTCCACCGCCAGCGGCAGCACCAGGTTTGTGTCCATGACCCCTTCGTAGGCGTTGATCATGAAGTTCGGGTAGATCCACAGATAAAATGCGCGCCCTTGCCGCGTCGCCGCCACGCCACCTTCGGACTTCTTGCCGGAAGAAAGCGGACTCGACTGCAAACAGGCGCGCTCCAAGTTTTCGATCGTATATTTTGTGTACTCGATCACGCTGCTCAGACCCTTGTGCGCGTGGGGCACGTGATAGCCACCGTCCAGATAATTGTCCACGTACACCTTCCAATTACAGTGGAGCGTGTAAACGCGGCGGTCGAAGAATTTCATTTTTTTAGAAAGCTGTAGCGGGGCCACCATTCCAGGTACCTTGCCCAGGAAATCCTGGAGTTGTCCCGCTTGGCCGTCCAAATTTACAAACACAAAGTTTTCCCAAGTGTCTACTTTCACTGGTACCAGCCCGCTGTTCCCACGGTCGAAGTTGCATACGCCCTCGAACTCCACCATGCCTTTCAGCGCGCCATCAATTCCGTAAGTCCAGCCGTGATACGGGCACCGAAACTGCTTCGCGCGGCCTTCTTTTTCTGTCACTACAGCCGCCGCATGATGCCGGCACACGTTGTAAAACGCGCGCAACACGCCGTCTTCGCCATGCGCGACCACAACCGGCTCGCCGGCCAGCTCTGCTGTGAAAAAACCTCCCTTGTTCTTGACCTGATCCGCGCGCCCGACGACCTGCCATGTCCTCGCAAACACACTTTGCTGCTCTAACTCTTCAATTTGTTTGTCGAAATACCAAGGTGAAGGAATGGTCCACGCGTGATCCAGCGGATCGTGCGGATTGTACAAATTCAGAAGGTCACAAACGTTTCGTTCCATGAAGCGCTCCCTGCGAGCGTTATCCCAACGCAAAGCGAATGCTTTGCTTCCTTGATACTCCGAAAAGCATGCGGAGAAAAGCAAAAACTGCATCATCGAGAGCTTGGACTGCCAGTTCGTTCCTTGTTTGTTGACGGGCCAACAATAGCTACCTAGAATTACTTCTCCAGTATTCTAGGGACACACTCATGGCCGCCTACCGTTTGCGTCGCCAATTCAAGCCCACTCATCCGAGCAAAATTGTATGGACGGAAGACAAGTTTCGGGCCCTGCTCGAGGCCGCTCCCGACGCCATGGTCATCGTCGACGCTTCCGGCCATATTACGCTCGTCAACGGCCAGACCGAAAAACTTTTCGGCTACAAGCGGGAAGAGCTTCTCGGCCATCCAGTGGAGAATCTCATCCCCGAGCGTTTTCATGAAAACCACCTGGGGCATCGCCAAGACTTCGCGACAAGTCCCCGCCTGAGAATGATGGGCTCGGGCATGGAACTCTTTGGCCGCCGCAAGGACGGAACAGAATTCCCTGTAGAAATCAGTCTCAGTCCTTTCAAAAGCAAGGATGGCGTGCTTGTCTTCAGCGCCATTCGTGACATTACGTTGCAGAAGCAGGCCCAAAAGGAACTCTCCGAAGCTAAGGAGAATCTTGAGATTCGCGTCCGCGAGCGCACCGCAGAGCTTCTCCGGTCGAATCAGGCTTTGCAAGCCGAAATTGCTCACCGCGAACGGGCCCAGCAACAGCGCGATGAGGAACACACGCGTTCCAAAAATCTTGAGCAGCAACTCATTCAAACGCAAAAGATGGAGGCCATCGGCCGCCTGGCCGGCGGTGTCGCGCACGATTTCAACAACCTTCTGGGCGTAATCCTCGGGAACAGCGAACTCCTCCTCAGTTCGCCCCCTTTGGACAAGGGCGTGAGCGAACGGATCCAGGAAATCAAAATGGCCGGGGAAGAGGCCACTTCCGTCACGCGCCAGTTACTCGCGTTCAGCCGCCAACAAGTTTTCGAGCCGCAAATCCTGGACCTGAACACGGTTCTCCGAGACTTGCAGCCTTTGTTGGTTCGGATCATTCGCGAAAGCATCCATTTCGCAATGGAGCTCGGCGTGGAAGAGGGCCGCATCAAAATCGACCGCAGCCAGTTGGCCCAGGTCATCCTGAATCTCGACGCCAATGCGCGCGACGCCATGACCGGAGGCGGCCGTCTGAAGATGGAAACCTCCAACGTCGATCTTGGCGAATCGTATTCGCATGAGCATGTCGACGTTCGCTCCGGTCCTTATGTGCAATTGAGTGTTACCGACAGCGGCAGCGGCATGGATCGCGACACCGTCAGCCGGATCTTCGAACCGTTTTTCACGACGAAAGAAAAAGGCCACGGCTCCGGACTCGGCTTGGCCACGGTTTACGGAATTGTGCGGCAGAGCGGCGGGCACATCTGGGTTTACAGCGAGCCGGGCTTGGGCACTACGTTCAAGATTTACTTTCCGCGAGTCATTGAAGCCGCCGAACCCCTTTCCCATAGCTTTCGAAAAACAGGAGCATCAACGGCCACGGAGACGATTCTCATCGTGGAAGATTCGCGGCTTCTCGCAAAAGTCACGCGGGACTTCCTTGCGGGAGACGGCTACCAGGTCTTGCTGGCCTCCAATCCTCGCGAAGCCATCCGTATCGCTGAGAATCACAACGCGCCAATCCATTTACTGCTGACCGACGTGGTCATGCCGGATATGAACGGCCGCGAACTCGCCGAGCTTCTACTAGCGAAGCGACCAGAGATGCGCGTTCTTTATATGTCGGGCTATACGAACGGGATTCTTTCCGAACATGCTTTCCGGGCGGAAGAGGCGGCTTTCATTGAAAAACCTTTTTCTCACGAGGCTCTTTCCCGCAAGGTGCGCTACACATTGAATGCGAGCGCCTCATCCTGAACCTAACTTTTCTTAAGACTTCCTGTGACGCTCTCGACCTCAGGCGGCCACCAGGCCTTCCAGCGCCGCCTTGTTTCTCAGAATGAGCGTGGAGCCATGCAGTTCGATGGCTCGCTGCTTCTTGAACTCACTCAGGGTGCGTGTCACCGTCTCGCGGGACGCACCAATCAGTTGCGCGATTTCTTCATGGGTAAGCGCCAGTGTCACGCGCAACGAATCCTTCGCGGCTGGCCCGTTGGAAGACCAATCCAGCAGGAACTTGGCAACCCGCTCCGAAACTGACTGTGACAACCCGATCGAGCGCGCCACCTCGTTAGCCGCCAGGCAATCGCGGCTTAGAAGGCTCGCAAAGTGCAAGCACGCGTCGCCATGCTGGGTGATGAACTGTAAGAAATCGGCGCGAGGAATAAACGCCAATTCCGCAGGTTGGAGGATCTCAGCCGTCACATCATAAGGCTTGCCGGTAATCACGGAGTTCAACCCCAAGGCATCGCCCGGCTTTGCAATTTTCAAGATCAGCGTGCGCCCTTCACTGCTGGTCGTTAGCAACTTCACGCGCCCCTGGCGGACGACGTAAACGCCACGCGCCGGCTGCCCTTCCATGAAAATAATCGCGCCCGTAGGAAAATTTGTGATGTGCTCGATCTTTTCGAGGGCAGCCAGTCTTTCTTGGGAAAGGCCTAGACGAGATTCGGCCGACAGTTCGGTGGTTGCGGGAGCGGAAACCGCCGCGATACCGGAAGCCGGGCTGGCCTTCTTCTGCCGATTCGGCCAGACGGGCAATGCAGGAGCTGCGGCTCTGGCTGCAATGACGGGGCTTGCCATGGTCATCTCCTTGGTGTGATGGCTGCTACGACACGCACCAAGGGCAAGCCAAGGGCCGCAAACCTCGCGAATGTTCAAGATCCACACAAATACGCTAACTAAAACAAAAGACAGTACTTATATGCGAGGCACAGGCATGGCAATGGGGAGCCAAACATGTCCCACCTTGGTTCCCTCTGCGCCATTTGGCACAGCTCTGAGTGATCTACATCACTGTTCATTGTGACAGGGCCTTAGGCTCAGCGATCCCGCTCTCTGGGCGACTCTGGCTTTGGAGGCCGGTTTCTTCCTGCCTCTTCTCTGCTCCATTCTTTCCCGGCTTATAATGCTGGCCAATGGCTGACGCACTTCACGAATGGACGGAGGGGCCAACGGTGCGCCTGGACCGCAGCGATCCTTACCTGCGCCTGCAGTCCATCAGCATCTACGTTCGCAACTTGGATCGCAGCCTCGAGTTCTACGTTGGCAAGCTTGGCTTCCAACTTGTCTTTGAGGCCCGCGAAAGCCATTTCGTTACCGTTGCGCCTCCCGACGGCACCGCCAACCTCTCACTCGTTGCGCCGGAACGTGATTCGGAGCAATTCAAGCTGATCGGCAAACCTACGCAGGTCACTTTCGTTACCGAAGATGTCCTCGCCAAGTTCCGCGAATGGAGCAAGCGCGGGGTCCGCTTCCTGGTCAATCCGCGTTTGAGGCGCCTCAAGTATCCCGCGCGGGTTCGCGCCTCATCTTCCGGAGAGCCGCCGTCCCAAAACGAAGAGCATCCGCCGATTTGGGGCGGTGTGTTCGCGCGCTTCCGGGACCCCGACGGCAATTCGTTTTCGCTGGTCAGCTTCGACGAGGTGACGCACGCCGTGGAAGCGCAACGGCGCGCCATCGCCGAAAGGCTCGAAACGGAACGGCGCGCGGCGCAGGAACTCGACATCGCCAAGCAGGTGCAGGCGCGGCTCTTTCCGCAAACGCTTCCCCCGCTCAAGACCTTGGAGTATGCGGGAATCTGCCGACAGGCACGCCAGGTTGGCGGCGACTATTATGACTTTCTCGATTTAGGTGGTGAGCGGCTGGGCTTTGTCATTGGCGACATTTCCGGAAAAGGAATCGCCGCGGCGCTTTTGATGGCTAATCTCCAGGCGAATTTTCGCAGCCAATGCGCCATCGCTGCGGACCAGCCAGAGCGGGTGTTGCGTTCCGTGAACCAGCTTTTTTGCGAGAACACCACTGATGGCGCGTTCGCCACTCTGTTTTTCGCAGAGTACAACGACGCCACGCGCGGCCTGCGCTTCGCCAACTGCGGCCATTTGCCGGCTCTTGTGCTTCATTGCGACGATTCGCTCGAACGGCTCGAGCCCACGGCTACGATCGTAGGCGCGTTCAAAAACTGGGACTGCGAGATTAGTGAAACTCGAATTTCGCCCGGTGACATTTTGGCTCTCTATACCGACGGCATCAGCGAATCGTTCAACGACGCCGGCGAGGAATTCGGTGAAGAGCGGCTCGCCGCCGTGCTGTGCCGCCATCGCGCGCTTTCTTCCAGCGACTTGTTGGCCGCGGTCGTGGACGAAGTTCACCGCTTCAGCCCCCGCGAACAACATGACGACATTACCCTGATTGTTGCCAAGTCCTTATAGTCATGCCAGCCGAGTAAGTGCTTCTGTTGCAATCGAGAGGACCCGTGTCTCCTTAAGCGTTTTGGCAGGCCTTTAAGGATTTGCCGCCTTTCGCTCCAGTTTCCACGGTGCCGGCGCAGGCATGCCCGGAGGAGCCCCGGCAATTTGCAGTTCCGCCTGGCCGTTCGCAGTTAGGCGCATGTCGTAATGAATGGACTCCTCAGCGTCATCGGTCATCGTGCTGACTGTCCCTTTGTCCTTGGTTGCCAAATGCAACACTTTGCCGTCGGGGACGGTTTCTGTGATCGTGTCCTCGCCGTCCAGAGGTGTGGCCTCTGTGAGTTCGCCCCGGTCACTCATCCGGAAACTAGCCCGGCTCACGGTGCCGGAAATCTTGCCTTCCTTCACTGTCAGTTTCACGGTGATGAACGTCTTGCCTTTGAATTTGCCCTCCCAGGTCCCGGCAAATTGCTTTAGTTCCTCCGGCGTGCTCCCCGCCCGCGCCACTTGGAATGAGAATGCCGAAGCCGCCAGACACGCACCGGCGAGAAGACCTGAAGCAACGAGCGCCAGCGCTCGGCTCCGACTCTGGTCCATGCGATCCGATTTCGTGAGAAGATTTGTCATGCGTTCCTCCAAAGTGTCGGTGTCAAAAAGTCCAAGAGCGTACCCAGAATGAGCTGCGGGCGATGCCAAAGCTATGGATTGCGCCATGTTCAGCAAAGATCTGGCATACACAGCCCGGGACGGCAGCCGCTCCGCCGCCATTTCGTCACACGAGAGTTCACGTGTCCGTTCAACCTGCTTTTTGATGAGCCACGACACGGGATGAAAGGAGATAGGCAACCAGAAAGCCTCGTAGACAAGATTTAGAAGGAAATCGTGGCGCCGAACATGCGCCAGTTCATGGCACAGAGCGGACGTCAGCTCCGACTCTGAGGTTCTTGAAACAAATCCTTCAGGTAAAAGTAGGACTTGCTGCCGGACTCCCAGAACCACCGGACCTTGCAACTCGCTCGAACAAAACATGCAAACAGGCCCGGCTCGCAACGAAGAGAAGCATCGGTCTGCAATCGTTGCCTGACGGGGCGTTAAGGAGCAAGGAGTCGCGTTTCGCAGAATGCGCCTAGTTCGCCGCCATGCCCAGAGCAGGCACAATCCTCGATAGAACACGATCCCCAAATAGCCGGAGGCTAGAATTCGTGTCAGGAGAGGCCCGAAGGAAACGGGCTGCCTTCGATGACGCACCTTAAGCCAGAACGACCCAGGTGAGGCCACTCCACCCTCACCGGCGGAAAGCGTTGTCGGGCTCTCCGCAACGGGGGGCGCGGCGACTGGACTCGTGACCTCCGAAACACTTCGCAGGCTGCCGAGCGGAAGCAAGGATGCGCATCCAAGGGCCATGACCCAAAGTACATGACGGTAAACGGAAGGACCCCGTTGGACCAGCTTTGCCAGGAGCATCGCCGAAGCCACAATAAGACAAGTCATCCAGAGGGCATTCGCGAGATAAGTCATGAGCCATCCCTCAGTCATTTCCATGACGGTCCTCTTTCTCATTGTGTTCCTGCTCCTGAATCAACTTTTCCAGCTTTTGTAGTTTTTTCGGCGCGAGTTGCTTGTCCTTGACCAGGCTCATCAGGAGGTCTTCGACCGATCCGCCAAAGAGGCGGTCAATCATGTCGCGAATGGCATGGCTGGTGGCCCGTTCACGCGTAAGCAAAGCCTCATATTCATAAGCGCGCCCGCAAAGGACGCGTTTCACGCGGCCTTTGCGGTGTAGAACGTTGAGCATAGTTTGCACCGTCGTGTAGGCCAGTTTTGTCGAACCGGCGAGTTTCTCCTGGACGGTTTGCACGTTTGAGGGGCCCGCGTCCCACAACACTTTCATGATTTGCAACTCCAGTGGCGTGAGTTGCTTTTCGCGCTTCCTTTTTCCGCCCATCACAACTCCTAAAATGTTAGGACAATAAACCCTCGAACGCTCTTTGTCAACTAAAATCTTAGGAGTTGAGTCCGCCTGACGAAATAATGTGCCGGACTTCCGAGGCTGGTGTCTTTCTTCATTCCTGGCCCAGTTCCTGACCAAGCCGGGCTAAAATGTGGCCCACGTGGTGCCATGAAAGCTGAGCTGCGGGCGAACGACAAAGAGAAGGTACGGTTGCATTACGACCGCGCGAGCCCTTATTACCGCTCGTTATGGGGCGAGCACATCCATCATGGCTACTGGATTCGCGGCGACGAATCCAAAGAGACGGCGCAAGTGCAGCTCATCGAACACTTGGCGAAGGCGGCGGGAGTGCCGCGTGGCGCGAAGATTCTCGATGTAGGTTGCGGTTTTGGGGCGAGCAGCATTTATCTGGCGCGGAACTACGGAGCGGACGCGACCGGGATCACGATCTCGCAAGTTCAAGTGGAAATGGCAAACAAAGCCGCAGCGGAGGCAGGCGTTAACGTCAAGTTCCTGTTGATGGACGCGGAGGCGATGACGTTGGAGCAACCATTTGACGTGGTCTGGTCCGTGGAATCCATCTCCCATTATCAGGACATACCGAAGTTCTTTGCGTCTGCGGCAGAGCTCTTGCAGCCGGGAGGAACGCTGGCCATCACAGATTGGTTCAAGAAAAAGGGACTGACGCCACGGGAGCACAGGAAATTCCTGCACGGCCTGGAACATGGCATGATGGTGGAATTGCGGACGATGGAAGATTATGCAGGCCATATGGCGGCAGTGGGATTGGATGTGACGTGCAGTGAAGTGTTGAACCGGTACTGCGCCAAGACGTGGGACCTTTGCCTGCACATTATTAAGAACAAAGCGCTGTGGGTAGCGGCCATGCAGAATGGCGCGGACTTTGTGCGCTTTCTGAGGGCGTTCAAAGACATGCGCGCCGGATTTGCGTCGGGGAATTTTGTCTACGGATTAATGGTAGCTAAGAAGGGCCCGGTGCCAGCTTGAGAGTCATTGCGGAAAGCAAGGACACAGCAGGCTGCGCCCTTACAACAGGGCTTTCTGCGCTTCAATTGAGCGCCTTAGCTGGTGGCTTCGGTGGGTTCTTCTTTCTTGGTCTTTTCCTTCTTTTCTTTTTCCTTGTACTGGTAGCCGATGATTTCGAGAATCGCAACTTTGGCGTTGTCGCCGACGCGATTGCCGGCGCGGATGATGCGCGTGTAGCCGCCGGCGCGGTCACCGAACTTGGGCGCGATTTCGCTGAAGAGTTTTTGCGTGACCGAAGGCACCAAAAGGTACGAAGCGGCCTGGCGGCGCGACTGCAGCGTGTCGCGCTTCCCGAGCGTGATGATTTTTTCGGCCACGGGACGCGCGGCCTTGGCGCGAGTGAGCGTGGTGGTGATGCGCCCGTGCTGGAGCAGGTTGGTCACCAGGCTGCGCAACACGGCGCGGCGATGATCAGGCTGCTTGCCGAGTTTCGATCCGGAGTTGAGATGTCGCATGGCTTTTCCAGTTCTAAGTTTTAAGTCCTAAGTTTTAAGTTGGCAGGCCCGCCCAAAAGGCGGGCCCTACAAAGACTGCGCAAAAAGAACGGGTCTAAAGCCTGCCTGCGGCAGGCAGGACCCGCCCCTACAAGCCCACAGTGTCTTCAGCAGACGGCGCGGCGGTCTGGCTCGGGAGCGGCGGCCAGATGATGCGGCCGTGCTCATCGAACTTCATGCCCAGCGACAAGCCCATCTTGACGAGTATTTCCTTGATCTCGTTGAGCGACTTGCGCCCGAAGTTCTTGGTCTTGAGCATTTCGTTTTCGCTCTTCTGCACGAGTTCGCGAATGGTCTGGATATTCGCGTTCTTCAGGCAGTTGTACGAGCGCACCGAAAGCTCGAGCTCCTCGACAGAGCGGTCCAGATGCTCGAGGCGCGGATCGTGCGAAGTATCCGTCGGAGCTTCGACGGTTTCCACCGGCTCTTCGAAGTTAATGAAGATGCTCATGTGGTCCTTTACCAGCTTCGCGGCGTAGCCGATGGCATCCTTCGGCGTAATGGCACCGTTGGTCCACACTTCCATCATCAGCTTTTCGTAATCGGTCATCTGGCCGAGACGGGCGGCTTCAACGGAGTAGTTGACCTTGCGCACCGGCGAATGAACGCTGTCCACGGGAATGTAGCCGATAGGCAGGTCCTCGTCGTAGTTGCGGTCGGCGGCAACGTAACCGCGGCCGTTCTTGGCGCGCATTTCGATCTGGAGTTTTCCGCCTTCGCTGACGGTGGCGATGTACACGCTCTTGTCGAGCACCGCAAAGTCCGCGTCTTCCTCAATGTTGGCGGAGGTGACCGTGCCGGGCTGCTCGACGTTGAGATAGATCGTCTTCGGCAGATCGGTGTTCAGCTTGATCGGCACCTGCTTCAGGTTGAGGATAATGTCCGTGGCATCCTCGACCACGCCGGGGATCGAAGAAAATTCGTGCAACACGCCTTCGATTTTCACGGCGGTGACCGCCGCGCCCTCGATGGAACTGA
>Ga0126370_10001036_pt1 | contig 12369 bp, 12 predicted proteins | sample PanSoiMetaPlot_3_FD_92586 | JGI IMG/M metagenome (GOLD analysis project Ga0126370, IMG submission 92586) | Tropical forest soil microbial communities from Panama - MetaG Plot_3 | ecosystem: Environmental > Terrestrial > Soil > Tropical forest > Bulk soil | place: Panama | collected 2016-02-17 | reverse complement strand
GGATGCTGCTTTCCCGCGGCGAACTGCCGCAAGCTTCCGGCAACCTGTCGACGCTGCGCGCCCTGCGGCCGTGGACCGACGATTACAGCAACCTTATCGAAATCCTCAGAAAATAGGGCCAAGCGGGCCATAGAAAGCCGCTTCTTGCGTATAATCGTCGGAAGCCTTGAACCCCGCGAGGATTGCCTATGTCCGAACCAAGCTACGAAGAATTGAAAGCACAACTCGCCGCGCTGCAAAAGCAATCCGGCCAAAAACGCAGCGGCTCTCTCGATTTCCGCGTCGGTGAGAAAGGCGGCGTCAGCGTCTACGGCCTCGGCCGTTTTCCGGTAACGCTTTACTACGAACAGTGGGTTCGCCTGCTGGGTGCGGCCGAAGAGCTGAAGAAATTCCTGGAAGAGCAGAAATCTGAAGGCAAGCTCAAGCTCAAAGAAGGCTGAGCGCGGGATTTTCCCGAGGCATGACTCCGGCTGAGAACTAGTTTCTTGAAGCCGTAACCGGCATTTTCATCCGCGCCGGCTCCACGACCAGCACCGATTCCATGCTGGAAGCGTGGATCAGAAGCAGCTGCCTGATGGCGGCATCGGCGCCCGCGCCGTCTCCGGTTTCGCGCTTTGCTCGGGCCAGCAAATCGAGCGCAAACGCATCGTCGCCGGACTGCTCCAGCTCCGCGATGGCTTCGCTCGATTTCTTCTGACCCAGCAAGATCATCCCGCGCAACGCATGCATCTGCGTCCCGATGAATTCGTTGTCCGTGCGCTGATAGCGTTCTTCGAGCACGTGCAGGCAAACTTCCGCCAGCGGGGCGTTACCCGCCCGCAGTGAGCGCACACCACGCCAGCGCCGGATCACGGCCATATGCTCGTCGCGTGTCACCGCCGCCAGGTCGGGGTCCTCGCGCAAGGCGGCCTCCGCCGCGTCCAGGTGCTTCAGCGCCGCCAGATCGTCATTCGAGTACATGGCCATGGCTTCTTGAAATCCCGCTTCCAGGTCCGTGAATTTCCTGGCGTGCGCTTCTGCGATCAGTTGCTGATACTCCCGGTCCGCAAATCCCAGCATGTTCTCGCGCACATAGCTCAGTGCGATCGACCCGCGGTACTCGAGACTCCTGCGCGGATTGGCCGCCACCTTCGCCGATTTTTCATACGCTTCGCGCGCGCCAGGCTGGTTTCCCAGCATGGCGAAAACGTCGCCCAGCTCATGCTGCGACGGCCCGAATGTCGGCTCCTTCTTCAGCGCCAGCTCGAAGTGTTCCTTGGCCTCCTGATAGCGGCCGGCCTTGAAGAGAATGTCTCCGTAGGAATCTTCCGGATTCGGATCAGCCGGCATCACCGCCACGTATCGCTGCATGAGCGCCTCGGCGCGCGCCATGTCGCCTCCGGCCGCGTAGGAATAGCCCAGCCGGTTGAGCACCGGCGTAAAGTCAGAATCGATCTCCAGCACCTTTTCAAACAGCGGGACGGCCCGTTGCGCGTCGTGTTGGTCCACAAACCAGCGGCCCGCGAGGTACAGCACATACTTGTCGGTCGACTCTTTGCGCACCAGGTCGTTCAGGTCCGAAATCGCGGAGAGTTGGTCGTTCTTCTTGAGCGCCGTCACCCAGCGCACAAAAAGCATTTCGCTCGGCGAAATTCTCCCCGCCAGGCTCTGCGCGCGCGCCAATGCATCTGCCGATTCTCGTGCGTCGGTCGCGTAATAGGAAAGTAATGCCCAACCCGAGGCGAAGCTGGTATCTTCGGCGGTCGCCTGGCGCAGGCTATGCAGGCATTCATCGAGCCGGTAGTTTCCGCTGAGCAAGACGGCTTGTCCGAAGAGCTCGCGCGCATGGTCGGAATGCGTCGTGAGCCGCATGGGTTCGGCGGCCTTCGTTGCGGCCGTCAACGTGGCGGGCGCGGCCTTCTGAGCTTGTGCCGCGGGCGCCAAAAAACTTGCGCCAAAGCCCGTCAGTATCAGAGCAGCGAACGTGCTGGGCACACGCATGGAAAGAGTTCTCCCGGCGGTTCATTCCGAAAGGTACTCCGCGATGCTATCACCGGCTTTTTTCGCCGCGACCTGTTCCTCCGTACAGCTGCAGCGCATCAGTTATCGCCGGGAGAAAGTCTCGCGTTCGATTCGCCATCGGCTTGCCGCCCTCTGGCCAATGCCAGAGTCGACTCTGTGTTAGCCTGTTCCTCCCTTTTAGGAGGTTCGCTTTGCGTCATCGCACTTTTGGCCGCACCGGCTGGCAAGTCGGCGCGATCGGCTACGGCATGTGGGGCATGGGCGGCTGGACCGGCTCGGATGACGCCGAATCGCTCGCTTCGCTTCAGCGCGCGGTCGATCTCGGCTGCAATTTCTTCGACACGGCTTGGGCCTACGGCGACGGGCACAGCGAAGAACTGCTCGGCCAGGCGCTGCGCGCCAATGCCGGCAAGAAGCTCTATGTCGCCACAAAAGTCCCGCCCAAAAATCGCCGCTGGCCCTCGCGGCCCGAATACTCGGTCGACGTCTCCTATCCGCCCGAATACGTCTTTGAATACGTGGAAAAGAGCCTCGGCAACCTCGGCGCCGAATCTCTCGACCTTATCCAGTACCACACTTGGGAAGACAGCTGGCTCGACGACGACCGCATCATCCGCACCATCGAACAGCTGCGCTCGAGCGGCAAGGTGCAGGCCGTCGGCATCAGCTTGAATCGCTGGGAACCGTGGAACGGCATCCGCGCCGTTAAGTCCGGCCTCATCGACGCGGTTCAGGTTATCTACAACATCTTCGACCAGAATCCGGAAGACGAACTTTTCCCGGCTTGCCGTGCCCACAACGTCGGCGTGATCGCCCGGGTCCCCTTCGATGAAGGCTCGCTTACCGGCACGCTGACGCTAGAATCCAGGTGGCCAGCCAATGATTGGCGCAGCACCTACTTCGTTCCCGAGAATCTCCGCACGAGCGTCGAACACGCCGACGCGCTGAAGCCCCTTGTTCCGGCCGGCTCCACCATGGCCGAAATGGCCCTCCGCTTCATCCTTAACAATCACGATGTCGCCACCATCATCCCCGGCATGCGCAAACTCAAAAACGTGGAAGCCAATATCTCCGCCGGCGAGCGGGGTCCGCTACCTTCGCAACTTCACAACGAACTCCGCAAACACCGCTGGGTTCGCCAGCGCACGACCTGGAGCCAGTGACGCGCGCCGCGGGCCTTTCCGGTTTCGGCGGCGTGGATTCGCGGGCTCGATTTTTGCTAGAGGGATAGCGGATAAGCGGCGGCTAGGCATTCGACGCGGCTCGTCGACTCTCGAGAAAACGCCGCACGGCCGGATCGCGTGCCAGCCCGATGGCCAGGGTGTAAGCCTCTTGGGCTTCGAGCTTGGCGCTGGTCTTGGCCAGCAAGTCCGCGCGAGCCGCCCAGTAGGGCTGGTATTGCTCGACTCGCGCATCCGCCGCCACTTCTTCGAGGGCCTTTAACCCGGCGCTTGCGCCGCGCAACTCGCCGATGGCCACCGCGCGATTGATCGCTACCACCGGCGAACGAGAGATCGCGAAAAGCGCCTGGTACAACTCAACCACGTCGGCCCAATTGCTCCGCCCCGTAAGGCGCCGGTAGACGTGCGCCGATTGCAGCGCGGCTTCCAATTGAAATCGCCCCATGCGTGCGAAGCCGCTCGCTCGACCGAGCAACTGCTCGGCTTCGCGGATCATGCGCGAGTCCCAGCGCCCGACACTCTGGTCGGCAAGCGGGATGTACTCGCCGTCTGGACCCCGCCTCGCGCCGCTCCGCGCCTCCGCGTACAGCATGAGCGCCAGCAAACCCAGCGCCTCCGGCTCATCGGGCATCAACTCAACGACGACGCGGCATAAGAAAATCGCTTCCGCAGCCAGGTCCCGCCGCGCGGCATCGGCGCCAGTCGCGTCGCTCCACCCCTCGGCGAACGCCGCGTAAATCGCATCCAGCACCGCTTCCAGGCGCTCCCGCAGTTCTTCACGCTCCGGAACGCGGAACGGTACGCCGGCTTGCCGAATCTTGTTCTTCGCGCGTACCAGCCGTTGTCCCATGGTGGCCGGAGAAATCAAAAACGCAGCAGCGATCGCCTCCGCGTTCAGCCCCAGAACCACTTGCAGCATCAGCGGCGCGCGAACCATGGAATCAAGAGCGGGATGCGCGCAGGCAAAAAGCAGCGCCAGGCGCTCGTCCGGAATCTCGGGACCGATGGCAGCCGCTTCCAGTCCTTCGGCGATCCGCTTCATGTCGGCTCCGGCCTGGGTATCGCGATGTCGTCGTCGCATCGCATCAATTCCTTTCCGCCTGGCCACCGTCAGCAGCCATCCCTCGGGATTTTCCGGGCACCCGTTTGCCGGCCAGTCCGCCAGCGCCGACGCGAACGCCTCCGACAGCGCATCTTCGGCCGCAGCGACGTCATGCGTTCTGGCTGCTAGAAACGCCACGAGCTTGCCGTAGCTCCGCCGCGCGACCTCTTCGACGGTGCGCTGCGCCAGCGCTTCGTCGCCGACCGGACTCGCGGGTTTTCTGGTTTCGCGCAAAGTTTCACGCCCGATGATAGGTCAGAAAAACGGTTCCGTTCTGGAAACTGCGCGTGCCTGCGAGTTTGAGTGCGAGCTTCTCCCGGATAGCGGTGAACATGGATTGGCCTCTGCCCAAAAGAACCGGCGCCAGCGCGACCTGATATTCATCGATCAAGCGGGCATCGGAAAGCTGTGCCACGATACTCGCGCTGCCGAGGATCACCAAGTCCGGTCCCGGCTGCCGCTTCAATCGATTCACTTCGTCCCTTAAATCGCCCTTCAGCAGCGTCGTGTTCCGCCAAAGAGCTCTTTCCATGGTTTGCGAAAACACGATCTTCTGCAGCTGGTTCATCCGCTCGGCGACCACCGGCATCGCCTCGGCCGCCATGGGCGTCGGCCAGTATCCCGCCATCATGTCGTAGGTCTTCCGGCCGAACACCAGCACCCCTTCGCCACTGGCATTTCCCTGAACGAACGAGCTCCACTCCTGGTCCTGCTGGTGCGCCCAGCTCATGTCGCCTTTGCTGTCGGCGATGAAACCGTCGAGCGACATCGAATTAAATACCGTCAGTTTGCGCATGGTTCTTCCTCCACTTTCTTCGCGGTGTTCTAGAGTCGAATGCTTCTGGGTAACCCCGGTAACGCCGGCATGCTGGCGACAGGCGGGCTGCTATTCCTGCTTGAGGTAGGGTTCGATGCCTTCGGTCAAGAACGTTCCTTCGTGCATCGGCCGCACCTCCACCACGCCGTGCAGCGCGGTGGGCGAGCGAGCCGCCCAGGAAAGCGCTTGATCCAGGTCCGGCACATCGATGATGTGAAATCCGCCCAGCTGCTCTTTGGAATCGGCGTAGGGCCCATCGAGCACTTGCGTCTTTTCGCTGCGGATCCGCACCGTCGTTGCCGCCGCCGTCTGCTGCAAACCGCCGCTCGACTTGAGCACGCCGGCTTTTTGCATCGCTTCCATGTAGGCGCGGTAGACGCCCAGCCAATGCGCCTGCTCCTCGCGCGTCAGCTCCGGCCATCCCGATTCGTTGACATAGTCCAGCAAGATGTATTTCATCGAACTCCCCGCTTTCCATGGCTCCTTGGATTTCTCCTGCGCCCCTCCAAGCATCACCTGACCAGTTGCCGAACCTCGACCACGCCGTGTCCCACGGTCGGGCAGCGAGCCGCCCACGCCATCGCGGTCTCAAGATCCGGCGTTTCAATCAGATAGTAGCCGCCGACCTGCTCTTTGGCATCTGCGTACGGTCCGTCCAGAACCTGCTGTTTCTGCTGGGCCAGGCGGATGGTCTTGGCTGCCGCGCTGGGTGCCAGCTGGCTGCCGGACTTGTAAACACCGGCTTGCTTGAGCGCCTCGGTATAAGCCCGGTAAGCCGCCATGCCCTCCTCCTGCTCGGCCTTGCTCAGCTGGGGCCAGCCGGATTCATCGACGTACAGCATCAGCATGTATTGCATAGCGGAACCTCCTCGCCCCGTACGGGACGTTTTCCTGCTTCCAATACAATGACGCTCGGGGTGGCGCGGATTTCGACAGGCGGCTAAGACTTTTTTTCTGGTTCAGGCGGTTTGTTTGAGGGCCCGTTCGACCAGTGTTAGGCAGCGCTCGGCTTGTTCGCGTAACAGTTCTTCCTGCTCGCCCCGCTCCCTGACGCCGGCGTGCAACTCGTCGGCAATGGCCAACGCCGCCAGTACCGCCGCCTTCTGGGTATCAATGGTGGTCGTGCGGTCGGCAATGGCGCGCATCTTCTCGTCCACGTACGCAGCAAGCTTTTCTACGTAGGAAGGATCGAGGTCGCCCGAAATGGCGTAGGTCTGGCCGAAGATTTGAACCCTGGTTGGTGGCATGGAAAGAGCGCGGCAGTGCCAATCGGAAAGGTAACACAAATTGCCGCGCTAGATACGTCAGGCAAACGAACCTCTTCGTCGCTTGCCGCGACGCCGGCGATAATTTTCACTCGATGACCCGGAATAGGCCTAGAAATGCAGAACCACGCCGACGCCGGCTTGATAGTTATTCTGCGTTTCGGAATAGAGCTGCGTACGCACGTAATCCGCCTCGCCGCGGAAGGAAAGCCGCGGATTCAAGGACCAGTCGACTCCTCCACCGGCTTGCAGCGCAAACCCATCCTTGCTCACATGCGCAAGCTGTGGATTCACATGAACGCCGCCCACCAGCACGTGTGCCCAGGGCGACCAGCGGTGCGGCGTGCGGTCCCACTGAATTCGTCCGCCGCCCGTGTACATCGCAAACTTCGTCATTTCGCCGCCGAACACGTCACCGCCAAAGGCGGCGACGATGCTTCCCTCGAGAGCGAACCAGTCGTTAAAGGAGTATGCCAAGGCGGTGTGAATGCCGCTGAGATTGGCGGAAAACGCCGTGGACTCGAAATGCACCAACTCGTAGCCTGTCGCCAGGTGCCAGCGGTACCCCACATCCCCTCCGCCACCATACTGCGGGGCCGCCGGCGCATCCGGCAGCGCGGCGGAAGGAACGGCCGAGAGGGAGGGCGCGGGAAGCGTCGCGGGCGCCGCCAATGATGGAACCAAGGAAACGTCGGATGTGCTGGAATGGCCAGCAAGGAATGACGGTTGAGCAACGCGGTCAAAGTTGAGGAGAGAAGCCTGCTGGGCCGGCAGCGAGACAGAGACAGCAAGAGCGACGAAAGTTACTAAGACGAGGCGTTTCATTTGCGTTCCTTAGACGGCGGACCCCAAGACAGGGCTGGCTGGCCACCTATTAACGTAAACAGGAGAAGGGGTATTTGTCTATGGCGATTCGCAGGCCGCAAGCAGAAAGGAGACCGTCAGGCCTAAGGAACCAGATACGCGTTGCTGCTGGAGTTCGTGAAATCGAAGCGCAGCAAGGCGGAAGAGCGGGACGAAGGTGCAAAGCGCCATTCGCGAGCCGCTTTTAACGCGATGTTTGCAAAGAACGGGCTGCTCGCCGGTGAATCGAGCGCCGCCGAGGCAACCGAGCCGTCCGGGCTCACCTCTACGCGCACATTGATTCGAACCGTGCCGCGAATCGTGCTGCGGGCCTTCGAGGAAACTTCCGGAACAACCTGGTGCAGCACTGCAACTGTTCCCGAAGCGGGCGCAGAAGCCGAAGGCGCTCGACTAGCGGGCGGCTTCGCCGCGGGAGCTGGCGCCGCCGAAGTGTCTTTTCGAGGCGCAGACGGGGAGACGGGTGGATTTGCACTGCTTGGCGCGGAATCCGCAGCCGCGGTTTTTGCAGGTGCGGCGGGAACGCGAGCCGTCGCCGTAGAAGGCGGCGCGCTCGCCGGTCGAGATCGGGTAGCCGGCGGCGGCGAAGACGAGGTATCCGTGGCGTTGCGCAGCATGCGCGGAACAATCAGCGCCGCAAGAACGAGCGTGCCCGCCGCGCCAATCAGAAAGTACTTCAACGAGCTGCCCGAAGCACGCGCGCTCGGCACGCGGCGCGGCGCGGCGATCGTGACGTTTACATTCGGCAGCGAGGAGACTGGAATATGCGAAGGCGCTTTAGGCCGTTCGAGGCCGGGAGAAACGGGCGAAAGCGGCACGGAGAGCGGATCGATCGCCGGCGATGCGGCCGGCGACACGCGCGACATCGCCCCTCCGGCCGATGCCTGGGCGGCCGCGGCAAGAGGCGGCCGCGCGAGCGGCGCAGCGAAGGCGTCGACCAGAGCCTCGGGTGTCCGAGCCGCGGCCGGTTTTGGCTTGGGAACGTAGAAAGGGTCGAGGGCGGCGCGCAGGTCGTCGAGCGTTATCCGCGCGGCCATGTCCTGCTCGAGCGCACCCCGGATCACTTCGGCAAACGGACTCGGTAGTTGCGGCAGCACGTAATGCCCGTTCGAATCGTGATTCGGCAGGTATTGCGTAAGCGTTTCGTAGAGCGAAATGCCGAGCGACCACACGTCGGAGGCGGGGAACAACGCCGATTCGGGTGGAGCGTAGGGCGATGCCAGCGGCCAGGAAGCGGCAGCTTCGCCCACGGGAACAATGCGCTCCGGCGACAATTTGATGGCGTCGCGCTTTGCCAGGATATTCGAAGGCTTTATGCCGCCGTGCACCAGTCCTTTTTCATGCAGGAAATCGAGCGTGGCCAGAACCGGCGACATCATTCCGGAAGTCTCTTCCGGCGTGAGCGCGCGCTGCGGCAGAAGTTCGCCGAGATTTTCGCTGGCCAGCTCCATGACGACGAACAAGCAAGGCGAACCGTCCACCGCGCTGCGGCCAAAATGCAAAATGCGCAGAAGTCCCGGATGAGACAACGCGGCCGCGTTCTTCCAGAGCTCCAGTTGCCGCTCGGCAGTTTCCGGCGACTCCGGTATCAATTTAATCGCCGCCTCGGGCGGGGGCTCGCTCGGACGTTCATTGGGCAGGTCGGTAAGGAACACCGCGGAGTTTTCGGAAACGCCGAGCAGCTTGCGCAGCGGAAACCGGCCGTCCACCAGCTGGCCAAGAAGATGTTGTGCTGTCTGTGTCATCAAAGCACCGCCAATCCGCGCGCGGGGCAGCGGGCGGAGAAGTTAAAACCTCTCTCGAAAGCAGAGTGATACATTCGAGCGCAAGCGCGTTTCAGGGATTCCAGGCGAACCCTGAATGCCTTTCGCGATGAGGCCGGGGAGGCTTAAGGGCATTGTGCAGGGGTGTGCTGAGAAAGAAAAGGGGTTGCAACCAAAAAGGCAGCTGCGCAGGAGACGGGGCGCCGCCTTCGTCCGCGCCCTCGAAATCGCGCCAGCAAGACGCAAAGCCGCTAGGAACCCATCAGAAACAGGGGCTTGTTCAAAAAGCTGGTGTACTTGGGCCGCAGACGTTCGGTGTCGTACTGGTCTTCGACGTCCACGAGTTTCTTGCTGGCGGTGACGGTGGTGATCGGCAGATGGCTGTAGCGGCCTTCGCGCAGCACCACCAGGTGGCCGAATGTCTTGTTCAGGATCAGGTCGAGCGCCAAATTGCCGTACGCCATCGGAACGATGGAATCGATGGCATCCGGTTCACCCGAGCGCACCAGATAGCCGAGCTTCTGGCTGATGACCTCAATCTTCTTGCCGCCCTGGTTGAACTTGGCCGAGCGGTTTTTCACTTCCTCCGCGACCAGGTCACCGATACCGCCGAGCTTCTTGTGGCCGTAGGCGTCGGCTGCTTCGCCTTCAAACACCATTTCGCCGCCTTCGAACATCGCCCCTTCGGAAACCAGAGCGACGGAGTAGCGACTCGGATTTTTCAGGCGGTCGGAGACGAGCAGCTCGGTCAGCCGGTCAATATTGAACTTGTGCTCCGGAATCACGCAGCGGTCGGCCGCGCCGGCGAGCGTCGGCAGCATCGCCGTGTAGCCCGCATAGCGCCCGAAGACTTCCAGAATCAGAAAGCGTTCGTGCGATCCGGCCGAGGTTCGAATGCTGTTTGTCAGCTGAATGGTGCGCGAAACGCAGGTGCTGAAGCCGATGCAGTAGTCCGTGCCGGGCACGTCGTTGTCCATGGTCTTCGGGATGGCGACTACGTGGAAGCCTTCCTGGTGCAGGCGCACCCCGTAGCTCAGCGTGTCGTCGCCGCCGATCGGCACCAGGTAGTCAACGCCCAGCCACGCGAGGTTCTTCAGCACTTCAGGCGTCAGATCGTTCTTCTCCTGGTTGAACTGCGCGCGCAGGTGTTCGGGCACGCTGGCTTTGCCGGTCTTGCCGGGATTCGTGCGCGAAGAGTGCAGAAAGGTTCCGCCGGTGCGGCTGGCGCGGTTCACCACGTCTTCGGTCAACAGCTGATAGTTGTTCGAATTGTCGTAATCTTTGTCCCGGACGATATCAATCAGGCCGCCCCAGCCGTGGCGAAAGCCGATAACCTGATAGCCTTCGCGCAGCGCGCGGTAGGTAACGCCGCGAATCGCGGGGTTGAGGCCGGGCACGTCGCCGCCCCCGGTCAGAATGCCGATGATGCCCTTTTTGGTACTCACATTAGCCATGTTGGCGTGACCTTTTGCGTAGAGTTGAACCGATAATTTTACACGCAGACGGCAGCGGGACGAAACCAAGGACTGCACAGCTTCGTCCAAGCGCGCCGTCGCCTGGGAGGATCTGTGAAGCTCCAACGGAAATGGCTGGCCGCGGTTCTGCTGGCGCTGACCTCGGCCGTCGCCTACAGCGTGCCGCCCGCTTTCGGGTGGAACGACCGCGCTCACATGAGCGTCGGCTACGTCGCTTACCGGCTTCTCGAGCCTGCAACGCGCGATCGCGTCAACACGCTGCTGAAGCTCCATCCGAAATACAACGACTGGTCGGCCCGCGTCGACCAAGAGATGCCCGGCGCCGAGGCCGAAGAAAAGAACATGATGATTTTCATGCTGGCCACGGTCTGGGCCGACGAGATCAAGCGCGAGCCCGGCTATAAACAGGACGGAACACAAGGCGGCAACCGGCCAGACGGCAGCCCCGATCCCGGCCGGAACACCGGCTACGACGATCGGCTGATGCACAAGTATTGGCACTTCATGGATACGCCGTTTTCCACCGATGGCACCGCGCTTCCGCCGATTCCCACCCCCAATGCGCAAGAGCGCATCGCGCTGTTTCGAGTCGTGCTGGCCTCGTCCGGTCCCGACCTGCTGAAATCCTACGACCTGGTTTGGCTGCTGCACCTCGTCGGTGACATCCACCAGCCGTTGCATGCAGCAACGCGCGTGAGCCAGGCCGATCCGGACGGCGATGCCGGCGGAAACCTGGTGAAGCTCGATTGCGCCAAGTGCGAACTACACTTTTTCTGGGACGGCTTGCTCGGAAAGCAAAAGAATCTAAAGACGGTGCTAAATGGCGCCCGCAGGCTGCCAAGGCCAAAGGACGCGCTGGTAGAAATAACGGACGAGAAAAGCTGGGCCGCGGAAAGCTTTCTGGAGGCCCAGCAGCTCGTGTATGCGCCGCCGGTCGGCAGCGGCGACGGGCCCTACACGCTCACTCTCGACTACCAGAAGGCCGCGGGAAAGCTGGCAAAGCAGCGCGTGGCGCTGGCCGGGGCGCGCCTAGCAAAATTGCTGAACACCGAATTGAAATAGTTGGGCGGCTAGACCGGCCGGCGGATACCCAGCTTGCGCATGCGCGCCTGCAGAGTGGTGCGCTTCATTCCAAGAATGTTCGCGGCGCCGCGCGCTCCCGCGATCCGCCATTCCGTCTTGCGCAGCGCGCGCAAAATGTGCTGTCGTTCGGCTTCTTGCAAGGTGGGAATGTCGGCTTCCGGCGGCAGGGTCGGAGCGGCTGGTTCGGCCGAAGGCGTTTGCGTATTGCCGAGCTCAGCGAGCGGGACGCGCAAATCTTTGCCTGGTGACAGCAGCACCGCGCGCTCGATCAGATTTTCCAGCTCGCGAATGTTGCCCGGCCAGGCGTAAGAAACCAGGGCATCCATGGCTTCGGCCGGAACGTACAAGACCGTTTTGTTCATCCGGCGGCTGAATTTCTGTACGAAGTAGCGCACCAGCAGAGGAATATCCTCGCGCCGGTCGCGCAGCGCCGGAATCTGAATGGGAAAGACGTTCAACCGGTAGTAAAGATCGCTGCGGAAGGTGCGTTCCGCGACCAGGCGGCCGAGATCCGCGTTGGTCGCGGCGACTACACGAACGTCCACGCGGATCGTGCGCGTCGCGCCCAGGCGCTCGAACTCCTGCTCCTGCAGCACGCGCAGCAGCTTTGGTTGGAGCTCCAGCGGAATGTCGCCGACTTCGTCCAGAAAAATCGTGCCCTTGTCGGCCAGTTCGAAGCGGCCGACCTTTTGCGCGACGGCGCCGGTAAACGCTCCCCGTTCGTGCCCGAAAAGCTCGCTTTCGAGCAGACCGGAAGGGATGGCCGCGCAGTTCACTTTCACAAAGGTGCGCTCGCGCCGCGGGCTCAGGTTGTGGATGGC
>Ga0126370_10001035_pt1 | contig 12376 bp, 10 predicted proteins | sample PanSoiMetaPlot_3_FD_92586 | JGI IMG/M metagenome (GOLD analysis project Ga0126370, IMG submission 92586) | Tropical forest soil microbial communities from Panama - MetaG Plot_3 | ecosystem: Environmental > Terrestrial > Soil > Tropical forest > Bulk soil | place: Panama | collected 2016-02-17 | reverse complement strand
GGCATCCACTATCCGATTCCCTTGCACCTGCAAAAGGCGTACGCCCACTTGGGCTTCAGCAAGGGCGATTTCCCGGTCACTGAGCGCGTCGCCAGCGAGATTGTTTCCCTGCCCATGTTTCCGCAATTGCAGAAGGAACAGTTGCGAGAAGTGGCGAAGCGGGTAAAAGAGTTTGTTTCTTCACACGTGGCCTGACCCGGGTCCGTCGCTTCGAGCCAATCAAGAGTCCGTTCGTTCAAACCTTCTGCATGCCGTTTCTGACGCTACCACCTTTGGATCGACTCATCACGTTGTACGTGTGTTCTCCGATGGTGAAGATCGTCGGCCGCGCGCGGCATGCTTGCGTTCCCATCCTGTCCTACCACAGCATTTCCACCAACCTTTTCGGTCATTTTCATCCCTCGGCGCAAATCAATACGACGCCGGCAGCATTTTCCGCGCAAATGCGCTGGCTGAAGCGCGCCGGCTACCAATCGATCCATCTCGCGGAGATGTTGAGCCAACTCTCGGCGGGCCAGGACATGTCGAAGAAAGTGGTCATAACCTTTGATGACGGGTACCGCGACTTCTATACCGAGGGGTTTTCGATTTTGAAACAATGCGGTTTCGGCGCCACGGTCTTTCTGGCAACCGATCGAATCCGCAAAACGCCCACTCGCTACGAAGGTGTGGATTACCTGACCTGGCGGGATGTGCGCGAACTCCACGCGGAAGGGGTTCGCTTCGGCTCGCACACGGTGACCCACCCGGACTTGCGCTCGATGGAGCCCGATCAGATCGACTACGAACTCGGATACTCGAAGGAAGTGATTGAACAGGAGGTTGGGGACACGGTCGAGTCGTTTTCCTATCCGTTCTCCTTCCCCGAAGAAGACCGCGACTTTACCAGATTTCTCGCGGATATCCTGGAGAACCAGGGCTTCCAGAATGGCGTTTCGGCCATCATCGGAAGGGCTCATCGCAATAGCAACCAGTTTTTCCTGCCGCGAGTGCCGCTCAACTCCTGGGACTCGCCCAAGCTCTTAGAGGCCAAGCTGTTGGGCGCCTATGACTGGATGCACCTGCCGCAGTGGATCTACAAGTTCGTGAACCACAACATCACGCTCATGCAGGGCGCCAGCCGGCAGCCCACCGAGCAGTAGCGCTATGGCCACTACTCCGACTTACGTCATCATCACTCCCGCGCGAAACGAGATTCAATTCCTCGAACTAACGCTGAAGTCCGTTGTCTCGCAGTCGATACTTCCGCTGCGCTGGGTCATCGTTAGCGACGGGTCGACGGACGGAACCGATGAACTCGTTCAGACCTACGCTCTAGACCACCCGTGGATGGAGTTGGTCCGCATGCCCGAACGCAAGGAACGGCATTTTGCGGGGAAAGTGCAAGCCTTCAACGCGGGATATGCGCGCGTACAGGAGCTGAACTTTCATGTGGTGGCAAGCCTTGATGCGGATGTGTCGTTCGACGCCAACTATTTCCCGTTCTTGCTGCAAAAGCTCGCGGCGGACCCGGAGCTCGGCCTGGTCGGCACGCCTTTCAAGGAAACTTCGAACCAGGTTTACGATTATCGCTTTGTGAATATAGAGCACGTCTCCGGAGCGTGCCAGGTATTCCGCCGCGAATGCTTTGAACAAATCGGCGGGTATCAACCCCTTAAGGGAGGGGGGATCGACTACGTTGCCGTGCTTACCGCCCGGATGAAGGGATGGAAGACGCGAACGTTCACGGAAACGGTTTGCCTGCACCATCGCGAGATGGGCACGGCGCAGCAGCATTTATTGTCAGCAAGATTCAAGTATGGAATCAAAGACTACAACTTTGGAAATCACCCTGTCTGGGAATTCTTTCGGATTGCCTATCAAATGACAAAACCACCGCTGGCGATTGGAGGCATCGCGTTGGCCGCCGGCTATATATGGGCTTCGCTGATTCGTCGCGCTCGCCCCGTATCCAAGGAGCTGGTTGCTTTTAGCCGTCGCGAGCAGATGCAGCGGCTGAAGAGCTTTTTTGGAAAAAGATTCAGTCTAAAAAGCGCATAGCGCCCGAAGCAACGGAAGAAGATGGCGCAGGATCTAGAATCGCTTCGCGCGGTAAGCCCACAGAAAGAAATCATGAAGCGATCGGATGGCGGAAGGCTCGAGGGGCAAAGAGGCGCTTTGATTATCAACGCCGACGATTTCGGCAGAGATGTCGAAAATACGAATCGCATCCTGGAATGCTGCCGCCGGGGAACGGTTTCCTCAGCCAGCGCGATGGTCTACATGCAGGATTCCGAGAGGGCGGCCGAACTTGCGAAAGAACATAACGTCGACGCGGGGCTGCACCTAAATCTGACGGCGCCTTTCTCGGACGATCGCATCGAAGCGCGCTTAAGCGAGCATCACCGGCGGGTATGCAAATATTTGCGCGGCCATCGGTTCGCGCAGATTGTGTTCCATCCCGGTCTGGCGAGCTCCTTTGCATATGTCGTAAGCAGCCAGATCGAGGAATTTCAGCGAATTTACGGGGAAGCGCCCCGGCGAATCGACGGTCACCACCACATGCATCTGTGTGCAAACGTTCTTCGGGGAAAGCTCCTTCCCGCCGGAACCGTAGCCAGAAGGAATTTCAGTTTCCAGCCGGGCGAGAAGGGTGCGCTCAACCGCTGGTACCGCAGGAAGATCGATGGAACGTTGGCGAAGCGACACAAGCTGACGGACTATTTCTATTCCCTCCCGCCGATGGATGTTCCCGGCCGGCTTGAGCGCATTTTTGGTCTGGCGGCTCACCACGTAGTTGAGGTGGAAACGCACCCAATCAACGCCATCGAGCATCGTTTCTTGATGTCGGACAGTCCCTTTCGGCGCTTCGGCTTGGACTCGATTGAGAGCTTCCGGTCTTTACTTTAACGGTTCAGCCGCAAAACGTAGTTCTGGACAGCGGGGCGAAGGTTCGGGCAGTCTGAAATCCTGCAAGAGCGGTACATACCAGCTGAATCTGCGGGTGGTAACAGCTGCGCGGAGAACAGAGAGTTGGCCCAGCCGCTGTCCGGCGGCTGCAGAGTTTTCTGCGAATTGATCTTGAGCGGCGGAAGCATCAGGGTGATGCACCAGGCGACCAGCTTGGAGAGGACGGTTCGATCCCGATCTCGCCGCTCCATTCATTTGAAAAAGCGGTGTCACGTGGTTGATGGGCCGGCGAGACCGCCGAAGCGGTTTTGCCCGATGTGGTCAATGGCGAAATCAGGGCGCATCTAGGAACCAGAACCGAGTCGACCATGGACGAGAGGATTGCGGGTATGCTGCGGCCGGAGGACTCCCTCATTGGACCGGATGAGCCGGTGCTGATTACCGGCGCCAATGGATTCATCGGAGCCCGCGTGGTTGAAAACCTGCTGCAGATGGGTTTTCGCCGATTGCGCTGCTTCGTGCGCCGCAGCAGCCAGACTTCTAGCCTCGAGGCCCTAGCGGAGACCTATTCGAGTCGTGCGCAGATCGAGTTTGTGAAGGGCAATCTGCTGTCGCAAGAGGATTGTTTGCAGGCGACCCGGGGCATCGCCGTTATCTACCATCTCGCAGCCGGTCGCGGCGAGAAATCCTTTCCCGACGCATTCATGAATTCCGTTGTTACCACACGCAATCTGCTGGAAGCCAGTCTTTTCCACAAGACCCTTAAGCGTTTCATAAATGTCAGCTCATTTTCCGTCTATACCAATTCAGGCAAGAAAAATGGGCGCTTACTCGATGAGACTTGTGCAGTCGAGGCACATCCGGTCTTGCGCGGCGAAGCCTACTGTTTTGCGAAGGTCAAGCAAGACGAGATAGTGGCCGAGTACAGCAAGGTGCATGGGATTCCTACGGTGGTGGTGAGGCCGGGTTACGTTTTTGGACCTGGCAAGAAAGCGATTACCGGGCGAGTGGGAATTGATTCCTTTGGCGTGTTTCTCCACCTGGGCGGATCAAATCGCATTCCTTTTACTTACGTAGATAACTGTGCGGAGGCCATCGCTCTCGCCGGAGTAAAAAAAGGAATCGATGGAGAAGTATTCAACATCGTCGATGACGACTTGCCCTCCAGCCGCAAATTCCTGCGACTCTACAAGCGTCACGTGAAGCGATTTAAGTCGCTTTACGTTCCGCACGCGGTTAGTTATTTGCTTTGCTACGCTTGGGAGAAATACGCGGCGTGGTCCTGCGAACAGCTGCCGCCCGTATTCAATCGCAGCCGTTGGAACGCGAACTGGAAGAAGACGGTCTACAGCAACGCGAAAGTGAAGCGGCTGGTCGGCTGGCAGCCGCGCGTACCGATGTCGGAAGCGCTAAAGCTTTATTTCGAAGGGTGCCGGAACGGAAGCGAGCATGCTTAGAGTCGGCATAGTCGGATGCGGCAAGATCGCGGATTCCCACGTCTCGCAGATCCGACGCATACCCGGGTGCGAGATCGCAGCCGTCTGCGATAGCGAGCCGCTTATGGCCAAGCAACTGCAAGATCGCTTCCCGGTCAAACAAATCTTCAGCAATGTGTCAGATTTCCTCGGCGAAGCCCGGCCCGACGTTGTTCACATCACCACGCCGCCGCAGAGTCACTTTGAGCTTGCCAAAGTCTGTTTGCACGCGGGTTGTCATGTCTACGTGGAGAAGCCTTTTACGCTGGATGCGGCGGAAGCAGAGTGCCTTATCGCTCTCGCAGAGGAGAAAGGGTTAAAGATTACCGCCGGACACGACGACCAGTTTAGGCATGCCGCCAGGCGGATGAGGAAGCTCGTGCAAGACGGATATCTGGGAAGCGCGCCGGTTCACATGGAGAGCCACTATGGTTACGAACTAAGCGGTTCCTATGCTGATGCCTTGCTATCCGACAAGCAGCACTGGGTCAGGAAATTGCCCGGAAAACTCTTGCACAACATCATCAGCCATGGGATCGCGCGGTTCGCAGAATACCTGATATCGGATTCGCCTACCGTGATCAGTCACGGTTTTGCCAGTCCGTACCTCAGATCAAAGGGTGAAACGGAAATCGTCGACGAAGTCCGCGTGATCCTGAGCGACGAGAGCGGCATGACCGGGTATTTCACTTTCTCCTCGCAGATGCGGCCTGCGCTTCATCAATTTGCCATTTATGGACGCAAAAACGGACTGGTTCTCGATCAGGACCAGGAGACTTTGATTAAGCTTCGCGGCAAGCGTTACCCGAGCTACGCCGAGCATTTCTTGCCCCCGCTTGAATTCGCCGGGCAGTATTTGAAGAACTTCACGACGAACTTCCGATCTTTTGTCCGACGCGATTTCCACATGAAATCCGGAATGAAGTTTTTGATCGAGTCGTTTTATCGCTCCATCACCGAAGGAGCGCCGTTGCCCCTTTCGCATCGCGAAATCCTGCTGACGGCTAAAATTATGGACACGATTTTTGCGCAGCTTGGCGGCACAGCACCCGCAAAGCAAAACCCTGCGGCTGGTGGCTTGCCGGCTGCGCTAAGCCCACAAACGTGCCATGCACAGAGCTGAATGCACGTGGACGCAACTGTGTTTTCCATGTCGACGAAAAAGGCTTCTAAACCTCAACCATGCGGTGAACTAAAGTGATCAGGGTTTGCGGCAAAGACATCAAGATCCAGGGCCGTGCGATCCGTATCGCCCGAATCGACGGCGAGAAGTATACGTTTCCGGAGGACCCGGAGGCCATGCTGAAGGGCCTGCGGGAATGCGGAGAACGTATCGACCTTTTCACCTTTCTCGAGAGGCTTCCGGCAGGCAAGCCCCAGTATCCCTATCCCTTTGAAATGGACAATCTGGCCGTCCTTCCCGTATCCACCTTCGAAAACTGGTGGAACCATCAGATCCTGTCATTCCCCCGCAACCGCGCTCGGCAAGCGGAGAAAAGAGGAGCGGTACTACGCGAAGTCCCTCTAGGCGACGAACTCTTCAACGGCATCTGTCACGTTTATAACGAAACGCCCGTTCGACAGGGCAAAGCGTTTCCGTACTTTGGAATGACCCCGGACCAGGCCAGAGAATATGCATCTACCTTTCCGGAAAGGAGCATCTTCATCGGCGTCTTTGCAGACGACGAGATGATCGGCTTCGCCAAGCTTGTCATCGATGAAAGCCATACCCAGGCTTGCATCGTGCACATACTTTCCATGATCAAACACAAGGACAAGGCGCCCACGAATGCGTTGATTGCGCGAGCTGTTAAGACCTGCGCGGATCGAGGAATACCTCACCTGGTTTACGAGCATTTTGCGTACGGAAAGAAGACCGGAGACAGTCTAAGCCACTTTAAAGAGGTGAACGGCTTCCTGCGGGTCGACTTGCCCCGATACTATATTCCGCTCACTCTGATCGGCAAGGCGGGGTTCAAGCTCGGCTTTCACCGGAGATTGGTAGAAAACATTCCGGAACCGATCGCCAACAGGCTTCGTGAATGGCGCAAGGCGTGGCATGGTCAGCGGGCGCAGAAAGTTTCTGAGGTCTGAGACACCCATACATGCCAGGTATCGTCGGTCTTATCACGAAAATGCCTCGACTCCAGGCGGAGTCGAAGCTGTCAGAAATGCTAGCAGTGACCTGCCACGAGCCCTTCTACAAGACGGGTACATGGGTTGATGAATCTACAGGCGTATACGTCGGATGGACCACTATCGAGAATTCCTTTTCCGATGCCATGCCGATCCTTAACGAGCGTCGGGATGTCTGTCTAATTTTCTCAGGCGAAGAGTATTCTGATCCCGGGGCTGTTCGAGCGCTGGCAAGCAACGGTCATTCGTTCGACGCGCACGGCCCGTCCTATTTGGTGCACCAATATGAAGAAGATCCATCCTTTCCGGCCGGCCTGAACGGCAGATTTCACGGAGTTTTGATAGATCAAAACCGCGGCAGGGCGCTGCTGTTCAACGACCGCTTCGGAATGGGGAGAATCTACTACCACCATTCGCAGGGGGATTTCTATTTTGCGGGGGAAGCCAAAGCGATCCTTAAGGCTTGCCCGCAGCTGAAAAACGTTGACGCGCAAGCGGTTGGTGAATTCATATCCTGTGGCTGTGTTCTTGGCAACCGCACACTGTTTCAAGACGTTGCAGTGTTGCCACCGGGATCGGCCTGGATTCTCCAGAAGGGTGAACGACCCCAGAAAAATTGCTACTTTCAGCCGGGGGGATGGGAAAAGCGGAAGCCGCTTGAGCCGGAGCCGTACTACCAGCAAATCAAGGGGACTTTTTCACGAAATTTGCCCCGGTATTTTCAAGGAAGGGAGCGTATCGGCATCGCGCTGACCGGAGGGCTCGACACGCGGGCCATAGTGGCCTGGTGGAAGGCCGCACCTAATTCGCTGCCGTGTTACACATTTGGCAGCTCCTATCATGAGAATCAGGACGTTATCGTAGCGCGCCGAGTCGCAGAGGCTTGCCATCAAAACCATGAAGTGATTTCCGTCGGCGCGGAATTCTTGTCGCAATTTGCCCGCTATGCCGAGCGCAGTATTTACATTACCGACGGATGCGTGGACATGACACGTGTCCCCGATTTGTATGTAAGTGAACGGGCTCGCAAGATCGCCCCCTGCAAAGTCGTCGGGACGTTCGGCAGCGAAGTGCTGCAACACATGGCGATGTTTAAACCGGTACGACCTCACCAAGAATTATTTCACCCGGACATCATGGCGCTGGTCAGCCGGGGAGAGGAAACCTACGGCAGCTACCGCCGGCAGCATCCGGTCAGTTTTGCGGTCTTCGCCCAGTTTCCCTGGTATCACTACGGAGTATTTGCGCTCGAACAAAGCCAGTTAACCGTGCGTTCGCCGTACCTCGACAACGAATTCGTGCAGGCTGTGTATGGCGCTCCGCAATTGACTCCCCAGGACACCGATGTTCGACTGCGATTGATCGCGGACGGCAGCTTGGAGCTGGCGCGCATCCGCAGCGACCGCGGGATTGTGGGCAGTTCGAACTCCCTTAAGAGCAGGGCCCTCAATGCCTTTCTTGAATTCACCTTCAAGGCAGAATACGCCTACGACTACGGCATGCCCCAGTGGGTGGCCCGAACAGACTACCAGCTTCGTCGATTTCACCTGGAGCGGCTGTTCCTCGGCAGACATAAGGTTTTTCATTTCCGGGTATGGTACAGGGACGTGCTTGCGAACTATGTTCGTGAGATGCTGCTTGATTCCAGAACCCTTTCTCGGCCTTTTCTACGGCGCAAAGGCGTTGAGAAAGTCGTCCACGGGCATTTGCACGGCAATGAAAACCATACCAATGAAATTCACAAGCTCTTGACGCTTGAACTGATACATCGGCTATTTATCGACCCGTGATCTCTCAAGAAAACAAAATAACGATCTCTAAAGGGACGGTCTGATGCCTCCCCGGATTGGCGCGATCGTCTATGTGTTCGGGATACTGGGGTTGTTCTGGCTCGATCGGGACAAGGAAGAGCGCCCTTCCAAGGCCCTCTGGATTCCTGTGTTTTGGCTGCTGGTTAACGGTTCTCGGCCGATTTCTTCGTGGATGCAAGTTGGCCCACGCATGGCCGCGCCGAACATGGTTACCGACGGCAGCCCCTTGGACGCGCTGGTCTACGCGATCCTTCTGGCGGCGGCACTGCCGGTCGTGTTCGTAAGGCTCAAGAAGGTCGGCACGCTGCTCCGTGCCAACTTGCCGATTGTGATGTTCTTCCTTTACTGCGGCCTCAGCGTCTCTTGGTCCGACTATCCTTTTGTGGCCTTTAAGCGCTGGACTAAAGTCGTCGCCGATCTGATCATGGTGATGATCGTTTTGACCGACGACGACCGCAAGGCAGCGTTCAACTGCCTGGTGAAGCGCATTGGGTTTCTTCTCATCCCCGTTTCTATCTTGCTGATCAAGTATTTTCCGGAAATGGGCCGCGGATACGATCAATGGGATGGGACGCTCTATAACATCGGCGTCGGGACCAATAAGAACCTGCTGGGGATGACCTGTTTGATTGTCGGGATAGGCGTCGTCTGGCGGTTTCTGGTGGTTTGGCAAAGCCCCAAGGAGCCCGCGAGAAAGAAACGCCTGTTGGCCGAAGGCATCCTACTGGGGATGACCATCTACCTTCTTTGGATCTCCAACTCCGTGACCTCGCTCGCCTGCTTCGGCCTGGCAAGCATACTGCTCGTGGCCACGACCTTCTTCGCGACCGCGCGACGACCGGCGATCATAAACACTCTCGTGGCTAGCCTAATAGGCTTTGTGACGTTTGCCTTGTTCTTCAGTTCGGGTGGGGCGGTTCTGGAGAGCATGGGCAGGAACTCAACCCTGACCGGCCGGACAGAAATCTGGCACGTGGTGCTGGGATTGGTTGAGAACCCGATTATCGGCTCCGGATTTGAAAGCTTTTGGCTCGGGGAGAACCTGGCAAAGACGTGGAATCTCTACTGGTTTCATTTGAACGAGGCGCACAACGGCTATATCGAACTATTCGTGAACCTGGGATGGATCGGCATTCTGATCTTTGCCACCGTCATGGTTGCCGGATATCGCGACCTGATCAAGTCGTTTCGCCTGGATCCGGTTTGGGCGCAAATCAGACTCGCTTATTTTGTGAACGCGGCAATCTACAGCCTCACGGAAGTCGGATTCCGAATGTTGAGTCCGGTTTGGATCTTGTTCCTGTTTGCGGCCATGGCCATCCCGGAAGACTGGTACGCGGGAACTGCGGCCGCCAGTGGAAGCACGGCGAATTCGGACAGTGCGGTGCCAGCAGCAGGCGAAGGGAAGATTTCCCGTCAGCCGGTCCCGGTGCCCGCGCTCGGAACTCGCGGACGCTCCGCTGTTAAACCCCTCGTGAAAGTCCAGGAAGCCCGCAGGCTGTAGAAACGGCGGTGTGCAAAAAATATGAAACAGCAAGTACAGAAAATCCTGAAGCAGACGGGACTCTACCACCGGTTAAAAGCTTCCAGCCTCTACGACCTCTACTGGTCGTTGGCCGACAAATCGATCATTGAAGAACGACGGAATGAAGTCCATTTTTACCAGAGTCTTCTCGAAGGATTCCCCAAGGGCGGCTTGATCTTCGACGTCGGTGCCAACCAGGGCTCCAAGTCCACGGTCTTTCTGAATCTGGGAGCGCGGGTGGTAGCCGTCGAGCCGGATGAGGCCAATCAGGCCATCCTCAAGGAAATGTTCCTGAACTTTCGGCTGGCCAAGAAGCAGCTGGTCATCGTGGGCCAGGCGCTCAGTGATCGGTCCGCGAAGGAAACGATGTGGATTGACGAACCAGGTTCGGCGAAAAACACCTTGAGCCGGAAATGGGTGGATGCGTTAAGGGGCGACGAACAACGGTTTGGGCACAGCCTGAAGTTTGGCCAGCGGAAGGAGATCGAAACCACTACACTTGACCATCTGTTCTCGGTGTTCGGAGTTCCCTTCTTTATAAAAATCGACGTGGAGGGTTTCGAGCTAAACGTCTTGAAAGGCTTGTCTCGCCCGGTTCCCTATCTTTCTTTCGAGGTGAATCTTCCCGAATTCCAGCCAGAGGGATTAGAGTGCGTGAAATTGCTGGGACGTTTGGCGCAGCAAGGAAGATTCAACTATGTGGTGGATTGCCGCGATGGCTTGCAGCTAAAGGAGTGGCTCGGACCGGCCGAATTCGCGAAAGTTCTGGGCGACTGCGCGGAGAAGAGCGTTGAGGTTGTCTGGAAGTCTTTGGCGCCATACGCCGGTTGACTCGAACGGGCTAATGGCTAGCTAGCTAGGACCAAAATCTGCGGACACCGGCACGCCGGGAAATCCGGATTTCCGTGAGCTTCTGGGGCCCGGCGGGTACCAGGCGACAACTCGCAAGCTGGAGGGTTTTCTGAGGCCGTTTGATGCAAATGGACAGTTCCTGCCAGTCAGCCGTGGCGGGGAGTTGCGCCGGCAGGCCATACGAGGCGCCGGAGTAACCGTCTTCACGCAAGGACTGGTGTTCGCCCTGCAACTGGTTTCCACCGTTGTTCTGGCGAGACTGCTGACGCCGCGAGACTTCGGGCTGGTAACCATGGTCACCACCTTCAGTCTTCCGCTCGCAAGCTTTGGACTAAACGGCTTTACCGACGCCATCCTGCAGAGCGAGGAGGTAAGCCACGAATCGGCAAGCAATCTGTTTTGGATAAATCTCGTTATGGGTCTGGTCTTGGCCCTGGGTTTTGCCGAGGCGGGAACTCTCCTCCAGTGGTTCTATAAAAATTCAGCTGTAGCGCCGCTCGCCGCGGGGCTGTCGGTCACCATATTCCTGTCGGGGACGTCGGTAATTCACATCGCGCTTCTAAAACGCGGCATGGCGTTTTCCGAAGCTTCGGTCATCGACTTTTCTGCTCGCGCCCTCTATGTGATTGTTTCGATTACATTCGGCTTCCTCAGATGGGGCTACTGGGCGCTGGTGATAGGCTCTGCGGCGCAGGCCCTGGCCACGACCATCGGGGCTTTTTGGTTCTGCCGTTGGATTCCGGGCATTCCGAAGCGCGCCCAAGGCACGAATTCGATGATCCGATTCGCAGTGCACGTTTACGGGAGGTTCAGTCTCAACTACTCCACCCGAAACATGGACAATCTGCTGGTGGGTTGGCGTTTCGGAGCACCGGCGCTGGGCTTTTACAAGAAAGCCTACGATTTGTTCTTGCTTCCGTCGAGCCAACTGTTGTCGCCGGTGGTGAGCGTGGCCGTATCCACGCTCAGCAAGTTGAACCAGAACAGGGCCCAGTACCGGCACGATTTTCTTCGCGGGCTCTCCATCGTAGCCTTGATCGGGATGGCGACCGGCGCCGACCTGACGCTGGTTGGCCAGGACCTCATCAGCGTCCTTTTGGGCCCGGGATGGGAGACGGCCGGACGGATTTTCGTGCTTTTCGGACCCGGGGTCGGGGTCATGCTGATCTACAACACGCTTGGCTGGATTCATTTGTCGTCCGGGCGGGCCGATCGCTGGTTCCGCTGGACGATCATTGAGTTTGCAGTGACCGTCTTGCTGTTCGTTTTGGCGTTGCACTGGGGACCGGTTGGGGTTGCCGGCGCCTGGACGGTTTCCTTCTGGATCCTCACCATCCCGGCCTTTTGGTATGCGGGAAAACCGATCGACCTCAAGGTCAGCTCGGTTCTGGCCGCAGTTTGGAGATTCCTACTCGCGTCTGTAATATCTGGCGCCGCCTGCTTCGCAATCGTGAAATCCGTCGCGTACCTTAGTTTCGGCGCGGGAACGGATCTGCGCTCGGCTCTGGGCCGGCTGTGCGCGACTTCCGTTCTGTTCATTCTCTTGTACCTCCTGGCGGTGATCGTTTTGCACGGTGGCCTCGGTCCAATTCGGCAGTTCGCGAGACTGCTCGGGGAACTGTTGCCCCAGTCCAAAATCTCGCAGCGGCCGATCCCGATGGAGGTCGGCGCCGATCAAAGCAAAAATG
>Ga0126370_10001033_pt1 | contig 12401 bp, 12 predicted proteins | sample PanSoiMetaPlot_3_FD_92586 | JGI IMG/M metagenome (GOLD analysis project Ga0126370, IMG submission 92586) | Tropical forest soil microbial communities from Panama - MetaG Plot_3 | ecosystem: Environmental > Terrestrial > Soil > Tropical forest > Bulk soil | place: Panama | collected 2016-02-17 | reverse complement strand
GGCGTTCTACAACACGCTCTACGCCCAGGCCGCCGTCGCCGACGCGCTCTATGACATCGCCGGCAAGGCGGTCGGCCTGCCGGTCCACAAGCTCTTCGCCGGGGAGTGCCGCGACCGGGTCCGCATCGGCGGCCTCTTGGCGATGAAGCCCACCGTCGGCGAGCTGATGGAGTCGGCTCAGGCGCTCTACGAGCGCGGCTTCCGCCACTTCGGGCTCAAGATCGGGATCGATCCCAAGCAGGATCTCGCCAACGTCATAGCGCTTCGCGAGCGCTTCGGCGACCGGGTGGTGCTGCGGGTCGACGCCAACGGCGCCCTCGCCTACGACGCGGCGCTGGCACTGCTCAAGAAGCTCGAGCCGTACGACATCGACGTCGCCGAGCAGCCGATCGCCATCTGGGACCTCGAGGGCCTGGCCGCGCTCTGCCGCGCGACCAGCATTGCGATCATGGCCGACGAGTCGGTCTCGACCGATCATTCCCTCCTCGAGGTGATTCGCCGGCGCGCCGCGACGGTCGTGCAGACCAAGATCGCGAAGAACGGCGGCATGTATCGGGTGTGGCGCCTGTGGACGCTCGCGTCGGCGGCCGGCATGCGGATCTATCCCGGCAACCACCCGAGCACCAGCGTTGCGACGGCCGCGGTCGCGCAGCTCTGCGCGGCCTGGCCCGGCCCCCTCATGGAAGGCGTGTTCGCGGTCGGCGTCAGCGGCGCGCTCGGCGCCGACGTCGTGACGGAGCCGATCGGCCCGTGAACGGGGAGATCCGCGTGCCGCCGGGACCGGGCCTCGGGGTCGAGCTGGACTCGAAAGCCATCGAAAGATACCGAATCGACCGCTAGAGCGCCGGCTGCGTCTCGGCCCTTCCTGCGCAGCCGGCGACGCTCCGCGGCTACTGCGGGCGGAGCGAGGCCAGGAATCTATCCAGCTCGAGGACGAAGCCGGCGGGGTTGTCGAGCGTCACGTGATGGTAGCTCGCTAGGATCTCCACCAGTGACGCGCCCCGGATCGCCGAGCGCAGCTTGTCGGCCATGTCGCGCGGCAGGACGGAGCTCAGCTCCCCGCGCGCGATGAGGGTCGGTACCGTGATCCGGTCGAGCAAGGTCCAGGCGTCGACGGGCCGGCGCTCGGCGTTGCTGGCCGGATCGAAGCGGTAGACCCACGCCCCGTCGCGCTCGACCACGCCCGCGGCGCCCATGTGCGCGAGCAAGGCCGGATCGGCGTTCGTCTCGCGCGGCACCAGCCGAAACGACTGCGCGGCGGCCTCGCGCGACGGGTACGGCCGCAGCGTTCGCTCGCCGCGGCGGCGCAGACGGTCGAGCCGGTCCGTCGGGATCATCGGGCGCGAGTCGATGATCACCAGTGCCCGCACGCGATCGGGGTGCCAGGCCGAAAACGCCATCGCGTTGTGCCCGCCCATCGAGTGCCCGATGACCGCGACCTGCCCGAGCCCGAGCGCGTCGATGAAGCCCAGGAGGTCCGCCGCGAAGTTCTCGGTCGCGTAGGCGGGCGGCTTCGCCCACTCGCTCTCGCCGTGGCCACGCTGATCGAGCGCGATCACGTGAAATCGATCGGTGAACGCGGGCGCCACGCGATCGAACCAGTGGGCGTGAGCGGAGCCGCCGTGGAGGAAGCAGAGGGTCGGACGGCCGGCGGTTCCCCACTCGAGAAAGCTCAACGAGAGCTCGCCGACCACGACGGAACGTCTGCGCGCGGTCTCGCATCCCAAGCGTGTGATGGATCGCATGCGCCGAATTGTATCCGCAAAATTTTTGCTTGGTACGCCCTCGCGCACCGGCTATTGTCGAAAGTACCGATGAGTGACGAGCGCACGTCGCAGAATCGTCGTCGCAACGTCCTGGATGGAGCCTATACAGCCGGGCTTCTCATCGTTGCGATTCTCGCCGGCTACGCCTTGCTGGCACCGTCGGACCTCGCCCGCGCGACGACCTTGGCGCGACCGCAGCCCGCACCCACCCCTGGTCCAGTCTCCGAGTACCTCGGCAAGCCGGTCGAGCGCGCGCCCGAGCCGCCGCGGCTGACCTGGCCAAAGATGGTCAGTGGTCAGATCCTTGACGAGAACCGTGCGCCGCTCGAGGGCGCGTCGATCGTCATCGGCGGCGTCGAGCACCGGACGGACGCCGAGGGCAAGTTCACCGTCGAGGGCCATCCGCCGGACGGCGTTCTGCTCGTCAAGCGTCCGGGCTACGCGAAGGTCAGGGTGCAGCCGACCAAGGCCGACATCGAGGTCGTCATGAAGCCGCAGCTGATCAAGGCGGCGTACCTGACCTACTTCGGCTTCGGTCACAAGGAAATCCGCGGACGTGTCCTCGAACTGGCCGGGCGCACCGAGATCAACGCCGTCGTCATCGACGTGAAGGGCGACCGGGGCTGGATCGTCTACAAGACCGAAGTGCCCGAGGCCCTGGCGGTCGGCGCCCAGGGGCCCGGCACGCTCAAGAACTTCGACGAGCTGATGGCCGATCTCAAGGCGCGGGGCATCTACACGATCGCGCGCATCGTCACCTTCAAGGACAACATCCTCGCCAACGGCCGTCCCGACCTCGCCATCACCGATACGCGCACCGGCAAGCCCTGGAGCGATCGCGAGAACCTGGCCTGGGTCGACCCGTTGCGCGAGGAGGTCTGGAAGTACAACGTCGCAATCGCGCGCGAGGCGGCCGGCAAGGGGTTCGACGAGATCCAGTTCGACTACGTGCGATTCCCGACCGACGGCAAGCTCGGCGCCGCCAAGTATTCGGGTCCCGTCAACAAGGACACGCGTCTCCCCGCCATCGCGGGCTTCCTCGGCAGGGCCCGGCGCGAGCTCGGACCGCTCGGGGTCTACGTCGCCGCCGACGTCTTCGGCTACACCGCCTTCAACGAAAACGACACGGACATCGGCCAGCGCATCGAAGAGCTGGCGCCGCACCTCGATTACTTCTGCCCGATGGTCTACCCCTCCGGGTACCACGTGGGCATCCCGGGATTCCGCAACCCCGTCCAGCACCCCTACGAGATCGTCCACGAGAGCGTGCGGCTCATTCGCCAGCGCTCCGCGAGCCAGAAGGTGCGGGTGCGGCCGTGGCTGCAGGATTTCAAGGACTATGCCTTCGACAAGCGGATCTTCGGCGTGACCGAGATCCGCGCCCAGATTAAGGGAGCCGACGACGCCGGGGCGGTCGGCTGGATGCTCTGGAACCCCCGGAATGACTACACGGCCGGCGCTCTGCGGCAGAAAGAGGCCTCAGGGACCAAGTGAAACTATTACTCGTTCTTTCCTTGATCCTCACCGCGGCTCTACTCTTTGTTTCGTTCGCCGGCGCCGGCGAGCTCGCTGCCAACGAGCTCGGGCGCGTGATGATCCTCGAGTACCACAAGATCGACTACCCCGAAGCGCAATGGACGCGGACGCCCGAGAACTTTCGTCGCGACCTCGAGACGCTCTACGCCAAGGGCTACCGGCTGATCAACCTGGGCGACCTCCTCGACCGGCGCATCACCTTGCCCGCCGGGACGACGCCGGTCGTACTCACCTTCGACGACTCCTCGCCGGGCCAGTTTCGCTACCTCGAGCGCAACGGCGCCGTCGAGATCGATCCCAAGTCGGGTATCGGCATCCTCGAGGCCTTCAAGCGCGAGCATCCCGATTTCGGCCGCGGCGGCACGTTCTACGTGCTCCCTGGCGCGAGCAAGCCGAATCGCCTCTTCAACCAGCCCGAGTACGAAGGCAAGAAGCTCCAGTTCCTGGTGAGTCGGGGCTACGAGATCGGCAACCACACGCTCTGGCATGCGAACCTGGCCAAGTATCCCGAGGCGACGGTCCGCGACCAGGTGGCCGAAGCCCAGGTGTGGATCCAGCGCTATGTGCCCGACTACAAGACCCGCACCCTGGCGCTACCGCACGGCGCGTATCCGAGTGACGTGAGCTGGGTGCTGAAGGGCTCCGCCAAGGGCACGAGCTACAGCCACGACGCCGTGCTGATGGTGGCCGGTGGCGCCGCGCCCTCGCCGTATTCCCGCTCGTTTGATCCCGTGCGCCTGCCCCGTATCCAGGCGACCGAGCGCGAGCTCGCCCACTGGCTCAACTACTTCGACAAGAACCCCGGCGAGCGCTTCGTGAGCGACGGCGACCCGAACTCGGTCACCGTCCCGACCGCGCGCCGCGACAAGCTACGCGACGAGTACCGCACCCAGCGAGTCGTCGAACGCTGATATCGTCCCGCTCTCGTCAGATCCTCACCCGGCGAGCCGGGCTCACCCGGAGCCCGGCCGCCGCGTGATTCCCCGCCCGTCCTCTCGCCCACAAAAGAACCACCGAAAACCACCGTGGGCCGAGCAGGACGGGCGGCCCCGTCCTCACTCCTCTGCTCGTCGGCAAGCCTTGAGTCGGCGCGAGCGGGCTGCATGATGCGCTCGGAAACACCGCTTCGGGTGGCCGCACGGGCAGCGCGGGGCATGTGGGGTGGGGCCTCTTCGGACCCGTTCCCTCCAAGGGTCATCGGAAGTGGCGCGCCGAGATGGAGCCCAGCCGCCCCGGAGCCGCGCACGCGTGCCGCGTGGTCCGAAGAGGCCCCGCCCCACCTGCCCCGCGCTGCCCGCGCGCCGATACGCGGAGGCGGAGGAGCTAGCGATACATGAGGTACGACGCGCGGCGATTCAAGAAGCTAGCGCGGTCGATCTCGGCCCAGGCAACGACCCGGTCGAGAACTTCACCCCTGAGGAAGGCCCACATCGTCGACCGGTTCACCAGGAGGTTCTGGATGCTCTCCGGCCTGAACTGGTCTCGGTGACGCTCCCGGAGGGTGCGCGCCAGCGCGAAGGCAACCGTGACGGGCCGGATCGCCTCGCGATCCGTGATCACAATCCTGACCCCGCCGCAGGAGATGTTCGTGTAAACGTCCGCCGTCGGTGTGAACCAGATCGGATCGAATCTCACGCCGCGGAGCCCCTGCCGATTGAGCGCCTCGGCCAGGCCTCGCGGCTCGATCCAGGGTGCACCGATGACCTCGAACGGCATGTCCGTGCCGCGCCCCACCGAGAGGTTCGTCGCCTCGAGGAGACCAACGCCCGAGTAGAGCAACGCCTGGGTGACCGAGCGGATGTTCGGTGATGGGTTCACCCAAGGCAGCCCGGTCTCGTCGAACCAGCGGTCGCGGTCCCAGCCGACCAGCGGCACGACCGTGAGCGAGACCGGGATCTTTCGTTCCGCGGCGGCCAGTCTCGCGAATTCGCCAATCGTGAGCCCGGTCCGCACCGGAATGGGATGCGGGGCCGTGAACGACTGCAGATCGCGATCCATCAAGGGTCCTTCGACCACCCGGCCGTTGATCGGATTCGGTCGGTCGAGCACCAGGACCGGGATCCGCTGCTTCGCCGCTTCCTCCATGACGTAGACGAGCGTCGTCAGGTACGTGTAGTAGCGGACGCCGACGTCTTGGATGTCGAAGACGAGGAGGGTGACGTCCTTCAGCATCGACGCGGCCGGCCGGCGGGTGGTGCCGTAGAGGCTCCAGATCGGCAGCCCGGTCGTGACATCGCGACTGTGGGGCACGTCGGTGTTCGACACGCCCATGAGGCCGTGCTCCGGCGAGAAGATCGCCTGAAGCCGGACGCTGGGCGCTCGGGCGATCAGATCGATCGCCCGGCGACCGCGCAGGTCGATGCCGGTCTGATTCGTGACCAGGCCGACCGAGTGTCCCGACAGCATCGCGAACCTCTGGTCGGCGAGGACGTCGAGCCCGGTGAGAACGCGCTCCTGAGGGAGGGTCGGCTCGCCGGGCATCAGTCGTATCTCGGGCGACGAGCCGTCGGCGGCGGGGCCGCTGATCGGGCCGGGATCGGCAATGACGGGGGGCTGGAAGAGCTGGGCCCCGGCTGCCGCCGCGACGCGAATCCGCAGATCGCGAATGCGGGCGGCGCCGCCGCCGTATGGGTGGACACGATTGGACAGGACGATCAGGTAGCCTCGGGTGACCGGGTCGACCCAGACCGCTGTCCCGGTGAAGCCGAGGTGCCCGACCGACCCCTCCGGAAAGAACGGCGACATCACTTTCGGGGACGAACTGGCGTCCCAGCCCAGCGCTCGACCGTAAGACCTATCGGGGCTGGCCTCCCACATCTCCTTGACAGTCGAGGGCTCGAGGATACGCTGGCCCTCCAGGGTGCCCCGGTTCAGCAGCATCCGAACGACGCGGGCAAGATCGCCGCTGGTCGAAAACAGCCCGGCGTGCCCGGCAACACCGCCGAGCAGGCGCGCGCGCTGATCGTGGACCTCCCCCCTGAGGAGGACTCCGTTGACGAATTCTGTCGGCGCCACGCGGGGCAGCGCACTGATCTTGGGATGAAAGCTCGTGTCCTCCAGCGCGAGCGGCCGGAACACTTTTCGCTCCAGGTACTTGTCGAGCGAGGCACCGCTGACTCGCCGGACGACCTCGCCGAGCAGGATGAAGCCCGTATCGCTGTACTGGAAACCGGAGCCGGGGGGATAATCGAGCGGCATCTTGGCGATCGCGGTCGCCGCCCTGGGGAAGCCGCCCGACATCACGGCGTTCGCGGGATAGGCGGCGAGCCCGGCGCTGTGGGTCAGGAGCCTTCGGATCGTGATCTCGTCGAACTGCTTGTCTCGGAACTCCTTGAGGTATCGTCCGAGGGGGGCATCGAGCTTGACCGCGCCCCGCTCGACCAGGCTCATGACCGCCAGGGTGGTCCCGAAAGGCTTGGTGAGGGAGGCCAGGTCGAAGATCGTGTCGGTCGTCATCGGAACCGGATGCGGGAGCAGACGGCGGGATCCGTACGCGCGATGGAGCAGGATGTCGTCGCCGCGGCCGACCAGTACCACCACGCCCGGAACCTCGCCGCTCGCGACGGCGTCGTTGGCGGCCTCGTCGATACCGGAGAAATCCGGGGCTCCGGAAACTTCTTTCGGCAGAGCGAAGGCGGCCCTGGGGAGCGCGAGCAGGGCGAGCAGCGTCACGACGGCGATGCGAGCGACGAGCACCTTAGGATCTTAGCATTGTGAGCCCGAGACCATGACACCGAGCTCGTTCTTCGGCACGTCGCTGCGCCGCGACCCGAATCAGCCCGCCGATCTCAACGCGCGCATCGAGGCGCAGCTGCGCGAGCGCCTCGAGGAAGCGGTGGACTTCGTTTGTCTCGAAGCGCTCGTGAAGCGACGGCAGACGCTCTCGCTCCCGGCGCCGCGCGCCGACAGCACGCGCGACCGCGAAGAGTTCACGCAGAGCGTGCACACGTTCCTCGCCGAGCTCTGGAGCGCGATCGCGCCGACGCTCAGCGCCGAGCAACGCGAGAAGCTCGCCGCCGCCGAGCGTGCGCCCGGCGACGAGACCCAGCGGCTCCTCGGCGTACACGTCGTGCTCGCGCGCGAGCTGCCGGACTACTGGCAGCGCTTCGAGACCGGCCGCACCGCCTATGCGGAGCAAAGCGAATCAGGCGGCGAGCGCCGCGGACTGCTCGGCCGACTCTTCGGCCGCGGCTGACCGCCAGGCGCCGAGCGCCCACAGATTCTCGAGATCCTCGAGCGCCCGACGCCACCGTCCGTAGCCGTCGAGCAGGGATTCACGCACGGCCGCCAGCTTAGCGTCCGCGTCGTCGAGTCTGGTCTTCAAGGTCGGGTTCGCGGCACGAATGCTCTCGAAGCCTCCTTCGGGCACCGACGTCGCGAGGCGATCGAGAAGTCCTGTCAGCTCCTGGTGCAGCACACGCTCTACCGGGTTCATCGGAGACACCTCCCCTACGCACTCGATACTAAACACGTGTTGACTTCATGTCAAGGTCCCGAAATCCCGCACGCGGTGTGTGATGGTGAGAGCACCTAAGCTATTCGCGGCGGTCGCAGATCGTCCTTGCATCGCTTCCATGATCGCGCGCGCAACGAACCCCGAACCTTGTCTTCAGGCGTCAGCAAGCGCACTATTCCCGCCACGGAGGGGTCGTGAGCGAATTCTGGCGGCTCGATGCGACCGCACCAGCCCTGCTCGCGCGAGAGAATCCGTCAAGCCCTCCGAGCTCGTCGACGAGGCCATCGCGCGCATCGAGAGCTTGAACCCCAAGCTCAACGCCGTCGTGTTCCGGCTCGCCGCCCAGCTCGAGCAGGCGCGTCCGTGGGCCGACCGATGGCCGGCCTTCTAGCGACTCGCGTACGGGCTCGCGGCGATGGCTGATCGGGCGGAGGCCCGCGGGCCGCAGGCGGCGCGTCCATACGACGTCTCGACCTACGGCGAGCGCATCGCCGAGGTGTACGACCAATCGCCGACCCTGCCCGCGACCACCGAGCGTGCCGTGGAGTTCCTCGCCGCCGCTGCCGGGCGCGGGCCGATCCTGGAGCTCGGCGTCGGGACGGGTCGTCTCGCGCTGCCTCTGGTGCAGCGGGGTTTCGTGGTGCACGGCATCGACGCCTCGCCGGCCATGGTGGCTCGGCTGCGCGCGAAGCCGGGCGGCGATCGCGTCACGATCACGATGGGCGATTTCGCCGACCTCGCGGTCGCCGGGAGGTTCTCGCTGATCTTCGTCGCCTTCAACACGTTCTTCGGCCTGCTCACGCAGGAGGCGCAGATCCGCTGCTTCGCGGGGATCGCCGAGCACCTCACCGACGACGGCCGCTTCGTGCTCGAGGCCTTCGTGCCGGACATCACGCGATTTCACCAGGGCCAGCGCGTCGGCGCGACCAGCGTCGGACCGGACGCTGTCACTCTCGAGACCAGCCTCCACGATCCCGTCGCGCAGCGCGTGCGCTCTCAGCACGTGGTCTTCAGCGAACAGGGCGTCCGGCTGTACCCTGTCGAGGTTCGCTACGCGTGGCCGTCCGAGCTCGACCTGATGGCGCGGCTGGCCGGCCTGCGGCTGCGCGAGCGATGGGGCGGCTGGAGTTGCGAAGCCTTCGGCGCTTCGAGCAGCACCCACGTGTCCGTCTACGCGCACGCCGGACGGGAAAGGAACCCATGACCTCAGTCGCCGACCTCGACACCCCCGCCGTCACCGTCGACCTCGACATCATGCGTGACAACATTCGCCGCGTGCAGGCACACCTGGTGCGGCACGGCATCGGGAACCGGCCGCACATCAAGACGCACAAGATTCCCGCCATCGGCCGGATGCAGATGGAGGCCGGCGCCATCGGCATCACGTGCCAGAAGCTCGGCGAGGTCGAGGTGTTCGTGGACGCGGGAGTCACCGACGACGTGCTCTTGACCTACAACATCCTCGGGCGCCAGAAGACCGATCGGCTCATGGCGCTGGTCAAGCGCGTGCGCCGGCTCACGGTGGTCCTCGACAACGCCGTCGTCGCGCGCGAGCTGTCCGAGGCCGCGGCGCACGCCGGCGCCGACGTGCGGTTCCTGGTCGAGTGCGACACCGGCTTCGGCCGGACAGGCGTGCAGACGCCCGACGAGGCGTTTGACCTCGCGCGAGCGGTCATGCGCCTGCCGCGGATGCATTTCGAAGGGCTGATGACCTTCCCCAATCGCGATCCGGACACGCGCGACTTCTTCGAGCGGGCGCTGGCGCTCTTCAAGCAGGCCGGGATCCCCGTGCCGGTCGTCTCCGGCGGCGGAACGCCCGCGCTGTTCACCGCGCAGAACTTCCCGATGCTGACCGAGCATCGCGCCGGCACCTGTGTCTACAACGACGCGATGGTGGTCTCGACCGGCACCGCCACGTGGGACAACTGCGCCATGCGCGTGCGGGCGACGGTGGTGAGCCGGCCGACGCCGACGCGCGCGATCCTCGATGCCGGCTCGAAGGTGTTCACGTCCGATCTCTACTTCATGAAGGGCTACGGACACGTGATGGAGTACCCGGAGGCGGCGGTGACGGGCCTCTCGGAGGAGCACGGCACCGTCGACCTCTCCGCCTGCACGGAGAGCCCGAAGGTCGGCGACGTCGTCCACGTCGTGCCGAATCACTGCTGCGTCGTCACCAACATGGTGGACGAGGTCTACGGCGTCAGGAACGGAGCGGTCGAGGTCACCTGGCCGGTCGCCGCGCGCGGCAAGGTGCGCTAGACGGGCCCGGGGAGGACGAGCGATGGCTGACAAGAGCGAGCAGGCGGAAGCGCTCATCGCGCGGATGAAGAAGGCGCGCGGCTACATTTATCCGGAGTGGGAGTTCGCGGCGCGCCAGGATCCGGATTTCGTCGAAGCCTACAACCGGATCTACGAGCTCGGCCTGGATGAGGGCCGGCACGTGTCGGCCAAGGTGCGCGAGTTCATCGCGATCGCGCTGCTCGCCTTCCGGGGCTCCGAGAAGGCGGCGCTCGTGGCGCACATGGAGCGCGCGATGCGCTTGGGGGCCACGCGCGAGGAGCTGTTCGAGGTGCTCGAGACGTGCATGGTCCCAGGCGGCGCCCCGACGTTTCACCGCGGGCTCAGCGCGCTCCTGGACCTCAAGTAGACGCCAGGCCCTCGACGAGGATCAGGCTCGACTCGGCCGCCTGCTGTCGCATCGGAATCGTCTTGGCGTACTCGGGCGAGGCGTACCAGCGGCGAGCGGTCTCGAGATTCTCGAACTCGACGACGACGACGGACCGCGGATTCACCATGCCCTCCAGAACCTCGAAGCGCCCGTCCACGACGATCGGCTTGGCCCCGTACGGCCCGAACGACGCGAACGCGGCCTTGCGATAAGCGTCGAAGGCCTTCTGGTCGGTGACTTGCAGATATGCGATCACATAGGCGGGCATGAAGCCTCCTTTCGCGAGCCGAGAGCGTGCGTCAGGTCAAGGCGTACGCGCTGACGACCAGCGCGGCGCAGGCGATCGCGAGCGCGGCCGCGAAATTGCCGCCGGCGCCGACGACCAGGCTCACGCTGATCGGTCCGGCAATCTGTCCCAGGGCGAAGGCCGAGGTCAGCGCGGCCATCAGTCCCGTGGCCCGCACCCCGCCGACCTCGCGCGCCTCCTGCAGACCAGTCATCGTGGCCACCATGAACGTGCCGCCGACGAACAGCGCGGCGAGCATGATCGACACGATACCCGACCAGACGATCGGCAGCGCGATGCCGAGCGCCATGACCAGATGGCTCGCCACCCAGAGACGGCGGTTACTGACGAGGCTGCGCAGCATCGCAGTGGCCAGGGTCGATCCCATCGCCGCGGCGCCGAAGAGCGGCCAGGACCAGCCAAAGACCAGCGGATCGCGAATGACCTGCTTGGCCATGGCCGGCAAGAAGGTCGCCGGGATGATGTAGCCGAAGCCGAACGCGCCGTAGCAGACCACGAGCCGGAGCGACTCGCGGTTCCAGTCCGTGCCGCCAGCCGACGCGCGCTCGGCGCTCGCGCCGTGCGGGGCGGCCCCGGATCCGAGCACGCCCCAGATCACGGCGGAGAGCGCGACCGAGAGCAGGCCGAGCACGATCCAGGCGCGGGCCGAGCCGGCGCCGGCGCGCATGAGCGCCAGACAGAGCCCGCCGGCCAGCGCGATCCCCGCGCCCACGCCCGCGAAGACCGTGTTGCTCAGCGCCGGCCGCCCGAGCGCGGCGAGTCGCTCGAGGCACCACGCGGAGACGTAGATCAGCACCCACGCGCTCGCGACGCCGGCCAGCGCGCGCAGCGCAAGCCACACGGCTACGTGATGCTCCATTCCCATCGCCAGCGTCGTGATCCCGATCGCGGCGAGCCCCGCGCGGATCCCCGTCGTCGCGCCGATGCGCCACCAGATCACGGACAAGGCACCCGCCAGGTAGCCGACGTAGTTCGCCGACGCGAGCCAGCCGCCCATCGCCATCGAGACGCCGGCGTCCTCCTGCATCATCGGCAGGATCGGCGTGAATGCGAAGCGGCCGATGCCGATGGCCACGGCGAGGGCGATGAGGCCGGCGAGCGCCACGGCGAGCGCGCGGCGCCCGGCGGCGTGGGCGGTCACGCGAGACCGCCGGGAGGCTCGGCGAAGAGCTCGACCGGCCAGAGCCGGCGACCGAGCGCATCCGCTTTCAAGAACCGGAACCCCGCGCCCGTCGCGTAGTAGTCGTCGACGTCGGTGTCGCCGATGTGGTAGTAGGCCGCGGCTTCGAAGCGCGCCTTCACGCTCGCCAGCTCGTGCTTGAGCACCGTGAAGTCGACGGCGATCCGAAGCCGCCCCCAGAGGCTCTGCTGATGGCTGATCGGGCGATCCGAGCAGCTGCCGATGACGTAGCCCAGGCGCTTGGCCGTCTGCACCAGCGCGATCGTCACGATGCCCGGAGGGTCGCCGACCTCCAGGGTGCCGTCGATGTCGAAGCTCACCAGGGTCACCATCCTCCAGATCCCGATCACGTGTAGCCGGGCACTCGTCGCGCGTCAAGTGACAATGCGCGGCGAGCCGCGAGATCGGGCCAATGAATTTGCCGATTTCGCTCGATTGGCCGTTTACCGAGTCCAATCGTCTCCCTACACTGACGAGGCGATGAG
>Ga0126370_10001030_pt1 | contig 12421 bp, 10 predicted proteins | sample PanSoiMetaPlot_3_FD_92586 | JGI IMG/M metagenome (GOLD analysis project Ga0126370, IMG submission 92586) | Tropical forest soil microbial communities from Panama - MetaG Plot_3 | ecosystem: Environmental > Terrestrial > Soil > Tropical forest > Bulk soil | place: Panama | collected 2016-02-17 | reverse complement strand
TGCGTTGGCCCTCGGCTACCACCAACCCATTGATTTCTGCTCGAAGCTCAACTTCCAGCAAAGGCTGCTTGCTTACGTGTAGCCAGCCGATGACGCCGTCAGTCTTGGCTTCAGCCACGAGGACCGCATGTTGCGACGCAGGGCGTATTCCGCGAAGCCTTTGACGAATCTGTGCCGGCGTTGCAGGATATCCAAGCTGCGCAGACAGATCCGCAAGGCGCGCGGAATCTACGGGTTTCGCGGGCCGGATTCTCAGCTCCTGTTTTTTAGCGTGCGATGTCATTGCTTTGCGTTTGCCTTTCGCCGCAGCCTGCTCTGGACCGCGTGGCTCTGGAGTTCGCGAAGCGCGTCCGCAGCAATCCATCGGGCAGATCGCGAGCCTTGACGCCGGATTCTTTCTCCCGCGCGAATTGCTTCGCGGTTCAACCGGATATTCCTCTTGCCGATATTGCGCAAAGCCCAGTTAACCGCCTTTTTCACAAAATTTCGCTCGTCACGCGCTTCCCGCTCGATTACCCGCAACAAACGGACAAATCGAGAGTCCGGGGACGCCTTGTCCTTATAGCTCAGATAAGCCATCAAAGAAAATGCGGCCCGCTTCACGAATTCTTCGCGCCGGCCGCTCCAGGCGTCAACCTTGCTCCATGCGGGCTTCGCGAGCGCATAGAGATAGCAGCAGGCCGCGTCAACCACATCCCAGGAATCGAAATCCCTCGCCCAGCGCTCCATCTCACCGGGCGTAACTTTTTCGGATTCGCCGATCAGCGTCGCCAGGATGCGCGCTTCATGGACTCCGGTAGCCCAGAGCTCGCGCGCGAGCGCATGATTCCTGCCAATTTCCTTCGCGAAGGCGTGCAGCACAGGCGCAGAGATGCCATGCGCGTTGGGCACGCGTACGCCGAAGTACTCCATCTTTGCGCGCACGCGAGAGTCGGCTAGAGATCTTAATTCGCGCGACACCGCCGCTTTCGTCCAACGTGGCTTGATCTGTGGCGCGGCAGCGCGTTGCTTAGAACGTATTGTCTGAATCGAGGAGGATAGTGACCGGGCCTTCATTAACCAGCTCCACGGACATCATGGTTTGAAAAATTCCAGTAGCGACTGTAGCTCCTAGCTTGCGCAGCGCTTCACAAAATTGGTCGTAAAGCGCTTTTGCCAGTTCCGGAGGCGCAGCCGTAATGAAGCTTGGCCGCCGCTGGCCGCGCGCGTCGCCATACAGCGTGAATTGTGAAACCGCCAAAGCGCTGCCTTTCACATCCAGCAGCGAGCGGTTCATTTTCCCTTGATCGTCTTCGAAGATGCGCAGGTTCACGCATCGTTCCGCCATGCGCGTTACAACTGTCGAAGTATCATTGCGGCCGATACCGAGCAGAATCACCAGCCCCGGGCCAATTTCTCCGGTGACGCGGCCGTCCACGGTTACTTTGGCGCGGCTGACTCTTTGTAGAACGGCCCGCATGCGGACGCTTCAGTCACCTCTCGCCGCAAACGATTTGCGCAAACGCCTTCTGCCAGCTTTCTTGATGCGCTGGTTCGAGCGTGGTGTTGCAGCCACAGCTCGCGGCGGCAATGGCAACGCAGAGAAACCGCGAGGTGCGGGCTGGCATTTCGGGCAAAAATAACTGCTGCGTCCTGCCACCATACCCCGCCGGATCACCGCCTTGCAGCGATGACAGCCCTTTCCTTCGCGGCCGTAAGCCTGGTGGCGCTGCTGATATTCTCCCGGCTCGCCTTCTGCATCCAGAAAATCGGAAATGGAGGAACCGCGCATCGCAATGGCTTTCCGCAAAATTTCCTGCAAAGCGCGCCATAGCGTTTCGGCCTGCTTTCGGCTCAACTTCACGCCAAGTTGCGCCGGGTGAACCTTCGACTTCCACAGGCTTTCGTCTGCATAAATATTTCCGACACCGCGAAGCACGCCCTGGTCCAGAAGCAGTGCTTTGATGCGCGCGCGCCGCTCGTGAATCCTTTTCACGAACTCCTTTTTGCTCACTTCAAGAGGATCCGCGCCAAAGCGCGTCAGCTCCTTCGCCAGAGGAGCTTCCGTCAAATAAGCGATGCGCCCAAACCGGCGCGCATCGGTATAGCGCAATTCGCGTCCGTCATCCAGCAGCATGCAAACGTGCGTGTGCTTTTCCGGCGGCCTTTCCGCCGGACTCGGCGCCATCTGCCCGGTCATTCCCAGGTGCACCAGCAGCGAAGCCTGCTCGTCGCGGGCGATGCCGTTCGACCCGGCCTCCGCCGACAGCCGCAACAACATAAATTTCCCATAGCGGTCGACGGCTTCGATCCTACGCCCCGGCAAATGCTGCTCCAGGGCTACGGGGTCGTCAATGAAATCCGTCTTCCCCAACGTAACCGATAGGATGCGCCGCCCCAGGACGGCCTGGCGCAATCCCCGTGCTACGGTTTCGACTTCGGGAAGTTCCGGCATAAAGGAAGAGCCTTCAAAATAGCACAGCCAATAGCAGATTGCTCTGGCCCGAGAAAGAACCGCCGGGAAGAGTCACCGCTTAGACTTCGTGAAACTCGTGCTAAAGTCTTTCGCTCGGAGGTGACTCGTGCGCGTGTCCCGCAGAAGTCTGATCTACATCTTGTTCTCGGTTGTACTTGCTGCTTTGCTGATGGCCGTTCCGGCAAAAGCCAAGAAAACGGAAACGGGTTTTCTCGACCGCACTGTCAACGTCGCGGGCACCGAATACAAATATCAGGTCTTCGTTCCGGGCAATTGGACGAAACAGCAAAAGTGGCCGGTCATTTTATTCTTGCACGGCGCGGGAGAACGCGGGGACGACGGTCTGATTCAAACCGAAGTGGGCATTGGCACGGCGATTCGCCGGTACCGCGACCGTTTCCCGGCGGTCATCGTGATGCCGCAGTGTCGCAAGAATGTCTGGTGGGCGGAGTCCACGATGGCCGACGTGGCCATGGCTGCGCTGGCGCAAGCGCAAAAAGAGTTTCACGGCGATCCGGTGCGCACTTATCTCACGGGGCTTTCTATGGGTGGTTACGGAACCTGGTTCCTGGCTGGGAAATACTCCGGAAAGTTTGCCGCGATCGCGCCGATTTGCGGAGGCATCCAAGTGCCCGACATGGCCCGTCAACAGTCTGCGGACGACAATTCGCCTTACACGGAAGCCGCCAAAAAAATCGGCAGCAAGACTCCGGTATGGATTTTTCACGGAGGAGATGATCCTGCCGTTCCCGTCACCGAATCTCGGCGCATGAACGACGCGATGAAAGCGCTCGGCGGCGAAGTACATTACACCGAGTATCCCGGCGTGGGCCACAACTCTTGGGAGAAAGCGTACGCGGAAGCCGAGCTTCTCACCTGGATGCTTTCGAAATCCTTACCGCCGACACTGAAAATGTAGCAACTGGGGTTGCAGGAGCGCGCTTAACTCCGCACCTTTGAAGAATCCGCCCTTCTATTTCTTCTGGTAATTCGGATACGGCGGATGATCGGGAATCGTTACGGGATTTTTCTTCAGCGCCTCCATCGTAACTTCCACGGCCTTTTCTAATTGGCGATCGTGGCCCGCCGCAACCGACGCAGGATCATTCTCCACCTCCATACCCGCGTCCGGTGGGATGCCCTGGTTCTCCACTTCCCATTGGCCGTGCAACCCGTAAATGGCCACGCGCGGCGCGGTGACGAAACCGCCGTCGAGCAGCGCGGGATATCCGTAGATGCCCACTAACCCTCCCCACGTTTTCGTGCCAACCAGCGGACCAATCTTGTCCTGGCGGAACATCCACGGCAGCGCATCGCCGCCCGACCCGGACATTTCGTTGATGACCATCGTCTTCGGCCCGTAGATTTGCGCCAACGGGGAGCAGAACTTCTCGCCTTCCCGGGAAATCGCACAGTTGCGCAGCGGCCGCTTCAGCATGTCAATGATGTAATCGGCCACCTCGCCCCCGTGGTTGTAGCGCTCATCAATCACCGCGCCCTGCTTGCCCACTTGCGCGAAATAGAAACGGTTGAAATTCAACCATCCGCCCACGCCAGTATCCGGAACATGCACGTAAGCCAGTTTCCCTCCGCTAAGTTCGTCCACTTTACGGCGATTATTTTCTTCCCACGCGCGATTGCGCAGAGCAAAATCACTTGGCAGGGGTACGACGGTCACCTCGCGTGAATCTTTGCCGTCCGTATTCGGACCCACTTTGATTTTGATTTGCTTGCCGGCAGTGTTTTCGAAGAAGCTATAGAGTTCGGCGGGTGGCCGAACGTCGCGGCCCTCTACTTCTAGCAGGTAGTCGCCGGTTTTCACATCCACGCCGGGCTGCGTCAGCGGCGCGCGCAGTTCAGGGTTCCAGTTCTCGCCGTTGTAAATCCGCGCGAAGCGGTAGCGCCCATTTTCAACTTTGTAATCTGCTCCGAGCAACCCGCCCCGCACCTGATTGGGCCGCGGAATGTCGCCTCCGGCGATAAACATGTGGCCAACAGTGACTTCACCTAACATTTCGTCGAAAAGGTAATTCAGGTCCGCGCGCCCGCCCAGCCCCTTTAAGTACACGGAGTATTTCTTTTCAATGGCTGGAATGTTGAGCCCGTGGTGATTCGGGTCGTAAAGAAAGTCGCGCTCGATGCGCCACACTTCGTGGTACATCTGGTTCCACTCCGCGCGCGGATCCACGTAAGTCTCCAAGCCATCCAGCTTCAGCGCTCCGTCGCCCGGCTTGGGAGCAGCGGCTGTCCCTGCGATAAACCATCCCGGCCCTTGTCGATACAACACCTTTTCGCCATTCGCTGACACGCCGAATCCACTGATGCCGCCGAGGAATGGCTCAGTCTTGCGCGTTGCGAAATCGAACTTTGAAACCGTAGCAGGAGTTGGTCCCACGAAGCGCGGCACGTCCACGATCTCCGAGAGGAATAAGGTTCCGGCCTTGCCGGTGTCCAGACCTTCGTAGCGCGCGGCCGGGATGGGCAGCGACACGATGCGCTGGCCGATTCCGTCCAGATCAATCACTACCTTGACGCCCTCGTCCTTTTTCTTGTCTCCTTCCTTCCCTTTCTCCCCTTTCTCCCCTTTCTCCCCTTCTTTGCTCTTGTCCGTTTCTTTGCCCTTGTCGCTCCCCGCATCTTTCTTTTCGTCTGCTACCTTTTCTTCGTCGCTCTGCGGTTCGACGGGAGAAGGATCGCCCTTCTTCAACACCGCGGCGTAAATATTTCTCAGAACCGGGTGCTGGAAGCTCGACAAGTCCAGCCAGCCTGCGGAAAGTCCAACGTCCGTACTAACGGCGAAAATCAGCGATTTTCCGCCCCTGTCGAAAACCGGAAACCGCGCGTCGCTGACGCCATCAGTAATCTGCGATTCCTTGCCGCTCTCCATCGAATACACAAAAACCGTGCGCAGATGATTCTCCAAGAACTTTGAGTACGTCAGCCACTTGCTGTCTGGCGACCACGTCTCATTCATGTTGGAAGTGGGATCCTCATAGCGGTCCGAGGTCACTTTCACGGTGGCCCCTTTTTCCACGTCCACATACCACAGATTCAGCCGCTTGTCGGTGTAAGCGATTTTCTTGCTGTCTGGCGACCACAGCGGGCCGTAGAAAAACGATGGTGGATTTCCCAGGTTAATCTTCCTCACGGCTCCTGAGCCCGATTGATCCGCGATGTGCAGCGCGTATTCGCCCGACTCGTCAGAAAAGAACGCGATCGATTTTCCGTCCGGCGACCAGGCGGGATCGCGTTCAGCAGCAGCAGGCGTGTGCGTCAGGTTGCGGATGTCACCTTTTTCCGCCGGCACCGTGAAGATTTCTCCGCGTGCTTCAAAGACCGCGCGTGCACCGGAAGGCGAAATCGCCGCATTCTGAATCCTGTCGCCCACTTTCTCATAATGCGGCCTCGTCGACGGCAGGTCCCCCGCGATGCGGATATCCACCTTTGTGGATTTTCCATTCGCTGGACTGAACAGGTAAATCGCGCCAAACTGCTCGTAGGCAAGAGCGTCAGGTCCGGCCGAAAGCGACTTGAAATCCAGCCCCTGGTTCGCAATGACCTGCTTTACTGTTTTCGCCTTCGTGTCGTACGCAAAGAGCGTCACCGGGCCGGTGCGGTCCGAAAGAAAATAGACCGTGTCGCCAAACCAAACGGGATCCTTATCATTTGAGTTTTCACGCGGCACTTTTTCCAGCGCCAGATCATTCAGCCGCAGGATGTAAATCGGGGTGGTCTGTCCTCCTCGATACCGCTTCCACGATGTTTGCCAGATATCGTTTGGAACGTACGCTATGCGCGTCGCGTCCGGCGAAAACCACGCCGCCTGTCCGCGCCACATGGGTAGCACTTCCGCCGGGCCCCCTTCTAGGGGAACGGTGTAAAGGCGGTCGAAATCTGCATAGGAATCCCGGTTTGAATGGAACAGCACTTTCTTCCCGTCCGGGGTCCAAGCTGTGGCGATATCCACACCCGGATGCCACGTCAGCCGCCTCGGCTCGCCGCCGTCGGCGGGCATCACAAACACATCCACGTTGCCGTCATACATTGCGGTGAAAGCGATCCACTTGCCGTCCGGAGAAAACACTGGCGCGCCCTCATGCCCGCCGGTGGTAAGTTGCCGCGCATCGCCGCCTTCGCGCGGCACGCTCCACAAGTATCCGCCGTAGGAAAAAACTACTTGGGTTTTGCTGAGCGTCGGCGAATGTGTCAGCAGTGGCTTTTCTTCCGCCGCTCGCGCCCCTCCCGCAAAAGGCAACGCGAAAGCCAGGTTCAGCACCGCACTCATCAGAACCGCTATTCGAACGCGCATATCTCCTCCAATGAAATCCTACGATTTCCAATCTTCCGTTTCAGTGGCGCAGTTTGCTGCCCGCCCCAACGCGTCTCTGATTGTTACTGGACTTTAGAAATTGAACCGCCCGCTTAAACCCGCCACACCCGTCAATTCCATAGAACGCAAGAATCGCAACAAATGTTTCAGAAACGAGGATCCCCCGTCATCTCACGGTAGCACTGCAAAAACCCGCACCGGACCGCCGGATCCGCCTTCCAGCTTGATCGGCGCCACCACCAGAAACGCTCCTTTTTCCGGCAGCGCGCTCAAGTCCGCAAGGTTTTCAAGGTGATACAGCCCCGAGCCCAGCGCCACGTGATGCACTGCAAAATCCGCCGAAGCTCCGTAATCGACGCTCATCGTATCGCATCCCAAGCCGCCGACTTTCCGTTCAATGAGCAGCTTCGCAGCCTCGACCGAAAAACCAGGAAAATGCATTTTCCCCTGCGCATCCTGATTCCGATACTTCTGCGCATCCGGCCAGCGCGCTGCCCAGCCCGTCCTCAGCAGCACAATCGCTCCTGCGGGCATTCGTCCGTGCCGTTTCTCCCAATCCTCCACTCCCGCCGCCGGAAGCTGGTAATCCGCATCCTTCAGGCCCTCAGCCCGCACATCCATCACCACGGCGGGGCCAAAAAGCTGCTTCGCTGGAATCTGTTCTACCGTCGCCTTCCCTGGCGGAAAGTGCGCCGGAGCGTCCAGATGCGTCCCGTAATGCTCCAGCATCCAGAAACTTCGGGTGAAATAACCGTTCTTCTCGAACGAAGCGTTGACTTTCGCCTCAAACCACTTCTCGTCGCCCGGCCACGGCACCAGTTTGTCGTTGATGGCGTAGCTCAAATCGAGCACGCGCGTTTTGCCGGGAAAGATCTCGTCCAGCATCAGCTCAGGGCAGTGGAATTCCCGGCGTCGCCACGATCCCGGCCATGCGCAGAAGCTCTTGATACTCCGCGTCGCTGATCGCCGAAATCAGCAACCGCACGTTCTTGAGGAGCTTCATTTTTCTCAATGCCGTATTCGCGCGCATCTCCGCCAGCGTCACCTGACGCGGCAGCTTCTCAAACGCCCGCAAATCCGCCACCAGGTTTTTCCCTTTGTGGTCGTGCGGGTCGGGATAGGGGTCGCGGGTCACTTCTGCGATGGAATACAGCGCTCGCTCCGGCGCCGAGTGATAGCACAGCACGCGGTCGCCTTTGCGCACCTGCTTCAGAGCGCGAATAGCGTCCGGCTTCGCGCCTGCCCCGTCCCACATCTCTTTCCCTTTTACGAAAAGCGTGTCCCAGTGATAGTGGTGAGGGTCCGCGCTGAAGATCCAGTAGTGTCGTTCAACAGTTGGTATCGCCATTGAGGCCTTGGAATCCGCAGAACTATACACGGTGGCCTCCAAAAAGCGAAACAAAATGTGCAACTTAGGCAGGGTTTGCTTGAGGAAAACGGTCACTCGGGAAGGACATAGCGCAGGCGCGCCCGCTCGGTGGAAATTCTAGCTATCTCCTTTATTGTCAATACAATAGAGGACGGCTATCCCGCGTCTACAAAAATATCCTCGCCCCGGACCTCAATCTTGTAGCAATCCACGCCCACGGCTGGGTTCTGCTTTACCTTACCGGTGGTCACGTCATACTGCCAGCCGTGCCACGGGCAGGTCACCACCGCCCCTTCCAAGACCCCTTGCCCCAAAGGTCCGCCACGGTGCAGGCACGTGTTGTTAATCGCGTAGTATTTGCCACCGACATTGGCCAGGGCCACGGCTTTGCCTTCCACCTGGAATTCCCGAATCGTCCCCGGCGTAATCTCATTCGTCTTTGCGGTCCTCACAAACGCCATAAACTCTTGGCTCTCCTTCCGGACTTCTTCTGCCTTCCGCCTCTTACTTTGGTTCCATCGTCTGAGCTACCATCACACCCTTCTTGAAATCTTCGACCATTTCCGGCTTCAACCGTATTTCCGTCGGCCGCTTCGCCAGCGTCATCTGATCAATCTTGTCCTGCAGCTTCATCAACCCAAAGAACAGCCCTTCCGGCCGCGGCGGGCAGCCCACAATGTACACGTCCACAGGCACGATGCGGTCCACGCCCTGCAAAACCGAATACGTATTGAATGGCCCTCCCACGCTCGAACACGCCCCCATCGAAATACACCATTTCGGGTCCGGCATCTGCGCCCACACACGTTGGATCACCGGCGACATCTTCAGCGTGACTGTCCCCGAAACGATCATCAGGTCCGCCTGCCGCGGCGATGGTCGGAAAACTTCCGCCCCAAACCGGGCCATATCAAACCGCGAAGTCGTGGACGCGATCATTTCTATCGCGCAGCACGCCAGTCCGAACGTCAGTGGCCACAGCGCGCTCTTCCGCGCCCAATTGAACACGTAGTCCACCGACGTAATCATGAAGTTCTTTTCGAACCGCTGGTCCAGAACACCCATGTGGAATCACCCTACGATACGGCGCGATCGAGGCGGGCCTGCCTCACGCGGGCTTCAGCCCGGCTCTTTTTCAATCGGGGAGTATATATGCAGTGGGAACGCCCGTCAAAACATCGTCTGTTTCCAAATCGTGTTGTTCGATTCACGCCGCCCCGGTCGCCTACTCATATCTAAGCGCCACCATAGGGTCGACACGTGCCGCCCGCCGCGCGGGAATCCAACACGCGATGGCCGCCGTCATCGTCAGCAACAGCATCGTCGCTGCAAGGGTCAGCGGATCGTAGGCCTTCACGCCCGCAAGCTGTGTCTCGATCATTCGCCCTAGCACGAGACTGACGGCTAATCCAATCGTCATACCCAGCAGGATGAGGCGTAATCCCGTTCTTAGAACCATTCTGAGGACATCCTCGCCCTCGGCTCCCAAGGCCAGACGAATTCCAATCTCGTGTGTCTTCTGCGCCGTCGAGTACGCCAATACGCTATAAACCCCTACGGTAACCAGAATCAGTCCAACGCACCCGAAAATCGCCATCACTACGAAGCCGAATCTCGGCCCAGCGTAAAGCCGCTCATTGATGCGATCCTCCAAGGTGCCGGGATAAGCGAGCGCAACTCCGGAATCCACGGCCCAGACTTCCCGCCGCACCACGTTCATGATGGTCGCTGGGTCCTGCGACGTGCGCACCATCAGCATTTGTGCTCCCATGGCACCGATCGTGTACGGCAACCACACCTGGGGTTCGACCGGGGCTTCCAGTCCGCGATTTCTCACGTCTGCCACCACGCCAATAATTTCAAACCACGATTCGCGCGTCGCGCCCGCCAGCGTGTCGAACATTGTGAGCCGGACACTCCGCCCGATGGGATCCTCGTTGGGCAGATACTTGCGCGCAAACGTGTCGTTCACCACCGCCACTTTTCGCGCATCGCTGATTTCCGTATCACTGAATTCGCGTCCTTCTTTGAACTCCATGCGCAAGACCCGGAAGTATTGCCCGCTGACCTGCTGAAACAACGTCTGCCATTCTTCCTGGTGCGTTTTTCCTACAATATCCATCTTGCTTTGGGGGAGACCGAAGGGCGGAAAATCGCTTGATACTGCAGCATCGACAACTCCAGGCACCGTCTGCATTCGCGCAAGCAGTGGCCGGACGAATTTTGACACCTGCTCCGTCGTTTTGTAGCGGTCCTCGGGAAGAGGCAGCAGAGTATTGAATACGTGGTCCGCCCGCAATCCCAAATGTGTTTCCCTCAAAGCCACAAAGCTCCGCATCAACAGGCCCGCACCGATCAAGAGCGTCAAAGATAGTGCAACTTCCGTAACAACCACCGCGTCACGCAGCCATCGGCCTCGGAACCCGCCGCTCACACCCTTACCGCTATCGCGCAATGGATCGTTCAAATCGCGACGAGACGACTGCACCGCCGGCACTAACCCAAAGATCAGGGCCGTTAGCACCGAGATGCACAGCGTGAACGCCAGCACCGGCCCATTCAGCTCAATCACCGACTCCGTAGGAATCAGGTTCTGCGGCATCGCCGCGACCAGCAACTTCAGCCCGCCCCAGGCCAGAAAAATGCCCAGCATGGCGCCGCCCAACGCGAGCATGATGCTCTCGACCATCAACAACCGGAGCAGTCTCATGCGCCCCGCACCCAATACCGTGCGCAGCGCGAACTCCTTCTCTCGCGTCGTTGCGCGCGCCAACATGAGGTTCGCCACGTTGCTGCAGGCGATCAGCAGCAGCAAACCCACGGCAGCCAGCACCGTATACAACGTCGCCTGAAAGCGGCCCACCACGGTGTCGCCCAGCTTCCTCATTTGCACACTAAAGTGGGCCGGATAATCTTGCGGATGGATTTTCGCCAGGCGATCAGCGATCACGGTAAAGTCCGCCTGCGCTTGCCGGCTCGACACACCCGGCTTAAGCCGTCCCAGGAGAAACCAGATCTCCGCAGACTCGGCGAATCCCTTCCCATCCCGCGTCGGCTTCTCGGGCGTCCACACATCCGCGTCGTACCAGCCAAAGCGCGGCGGCATGATGCCGACCAGCGTCCGCGCGGTTCCATTGAGCACGAATGTGGTATTGAGAATCGACGGATCCGCGTTGAACCGCTCGATCCAGGTCTTATAGCGGAGTACGAAGACCGGAGGCGCGCCCGGCTCATAGTCGCTCGGCTGCAGCACGCGTCCGTGAAGTGCCGGCATCCCAAAAAACTCGAAAGTCCCCGGCGTGACGTGCGCTCCATAGAGCTGCTCGGTTCCTTCTCCGTGCTTGTACAGCACCAGGTCTTCCGCCGCGGCGGTAATTCTTTCAAAAACGTGATTGGTTTCGGCGATTTCCAGAAACTCCGTCGGTGTGTATCCCTGCCGCCCATCCTGCTCGCTTTTCTGTGTGTTGTGGATTCGCGCAAACACCATCCGCCCGGCATCTTCATAGGGAAACGGCGCAAGCAGCACATTGTCGATTACGCTGAAAATCGCCGTAGCCGCCCCGATTCCCAATCCCAGCGTAGCAACCGAAACCACTGCGAATCCCCTGTTTTTCAACAGAGTGCGCATCGCGTAACGCAGGTCGCGCCACAACTCTTCCAGCGAAAGGAAAGTTTGCAACCCTCTGTGGTTTTCCTGCACTAAAGTCACATTGCCGAACTGCCGCCGCGCGGCCGCTGCCGCCTCCTCTCTGGACATGCCCTGCGCCACAAATTTCTCCGCGAGCAACTGCAAGTGTTCCTGGACCTCGGCGTTGAACTCGCCGTCGCGCCTGCCTCCGCGCAAGAAACCGCGCACCTTCGCCGCGAACGCACGTAACCTGGATCCTCGCTGGCTCATAATTCTCCGTCCCCCTTCGAGCAACCGCCGCTACTCATACCGCAGCGCCACCATCGGATCGACGCGCATCGCACGCCGCGCCGGAATTGCAGCAGCCGCAAGAGCAAGCACGATCACGAACACGGCTGTTCCCGCGAAAATGAGTGGGTCGGCAGCGCTCATATTTACAAGGAAACTTCCCAAGGTACGCCCGAGCAGCAGGGTGAGCGCCGTGCCCACGGCTATTCCTGCCAGCGCGAACCTAAGCCCCTGCTTCACAATCAGTCCCAACAAATCCCGCGGTTGCGCGCCCAAACTCAGCCGGATGCCGAACTCGTGCGTGCGCTGCGCCACCGTGTACGCCACGACGCCATATAGACCGATGGACGC
>Ga0126370_10001029_pt1 | contig 12425 bp, 9 predicted proteins | sample PanSoiMetaPlot_3_FD_92586 | JGI IMG/M metagenome (GOLD analysis project Ga0126370, IMG submission 92586) | Tropical forest soil microbial communities from Panama - MetaG Plot_3 | ecosystem: Environmental > Terrestrial > Soil > Tropical forest > Bulk soil | place: Panama | collected 2016-02-17 | reverse complement strand
GGAGAAAAGCCAGAAATAGTTGCCCTCGCTAAAATGTTCTTCGGCGAACATGCGCTCGAATGTGGCACCTTCCGCCGCGAGCTTCCTGAAGTACGGCGCATCAGACGTGCGGCCGAGGATTTGTTCAAAGTCCTTGTTCTCTTCGACCACAATGACGATGTGGTCATACACTGGCAACGTCGCAGGCCAGGAAGGCCGGTCGGCCGCCAGCGCGGTGCCGGCCGTGCATAATGCGACAGCAATAATGATGCAAAGCTCAGAGGTTTTCTTCATCTGTTCTCCGCCTGGTGGATCTCGGCTACTGCGCGTGCGGGCGGCGAGTCAATCCAGCCCTCGAGGCACATCCATCGCACGACGGTACCGGCTCGGCGATGACTGTGCTATCAGTGTGTTTGTCTTCTGTTGGCGCTGCCGATAGATGAAGGGGATCATGTCCGACGACGGGACTTTGGCAACACTTATAAGCCTTCTCGGTTCCTCGGCCGACGCTACGTGATTGGGCAGGAAGGACCCTCCCTGCAGAGAACCGTCGAAAATCTTTCCATCGCGAGCGTCGATGGGGTGAGGCTGCGCGAGGCCCTGAGCGTGTGGCCACGCATTGCGCTGCTGAGCTTTGGAAGTCCTGCCGTGCAGCTCGCTGCCATGTACCGCATCCTCGTCGAGGAAAGGCGCTGGATCTCCCGAGACAGATTTCTCAACGCCTTGAATTACTGCCTGGCGCTGCCCGGACCCGAGGCGCAACTGCTCGCGGCTTACATCGGCTGGATAATGCATGGCGCGGTCGGAGGCATGTTTGCAGGTGGACTCGTCATCCTGCCCGGCATGATCTGCATGATGGCGCTGAGCTACGGATACGTGATGGGTGGCGACTCGAGCATAGGCGAGGTGCTGCTTTACGGTCTAAAGCCAGCCATCTTGGTCATTGTGATCGAAGCGACGATTCGAGTCGGCAGGCAAGTGCTGCGAACCCGGCTGATGATCGCGCTCGCGGCTTTGGCCTTTGTCGCCACTTTTTTTTTCGATTTGTCCTTCGTGCTTGTCGTGATTGGTGCCGCGCTGATCGGCTTCTTCGCCGGACTTCTAGGAGCTTCGACGGTTCCAAGCGAGACACCACCTCGGGGATTCGCGGTTGCGGAAGAGTGTCGCAAAGACGAGTTGCCGGATCACGTTCGGCCGACCCCGGGTCGACTTCTTCGCATTTCAGCGCTGTGGCTTACACTGTGGTTTGTCCCTGTCGTCATGCTGATTGCCGCGCTGGGCCTTGAGAACGTATTTAGTCAGATCGCAATTCTCTTCAGCAAGATGGCAGCTCTGTCGCTGGGCGGGCCCTACGCTGTCAATAGTTACGTCGCCGAGCATGCAGTGGAGCCATACGGCTGGCTCACGCGCAATGAGGCCCTGGACGGTCTCGCGCTGGCCGAGTTGGCTCCTGGACCGGTCATTCTCTTTCAGCAATTCGTTGGATTCCTGGCGGTATATCGAAATTCGGGCATGTTGCCGCCCCTACTGGCAGGCACTTTGGGCGGGCTGCTCAGCATATGGATCATTTCGATCCCCCCGTTCTTGTGGATCTTCCTCGTTGGGCCGTTCATCGAAAGATTTCGTGATAACAAACCTATCAATGCCACGTTGAGTGCCGTCACCGGTGGGGTACTCGGCGTCGTGCTTACTTTTGCTATCAGATTCGGTACGCGCGCGATCTTCCTCAACTCCGAGCCGATCAGCGCCTTTGGGCTCCATTTCAGCCTTCCGCATTTTGCGAGTGCCGATCCGTGGGCGCTGGGCATCGCCGTGGTCGCCGGCATCGCCATGTTTTGTTTCGGGCTCGGAATGGTGGCGACGCTGGCGGCATCCTGCGCGGTCGGTACCATTCCCTATTTGATAGACACAATCGGACTCGGAAGCCTGCACAACGGCCTCCTGGGACTCGTTGCCGGCGCCGCCATTGGATTCCCAGCCGGTCCGGTTGCCGTGTGGTGCCTGCATCTTCGCGTTCAGCAACGACGAGCAATGGTGCTTGCGATCGTTGTGGGTAGCGCGATCGGTGATCTGATTGTCGCAGCCGTGTTTTTCGTTGTTACCGACCTTCTCGGGGGTGCAATCGCTTCGCTCCAGATGTTGAAGAACCCGCTATTTCAAGGGCCACTTCTGATCGTCGGCGGGATCGCGCTTCTATTCGTCGTGAGCCGGAGCGTGCTGTTGGGCCTGCCGCAACAAGCGCCGGTGGAACGCGAGAAATGGACCTATATGGGCACCGGACTCGCGAGTTTGATAGCTGTATGTGCAAGTGTAACCCACCCGGAGAATCTGCTCGCAATTGGGGCCGTCTTCACAATTCTGGGAATAGGATCAGATAGTGGCATTACCCTTCTCGGGGGATTCTTCCTGGGAACCGCAATTACCTGGTTTGGCACGATCGAATTGCTGTGTCATTTGGGTGAAAAACAGAGTCGACAGATAATGCTCCGCGTGATGCAGGGCCTCTCTGTGCTATTCATTGCGGCAGGATTTGTCCAACTTGCTCGAGCGGTGAACCTTTTCGGCACTTGATGTGCCGCGCGCCGGTCAGCGTAATCTTTGCTCATGAAGCTGCCTTCACTATGATTTTCTCGCCTCGAATGCGTTACTCGGATCGACGAGCGCCAAAATATGTCGGGCCAAACGCCTTGACCGTCGTTCCTGGATGGGATCCTTGCCGAGGCGACTCGCGATGCCGCCTGGACTTTCCTTGATACGACTCGCAGTCATGCACCTTTGCTCATCGTTGCGGCGGCTTCGAGAATCGCGGCAACGATCGACGCGTAACCCGTACATCGACAGATATGGCCTGAAAGCATCTCGCGAACCCGCTGCTCGTCCGGTTCGGGCGTCTCCCTCAAAAAATGGGTCACGGAACACAGTATCCCCGGAGTGCAGAACCCACATTGCAGTGCATGATGCTTCGCGAAGGCCCGCTGCACCTCGTTGAGAGCGCCCGGTTGGGCCAAGCCTTCCACGGTCACGATATCCGTGCCGTCTGCCTGCGCAGCGTATTGGGTACAGCTGCGCACTGCTATTCCATCGACCAGAATCGTACAAGCTCCGCATACCCCATGCTCACAGCCGACGTGAACCCCGAAGGCTTGAAGTTCATGACGCAAGAAATCGCACAGGAGCATGCGAGGCTCAGCCTGGCCAGATCGGCGCTGCCCATTCAATGTTACCTCGAGCGTAAAGCGCTCGCCCGCTGCACGATGCACGATTGTCACAGGCGGTTCCTTTGCAGCCGGGCCATGTCGAGCGCGGCGTTCACTGCACGTTCGACAAGCACCTTCGTGAGCGCCGTCCGGTAATCGGCACTGGCCGAGCGATCCTCCATCGGGGTCACACTCGAAGCGGCGTGTGCCGATAGATTGGCCGGGATATCTCCAGCCGCCTGACCTCGAAATCCGCTCACGTCGATCGCAATCGGTCGGTCTTCGACTCCGCCGACCCCGACGGAGAGGTGCTCAACCCGATCGGACTTCGTGAGGCGAAGGCTGCAGGCTGCGGCCGCGATCGCAAAATCTCCGTGCCGCTGGGCGATCTCGGTGAACGCGTGACCGGCATCCGGGCGAGTACGCGGCCACTCCAGCGCCGTTACGATTTCGTCCGGCCGACGTTGCGTCATCAGCGCGCCGACGAAGAATTCCTTGGCGGCAATGCGTCGGCCGCCGCGACGTGATTGCAGTACGACGGTCCCGCCGCACGCAACGAGGGCCAACGGTATTTCGGCACTCGGATCCGCGTGTGCGACCGACCCGCCAAGCGTTCCGCGGTTGCGCGTCTGGAAATGGCCCACCCACGGCAGCGCCATTGCAAGTAGCGGGACCTCCCGTGCAATGACATCCGAGCGCAGCGCCTCGCTCTGTGTCAGTCCGGCGCCGGTTATCACCACGTTATTGGACACTGAAATGGTCTTCAGCGCCTGGATACGCGAGATATCGATCACCGAACGCGGACGGGCGACTCTCAGGTTCAGCATCGGCCCGAGCGTCATCCCGCCGGCAAGGATTGCTGCTTCATCGCCTTTGTCCGCCAAGAGAGCGACTGCTTCTGAAAGCGCTTGCGGGCGATAATAGTCGAAGCCTACCGGCTTCATGTCTCGTCTCTGCTTACATATTGGCGCAATCTCAACCACCAACTGCGCCAGCCTGTTCGACTTGCTGGCGTTATCCGACGCTCAAGCGCGCGAAAGAATTGGCTGATGAGATACCGCATCACACTGCCGAGCATGCGTTGGCCGACAGCTGCGAGCTTGCCGCCCACCTCGGCTTCGTAGCTGTATTGGAGACGGGTGCGAGCCTCCGTTTCTGGTTGCAGCCTCACCAAACCCGATCCCGAGCCGAAGCCCAGTGGTCCGACTGCCTTGCCGAGGAGCCGAAGCGAGCTTCGTTCGCTCTTGTCGCGCAATTCGATCTGCGCGTGATACGTGCCGCGAATCGCACCAATGCCAATCGTGACCCGAGCTGAATACCGATCGACCTGGTCCTGCGTGAGATTGCGACATCCGGGGATGATGGCAGCAAGCTCGTTCGGATCCAGCAGCCGTCGCCATACCTCCTGCACTGGAGCAAGGAGAGTAATTTCCCCGCTCCCGGTCAACGTTTCGCCCGCAGCCCGCCCTGTCGGTCGGCTCGACGAGATTGCCGGACGGCTTTTTGTCGTCCGATTGTGCCCGTTGGCAAAGGCCCACACGCGCTGCAGGTTCAGCGGCAATGAGATGTCGTCGCGTCCAAGGGCGTCGGCGACGGCGTTTGTGACGGCAGCGGGCGTTAGCATTGAACTGCCATCTCCTAATCCCTTCGCGCCGAGCGCATTGGCTGGAGAGCGTGTTTCCACGTGGCCAATTTCGATGGCCGGAACCTCGACAGCCGTCGGACAGAGATAATCGGCAAAAGTCCCGGAGAGAAAATTGCCTTGATCGTCGTAGGCCAACTCCTCGAATAGGGCTGCACCCAGACCGTGGACAAATCCGCCGTGCACCTGCCCTTCGACGATTTTGGGGTTGAGCTGGGTGCCGACGTCGTGAACCGAGGCGTATTTATCAATGCGGATGGCGCCCGTCTTGGCATCAATCTCGACCGCCGCCAGATCAACCACAAAACCGAACGTGACCGCCGACGCAATCCGATCTTCAGCATCGGGTGAGCCCAAGACCGCAGGCGAGATGACGGCGGACTCATGAATTCCAGGACTGGTGTCACCGGGCAAACCAGCCGGATCCCAGTGCGCGCGTGACGCCGCCTTGCGAAACGGCAAACCCTTGTTGGATTGGCCGCGCACCCGTGCATAACCTTCATGCAGTTCGATCTCATCGGCAGTTGCATCCAGGGCAGCAGCGGCAAGCAACCTGATTTTCTGCGCCACTTGCTCTGCGCATTTCGCCACCGCCTCGACAACGATGGCCGCGAAACGATTCGAATAATTGCCCGAGGCGATCGACCAGGCGCTTGTCAGCGTGTCTACCTCGGTGACCACCTGAATGTCGTCTGGGTGAAGGCCAAGCGCGTCGGCTACAATTTGCGCTGCAACCGTCGCGTGGCCCTGCCCATTTGGGCAACTGCACAAGCGCACCGTGACTTGCCCGCTGGGATCGACGGTAACTACGGCGCTGGCATTTGCACCCGACTTGCGATCAGCTCGGCGGCGCTCTTCTGACGTCTGCGCAAGCGAAACGTACGCCATATTCGAGCCGGACGGCTCTACACCCGCTGCTAGCCCGATCCCAAGAAGCCGTCCCGCGCGGCGCGCTGCAGCGCGCCGCTCTTTGAGCTTTTCGTAGTCGGCGATCCGCAACAACTCCGATAGCGCCGCTTCATAGTCGCCGGCGTCAAAGACCGCGCCCGCCGGGGCTTTGTAAGGGAAGGCACCGGCCCGGATGAGATTGCGACGGCGCAGCTCCGCCGGATCGATGCCCAGCCCGCGCGCCGCAATTTCCATGACCCGTTCCAGGGCAAAATAGAACTGCGGTCCACCGTATCCTCGATTAAGTCCCACGGGCGTGGAGTTCGTGACGACGAGCTCATTGTCGATCGAAATGTTCTTTACTCTGTAACAGCCATTCGAAGCGGCGTGCATGCGATAGAGCGAGGCCGGCTCGGGCGGGCGAACATACGCTCCCATATTTGCGGTGGTCTTGAATCGCAATCCTGTGAGCTCGCCATCTTTTGTGAAGGCCGCGCCGACGGTTCCCAAGCGATCGCTCGAGGCCGACGCTGCCGTAAGATGCTCGACACGATCTTCGATCCATTTGACCGGCATGCCCGTCCTGCGGCTGACCGCTGCCAGAAGAACAATGTACGAAAGGACCGCCTGCTTGATGCCGAAGCTTCCGCCACTGCTTGGTGGCGTGATGAGACGAAGCCGATGTCCAGGCACGCGTAAAGCGTTGGCCATGAGAGGCTGGACTACGAAAGGGCCTTGGAAGTTCGACCATACCGTGTACCGATCAGGCGCGCGTTCGAAGTGGGCGATCACCCCGAACGTTTCGATCGGGGTGGATGCATAGCGTGGAAGCGAATATGAAAACTCGAACACTCGATCCGCGGCGGCAAAGGCATCGTCTGGATTGCCGTAACTGAAGCTGCGCCGGCTTATGACATTGGATCCGACAGCCTCGTGGATCAGCGGTGCATCGCGCATGATCGCGCTTCGCAGGTTGGCCACGGCTGGCAGCACTTCGTATTCAACGTCGATCAGATCGCACGCGTCCTCTGCGATATACCGGGTGTCGGCGACCACGACCGCAATAGGCTCGCCGACGTAATGCGCCTTGTCGATCGCGATCGGATAGTAAGCTAGCGGAGCCTTTACGATACTTGGGATCGACCCGATTAGTTCCTGGACGTCTTTTCCGGTGACGATGTCCCGAACGCCCGCCAGTTCCCGCGCTCGTGCGACATCGATCCGCCTGATGCGCGCGTGCGCATGGGGTGATCGCAAGATCGCCGCAAAACGAATTCCAGGAATCGGATAGAGATCATCGATGAAACGCGCCTGCCCGGTCAGGAGCGCTTCGTCCTCCTTGCGCCCAACAGCTGCGCCGACCCACCGCTTTGATATGGTCTCGATTACGTCCGGCAAGGGGCGGCCGATCTTGGTACTAGGTTCTTCTGCGTTCTATAGAACCAGCCGGGGCGTGACGACAAATAGTAATTGACAGCAAATATGCCCATTCGACTGTATATGTGTGTCTGATGAACGCCGCAGGCAGCTCCCGCTGTCGAATTTGCGCGAATTCGGAACGCCGAGGTCGTCCGCGGAGTTCATTCCATGTGGCATCTGCCACAGCACACATAATGGGTTTTGCCGAGCGGCTGGGCAATCCTGCCAAGATTCAACCGTGACCGCCGACTTATCGCTTCAGGTAGCAATCGACGCCCTCTCATTTCCGGGCATCATGGTTGGCCATCGTTTGATCTCTCCAGGCGATGAAGATGCATTATGGCCAGAGGAGATTCCTCCCTTGGCTTCAAGCGTTGATAAGGTGCGGCGTGCTAGCGGCGCCGCTCGGATTGTCGCACGCCAGCTCCTCAGGCGATTGGGGCAACCTGAATGCGCCCTGCCGAGAGGTTCGGGGGGAGCACCAACGTGGCCCACAGGCATTATCGGCTCCCTGGCGCACGACTCTAGCGTCGCAGTCGCGGCGGTGGGAATGTGCACTGACGTAGGCGGGATAGGAATCGACATCGAGCCCGCCGAATCATTGCCAGCCGAGTTGCTGGATCTGGTGGCGACGCCGCGCGAGCGGCTAACAATAGATACTGATGATCCCTATCGCGGACGCCTGCTCTTTGTTGCCAAGGAAGCTGTATATAAGGCCGTTTATCCGCTCGACCGAACCTTCCTCGATCATCACGATGTTGAAATTAACTTCCTCGACCGCAAAGCCAGTACCCGCAATGGCCGCATCCTGGAATTGCGGTTTTCTATCGCTGCACACATCGTAGCATTGGCGTATTTACCCGTATTGCGGTGAGTGCCCGATCGTCGGTGCCGATTATTCGAGCCGCAAGCAAACGACGCTCGGCGCTGCTGCGAAGGGCTGGCGAGCATCATCATGGAAGCCGGCAGCCCACCTGGCCACTCATAAGGTCTAGGGGTTATCTGTTCTCCGCCGTCTGTTGTGCAACAAAACGGCCGTCTTCCATCCGCAATCTGCGAGCTGGCAAGTCCATCTCGTCGAGGTAACGGTCATCGTGCGTTATCGCTACCACGGTCTCACCGGTTCGTTTCAACTCCGGCAACAGATCGTAGTAGAACTTACGTCGAAATTCCGGGTCTTGATCGGCGGCCCATTCGTCCAGCAACAGAATCGGCCGCTTTTCCAGTAAACTTACGATGAGCGCAAGACGTTTGCGCTGTCCGGCCGAAAGATCGAGCGTGCTAAACTGGCCGTTAGTGAGGCGCGTCTTGTCCAGCAACTTAAATTGCGTCAGTAGACGATCGACTTCCGCTCGGTCCGGGTCGGGTACGCCATAGAGTTTCTCAAAAAGATGGTAATCAGGAAAGATGGCGGAGATCAGCTCGCGATACGTTTGGCGCGTGCTGTCATTGACGCGCACCCCATCGAAGCTGATTTCGCCCGAATCAGGCTTGTACAGGCCTGCGAGCAACTTCAGGAGTGTCGATTTGCCCGATCCATTGCCGCCGGTGATGAAGACCAACTCGCCAGAAAGCAAAGTGAGGTCGATCGGCCCGACCTGAAAAACGGCCTCGGACCATTTATCCACGTAGCGGAACACTACATTTCGCAACTCGATCTTCTGGAAGCGTTTCGGAGGCTCGACCGCCTCAACTTCTGCTTTCGGGATGGTGGCGAGCAGCCTAGCCTCCAGCCGCTCGATGTTGTCTGCTGCTGTATTTGCGGCGCTTATGATGGGAATCGCTTGAACGAGGCCGAAACAAGTACCGACAATAAATACCAGGGCGGTTATCGTCTTCGTAACGCTCTCGGTTTCCAGCGCGCCGCTGAAAATGGGGACCGCGAACGCTATAGCGCCGAGCAATGTGTACAATGCGCTTTGCAAGAATACCATTCGTTTGAAGGTTTCGCTCTGGGCGCGTATTTTGATGTTAGCTGCGGTTCTCGATACTTCAACAATGTCGTGAAATAAAGCATCGCTGCGCGGACTGTTAAGCCTCACCTCCTTGAAACCATTGAGGACGTCCATCAGACGATCGAACAGCCGATGTTCCAAATTAGATGCTTCATGAGACGCCATAGCAAGTTGGCGGCTCTTGGCATGGAACAGCACTGCTGCAATACCAACGATTGCGATGCTTAGCGCAAAAGCTAGGAGCGACAGATACGCAACGTACATTGCGACGAAGAAGATGAGAACCGCGCCCTGAGCTGCAAAAGCGAGTGTGTTGCTCATCTGCGTAAGCGTGGCGGTCTCCTTTGTGATGGCGCCAACGATTTCGCTTCGACCGATCGATTCTAGCGGGAGGAGCTCGGAGTGGCGCACATGATCCATCAGGCGCAGCCGCAGTTTGTGGATGATGGCCTCGATCTCGGCGGTCGCCGTGATCAAAATGTAGTGCTGTGTCTTAATGAAAAGAAACAGCGCGATGGTGAAAAGCGCTGCTGACCAGAGGCTAACCTTACCACTGTCGGCGGCTTGTGCGCCGGAATTGATTGCGGTCAGAATCGCGGCGGTGCTAATGCCTCCCAGCGCCGATATGACAATCAGCCGATTCAGGGAGCCGTACATTTCACGGCGAACGAGCCTGAAGAAAGACATTGGTACGGCGTTGTCCGTTTGCACTCGTCGCGCGTCAACACGAGCGCAGAGGAATTGCCGCCTTCAAGGCAGCAGAAGCTAGTCGCTCTGCGAGCGCTGACGCCATTCGACGCGTTCTGATGGCGCGGTTAATTTCAGCACGATTAGCATCACAATGGGAGTGAGAAAAAGTGACAATATAAATGTGCCGAAAAACCCCATCCGGCGTTGGCTACCGCAGAGTCCGGTAAGAATACAGAAAATGATATAAATTATAACGACGACCGCCACCGTCATTACGTCATGATCTCTTTGATTTGTGGCCGGGCTTGTCCATGTGGTCTTCGATATGGATCGGAGCCGATAGCGGTCAAGGAGTGTTGATTCCTGCCCCCTTGCTAGTACCGCGGGTGGCGGAAGCAGGAGAGGGTGGTGGCGCGGCTGAGCGGGTATTCCATTTTTCTTTTTGCGCCTTAATGAACTCACGATAATCGGGGGGATTAAAATCAAGAAGCGTTCCTCCCGAAGCAAAATGCTGAATAAAGACCTTACCGATCACCCAGGTGGCTCCGGCGGAGAATACTGGCATCGTGATCGCTCCGATCGCTGTCCCGAACCCTGGCAAGCTCTTTACCAGGCTTCCCACGCCGACCGCGGTTGTCGTCGCAGTGCTCGCCGGAAGCACCGCTCCTGCTAAGCTTGCTATAATCGATTTGCCTCTATTTTCGGAAAACGGAACTCCATAAATCTCCGAGAGGCGGCGCAACATCTGGAGCTGAACTCCGCCCACTGCAGCCATGTCGACGATCGGGATCGGGATCAAACCGGCGGCTCCAGACCAGAGCGAGAAACGATCGACTAATTTCGATGCAGCCTCATCGCGCTCTTGGTCTGTCATCGACTCGAAACCGGTCGCGCCCGCATCCTTGCTTTCGGCCGTGCCACCGGCAGTCGTTTCCTGTGCCATTTTCGGATCCTTTCACGTCACCTGTACGGGGCCCAACGATCAGGTTGAGTCAACCAAAATTGATGCATGGATGACCGCATGAAGGACCCCGCCCAATACTTTAGCATATGAAGGCAATGCACACTAGGCGTTTGTATCGCGTTCCATGGCGTTCCCGCGCTCCTATACCCATGACAATGCGAATTTCTGCCTGTACAAATGAACCTCCACAGAGCTCGATCGCTCCTGCATCATGATCTAATTGGTCTGAACAGGGTTTTCGCCTGGTGTCTGATCTCAATCGCAATTTTAGCGACAGGATGCAAAGAGACTGGGCGCCCGTTCAGAACAGCAAGATGTACCGGCTGTCAACTGCCCAGCTTGGGATTTGGTTTGCTCAACAAATCAAGCCGGACGCCTCTGCATACAATATTGGTGAGTATCTCGAGATCCATGGATCTTTGGATCCACTGCTGTTTGAGCAAGCACTGCGGACAGTTGTCAGCGAAACGGATGCGCTGCGGCTGCAAATCATTGATCACTCGGATGAACCGCGCCAGATTATTCGTTCTGCGTTCTCGTGGACGATGCCGTACATGGATGTCAGCGAGGAGGCTGACCCGCGAGCGGTAGCAGAGCGCTGGATGCAGGCTGATTTGGCTCGCCCCGTTGAGCCAACCCTTAGCAGTCCGTTGTTCGCATACGCTTTATTTAAGGCATCAGCTAATCGTTTCTTTTGGTACGCGCGCTATCACCACATCATTATGGACGCGTGCGGGATGTGGCTAGTGGCCCGGCGCGTGGCAAACGTCTACACGCAGCTTGCCGTTGGGCGGACAACGAATGAGGGATCGTTCGGCTCGTTTGCAGATGTGCTGGAGCAGGATGCCGGCTATCGTGCTTCTAAGCAATTCTCGTTAGACCGCCAGTTTTGGGCGGACTATTTGGACGGCCGTCCTGAGCCTGCGAGTCTTGCGGGACATCCATCATCCGATGAATCTCGCGGTTTTCTCCGCAATACCGCCTATCTGCCCAACCGCAGCACGGACTGTCTCCGCTCGGTCGCAGATCGCACCGGCACAAGTATACCTCAGGTTATAAGCGCGGCGGCGGCGATCTTTCTGCGCCGGCTCACCAGTTCCAACGATGTAGCTTTCGGTCTTCCTGTCGCGGCTCGCAGCGGTGTGTCGCGATTCACTCCCGGTATGGTCTCGAACGTGTTGCCGCTACGCGTGTCCGTTCGTCCGAACATGACCATTTCGGAAGTTGTAGGTCAGACCTCCTGGCAAATGCGTCGAGCACTGAAGCACCAACAATATCAAATTGCCGACCTTCGACGCGATGGCGGCATTGCCAATGGCCGAATGCTATTTGGACTCTCCGTCAACATCATGACGTTTGATTATAGTTTTCAGTTTGCCGGCAATAATGCCATTGCACATAACCTCTCACTTGGGCCGGTCGAGGACTTCTCGATTGCCGTTTATCATCGCTCAAAAGATGTTCCGCTTCGGATCGACTTAGATGCCAACGCGACACGCTATAGCGCGGTCGATCTGGCCAACTATCAGCAAAGATTTTTAAAGCTGTTGATAGCTACCGCCGATCCCGAGGTTTCGATTGGGCGGCTTGAGATTGTGTGTGGCGAAGAGCGGCGCAGGCTGCTGCAGGATTGGAACGCGACGGCTCGTGCGCTGGAGGTCAAGACGGTTTCGCAGCTGTTTGCGGCGCAG